>WNFG01008042.1_pt1 | contig 15918 bp, 14 predicted proteins | sample 5400431 | NCBI WGS metagenome assembly WNFG01 (sample SAMN13153346, study PRJNA577476) | soil metagenome | isolation source: 120 cm saprolite under Douglas fir tree site 2 hole 3 replicate 2 | place: USA:California | collected 2015-04-18 | reverse complement strand
CACCATCTGTTCCGCCGTTGGGCCGGACTCACGCCCAAGGAATTCGTGGCGGCGATTACGCTCGATCACGCCCGCAAGCTGCTGCGTGACCGGGCGAGCGTCCTTGATGCCGCCTATGCGGTCGGTCTCTCCGGCCCCGGACGCCTGCACGATCTCTTCGTGACCCATGAGGCAATGTCGCCCGGGGAATGGAAGGCGGGCGGCGCAGGCCTGACGCTCGCCTACGGCTTTCATCCCTCTCCGTTTGGGGAGGCGCTGGTGGTGGCGACAGAGCGCGGGCTTGCGGGCCTCGCCTTCGCGGACCCGGATGAGAAAGCCCGCGCGCTCGACGATATGCAACAACGCTGGCCGCGCGCGCAATTCCGCGAAGACGCAGCGCGTGCTGCGCGGCTCGCGCGACGTATCTTCGATCCCAGGCTGTGGAAACAAGACCGCCCTCTGCGCGTCGTGATGATCGGCACCGATTTCGAGGTGCGGGTGTGGGAGACCCTGCTGAAAATTCCCATGGGCCGCGTCACCACATATTCGGATATCGCCACGAAAATTCACACCCCCAAGGGAGCTCGCGCGGTCGGCGCCGCGGTCGGCAAGAACCCGATCGCCTTCGTGGTGCCGTGCCATCGCGTCATCGGAAAGGGCGGCGATCTCACGGGATATTACTGGGGGCTGACCCGCAAACGCGCCATGCTTGGGTGGGAAGCCGGCAGAGCGGGGGCCGTGTGAGTGCCGCAACCGCACAGAAGTAAAATGGGCTATCCATCGGAACTCCTCGGTCAGGGCGGAATTTTGCAAAGACCGCTTGACGCGATAGTCAGAGGATCGGAATGCAGAAATATCGCCCGGTGATGCTCGTGATCATGGACGGCTGGGGCTGCAGAGAGGATCCGGCCGACAATGCCGTCCGCCAGGCCCATACGCCGGCTTTCGATCATCTGTGGGCCACCTATCCTCACGCCCTCCTTCGCACGTCGGGCAAAGACGTCGGCCTCCCACCCGGGCAGATGGGCAACTCCGAGGTCGGACACTTGAACATTGGAGCCGGCCGTGTCGTGATGCAGGATCTGCCGCGCATCGGTGACGCCATCGCCAGCGGCGCCATCGCCAGCGCTCCGGCGCTCGTCAACTTGATCGAGCGGCTGCGGCAGGCCGGCGGCACATGCCACCTCATGGGGCTGATTTCGCCGGGCGGCGTACATTCGCATCAAGATCACGCCGTGGCGCTCGCCAAAATTCTCGCGAAAGCCAACATACCGACCGTCGTGCATGCGTTTACCGACGGTCGTGACACACCGCCGCGAATGGCGGAAAAGTATATGGCGGAGCTGAATGAAACACTGCCGCCGCAGGTTCCGATTGCAACGGTTTGCGGCCGTTACTACGCCATGGATCGCGACAATCGCTGGAATCGGGTCGCGAACGCCTACCACGCAGTTGTAGAAGCCCAAGGGTCACATTTCCCCGACGCCAAATCAGCGATTGCGGATGCGTATTCACGCGACATCAGCGACGAGTTCATCCCTGCGGCCGCCATCGGCGGCTATAGCGGCATGCGCGACGGAGACGGCGCACTCTGCTTCAACTTCCGTGCCGACCGTGTGCGCGAAATCCTCGCGGCCGTTCTCGATCCCGCGTTTTCCGCGTTTCCGCGTCAACGCCCAGTCCGCCTTTCAATTGCAGTGGGCATGACGCCGTACAGCAAAGAGCTGGATCGGTTTATGCGGCCGATCTTTCCGGCGCAAAACTTATCCAACGTTTTGGGCGAGGTCGTCGCCGCGGCGGGCCTTACGCAGTTGCGTATGGCCGAAACGGAGAAGTATCCGCACGTCACCTACTTCCTCAATGGCGGCAGGGAAGATTCGTATCCCGGCGAGGACCGTATCATGGTCCCGTCCCCCAAGGTTGCGACCTACGATCTTCAACCCGAAATGTCGGCCCCCGAGCTTACCCACAAAGCCTTGGAGGTAATCACATCCGGCAAATACGACCTGATCGTGCTGAACTACGCCAACCCCGATATGGTCGGCCATACGGGCATTTTGTCAGCCGCGATTAAAGCCGTTGAAGTCGTCGATACGGGCGTCGGCCAGCTTGCGCAGGCAGTACAAGATGCCGGGGGCGCTCTGCTGGTCACTGCGGATCATGGCAATTGCGAATTAATGCGCGATCCGGATACGGGTGGCGCTCATACGGCCCATACCACGAACCCGGTACCGCTGCTCCTGATGGGGGCGGGCGACGTATCGTTGGTAGAAGGTCGGCTTTCGGATATCGCGCCGACGCTGCTGGAATTGATGAATCTGCCGAAGCCGGTTGAGATGACCGGCGTCTCGCTGTTACGTCGTGTGGCCCGCGGTTAGATCAAAGCGATGCTATTCCACCAACCTCGTCCTCGCGAAGCGGGCGTCTCGAAGGACGGCCGAGAGCGAGATCGTGCCAGCGACCATCCTTCGTCCTTCGAGAGCCTCAGGACGCCGTGCTACGCACAGCTCCTCAGGTGAGGTCTGGAGGTTCTAATTTTATCTCGGGACGTTCGCCGTCGGGCCTTAGGTATCCGACAGCCCAAGCACGTCGGCCATGGAATAAAGGCCAGGTTTGCGGTTTCGCCCCCACAGCGCCGCCTTGAGGGCTCCACGGGCAAAGATCATTCGGTCCTCTGCCTTGTGGACGAGCTCGATGCGTTCGTACGGTCCGGCAAAGATCACACTGTGGTCGCCAATGGCCGTGCCGCCACGCAGGCTCGCAAAGCCGATGTCGCCGGCCTTGCGGGCGCCGGTGTGGCCGTCGCGGACGCGGACCGAATGCTCCGCAAGATCGACGTTGCGGCCCGCAGCCGCCGCTGCGCCTAGCAACAACGCGGTGCCCGATGGCGCGTCGACCTTCTTGCTGTGATGCATCTCGAAAATCTCGATGTCGAACTCGTCATCGAGCGTCCTGGCAACTTGCTTCGCCAGCGCCGCCAAGAGATTGACGCCGAGGCTCATGTTGCCAGACTTGACGATGCGAGCCCGGACCGCCGCCGCCGCGACGGCCTTCTCATGTGCTGCGGTAAATCCGGTGGTGCCGATGATGTGGACAAGACCGTGGGCGGCACTCTGTTCGGCTAGCGCCACCGTAGCGGCCGGAGTCGTAAAATCGACCAGGCCATCGCTATCCGCGAGCAGTGCCGCTGCCTCGGCGCTCACCGTGATGCCGTTGCGGCCAATGCCTGCCAATTCTCCGGCGTCGCGTCCGATCACGGCGGAGCCCGGCCCCTCGACTGCGCCCGCCAGCGCGACGCCATCGGTTTCGGCGATGGCCTTTATCACGGTGCGACCCATCCGCCCCCCGGCGCCGGCCACGACCAGCCGCATGTCCGACATGGTGTCCTCCACGTTGAAGCCGACGTAGCGCGGCAGTGTCGAAGGTGATTCACCCTTTGCCCGTCACCCGCGGGCTTGACCCGCGCGTCCATCTTCTTCGCGTAGAGATAGATTGCCGGGTCAAGCCCGGCAATGACGTTGGACGAATGTCAGCGAAATGCTCTAAGGCTGCGGGCCGTCGTAGCCCTCGACAACCGCAATGTCGACGGCTGCGTGACCCTGCCGCAACGTGGCGGCATGCTGATATTCGGGCGAACGATAACAGGCGAGCGCCGTTTCGTAGTCCGCAAACTCGATCACCACGAGTCGAGAACGACAGGTGCCCTCCACGGCCTCGTAGCGGCCGGCGCGGATCACATAACGGGCGCCGTATTTGCGGAACGCCGCCTGGTTTGCCGCCACATAATCCTTGTAGCCTTCCGGATCGGTGACTTCGACCTGCGCTAACCAGTAGCCCTTTGCCACAACGCTACGCCTTGCGATAGACCCAAACCCGTGCGGGCGGAATGTTCAGCCAAATGCGTTCGGAGGCCCGGGCATGCGCACCCGAATATGAGCGTGGAATCGGCGGGACGATCGCGTAGGTGAACTGAACAAAGGGGGCGTCGGGGGCGAGCAACGTAAACGCATCAGCGAGGAGGCGCAGGCGAAGCTTGAGCGGCTTGTTGAACAAGGGCAGCCCCGAGACCACGGCGGCCGCGGGCTGGCGCAAGAGGCTCGCGAGCAGCCGTTTGATTCCATAAGCGTCGCCCTGGACCACGGTGGCCTCAGGATAGCGCGTGCGAAGCAGCCGGCAAAACGTCGGATTGAATTCCACCAGCACCAACCGGGACGGCTCGATACCCTGCGCCACCAGCGCCGCCGTTACGGCCCCGGTTCCGGGGCCGAGTTCGACCACCGGACCTTCCATCTCCGGATCGACGCATTTCGCCATCGCCCGCGCCAGGGGCTTGCCGGACGGCATGACGGCGCCGGTCGCGAGAGGCTCTTCGATCCAAGAGCGGATGAACCGCACCTCATCGTCAAGGCGCAGAGTTCTCTTGGCGAGACTCAACGTGGATTGAATCGACATTGAAGGGATTCGAATTTTGCCGCCGCCCGCCCCAGGACCCGTCACACAGCTGTCACGAGTATAGGCTAGCGGCCCCAGGGTCAAGACCGTCAAGCCGGCCCGGCGCGGGTCCCAAAGAACTCCTTGACCCGACCAAAGAAGCCGGCGGACTCGGGATTGGTCTCGTTCGACGATAATTTCTGGAATTCGATGAGAAGCTCGCGCTGCCGCTTGGTGAGGTTCTGCGGCGTCTCCACCACGACCTGCACATACATGTCCCCAAGCTGCTTCGAGCGCAGCACCGGCATGCCCTTGGCCTGCAAACGGAAGCGTCGTCCTGACTGCGTGCCATCGGGAATTTTCACGCGCGTCTTGCCGCCATCGATCGTCGGCACCTCGAACTCTCCGCCGAGCGCCGCAGTGGTCATGGAAATCGGCGCCCGGCAGTGCAGATCGGCGCCATCCCGCTGAAAAAAGGGATGAGCCGCAATTGAAAGAAAAATATACAGATCTCCCGCAGGCCCGCCGCGCACACCGGCCTCGCCCTCGCCCGAGAGGCGGATGCGGGTTCCGTCCTCGACGCCCGGCGGAATATTAACCGAGAGCGCGCGCTCCCGCATGGTCCGGCCGAGGCCGCCACATGTCCCACAGGGGGTGTCGATCACCTGTCCGCGGCCGCGACAGCCCGAACAGGTCCGCTCCAGCGTGAAAAACCCCTGGGCATGCCGAATCTTGCCCTGGCCGCCGCACATCGCACAAACTCTTGGTTTGGTGCCGGCCTTGGCGCCGCTTCCCGCGCAGATCTCACAGGTGACGGATGTGGGTATGTGGATCTGAGCGGCTTTGCCGCTGAAGGCTTCTTCGAGCGTCAGCTCCATATTGTAGCGCAGATCGGCGCCGCGCTCGCGGCCGGAACCGCGGCTACGCCGGCCGGCGCCCATGCCGAAGAAATCATCGAAAATGTCAGCGAAAGATGACGCGAAGTCGGCCCCGAAGCCGGGCCCGCCGCCTTGCTCGAACGCCGCGTGACCGAAACGGTCGTACGCCGCGCGCTTGTCGCCGTCCTTGAGCACCTCGTAGGCTTCGTTGAGTTCTTTGAAACGATGTTCCGCGTCGCGGTCGCCGTGATTGCGATCCGGGTGGAGTTTCATGGCGAGCTTGCGATAGGCGGCCTTCAGATCGTTGTCGTTAGCGCCGCGCTCAACGCCAAGGACCTCGTAGTAGTCGCGCTTGGCCATGCGGCATTACCTCGACACAACGCATACTGCCGTCCTCCACCCCACGCTCTCCCGCTTGCGGGGGCAGATAGGGCAGGGGCGGCGCAACCCGACCGGGAGGTCGCGGAAATGGGGCGGTGAAGACATCTTTCAGACGCAGCGCATCGCGACAGCCCCCGCGGTCCTTCGCGTGCGAAGAACCGCCCGATTTTCCTCCAGGCAAAACCCGTTCTAGGCCGATTTTTTATTCTTCTTGTCGTCGTCCACTTCGGTAAACTCCGCATCGACGACGTCGTCCCTCTTGGACGCGCCCGGTCCGCCGCCTTCCGCACCCCCTGCCCCGGGGGGGCCGTCCGCCTGCTTATACATGGCTTCGCCGAGCTTCATTGAGACCTGAGCCAGCGTGTTCATCTTCGCCGTGATGGCGTCGACATCGTCGCCCTTCAGGGCTTCCTTGAGATCCGCCAAAGCGGTCTCAATAGCACGTCGTTCGCCCTCACCAACCTTCGCGCCATGCTCGGAAAGCGCTTTCTCGGTCGAGTGCACCAAAGCATCAGCGTGATTCTTGGCCTCGACCCCCGCCTTGCGCTTCTTGTCTTCCTCCGCATGCGCTTCGGCGTCCTTGACCATTTTCTGGATCTCGGATTCCGAAAGTCCGCCGGAAGCCTGGATGCGGATCTGCTGCTCCTTGCCGGTCGCCTTGTCTTTGGCCTGAACATTGACAATGCCGTTAGCGTCGATGTCGAATGACACCTCGATTTGCGGCACTCCGCGCGGCGCCGGCGGGATGCCGACAAGATCGAACTGCCCAAGCAGCTTGTTGTCCGCCGCCATCTCGCGCTCGCCTTGGAACACCCGGATGGTCACCGCGTTCTGGTGGTCCTCGGCGGTCGAGAACACCTGGCTCTTCTTCGTTGGGATCGTGGTGTTGCGATCGATAATGCGCGTGAACACGCCGCCGAGCGTCTCGATGCCGAGCGACAGCGGAGTTACATCGAGCAGCAGAACGTCCTTGACGTCGCCCTGCAGCACGCCCGCCTGAATGGCGGCGCCCACTGCCACCACTTCATCCGGATTGACGCCTTTATGGGGCTCCTTGCCGAAGAACTGCTTCACGACTTCCTGGACCTTCGGCATGCGCGTCATGCCGCCGACCAGAACAACCTCGTTGATTTCCCCTGCCGTCAGCCCGGCGTCCTTTAGAGCGAGCCGGCACGGCTCGACGGTCTTTTGTATCAGATCGTCGACCAGCGCCTCGAATTTGGAGCGAGTAAGCTTGAGCGTGAGATGCTTCGGCCCGGTCTGATCGGCCGTGATGTAGGGCAAGTTGATCTCGGTCTGGGTGGTCGAAGACAGCTCGATCTTGGCGGCTTCCGCGGCCTCCTTGAGCCGTTGCAGCGCTAGCTTGTCGCGGCGCAGATCGATGCCCTGCTCCTTCTGGAATTGGTCGGCGAGATAGTTGACCAAGCGCATGTCGAAGTCTTCGCCGCCCAGGAAAGTGTCGCCGTTGGTCGACTTTACCTCGAACACGCCGTCGCCTATTTCCAGGATGGATACGTCGAAGGTTCCTCCACCGAGGTCATAGACCGCGATGGTACCGGTCTTCTGCTTGTCCAAACCATAGGCGAGCGCGGCTGCGGTCGGCTCGTTGATGATGCGCAGCACTTCGAGACCGGCGATCTTGCCCGCATCCTTCGTTGCCTGGCGCTGGGCGTCATTGAAATAGGCCGGGACCGTGATGACGGCCTGGGTTACCTTCTGACCCAGATTGGCTTCCGCGGTCTCCTTCATCTTCTGCAGGACGAAGGCGGAGATCTGCGACGGCGAATAGGTCTTGCCGTCCGCCTCGACCCAGGCATCGCCGTTGCTCGCGCGAATGATTTTATAGGGGACAAGCTTCTTGTCCTTTTCGACCATCGGATCATCGTAGCGACGCCCCATCAGCCGCTTGACGGCGAAGAAGGTGCGCTCCGGATTGGTGACGGCTTGGCGCTTGGCGGGCTGTCCGACGAGACGTTCCCCGTCGTCTGTAAATGCCACGATGGAAGGCGTCGTATTGCGGCCTTCCGAGTTCTCGACGACCTTGGCGGCTTTACCTTCCATCACGGCGACACAGGAATTGGTCGTGCCGAGGTCGATGCCAATGACCTTTCCCATCTTAAGTTTATCCCCTTTTTAGCAGGTCGGCCGGGCCCATGCGGCACCCGGACGAAGCGTCAAGCAGGTTTTCATATTGCCCTGGATCGCCCCTAGTCCGACCCCTCATCATTCCCGCCGGCCACGGCGGGGTCCAAAACGTCATATAGGAGGCCCCCATTGGACCGCAAGGCAAGACTGGCGGCAACCGTCAGCATTAACAAGGGCAATGCCTGCGACGCGGCGGCTCCCTGGTCGCCGGCGTGACGCGCGGCAGCCCGTCGTCGGCGCGCCTTGCGTGCGCGATTGGCATTCCGCGGCGCCGATCGCGTTACGGCCGGGACTTTCACGGTTTTGCCCGATGACGGCCGTATGGATCTGACATTGCGGCGAGTGAAAACGCCCAAGACGGGATGCCGCGAACTGACTATAACGTCGCCCACTGTCTCGGAGGAACTGGCTCATGATGCTGCGATTCATCGCATTTTTCCTCTTGCTTACCGTATCCCTCGGGCCCGTACCGGCAGCCGCGGCAGATCCGATATTTCCAGTCGGGTCGCGCATGGGATTTGTGCCGCCGCCGGGCTTTGTGGCGAGCAAGCGATTCCCGGGATTCGAGAATCCCGATTCGCGGTCGTCAATCGTGATGGCGACGCTTCCGCCACAGGCCTACGCCAATCTTGAGGCCTCAATGGCCCCAGAGGCGCTCAAGAAACAGGGCATCACTGAAGACAAGCGCGAAACTCTGACGCTCGCCAGCGGTAAGGCGGTGCTTGTGATGGGAAACGAACAAGAAAACGGTCAGAAATTTCGCAAATGGATACTCCTTGCACAACTCCCGGAAGGAGTGGCGCTTGTCGCCGTCCTGGTGCCCGAGTCAGCCCTAAAGACGTATTCGGACGAGGTGATTCGCGCGTCGCTCTCGTCACTGGCGGTGCGTGCAACAGTGCCTATGGATGAGCAGATCGCCTTGGTGCCTTTTAAGTTGACCGATCTATCCGGGTTGCGGCTTTAAGTTGACCGATCTATCCGGGTTGCGGCCCGTCCGCGTGCTTGGCAATACCGGAGTCGTGCTGACCGATGGTGCCAAAGATACCCCGACGCCCAGCGACCAGCCGATGTTCGCAGTGATGATCGGTCAAGGCGGGCCTGAGCAGGCCACCGATCGTGCCAATTTTGCGCGCAATCTTTTCGCCGGCTTGGGCGATGTAAAGGATGTGCACATCATCAACGGCAGCGGCGACATGTTGAGGCTCGGCGGCGGCACCCTCGTGACGCACGAGTTGCAGGCTGAAGCGAAGGAGGCCTTTAGCGACGCCCCGGTGAAGCTCGTTCAGTGGGTGCGGTTCGGCTCGGGCACCTTCATCCGTATGCTCGGCATTGCACGCGCAGACCAATGGCCCGCGGCGTTTCCGCATTTCCGTGCCGTGCGCGATGGCATTGCACCACGCGATTAGCGCATTTCCCGGCCGCGGTTTTCGATTGGCGTGATCGCCGGGCTTGACCCGGCGATCCATCAAGAGAAAGCGCTTCCTCTCGAAGCGGATGGATACGCGGGTCAAGCCAGGTCAAGCCCGCGTATGACGTCTGATAAAATCGAAACACGCTTTAGCGGCGGACAAGCCTTTCAGCTGGTTTGCGTTTCGTCAGTTGGGCTTTCCGAGGTCGCAGGCTTTGCAGCTTCCTTGGAAACGCCCACCATGGCAGGCCGCAGCACTCGCTCCCCAATCACATAACCCGGCTGAATCACCTGAGCGACCGAGCCAGCCGGGACGTTGGCGTCGCACACCTCGAATATCGCTTGGTGGAAATTCGGATCGAATTTGGCGCCCTTCGGATCGAACCTCTTAACGCCGTGCCTTTCCAGGACCTTGAGAAGTTCACGCTCAATCAGTTCGACCCCCTCATGGAGGGCTTTGGCGGGGCCCTCGATCACGGCAGTGGACTCGCCGGCCGCCTCCAATGCCCGCCGCAAGTTGTCGGCGACCCCGATGACGTCGCGCGCGAGGCCCGAGACCGCGTAGGCACGGGCGTCCGCGACTTCCCGGTCGGTGCGGCGGCGCAAGTTTTCCATGTCAGCCAGCACGCGCAGGAGCTTGTCCTTGTATTCCGCCACTTCCTTCGCTAGCGCCGCGGCGTCCGGAGGCGCCGGCTCATTGTCCGCTGTAGTCCCAGTCGCGGTATTGTTGTCACTGGCGGTGGCAGTCGGATCCGTCATAATGCCGTTCCCTCAAAGATTGCCGGACGAACGCCCCGCATATCAATGCATTGCAGGCAAAAATCAAGCGTGGGGCAGGGTCGGAAGTTTAAGAGGCCGCCAGCAGCTTGCTGACGATCTTGGCCGTGTAGTCAACCATCGGAATGATGCGGGCGTAATTGAGCCGGGTCGGGCCGATGACCCCGATCACGCCGACGATCCCTCCGGTCGAGTCCCGGTAGGGAGCGATAATGGTCGATGACCCCGACAGCGAAAACAGCTTGTTTTCCGAGCCAATGAAGATCCTGACGCCTTCGGCGCGCTCGGCGCGCCCGAGCAGATCCGCCACGCCCCGCCTGGTTTCGAGCTCATCGAACAATAGCCGCACCCGCTCCAAATCTTCAACCGCTTTAAGGTCGTCGAGCAGATTGGCATGGCCGCGCACGATCAACTTGCGCTCGTCACGCTCGCCGCCTGACCAACTCGCGAGACCCGCAGCAATGATCCTCTGTGTCAATTGATCGAGTTCGGCGCGGCCGGCTTCAAGGGCTTTCTCAAGTTCTGCCTTGACCTCGGCAAGGGTCTTGCCGCGAATATGAGCGTTAAGGAAATTCGTGGCCTCGGTCAGCGCCGATGCCGGCAGCCCGACGGGAAGGTTAAGGACCCGATTCTCGACCTGCCCGTCCTCGGCCACCAGGATAACGAGCGCACGTTCGGGTTCGAGCCGCACGAACTCGATGTGCTTCATCCTCAAGTTGGCCTTGGCGGTGAGTACCACGCCGGCCGCGCGGGCGAGGCCCGACAGCAAGCCGGAAGCCTCCGTCAACACGTTTTCAACGGTCGTTCCCGCCGCCGCAACCTGTCCCTCGATGGCGAGGCGGTCATTGTCGCTCAGGTCTCCGATCTGCATCAACGCATCGACGAAGAACCGCAGGCCGAGTTCGGTTGGCAGCCTTCCGGCTGAGGCGTGGGGCGCATAGATGAGCCCCAGTCGCTCGAGATCTTGCATGACATTGCGCACCGACGCGGGTGACAGCGTCATCGGAATGATGCGCGATAAATTGCGCGATCCGACCGGTTCTCCGGTGGAGAGATAGCTATCGACGATTTGGCGAAAGATCTCGCGCGAACGCTCATTGAGCTGGGCGAGGCTTATTTCGCTGGATCCAATCGGGACGTCTTGGGACACGGACCGCATCGTCAAATGATTGCCTTGGGCCGGTTATTTGTCCATACCGGACGACATATGCAAGGGTCGGGGCCGTACGCATTTTCGCGCCGTAACTCTTGTCCAACCCCGCCGACGAACATAAAAGCCTCGCGGCGGCGCATGATTCGCCAGACCCCGAATGCCGCCGGGAGGGAACCGATGCGACCAAGTCGCCGCCAGACCGACGAACTGCGCGCCGTTTCGCTGGAACGCGGCGTCGTGAAATATGCCGAAGGTTCATGTTTTGTGAAGTTCGGCGATACCCATGTCCTGGTGACGGCGACGCTCGAGGATCGCCTGCCGCCCTGGCTCAAAGGCCAGGCCCGGGGCTGGATCACGGCCGAATACGGCATGTTGCCGCGCGCCACTCTGGAGCGGACGCGGCGCGAGGCGGCCGCAGGCAAGCAAAACGGCCGCACCATCGAAATCCAACGGCTCATCGGCCGCAGCCTGCGCGTCGTGGTGGACCTCGAAGCGCTCGGTGAGCGGCAGATCACCATAGATTGCGATGTTATCCAGGCCGACGGCGGCACCCGAACGGCCGCCATAACGGGTGCCTGGGTCGCCCTCCATGATTGCCTCGTGTGGATGAAAACCCGGGATATCATCCGCACGTCACCGCTGCGCGAGCACGTCGCCGCAATTTCGTGCGGCATCTGCGCAGGGACCGCGGTGCTCGACCTGGACTATGCGGAGGATTCCAGCGCCGACACCGACGCAAATTTCGTTCTCACTGGAAGTGGCGGCATTGTGGAAATCCAAACTACGGCAGAAAAAACGCCATTCACGGAACCCCAGCTGCTGACGTTGCTGGCGCTTGCCCGCAAGGGTGTCGGCAAGCTGATCGAGCTGCAGAAGATTGCGGTGATGTAGCCTTTGACGGACGCGCGTCAACATCGCGGACTCGCTGGACGGCTGGTGATTGCGACCCACAATCCCGGCAAGCTGCGGGAAATGCGCGAATTGCTTGAACCGTTCGGCATCGACCCGGTTGCGGCCAGCGAGCTTGGCCTCATTGAGCCCAGCGAGACCGGCGCGACGTTTCGGGAAAATGCCCGTATAAAGGCGACCGCGGCCGCCCAGGGAGCGCGCCTGCCTGCCTTTTCGGATGACTCCGGGCTTGCGGTCGATGCGTTGGGAGGTGCGCCCGGCATCCATTCGGCCCGATGGGCAGGCCCGAACAAGGATTTTCGGGCGGCTATGGAGAAGATCAATCAAAAGTTGCATGACCGCGGTGCGATGACACCGCAAACCCGTACCGCGCACTTTGTCTCGGCGTTGTGTATCGCGTGGCCGGACGGCCACATGGAAGAGTTTGAAGGCCGAGTCGATGGCACGCTGGTTTGGCCACCACGCGGCGACAGGGGATTTGGCTACGATCCCATTTTTCTTCCCGATGGCTATGATCTCACGTTCGGGGAGATGACGAGTGTGGAGAAACACGGCCTGCCACCCAAGGGACTCGGCCTGTCTCATCGGGCGCGCGCGTTTCTGAAGCTCGCGGAGGCCTGTCTTGGCAGAAGCTGATCGCCTTGGCGAACGCCCACAGACAAATGCGGATCTTGCAAATGCTGGTCTTGATCCGGCATTCGGCGTCTATGTTCATTGGCCGTTCTGCCGGTCAAAATGCCCTTATTGTGATTTCAACAGCCATGTGAGGCATGGCCTGATCGATCAGCCGCGCTTCGTTCGTGCATTCGCGGCTGAGATAGGCGCGACGGCCGCGCGCACGCCGGGCCGCACCGTGTCCACGATCTTCTTGGGCGGGGGAACGCCATCCCTGATGGAGCCCGCAACGGTCGCCGCAATCCTCGATGCGGTGGCGAATAACTGGCACGTTGCCGATGATGTCGAGGTGACGCTGGAGGCTAATCCAACCAGCGTAGAAGCCCAGCGTTTCGCCGGTTACCGGGCGGCTGGAGTCAACCGTGTGTCGCTCGGGGTGCAGGCCCTCGATGACGCCGCGCTTGCGGCCCTGGGGCGCACCCATACGGCGCGCGAGGCGCTTGGTGCCGTTGCGATCGCACGGCGCATTTTCCAGCGCTATTCATTCGATCTGATTTATGCGCGACCGGGGCAGACGGCCGCGGAGTGGCGGGCCGAGCTGATGAACGCCCTTTCGCAGGCCGCCGGACACCTGTCGCTCTATCAGCTCACAATTGAGGCGGGGACTCCCTTCGCGGCGCTCCACGCAGCCGGAAGATTGGCCACTCCGGACGCCGATCACGCCCGCAACCTTTACGACGTCACCCAAGAGATTTGCGCCGCCGCCGGCCTGCCGGCTTACGAGGTCTCCAACCACGCCCGACCGGGCGCCGAATGCCGGCATAATCTCGTGTATTGGCGCGGCCATGAATATGCCGGCCTCGGCCCCGGCGCCCATGGTCGTCTCGATATCGACGGGGTCAGGAGGGCGACGGCGACCGAGAGGTCGCCGGAGGCTTGGCTCGGGCTGGTCGAGTCGCAAGGCGACGGCCTTGCGACCGATGAGCCATTGTCACGCGCCGAAGCGGCAGACGAGTATCTGCTGATGGGCTTGCGTCTCGCCGAGGGCCTCGATCTCAGCCGTTTCGAGATGCTGGCTGGTCACCCGCTTTCGGCCGAGCAGATCGCGTATCTTGCGCAGCATGGTCTTGTTGAAACGCCGGGCACCGGGCGCTTGCGAGTCACGCCCGCGGGATTTCCGGTTCTCGACGCTATCGTGGCCGACCTTGCGGCATAAGGCGGCGCCGGTTCGACGCTGTCATCATCTTTGACCGCAGGCACTGCGTGCAATGTGGATTGAAATGATAATCGGCAGTCGCAATTGGCACCACACACCCGTCCCGATGCAACGGTTCCGATTCGTTCACGCAGAACGAATCGAGCCGGGCGAAACCGGCCAGTGGGTTTCTTACAAACCGGTTAATTCACGCAGGATCGATCGGTGGAGCGCGGGTGTCTCTCAGTTTGAATGCCCGACGGACATCTCGCCGAATGCATCTACCCAACGGTGCCGCCTCTTCTCCCAGACGGAGTGCTTGGGAGCCGGAAAATCAGGATCGGCAAACGATCCCACAGGCTTTGTAGGGACGGCGCTGTGCGGCTTCACGCGGGTATACCGGATCGTGTACAACGCGACCATCTGTATGTGATGCCGGGACATGCGTTAGTTACGCTGCCATCCCGCGCCGACATGTCGGGAGCGGTGACGTGAAGCTATTCGACGAGCAATAATCGCTTGGTAGGCTGGCCCGACGTAAAATCGAGCCGAAACTTTATGAAACCGCCCGAGACCCGATATGCCCGAAGCGGCGATGTGCGGATCGCCTATCAGGTGATCGGCAACGGCCCGATCGATCTCGTGTTTGTGCCGGGGTTTCTTTCCAATCTCGAAGTTCACTGGGAAGACCCTGGCTACAGCCACCTGCTCCAGCGGCTCGGCGCCTTTACACGACTCATCCAGTTCGACAAACGTGGTACCGGCCTCAGCGACCGGGTTGACAATCGCGATCTGCCAGACCTCGAAACCCGGATGGACGATGTGCGCGCCGTCATGGATGCAGCCGGCAGCGGCCGGGCGGCGCTGCTGGGCGCCTCCGAAGGCGCCCCGATGTCGATTCTGTTTGCCGCAACCTATCCGGAACGGACCCGAGCGCTCCTGCTTTACGGCGGTTACGCCCATTTCTATTCGGCCGTGATGGGGGCCGAGGCCCTCGCGGCGTTCCTGGGCAACGCCGAGCGGACGTGGGGAACCGGCGCGTCGCTGGCTGCATTTGCGCCGGGCAAGGTCGATGATGCGCGCTTCAAGGCATGGTGGGCCCGGTTCGAACGCCTGTCGGTCAGCCCATCCGCGGCGATCGCTCTCGCCCGAATGAATGCCCAGATCGATGTTCGCCATGCGCTTGCGAGCATTCGGGTCCCGACCCTCGTCATCCACCGGACCACCGACGCCCGGGTAAAGTTTGCGGCGGGACGCCAGCTCGCTCAAAAAATTGCCGGGGCGCGCTTTGTCGAGATGCCCGGTCGGGATCACCCGATCTGGACCGGAGATATCGACGGCGTCGTCGACAAGATCGAGGAATTTCTCACTGGCGAACGTCCCGCCCCCAGCCATGATCATGTGCTCGCCACCCTCGTGGTGGCGAGGCTCGCCGGCGCCGCGCGACCAGTTGCGTTTACCGGCGACCGTTTGTGGAGCGACCGGCTGAGCCGGTTGCGGCAGGCGGCCGCCGACACAATCGCCCGTCACGGCGGCCGTCCGCTCGGTCCCGGCACCGAACTCAGCGCCCGGTTTGATGGCACGGTGCGCGCCTTGCGCTGCGCGGTGGCGCTGCGGGAAGTCGCCGAGACGTTCGCATTCAATCTTGCGATCGGCGTGCATACCGGCGAAATCGCGGTTCTGGATGATACGGTCACTGGCCGTGCGCTCAACATTGCCGAGCGGATCGCCACGCTCGCTGCGGCCGGCGAGGTATTGGCATCGGCGATCGTCAAGGATCTTGTGCCGGTTCGGGACTGCATTTTGTCGAGCGTGGTGACCAGGTCGTCGAGGACGGGGATAGCCGGCTGCGCCTCCTTGCCGTCATGGCCGAGCAGCATCTTGAGCCTCACAGACGCCCTATACGAACGGCCGGATTGGAAATCCTGAGCGAGCGCGAACGCGAGGTGCTCAAGCTCGTCGCCGACGGGCTTAGCAATGCCGGCATCGCCGAACAACTGCGGCTTAGCGATCATACGGTGAAGCGACACGTCGCCAACATTTTGCT
>WNFG01007427.1_pt1 | contig 15922 bp, 11 predicted proteins | sample 5400431 | NCBI WGS metagenome assembly WNFG01 (sample SAMN13153346, study PRJNA577476) | soil metagenome | isolation source: 120 cm saprolite under Douglas fir tree site 2 hole 3 replicate 2 | place: USA:California | collected 2015-04-18 | reverse complement strand
AGGCCCGAACAGCGCTCGCGCAGGCCCAGCTCACGTACGAGACCATCGAAGGCAACCTTCGCCGATTGCAGGGGACCATCGCCACCGAGATGGGACTCCCGGCGGCGACACCGTTCGAGGTCGGCGAGTTGCCGCGGGAGGTCCCCGCGCAGCAGGTCAGCGACGCCGTCGAGGCGCTGATCACCCGTGCGGTCACGGACCGGCCGGATCTGGCCGCCGCGCGCGCCGCGGTCGAGAGCGCCCGCGCGCGCGTTCAGGCGGTGCGCGCGCAAGGTCTGCCGTCGATCGGCCTCGGCGCCAGGGTGGGACCGTACTTCACCAACGGGCTGAGCCAGCACAGCACGCTGTACTCGGCAGGCATCTCGCTACGCGTTCCGCTCTTCACCGGCTTCCGCAACACCTACGACGTCCGCGCCGCGGAGATGGCCACGAAGCTCGCCGGCGAGAACGCCCGCGGCCTGGAACAGCAGATCGACCTTCAGGTCTGGACGAGCTACTACGCCCTGCAGACCGCCAACAAGCGCCTGACGACGAGCCGCGATCTTCTTCGCGACGCCAGCGAGTCCGCCGACGTGGCCCGGGGGCGTTACCGCGCCGGCATCGGCAGCATCCTCGACCTCCTGACCGCCGAGACCGCGCTCGAAAATGCGCGCGCCGAGGAAGTTCAGGCGCGCACCGACTGGTTCCTCTCAGTTGCGCAACTCTCGCACGACACCGGCACGCTGACGCGGGCCGTGGCATCACAAGGAAAGTGATCACGATGATTCCAATGAAGTCGATCGGTCTTCGTGCCGTCGCCGGCGCCGCGATCGTGGCCAGCCTTCTCGGCTGCGGCGAAAAACAACAGAAACAGGCGGACGAGCGCGTCCCCGTCACCGTAGCAACGGCGGAACAGAAAGACATCCCCGTGCAGGTGCGCGTCATCGGCAGCGTGCAGCCGATTTCCAGCGTGGCTGTCCGCGCGCTGGTAGCCGGACAGCTCCAGCGTGTCTCGTTTCGCGAGGGCGACGACGTCCGCAAGGGCCAGATCCTCTTCACCATCGACCCGAGGCCGTATCAGGCCACCCTGGCGCAGGCCGAAGCGAACCTCGCCCGCGATCAGGCGCAGGCGCGGAATGCGGATGCCGAGGCCACACGCTACGCGGAGCTGGTGAAAAAGGACTACGTCACGCGCGAGGAGTACGAAAAGTTCACCTCCGGCGCCGAGGCCGCTCGCGCCGTCGTCGCGGCAGACCGCGCCGCCGTCGAGAACGCCCGCCTTCAACTCGCCTACTGCGAAATCCGCTCGCCTCTGAATGGCCGTACCGGCAGCCTGCAGGTTCAGGCAGGCAATCTCGTCAAGGCGAACGACACCACGCCGCTGGTCACGATCAACCAGATCACGCCGGTCTATGTCACCTTCTCCGTTCCCGAATCGCAGCTCGGCGATGTACGCGCCCGCGGTCTCGGCAACGTGCCGGTGTCCGCATCTCCACAGAAGGGCGGCGGGAGGCCTCAGGACGGCAAGCTGACGTTCGTCGACAACGCCGTTGACGCGCAGACGGGCACCATCACGCTCAAAGCGACCTTCACGAACGAAGGCCGCGTCCTCTGGCCGGGCGAGTTCGTGAATGTGGCCATGACCCTCGCCAACCGCCTCAACGCCACCGTCGTGCCGGTGCAGGCCGTGCAGAACGGCCAGAGAGGGCAGTACATATATGTCGTCACAAGCGGCGACGGAATCCAGATGCGTCCGGTGACGATCGTTCAACAGGTCGATAATCAGGCCGTAATCGGTAAAGGGGTGAATCCCGGCGAGACCGTGGTCACCGACGGCCAGATCCGATTGACACCGAAGAGTAAGGTGGATGTGAAGAAGTCGTTATAGCGGTTGTCGGTTGTCGGTTATCGGTTATCGGTTGTCGACACTGCGAACTGAACAGGCAACCAAAGAACACCGATAACCGATAACCGATAACCGACAACCGATAACCGATAACCGATAACCGACAACCGACCAACCATGAACATAGCCGCCCTCTTCATCCGCCGTCCGGTCATGACGACGCTGGTCATGCTGGCGATCGTGTTGTTCGGAATCATGGCCTACCGCCAGCTCGCGGTAAGCGATCTGCCGAACGTCGACTTTCCGACCATTCAGGTGGGCGCCTCGCTGCCGGGGGCCAGTCCGGAGACGATGGCATCGGCCGTGGCCACGCCGCTGGAGCGGCAGTTCTCGACGATTGCCGGCCTCGACTCGATGGTCTCGTCGTCATCGCTCGGATCGACCTCCATCACCCTGCAATTCAACCTGAACCGCAACCTCGACGCCGCCGCGCAGGACGTGCAGGCCGCCATCGCCGCCGCCGGCCGCCAACTGCCGCCCAACATGCCGGCGCCGCCGTCATACAACAAAGTCAATCCCGCGGACACGCCCGTCCTCTACCTGGCCATCACTTCCGAGAACATGCCGTTGTATCAGCTCGACGAGTACGCCGAAACGATGATGGCTCTCCGCATCTCCGCGGTGGAAGGGGTGGCCCAGGTCCAGGTCTATGGCGCGCAGAAGTACGCCGTACGCACCCAGCTCGACCCGCGCCAGCTCGCCACGCGCGGCGTCGGCATCGATGAGGTGGCCAGTGCCATCCGCAACAACAACGTGAACCTGCCCGCGGGCGTGCTCACCGGCCCCTACACGAACTACACCGTGCAGGCGAACGGGCAGTTGTTCAAGGCCGCCGATTACGCAAAGATCATCGTCACCTACCGCAACGGCCGCCCCGTGCGCCTCGGCGAGCTGGGAAACGTGCTCGACGACGTCGAGAACAACCAGACCATGGCCTGGTTCCGCGGCAAGCCCGGCTTCATCCTGGCCGTGCAGAAGCAGCCGGGAACGAACGCCGTCGAGGTCTCCGACCGCGTGCGTGCGCTGCTGCCTCAGTTTCGCAGCCAGCTCCCCGCGTCGGTCGACCTGCAGGTGCATCGCGACCGCGCCGATTCCATCCGCGCCTCGGTCGATGACGTGAAGTTCACGCTGCTTCTCACCCTCTTCCTGGTCATCCTGGTCATCTTCCTCTTCCTGCGAAACGTCTCGGCAACGATCATTCCCAGTCTGGCACTGCCACTTTCGATCATCGGCACCTTCGCCGTGATGTATCTGTTCGACTACTCCCTCGACAACCTCTCGCTCATGGCGCTCACGCTCTCGGTCGGCTTCGTCGTCGACGACGCCATCGTCATGCTCGAGAACATCGTCCGGCACATGGAGATGGGCGAGAAGCCGATGGAGGCAGCGCTGAACGGCTCGAAGGAGATCGGCTTCACGATCATCTCGATGACCATCTCGCTGGCCGCAGTCTTCATCCCTATCCTTTTCATGGGCGGCATCCTCGGACGGCTTTTCCACGAGTTCGCCGTGACGATCGGCTCGGCGATTCTCGTCTCCGGCTTCGTATCCCTCACGCTCACCCCCCTGCTGAGCGCAAGGTTCCTCCGGCCACACAAGGAAGAGAAACACGGCAAGGTCTACCAGGCCACCGAGCGGATGTTCGACGGCATGCTCGCGCTGTACGAGCGCGGACTCCGTTTCGCGCTCAGGCAGCGCGCCCTGACGTTGATCGCGTCGCTGGCCATCCTGGCCGCGACTGTCTGGCTCTTCATCGCCGTGCCGAAGGGCTTTATCCCGAACGAAGACCAGAGCGAAGTCCGGATCAGTCTCGAGGCCTCGCAGGGAACATCGTTCCCCGAGCTGGTGCGGCACCAGCGCATGGCCATGGACATCGTGGCCAAAGATCCCCGCGTGGCGACGTTCTTCTCCTTCGTCGGCCGCGGCGGCGCCAACAACAGCAGCGTCATCTCGCTGCGCCTCGTCCCGAAAGGAGAGCGCAAGGCCTCGATCGACGACGTGATGAACGATCTCCGTCCGAAGCTGAACGCCATTCCGGGCTTCCGCGTCTCGCTGCAGAACCCTCCGCCGATCCGCCTCGGCGGGCGCCAGGCGAACTCGCAGTATCAGTACACGCTGCAGTCCGCCGACACGGCGGTTCTCTACGACGCATCGCAGAAGATGATGGACAAGATGCGCACGCTGCCGGGGTTCGTCGACGTGAATACCGATCTTTTCCTGCGCAATCCGACCGTGGCCGTGGAGATCGACCGCGACCGTGCCGCCACTCTCGGCCTTACGCCGAATCAGGTCGAGGACGCGCTTTACTCATCGTACGCAACAAGACAGGTGTCGCAGATCTATGCCCCCAACAACACCTACCAGGTCATCATGGAGCTCGATCCCGCGTTCATGAAGAACCCGCAGGCGCTGTCGATGCTGTATGTCCGCTCATCCTCGGGTGAGCTCGTGCCGCTCGACGCCGTGGCCAAACTCATTCCGACCGTCGGCCCGCTGGCAGTGAATCACTCCGGTCAGGCGCCGTCCGTAACGCTGTCGTTCAATCTCAAGCCTGGAACATCGCTCGGCGCGGCCGTGGCAGAGGTCAACGACGCCGCCAAGACCACGCTGCCGTCGACCGTCACCACCTCATTCCAGGGAACCGCGCAGGCCTTCCAGTCGTCGCTGCAGGGCCTCGGCCTGCTGCTGCTCGTCGCCATCGCCGTCATCTACATGGTCCTGGGCATCCTTTACGAGAGCTTCATTCATCCGCTGACGATTCTCTCGGCGCTGCCGTTCGCGGGCTTCGGCGCTCTGCTCACGCTGCTGGTCTTCAAAGTGGACCTGTCCATCTACGCCTTCGTCGGCATCATCATGCTGGTCGGCCTGGTCAAGAAGAACGGCATCATGATGGTCGACTTCGCACTCGAGGTGCAGAAGCAGGGGAAAGACGCCACCGAAGCCATTTATGAGGCGTGCGTGGTGCGATTCCGGCCGATCATGATGACCACCATGGCCGCACTGATGGGAACCATCCCCATCGCCCTCGGCTTCGGCGCGGGCGCGGAATCGCGGCGTCCGCTCGGCCTGGCCGTCGTCGGCGGCCTCCTCTTCTCGCAGACGCTCACCCTCTTCGTGACGCCGGTGTTCTACGTCTACATGGACAAGCTGCGCAAAAAGCCGAAGGGAAGCATCGACGGCAGAGATGCGATCGAAGACGAATTCGCCGCACTTCAGCCGGCTGCCGAGGAACAGCCGGTCGGTGTGATGTTCAACACAGTCGAGGCCGAGCCGGCAACATAGTCATACGGGCTATGCGTCGTTGCCACAGCGTTCTCCTCTCCTGCGTCGTCGCGTTATGGGCGATGTCTGCCAGTGCCCAATCGGCGGATCTGCTGATCTCCAAGAGCGGGACCGAATCCGCGAACGCCGGCGACACCATCGACTACTCGATCTTCGTGTTCAACGGCGGCCCGTCGGACGCGCAGAACGTGACCATGACCGATGCCCTCCCCGCGGGGACGACCTTCGTCTCGCTGACCGCCAGCACATCGACCTTCACCTGCAGCACACCGCCGGTAGGAGCCGCGGGCACGGTCACCTGCACGGCAGCCACGCTCGCCAATCAGGCTGACACGAACTTCACACTCTCGGTGAAGACATCGCCGAGTGCCCCATCCGGCACGATCAGCAACACCGCCACGGTCACCTCGACGACATCCGATCCCAATACCCCGGACAACAGCAGCACCGTCACCACCGGAATCGCCGGCACGGTGACCGCCTCGGCCGATCTGTCCGTGGACTCGATGCTCGGCTCCTCCGGCGTGGCCGCGGGTACGACCGTGAGCTTCCGGGTGGTCATTGCCAACAAAGGCCCATTCACCGCTCATCACGTGCAGTTGGTCGATGCCGTTCCTGCCAATGCCACGTTCGTGGCGGCAAGCGTGGCTGACCCGCTGGCAGCCTTCACCTGCACCACGCCCGCCGCCGGAACCGGCGGAAACATCACCTGCTCGGCCACCACATTCGATCCGCGGACGAGCAGCGACCAGCCCACGTTCACGTTCACGTTCCGCGTCAACAACGGAGTGGCCGCGGGAACCGTGCTGACGAACACCGCGACGCTGTCGGCCGACGACCCCGATCCCGTCCCCTCGAACAACTCCGCCAGCCGGACGACGACCACCACCTCGCAGACACCGTCCGCCGACGTCTCCGTCGCCACGACAGGCGGCGGCACGACGTTCAGCGTCGTGGTCCGGAACGCCGGGCCGAACGACGCCTCCACCGTTACGCTCACCGATGCCGTCCCTTCGGGGAGCACCTTCGCCGACTGGACGCAGACGAGCGGCCCGCCATTCAACTGCACGAAGCCGGCAGTCGGGGGCAGCGGCACCATCACCTGCAGCAGCACCGTGTTCCCCGGCATCGAAGGATCGACGGTCGCCGCCGAGTTCGTGCTCACGCTCAATGCGTCCGGAGAGGTAACCAACAGCGTCACGGTCTCGAGCAGCACATCCGATCCACGCCAGGACAACAACACCTCGTTCTTTCCGGCCACCGCGAAGCTGACGATCGATGACGTCAGCGTTCTCGAAGGGAACAGCGGCACTACGCCGGCCGTCTTCAATGTCCATCTGCTGCCCGCCAACGCCACTGCGACCGCGACTGTTGGCTATGCGGCCTCAGGCATATCGGCGGCGGCCGGCATCGACTTCGCCGAAACAGCGGGAACGCTGACGTTCCATGCCGGCGAGACGCTGAAGACGATCACGGTGCAGGTCCTCGGCGACACGCTCAACGAAGGCAACGCACGATCCCCAGCATCATCGTGACCGAAGGGGATAGCGGAACGAAGAACGCCACTTTCACGGCCCAGCTCTCGTTCCCATCGGTCGCCGTGAGCCGCGTGCGGTGGCAGACGCAGGATGGGACGGCCACGGCAGGTTCCGATTACATCGCCTCGAGCGGCGAGGTCGTCTTCCAGCCCGGCGAAACCTCAAAACCCGTCACCGTCCCGATCATCGGCGACACGCAGTTCGAGCCGGACGAAACCTTCAACATCGTCATCACCGGCACCGACAACGCCACGTTCCCCGTCGCGCCCGCGATCTGCACGATCGTCAACGACGATGCGCAGGTCGCACCCCGCCACCGCGCCGTGCACCATTAGCGTCACGTGTTCCCACGCGGACCATAGCCGACTGCAGCAGCGAGATAGGATTTAGGGCACGCCGCTACTACCAGTAACAGAAGTTGAGAGAAAAACGTCGTAAATCTTGGCGTTGTGCAACTTGCCATTCGGACTGCGGACTAAAGCCTTGGATCTGAACCGAAAGATATTGCCATTGTCGTCGGTGTAGTTGGACCGAATGTACTGAAGATCGATGGACTGAACACCGGCCTCTGCCAGCGTCATCAATTCACTTGGCTGTGAAAGGCCGTCGTGATTTGCGTCAATCCAAAGAAGAAGTGTTGTCCATAGGCGATCGCGGCTATCGAGTTGTCCGTCCCCGTTGCCGCCTAACGCAGGCGTGTCAAACTCCGCGAGCGCCACGAATCCGTTCGGCGCTTTTTGCCCATTCGCAAGGGGCGTGAAATTACCAAACAGCTCTCGCCCATCGCCGATAACACCGTCTCCATTACGGTCACGGCACAACCATGCATCCGAGCCGGCAGAGCTCGTCCATGCGATCCGCTCGCGCTGATGGTCGGCGTTCAGATCAAAATTCACGCCGTGGTCGGCATCCGTCAGATTGAACCCGTTGTCATCAAGGTCGAAAATGATCGGCGATTGACCTTCTGACGGGCAATAATAGCTACCGCCGTAGGCCATTTCGCAATGGCTCGAGCATCGCGATTCGCACTCCTGCAGTCTTGCCTGATCATCTGCCCGCTGTTCATCTCGATACTGTTCGGTCGGCGTGTACCAGCCGAGGTCCACCGCGGCACAGTCACTACTGGTGATCGACCTCGTGCCGCCAGGCGCGCGGCCTCCCATGATACTTCCGTAACAATATTGAGAATATGTAACGTCAGCGAGACCCAGAACGTGTCCAAATTCGTGCGCTAAGGAATCCGAGATGGGCTCGCAGGATTGGCCTGCGAAGCTCGACCATAGGTCGATAGTGCTTCCCACAGGTGTGTTTTGATAGATAATGGTTGACGTTTGGCCACACGCGGGCCCAGGCTCGTCGTGATAGTTCACTGTAACCGGATAGCCTGACCCCGTGCCTGACTGAAAAGTGGGATACTCGACGCCAGCGCCACTGGGCCCACAGGAATTGTTCCACTGTCCTATCGCAGCATCGAGCGCGGCCCCTGGATAGACCGGTCCCTGCCAGCCAGATCCAGACGAGACGTTAATCGTAGAACCGCTTATGTTCCCGTATTGTTGAATTGAGCAATTGTATTGGGCACGGCTCTCATGGACGGCGCAAAACATCCAGACGAGCAAGATGGCTAATCGTCTCATTACTGTACCTCACGCCGCAGGTATCTCCTGATGAAAGCCGCGACCTCATCGAGGTCGCGCGCACCGCTCTTTCCGAAATCTTCAAGCAATGGCGGGTATTCGAGGCCGTTGACGCCTTGTAGCAGCACGTCGTTCCGAGAAGAGTAAACGAAGAGTCCTGCCTCATCGAGAGGTGGACCGAAAGCAAATATCATCACCCTGTAACCCACAGCCGGCTCTGGTGACTCGGCGCCGGCGCAGTATTGCATCCCCCCTGCGGAAAAGCGCGCGAAGGAGTATCGCGCAAACAGCGTGTCGGTAACGTTCTTATATTCTCCGCCGGCTTTCAAGACGACGACTTCATTTAGACGCAGCATCGATGCAGGGTGGCCGTAAAACAGGCCCGGAGTTATTTCGGCAATCGTGCCTACGAAGATGGCTGTTGCATGATCAATGGTCGTGCCGATCGTGTCTCGAATCACCATCGACTCGATCTCGGGTTCTCGCAAACGAACCCCTTCGCACGGCCCCGTAGTGCTGTTGTCCGGGCCAACAGCCAGGGCGGAGATATGGCGGGATCGCACGGAGGCATCCAACTGCCGAGTTCGGTTATGTTCTTGACGCCAGCCCTCTGGAAGTAAGAGCGTCGGCTCACCGTCGGCCGCAAACGCAGCCGAGGCTGCAACGAAGAGAGGATACCGTCTCCCCTCATATGTCGAGAAAAGAGCCTCCGGCGTCCGATGGGGTGCGTTCGGTGCAGCACTCAGCGGTGCGATAGCGGTAAAGAGAAGAAGAAAAGCGCTTAACCGAACCATTTCATACCCTCCGCATATACGTTCAGCGACGGTTCGAGCGACGTGACAGCCGGAAGAACCGTTGGGACTCTACCACGGTTTTGGACGTTAATCAATAATGACATAGGCGGCAACGGCAGTACGGGCACGAGCCCCCGACGCTTGACAAAATAAACATGCGGGCATATTGTTAGCACTCGCGAGGCTTGAGTGCCAAACACTCACCTCTCGAACAGCAAACGAATCGCGGCGTTCTGCCGCGGAAGCAATCCACGAATCGGGTGAAAGGAGAGACACAGATGGCTATGAAACTTCGTCCGTTGTATGACCGCATCGTCGTCACACGCAAAGAAACAGGAGAGCAGGTGCGAGGCGGAATCATCATTCCGGATACGGCCAAGGAAAAGCCCCAGCAGGCGGAAGTGATCGCGGTCGGCGACGGTAAGTTCTCCGAAGACGGCAAGCGCATGAAGCTCGACGTCAAGAAGGGCGACACGGTTCTCATCGGCAAGTACTCCGGCACCGACATCAAGATCGATGATGTCGAGTACACCATTCTCCGCGAAGACGAAGTCCTCGCGGTGGTCGAGTAAGCAAGATCAATAAGGAGAAACACACATGGCAAAGCGCATTACGTACGGCGAAGAAGCCCGCCAGGCAATTCTTCGCGGCGTCAACAAGCTCGCCGACGCGGTCAAAGTGACACTCGGCCCCCGTGGCCGCAACGTCGTCATCGAGAAGAAGTTCGGCTCCCCCACCATCACCAAGGACGGTGTCACCGTGGCCAAGGAAATCGAGCTGAAGGATGAGCTCGAGAACGCCGGCGCCCAGATGGTCCGCGAAGTCGCCTCCAAGACTTCCGACACCGCCGGCGACGGCACCACCACCGCCACGGTTCTGGCCCAGGCCATCTACCGCGAGGGCATCAAGAACGTCACCGCCGGCGCGAACCCGATGGACGTGAAGCGCGGCATCGAGATCGCCGTCCGCGCCGCCGTCGAATCGATCGACAAGCTGGCCAAGCCGGTCGAGGGGAAAGACATCGCCCACATCGGCAGCATCTCCGCCAATAACGATGAGGAGATCGGCAACATCATCGCCTCAGCGATGGAGAAAGTCGGCAAAGACGGCGTCATCACCGTCGAAGAGGCGCGCGGCCTCGACACCGTCCTCGACGTCGTCGAAGGCATGCAGTTCGACCGCGGCTATCTCTCGCCGTACTTCGTCACCGACCCGGAGCGCATGGAGTCGGTCCTCGAGAACGCCAAGATCCTCATCTACGAGAAGAAGGTTTCCTCGATGAAGGACCTCCTGCCGATCCTCGAGCAGACCGCCCGCCAGGGCAAGCCGCTCCTCATCATCGCCGAAGACGTCGAGGGCGAGGCTCTGGCCACGCTCGTCGTCAACAAGCTCCGCGGCACGCTGAACGTCGCTGCCGTCAAGGCTCCGGGCTTCGGCGACCGCCGCAAGGCCATGCTCGAAGACATCGCCATCCTCACCGGCGGCAAACTGATCTCCGAGGACATCGGCGTGAAGCTCGAGAACGTGAAGTGGGAAGACCTCGGCGACGCCAAGCGGGTGTCGATCGATAAGGACAACACCACCCTCGTTACCGACACCGACGACAAGGGTCACAAGGAAGCGATCGCCGGCCGCGTCAAGCAGATCCGCGGACTGATCGAGGACACGACCTCGGACTACGACCGCGAGAAGCTCCAGGAGCGCCTGGCCAAGCTCGTCGGCGGCGTTGCCGTCATCAAGGTCGGTGCCGCGACCGAGACCGAGATGAAAGAGAAGAAGGCACGCGTCGAAGATGCCATGCACGCCACCAAGGCTGCCGTCGAAGAGGGCATCGTGCCGGGCGGCGGCGTGGCGCTGCTGCGCTGCGTCGCGGCCGTCGAAGCCATCAAGGCCGAGGGCGACCTGAAGGTTGGCGTCAACGTCATCCGCCGCGCGCTCGAAGAGCCGTTCCGCCAGATTGTCTTCAACGCCGGCAAAGAAGCCGCCGTGCTGCTCAACGAAGTCAAACTGAAGGGTGGCAACTTCGGCTACGACGCACGCAACGACGAAGTGGTCGACATGATCGAAAAGGGCATCATCGACCCGGCCAAGGTGACCAAGCAGGCACTCCAGAACGCCTCCTCGATCGCCGGCCTCATGCTCACCACCGAGGCTCTCGTCTCCGAGATCAAGGAAGAAGAGAAGCCCCAGCCGGGCGGCGGCGGTGGCGGTATGGGCGGCGGCATGGGCGGAATGTACTAAGCCTCATCAACAACACGCATCTGTTCAACGGGCGAGCCGCAAGGCTCGCCCGTTTTCGTGCGGCTTCGCCGCACGGCACAGACAAGAGTGTCTGTGCCACATTGCCCATCGGTATTTGCTGAAGTGTGTGGCTTCGCCTGATCCAATGTGGCACAGACACTCCTGTCTGTGCCCGGCGGCGAAGCCGCGCATTCCCGTCACTCCACGAAGTCGTAGCTGAGCTGCTTATCGAGGTTCACCGGCTCGTACGCGCCGGGCTTCGCCCGTCCTTCCGCATCCGTCCAGCGCACTTGCACCGACTTGTGGATGGTCATCCCGGCGTCGACGACGCGGTGGAAACGTCCGCGGCTTGCCAGGAGAGGCGAGAACGAGTCGTGCAACCGGCCAAAGGGAGCGTCGTCAGCGTACGTGCCGAATGAATCGGACGTGAAGAGCATGCCGTGCTTCCGCGCGCGCTCGGTCATCCATCTGAGTGTGATGTCCGAAAGGCTGTGGTCATCGTCGTAGCCGCCGCCGACGTCCGAGTGCACACCGGCGAAGTAGACCTGCTCGAGATGCTGGCCCGGCCGAACGGTGGCGGGATCCCAATACGTCGGCGTGAAATCGAACCGCTGCTCATCGATCGACATGGCGTGATAGGCGTTTTCCACGCGCGGACCGAGGCTGAGGTCATGGAACGTCGGCACGAAGAGGGTCAACTGCGTAGCAAACACCGGCACGCCGAGGGCGCCGACCGTGTCCCACACACCGATCATCTTGATCGGCGCATCGACGCAGTTCGTCGCCTTGAAATTGGCCACGAGCTGGTTGTTGGCGGCGTCCTTCGGCCGGGTGTAGTTGTTGAAGACGATATCGAACATGTCCCTGCGGTTCGTGGCGGCGAAACGAGTCCGGTCCAGCAGTCCCACCCGGCCCACCATCCCGCACAGGCTTCGGGCCTCGTACGCGCCGCGGCTGAAGCCGAAGATGAAGATGGCGTCGCCGTCGTCGTACTGGTCGGTGATGAACTGATAGGCATCCTGGATGCGATCGTTCGTGCCGGCGCCCGCCACGCCACCCTTGATGCGGTCATACCAATCGGTGCCGACACCTGGCGTGTAGTGCGTCACCTGCCGCGCGCCATCGTTGACCGCGGCCTCGTACATCCTGCCGACGTTGCTGTTGTTGCTGACGCCTTCCTTGTACGTGTCCCAGGTACCGTCGAGAAACACCGCGATATTTTTCGCCATGGTGGCCCGCTCCTTTGTTAATGAAGTGAGCAGATTATCGCGCCTGAGCTTGTCTTACAATGCGCCGCAAATGAGAAAAGCGCTCCTGGCCCCGGCCTTGATGTTGTCCATTTCCTCCCTCTTCGCACAGTCGCCGGAGCCCGCTCCGAACCGCCAACCCGCCCCCTCCGGTGCGCGCCGCGAGACGGCGGCGGCACCGGACAACGAAGAGCGCGCGGAACGTGCCGATGGCCCGCGCCAGAGCGACGACAAGCGCGAGGCTGTCCGTCCGCCGGCCGACGCGAAAGACAAAATCTCGACGACGCAGCACAGCGTCACCATCGGCGGCCAGACCATCAGCTACACCGCCCGCGCCGGCACGATGATCATGCGCGACGAGGAAGGAAAGCCGCGCGCCAGCTTCTTCTTCACGTCGTACACGAAAGACGGCGCCGACCCCTCGCGCCGGCCGGTCACCTACACCTTCAACGGCGGCCCCGGCTCGTCGTCGGTCTGGCTGCACATGGGCGCCTTTGGGCCCAAACGAGTGGTTTACGCCGACGATGAAGGCCACGCCGCCAAGCCTCCCTACCGCACCGTCGACAACGAGGGAAGCATTCTCGATGTGACCGACCTCGTCTTCATCGATCCCGTCACCACCGGGTACAGCCGCGCCATTCCATTCGCCGATGCCGGCAAGTTCCACGGCGTCGACGCAGACATCCAGTCGGTCGGCGAGTTCATCCGCCTCTGGACGACGCGCTACAGCCGCTGGTCGTCGCCCAAGTTCCTGGCCGGGGAGAGCTACGGAACGACGCGCGCCGCCGGCCTCTCGGGCTGGCTCGGGCAGCAGGGCTTCTACCTCAACGGCATCGTTTTGATCTCGTCGATCCTCAACTTCGAGACCGCATCGTTCGACAGCGGCAACGACCTGGCGTACGAGCTTTTCCTCCCCACGTACACCGCCATCGCCTGGTACCACAAGCGCCTGGGGGCCGATCTGCAGAACGGCACGCTGGAACACGCCGTCGCAGAGTCGGAGCAATTCGCGCTCGGCGAGTACACGCACGCCCTGATGCAGGGCGACCGCATCAGCGATCAGGACCGCCGCGACGTGACGGCCAAACTGGCACGGCTCACCGGCCTCTCACCGGCCTACATCGAACAGACCAACCTCCGCGTCAAGATCGACCGCTTCGACAAGGAGCTGATGCGCGCCCAGCGCCGCACCGTCGGCCGCCTCGACGGCCGTTTCATCGGCATCGACAAGGATGCCGCCGCCGAGTCGACCGAATACGATCCCTCCTACGCGGCCATCTTCGGCGAGTACACCGCCGTGGTGAACGATTACGTCCGCCGCGAGCTGAAGTTCGACAGCGACCTCCCCTACGAGATCCTCACCGGCAAGGTGCGCCCCTGGAACTACGAACGCGCCCAGAACCGCTACGTCGACGTGGCCGAGACTCTCCGCGGCGCCATGGCCCAGAACCCCTTCATGAAAGTCTTCATCGCCAACGGCTACTACGACCTGGCCACCCCCTTCGCCGCCACCCGCTACACCTTCGCCCGCATGCAGCTCGACCCCGACCTGCGCCGGAACGTCTCGATGGATTACTTCGAGACCGGCCACATGGTCTACATCGACCGGAAGGCGCAGGCAAGGCTGAAGAAGGACGTGGACGAGTTCATCCGGAAGAACGCCAACGTGCAGTAGGTCATGCCTCCGGACTTCGAAATCATCGGGATGAATCGCGTGAGGACTATCTTCACGCGATGGAGAGGTTCGTCGTTCTGACTCTTTCCTCGAGAGACGCTCACGCGTTAGTTCACGCGATGAAACGCCAGCGCGATGGCAGCGACTGACGCATCATTCGCCGGCTTTCTGTCACGCGTTTGGAAGGCGATTCACCCATTAAGACACAAAGATCACATCGAGGCGTAGCCGCAACCAAACCTGGATGCCGGCGAGGGCATGGCAAGCACGGCCCCCTCATCCGCCTTCGGCACCTTCTCCCCCAGCTGAAAAGCGCTGGGGGAGAAGGACTCTCGATGTTGGGAAGCCGCGAGCTCCTTTCGGGGCGACGTCACGTTTTGCGAAATCCAAAACTGTGCGGCTTCCCGAGAACAGAGCTTGCGGTTCCCTAACCTCGAGAGCCCTTCTCCCACAGCGCTTTTCAGCTGGGGGAGAAGGTGCCGAAGGCGGATGAGGGGGGCCGTGCTTGCCATGCCCTTGCGGAATCCCACGTTTGGTTGCGGCTACGCCGCGCTGTGTGATTCCTACGGTTCCCCGAAGGTCATGCGCGCCAGCTCTTCTTTGAGGCGCTTCTGCTCGGCGCGGTCGGAGGTGTGAGCCAACTGATCGGCGAGGTCGAAGAATGCGGCTTTCTCGCGTTCTTTCGCTTCGAGGCCGCTTTCGATCAGATCGACGATGACGCGGTTAGCGCTGGTGCGGCTGCGCTTGGCGAGCGCCTGGACACGCCGCGCCACTGTCGAAGGAAGGCTGACGCTCTGGCGGACGATCTTCTGGGGCTGGGCCATGACTCATCCTACACCGGTGTGCACCATCACGCACCAGTCAACGGCTGCTGGTGATTCGTCGGCGAGCCGTCGGCGCCTTCAGCGCCCCTGGCGCAATGCGCTACCATGCGCCCCCATGGCCCGCATCCTCGTTACCAACGACGACGGCATCTATAGCGAAGGGCTCCGCAAATTGGCGGATGCCTGCCGGCGCATCGACGGGGTCGAGGTCATGGTGGTGGCGCCGGATCGGGAGCAGAGCGCGGCGTCGCATGCGCTCACGCTGAACCGTCCGCTGCGGATGATGAAACTCCGTGAGAACGAGTACATCATCGACGGCACCCCGGCGGACTGCGTCAACCTGGCCATCCTCAAGCTGATGCGGGACGACCGTCCCGCTCTGGTCGTCTCCGGGATCAACTTCGGGCCGAACCTCGGCGACGACGTCACCTACTCCGGCACGATCTCGGCCGCATTCGAAGGGGCGCTGCTGGACGTTCCCTCCATCGCCTTCTCCACGCTGGTCGGGGAGAACTTCTCGTTCGAGCGCTGCGCCGTCTTCGCCGAGCGGCTGATCCGCTGGGCGCTGACCGAGCATCGCGACCCGCACATCATCCTCAACGTCAACTTCCCGGTCGAATTCAGCGGCGTGCGCGTGGCGCGGCTCGGCAACCGCATCTACGCCGGCGACATCCTGGAGCGGAAAGATCCCCGCGGCCGGACCTATTACTGGATCGGCGGCGGCAAGCCGACCTGGCATCCCGGCCTGAACACCGACTTCGAGGCCGTCGAAGCCGGCTGCATCGCCATCACGCCCCTT
>WNFG01006052.1_pt1 | contig 15925 bp, 14 predicted proteins | sample 5400431 | NCBI WGS metagenome assembly WNFG01 (sample SAMN13153346, study PRJNA577476) | soil metagenome | isolation source: 120 cm saprolite under Douglas fir tree site 2 hole 3 replicate 2 | place: USA:California | collected 2015-04-18 | reverse complement strand
GTCGACTATTCGGCGCGCATCCAGACCGTGCACAAGGAGACCAACCCGGCCTTTCACGATCTCCTGGAATCGTTCAAGGCCAAGACCGGCTGCGCGGTCCTGGTGAACACCTCGTTCAACGTGCGCGGCGAACCGATCGTGTGCACGCCGGAGGACGCCTTCCGCTGCTTCATGGGCAGCGAGATCGAGGTGCTGGTGGTCGGCAACTGCTTCCTCCGCAAGGAAGACCAGGATCCGGCGCTGAAGCTCGACTACAAGAACGCCTTCGAGCTCGACTAGTGTACGCTCTTGTCGTCCTGAGCGCAGCGAAGGACCTCATCGCCGCTTGCCACCGGCATGAGATCCTTCGCTTAAGCGCGGATCTGATCCGCGCGACTCAGGATGACAGCACGCACTAAGGCTCCTGCATCGTGCGCGCCGTCGTCTGCGATCGCCTGGGCGATCCGTCGGTCCTGAAGATCGAGGAGCGGCCGATCCCCGAGCCCGGGCCGGCCGACGTGCTGATCAAGGTCGGTGCGGCCTCGGTCAACTTTCCCGATGTCCTGATGCTGTCCGCCGGCTACCAGCACAAGCCAGAGCTGCCCTTCGTGCCGGGCATGGAAGGGGCCGGCACGATCGAGGCGGTCGGCGCTGAGGTGAAGAACTGGCGGGTCGGCGATCGCGTGATCTTCGGCGTGCGGCCCGGCGCTTTCGCGGAATACGTGCGCCTGCCGGCGACCGGCAACCTGATGCACACGCCGGCCGGCTGGTCCGACGCCGAGGCTGCGGCCTTTCGCGTCGGTGCGACGACCGCCTACCATTCGCTGGTCCATCGCGCCCGACTCAAGCCGCGCGAGATCTTGCTGGTGCACGGCGCATCGGGCGGCGTCGGCCTGGCCGCCGTGCAGCTCGGCAAGCATCTCGGCGCACGGGTGATCGCCACCGGCAGCGACGATGCCCGTCTTGCCGTGGTCAGCGACAACGGCGCCGACCTGGTGATCAACTACCGGACCGACGACTTCGTGTCGGTCGTCAAAGGCGTGACCGACGGCCATGGCGCCGACGTGGTCTACGATCCGGTGGGCGGCGAGGTTTTGGAAAAATCCCTGCGCGCGGCCGCCTACGGCGCGCGGCTCTTGGTCGTGGGTTTTGCGTCGGGCGGCCCGACCAAGATCATGTCCAACCATGTGCTGATCAAGGGCCTGTCGATCCTGGGCGTGCGCGCCGGCGAGACCGTGCGACGCCAGTCGCCCGAGCTCGGGCAGGACTACGCCAGCGAACTGCCGCGCCTTGCCGCGCTCGGCGTCATGCGACCGCACATTTCGCATCGCTTTCCGATGGAGCGCGCGGCCGATGCCTTCCGCGCGCTGATCGACCGCAAGGTCGTCGGCAAGGCGGTGATCGAGATGACCGCGCAGCGGTCATCGCGCGCGGGGTAACCCCCGCGCTGAAGCGAAGCGAAGGATCTTATGCCCGTGGCAAGCGGCGATGAGGTCCTTCGCTAGGCTCAGGACGACAGACTAGCGCGAAAACACGATCGTCACGCGCTGGTCCCTCTCCTGGGCATCGGAGACGCCCAGACTGAGATTGCCGAAGGCTTCGGGGTCGGCGGCGATCACGATGTCGTTGGCCGGATAACCAGCCTCGACCAGCTCGGCCGCCACGGCCTGCGCGCGGGCGCGCGCCAGTCTCTCGTTCAGCACCTTGTCGCCCAGCTTGTCGGTGTGACCGACGACGCAGAGCGAGCTGACCTGGCGCGCCTTGGCGGTATTGGCCGCTTCGGCGATCTTGTACTTGTCGTCGGTCCGGACCTGGGCGCTGCCCAGGTCGAACAGGATCCACACCGCCTGCGGCTGGTTGGCAGTGCCGCCGCTACGCGAGCAGGTGCCGACGGTCTGCGCGACCGAGGGTGCTGCGGTGAGGATCGCGCCGGCCGCGAACAACGCACCGAGCTTCGTCATTTGAGATCTCCCTTCAAGGCCATCTCGACGAAGGGCAGGCGGTCGTTGCCGAAGAACATCATGTCGCCGACGAAGCTGGTTGGCGCGCCGAACACGCCGCGCGCCACCGCCTCGTCCGTCGTGGCCTTCAGACGATCCTTGACGTCCTGATCCTGGATGCGCCCGCCGATCTTGCGCGCATCGAGTCCGGCCTCGGTCAACACGTTGGCCACTTCGGCCATGTCGTTGAGGTTGCGGCCGTTGACCCACATCGCCTTGTAGATCGCCGGATGGTAGCGCTCGAAGGTGCCGTCGATCTGGGCGGCCGCGGCGCCGCGCATCAGGGCGAGCGTGTTGATCGGAAAGAACGGGTTGGACTTGAACGGCACGCCGTAGTGCCTGGCCCACATCGGCAGGTCGAAGGCGCTCCATTTCGACTTCAATTCGACCGTCATCGGCGAGGCGTTGCCGGTCGCCTTGAAGACGCCGCCCAGCAGCATCGGCTTGCGCGCAAGAGCCGCGCCGGCCCGCTTGGCGATGGTTTCGACCTGGGTGTCTGCCAGATAGGAGTAGGGGCTGCCGTAGTCGTAGTAGAATTCCAAGGTGCGGGCCATCGGATGTCCTCCTTGCTTGTCGCCAGCCTGCGCTGCTTCTAGCGTGGCGACAAGAAAGTTGGGAAGGAAGACATGGGCCGGGTTGCAGGCAAGGTCGTGCTGGTGACGGGCAGTGGATCGGGCATCGGCCGCGCCACGGCGAAGCTCTTGGCCAACGAAGGCGCGACGGTGGTCGTGAGCGACGTCAACCGTGCCGGCGGCCTGGAGACCGTGCAGCAGATCGGCGGCAACGCCCGCTTCGAGGAGCAGGACACCTCGAGCGAAGCCGACTGGAAGCGCCTGATCGACGAGATCATGGCGCGCGAGGGGCGCCTGAACGGCCTGGTCAACAATGCCGGCATCTCGGGGCCTTTTCCGGCGACTTTCGAAACCGAATCGCTCGAACAATGGCGGCGCATGCTCGCGGTCAACGTCGAAGGCGTGTTCCTCGGCTGCAAGTACGGCGTGCCGGCGCTCCGCCAATCGGGCGGCGGCTCGATCGTCAATCTGTCCTCGCTAGCGGCCTTCCTCGGCACGCCCGATCTTTCGGCCTATGGCGCCAGCAAGGGCGCGGTGCGCCAGTTCACCAAGACCGTGGCCATCGATTGCGCGCGCAAGGGCTACAAGGTGCGCTGCAACTCGGTCCATCCCGGCATCATCCTGACGCCGATGGGCAATGCCGTCATGCCCAACGACAAGGCGCGCGAGCGCTCGCGGCGGCGCATCCCGATCGGCGATTTCGGCGCGCCCGAGGACATCGCTTATGGCATCCTGTATCTGATTTCAGATGAGTCGCGTTTCGTCACCGGCACCGAACTGGTGATCGATGGCGGCATGAACGCGATCTAGGACGGAGGAGGCGATGCAACACGCCGACCAGGTGGCCTATCTCGAGCGCATGCTCGACATGGTGCGCACCAACACCCGCGATGATGGCCCCGGCATCAGCCATACCTCGGTCGAGGAGTACTACGATCCGGCGCGCTACCAGCGCGAGGTGGCGCTGCTGTTTCGCAAGCATCCTATCGTGGTCGCCTATTCGGGCCAGCTGCGCCGGGCGGGCGACTTCGTCGTGCACAACGACACCGGCCAGCCGATCCTGGTGGTGCGCGGCACCGACGGCGTCCTGCGCGCCTTCCTCAATGTCTGCCGCCATCGCAGCGCCAGCGTCGAGCTTAAACCGTGCGGCGCCAACAAGCGCGCCTTCGTCTGCCCCTATCACGGCTGGAGCTACGATCTCACCGGTCGGTTGGTCGGCATCACCGACGGCGCGGCATTCGGTGATGTCGATCGCAGCCGGCACAGCCTGCGCCGGCTCGCCGTGGCGGAGAAATACGGTCTGGTGTGGGTGGTGCCGACGGCATTGGCGGCGGGCGAGGAGGCCGACCTCGACATCGACCTCTATCTCGGGCCGTTGCAGGCCGATCTTTCAGGCTGGGACATGGCGGGCTGGGAGCTGCACAGTTCGGCGCCGATCCGGCCGCGCATGAACTGGAAGCTGGTGATCGACACCTTCCTCGAGCTCTACCACTTCCGCTACCTCCATCCCGGCAGCGTCTATCCGCTGTTCCTCGACAATATCGCCACCTACGAGCGCATGGATCGCCACATTCGGCTGTCGGCCGCCAAGCGCACCCTCACCGAACTCGAAAGTCAGCCGAAGGAAAGCTGGCGCATCCTCGACCACGCCATCGTGCTCTATCAGCTCTTCCCTAACACGGTGCTGGCCTACACCCAGGATCATTGCGGCGTGTTCACCAGCTTCCCGGTCTCGCCCGATGAATCGGTGATGCATTTCTCCGTGCTGGTCAGTCCGCAGGAGAAGGCCAAGAAGCCGGAAAGCTACTGGCAGGCCAATGTCGACCTGTTCGCGACCGCGCTCAGCGAGGATTTCGGCATCGGCGAATCGATCCAGCGCAATTTCCGCAGCGGCGCCAACCTCGAACAGACCTTCGGCAAGTTCGAGAAGGCGCTGGGCTGGTATCACCGCGAGATCGACAAGGCGATCGCGTAAGCGCGCTGTGCGTCGCCCCCTCTCCTAGCCTGTCCCCCTAGCGGGGGAGAGGAACATGAGCTCTCGGACTCCTCTCCCCCGCTAGGGGGAGAGGTTGGGTGAGGGGGTCGCCGAAACTACTTGATCGTCACCTGATGCGTGACCTTCTCGCCGTCGGTGACGGTGACCTCGCGGAAGCCCAACAGCTTCAAGAGGTCGAAGAAGGTCGCGTCCTCGGCCACCGTGCGCTCCTGGAAGAACGGCGAGAGGCGCGACATGGTCGTCATGTTGGCGAGCAGCGCGCGCATGCGATAGACGGTGTTGAGCTCGCCCTGCTGCATGCCGACGATGATCATGCGATCGGCCTTCTCGCCCTTGGCGAACACCGCGTAGGGCACGCGATAGGCCGACTGGATCGTGCCCTGGGAGACCACGGTGACGAACTGGATGCGCTGGGCCCGCTCGGCGCCGGCGATCGTCTGCATGGTCGATTCGAAGGTCTCGGTCGAGGTCGGCTTGGGATAGTAGTAGCCGATATAGCGGTCCTCGCCGGCGGGGGCGGCAGGCTTGGTCGCTGCCGCCGGCTTGGCGGTCGGCGTCTGCGCCGACGCCGACATGGCGGCCGCCGTCAGGACAAGGACCAGGCAGGCTGCGAACTTCTTCATCATTTCTCTCTCTCCCCGAGATTGCTTCGGACTAAAATAAGGTATAGCCGCCATCGATGACGAAGTCGCGCCCCGTTGTGTAGGCGGTGGTGCCACTCGCCAGGTAGACCGCGATCGGTCCGAAATCAGCGCCGACGCCCCACCGCCGCTCGGGAATGCGCGGCATCACGTTGCCGGCGAATTTCTCGTTGCCGAAGGCGGGGGCGGTCATTTCGGTCTCGATCCAGCCCGGCAGGATCGAGTTGACGGTGATCTTGTAGCGCGCCAGCTCGACGGCGAGCGCGCGCACCATGGCGGTGACGCCGCCCTTGCTGGCGCCGTAATGGCTCGAGCGGGCCGCGCCCTCGATCGCCGCGGTGCTGGCCATCGCCACCAGCGAGCCGCCCCGCCCGCGCTCGACCATGTGCCGGGCGGCGGCCTGGAAGGTGAAGAACACGCCGTCGAGATTGACCCTGAGCACCCGGCGCCATTCCTCGTAGTCCATCTCCAGGATCGAGCCCTTGCCGCGACCCGAGACGCCTGAATTGGCGACGCAATTGTCGACATGACCCATCACTTTCAGGGTCTCTGCAAAGCCCGCCTGAACCTGCTTGGTGGGATTGGTGCCCCAGATACAGATGTCAGCGCCGGCCTCAGCCAGCGCGTCGGCCATGCCGAAGCCGATGCCGCCATTGCCGCCGGTGATCAGCGACACCTTGCCGCCGAGATCGAAGCCTTTGTAGGCCATGGCCGTCCCCCTTCATCACTCTCATATTCCTCTCCCCCGCTACGGGGAGAGGTTAGGTGAGGGGGCATCGAACGCTGTGTACAACCCCTCACCCAGCCTCTCCCCCCTAGCGGGGGAGAGGAGGAAGAGGGAGCATGAGCACGAAACGCTGCGTCAGTTCAACTTGTCGGTTTCGACCAGCACAATCTCGGCGTCTTCCACCGCCTTGATCTCGATCTCAGCCTGGTCGACCACGGCCACGCCATCGCGGGCGTTGGCGACGATCGGCTTTCCGTCGCCGCCCAAGACCTCGATCTTGCCCTTGGCCGGCACCAGGTAGGCGGGTCTGCCGTCGAGCTTCTGGCGGATCGATTGACCCGCCTTCAGGGTGCCGGCGAACAGCGCGCCGTCGGCATAGAGCGGAATCGCGCCCTCATGCCCGCGGCCCGAGGCCAGCGGCACCAGCTTGCCGTCGCGCGCGTCGGCGGGGAATTGCACGGTCGCCCAGCGCGCCGGCACGCCCTGCTGGTTCGGCAGGATCCAGATCTGGAAAAGCTCGGTCTCCGCACTCTCCTTGTTGTACTCGGCGTGCTGGATGCCGCGGCCCGCGCTCATCACCTGGATCTGGCCGGCCTCGGTGCGGCCCTGGTTGCCGAGATGGTCCTGGTGCGTGATCGCGCCTTTGATGACGTAGGTCACGATCTCCATGTCGCGGTGGGGATGCGGCGGGAAGCCCGAGTTGGGCGCAATGCGGTCGTTGTTCCACACGCGCAACGCCCCCCAGTGCACACGCTTGGGATCGTTGTACTCGGCGAAGCTGAAATGGAAGCTGGCGTTGAGCCAGCCGTGGTTGGACTTGGCCAACTTCTCGAAAGGTCTGAGTTCGATCATGGGATTACCTCTTGATCGCCAAGATGGTCCGCCGAGCGGCGCGATCAAGTTTCCGATTGGTAACGGCAGAGGTAGCGCAAATAAGTCGTGCAGCATGATTGCAACGGTTGCAAATCACCGTCGTTGCCTTACGGGCGGGCTGTGAGGGGCCAATGCAACAACCAACCGCCAACCGCGATATCATCGTCGTTGGCGCATCGGCGGGCGGCGTTGACGCTCTGCGCACCATGGTGGCCGGCCTTCCTGCCGACCTGCCGGCGGCTGTTTTCGTTGTCCTGCATGTCGGCGAAGCGAGCCGCCTCGTGCCTATACTGGACCGGACCGGTCCGCTACCGGTCGCGTCTGCCGCCAGCGGCGAACCGTTCGAGCGCGGCCACGTTTATGTGGCCCCTCCCGGCAAGCATCTGTTGCTGCACGACGACCACATGCTGCTGCGCCGCGGTCCGCGCGAGAACCTCGCGCGACCGGCCATCGATCCATTGTTTCGTTCGGCCGCCGCCACCTTTGCCAGCCGGGTGATCGGCGTCGTGCTGTCCGGCGCGCTGTCCGACGGGACGGCTGGCCTGCGGGCGATCAAGCGCTGCGGCGGTGTTGCCGTGGTGCAGGATCCGGCGGATGCCACGGTTCTCTCCATGCCGCTTAACGCGTTGCGCTTTGTCGATGTCGATCATGTCGCGCCGGCGGCCGGCCTGGCGCCGCTGCTCGGCACGCTGGCTCGCCAGAAGGCGGGCCCGACGCCCGAGATTCCGCTCGATATCCGGTTGGAGACGGCGATCGCCGCCCAGGAGCTGGCAGATATGCGAATCGACGACATGCTCGGCAAGCCTTCCCGGTTCACCTGCCCCGAATGTCATGGCGCGCTGTGGGAGATCGAGGACGGCAAGATGCTGCGCTACCGCTGCCACGTCGGCCATGCTTTTACGGCGGACACCGTTCTGACCTCGCAGACCGATGAAATCGACCGGCTCCTCGGCACCTTGCTGCGCTCCCATCAGGAACGCGCCGCCCTGACCCGGCGCATGGCCGAAAAGGAGCGGACCGACGGGCGAGACATGCTTGCCGCCCAGCTTGAGCGCCGGGCGATCGACTACGAGGGCGACGTGCAGCTCGTGAAAGGCCTGCTGCGTAATGGCGAGGGGGAGCGGGACATGGTAGCTAACGGCAGCCGCAGGAGCTCGCTGCCGCATGACGACAACCGATAAGCGCACCGACGAGGAGCGCACCGACCAGGAAGGGGAGCACGACCCGCGCCCCAGCCGGTCCATTCCGGTCGTCGGCATCGGCGCGTCGGCCGGCGGCATCGGCGCGCTCGAGGCCCTGCTGCCGCTCCTGAAGGCCGACAGCGGGACCGCCTTCGTGATCGTCCAGCACCTCGATCCCAACCACCAAAGCCTGCTGGTTTCCCTGCTCAGCCGCGACACCGAGATCCCGGTGGTCGAGGCAACCGATCGGATGCCGATCGAGCCCGACCACATCTACGTCATTCCGCGCAACGCCACCCTCACCATGAGCGTCGACCACCTGCGTCTCGGACCGATCGCCGAGCACCGCGGACAGCGTGCGCCGATCGACGCCTTCTTCATTTCGCTCGCCGAGGCCAAGGGCGAGAACGCGGCCTGCGTCATCCTTTCGGGCACCGGCAGCGACGGCACGGTCGGCCTGCGCGCCATCAAGGAGCATGGCGGGCTCACCATCGCGCAGGACGGCGCCGAGTACGACGGCATGATGCGAAGCGCGGTGCGCACCGGCATGGTCGATTTCGTCCTGCCGATCGACGAGATTCCGTCCAAGCTCGACGATTATTTCCAGCACCTGATCGAGATCGACGGCCGCAAGGGGCCGGACGGAGTGCGCCAGGAAACGGTCGGCCATCTGGCAAATATCTGTGCGCTCTTGCGCCTGCGCACCGGTCATGATTTCAGCGGCTACAAGGACAAGACGGTGACGCGCCGCGTGCAACGGCGCATGCAGGTGCTGCAGATCGACGAGGTTCCCGACTTCATCGAGCGCCTGCGCAAGGAACCGCAGGAGCTCGATGCGCTGTTACAGGACCTGCTGATCGGCGTCACCAACTTCTTCCGCGACCCGCAGGCCTTCGAGGCGCTGGAACGCGAGGTCATCCCGCACCTGTTCGAGGGCAAGGGCCCCGACGACACGGTGCGCGTCTGGGTGCCCGGCTGCTCGACCGGCGAGGAGGCCTATTCCATCGCCATGCTGTTGCGCGAGCACGGTCCCAAGGACCAGGCCGCGCCCAAGCTGCAGATCTTTGCCAGCGACATCGACGAGGAGTCGCTGCAGCTCGCGCGCGTCGGCCGCTACCCGTCGACCATCGTCACCGACGTGCCGCCGGCACGGCTCGAGCGTTATTTCGTGCGCGAGGACGGCACCTACCGGATCGTCAGCGACCTGCGCGAGATCTGCCTGTTCTCGGCGCACAATCTGCTGCGCGACGCGCCGTTCTCCAAGCTCGACCTGATCGCCTGCCGCAACCTCTTGATCTACCTGACGCCCGACCTGCAGAACCGCCTGATTCCGCTGTTTCACTACGCGCTGAACGATTCCGGCTACCTGTTCCTCGGCACGTCGGAGAACGTGACGCGCCATTCGCGTCTGTTCGCCACCGTCGACAAGTCGCACCGCATCTTCAAGCGGCGACCCCAGATCGAGCGGCGGCTGCCCGAGTTCCCTTTGACGGCGCCAGAAGGCGCCTTGCGCAGGGTGCCGCCGGCCCACCGGACCACGGTCGAGCACGAGCCGCTGCAGACGATGGCCGAGCGCCAGTTGCTCGACCGCTACAGCCCCGCCTATGTCGTTATCAACGCCGATGGCGAGCTGATTCACGGTTCGGGCCGGACCGGCAAATATCTCGAGCTGGCACCCGGCGCGCCGCGCATGGACATCTTCAGCATGGCGCGCACGGGATTGCGGGCCGACCTGCGCGTCGGCGTCCACAAGGCGGTGAGCACCGGTCAGGTCGCCATCCAGAAGAGCATCGTCGTCGGCACCAATGGCGGCCGCCAGACGATCGACCTGGTCGTCCAGCCGATGCGCGCTGGGGCCTCGCAGGAGATGCTCTATCTGGTGGTCTTCCAGGATGTCGGCGGCATCAGGATGGCGTCCGAATCCGAGTCGGCCGGCGTCGAAGAGCTGGAGAGCGACAACCTCCGGCAGCTCGAGATGGAGCTCAGGACGACGCGCGAGCGCCTGCAGACGACCACCGAGGAGCTCGAATCCTCCAACGAGGAGTTGAAGTCGGGCAACGAGGAACTCAGCTCGATGAACGAGGAGCTGCAGTCGGCCAACGAGGAGCTGGAAACCTCCAAGGAGGAGCTGCAGTCGATCAACGAGGAGCTGCAGACGGTCAACGCCGAGCTCAACGCGCGCGTCGAGGAGCTGAGCCGCGCCAATTCCGACATCGCCAATCTGCTGGAGAGCACGCAGATCGCCACCGTGTTCCTCGACCGCAACCTTGCGGTCAAGAGCTTCACGCCGGCCGCCAAGGACGTCTTCCGCCTGGTCGAAAGCGACACCGGACGGCCGATCACCCATGTCCGAGCCCGCTTCCGGTCGGATACGGTGCAGGAGGATGCCGAGCGCGTGTTGCGCACGCTTTCCACCATCGAGCACCAGGTCGAAAGCAACTACAACGATGCGCGCTACATGATGCGCATGATGCCCTATCGCACCGTCGACGACGTGATCGGCGGCGTCGTCATCACCTTCGTCGACATCACCAAGATATCCGCCGCCGAGATGCGCATCGGCGAGCTGACGCACGACCTGCGCAACCGCATCCAGAACCTCGAGACGCTGCTCAATCTCCTGCCGGTCGGCATCCTGATGTTCGAGAACAACCGGATCGACCAGCTGCGGGTCAACCGCTACGGCGCGCAGCTCCTGGGCGAGAGCGGCGAGGCCGGCGAGACTTCCGACGGTGCGGGGCTGCGTCTGGTCACGGGGGCGCTGCGATTTTTCGAGGGCGATCGCGAGCTCGAGCTCGACCAGCACCCGCTGCAGCGCGTGGCCCGGTCGGGCGAACCGACGACCGGCTTCGAAGGCAAGCTGGCGCGAGCCGACGGCAGCCGGGTCGACGTGCTGGTGTCGGCGACGCCGCTGTTCGACGAGGCGGGCAATGTGCGGGGCGCCATCGCGGTCGTTCTCGATATCTCGGAGCGCAAGGCTGCCGAAACCCACCAGCAGGTGCTGCTCTACGAGCTGCAGCATCGCGTCAAGAACATCCTGGCGACCATCGGCGCGCTGGCGACCCGCATGTTGCGCGATGGCGGCTCGTTCGAGGATTTTTCCGCTGCCTTCCTCGGACGGCTGAGGGCGATGGCGACGACACACGATCTGCTGTCGCGGACCAACTGGGCCGGCGCCGATCTACGGCAATTGCTCGAGACCGTCATGCGCGGGCAGAGCCCGGCGCAAGGCGCCGTGATCCTAGAGGGACCTGACACCCTGTTGACGCCGAACACGGCATCGACCCTGGGCATGGTGTTTTACGAGCTGGCCACGAACGCCGCCAAATATGGCGCCCTGTCCGAGGGACGGGGCCGCATCGAGGTGTCGTGGCGGATCGTGCCTGCCGCCGACGGCGATCGGCTGTCCCTCGACTGGCGGGAAATCGATGGGCCGACTCCGCCAGCTTCGATCGCCGAGGGCTTCGGCACTGGTTTTATCAGACGCAGCGTGGAATATGAGCTGCAGGGCACGGCGACGATGGAGCCATCGCCTACCGGTTTGCGTTGGGTTCTTGAGGTCCCTTCGAAGGGCAACGTTCAGCGGGCGTGAGCCAAAGCCGGAAAGTGCATGCCGTCGATGCCTCCTGAACTCCGTGGTCTCAGGATCCTCGTGGTCGAGGATAATTTTCTCATGGCCGAATCGGTGCGCGACCTGCTCGACGAATGCGGCTGCGAGACCGTGGGTCCCGCGCCGCGCCTGGAGGTCGCGTTGGAGCTGGCCAGTCATGAGCTTCTCGACGGCGCTCTTCTCGACATCAATCTGGCGGGGGAGTACTGCTTTCCGGTTGCAAGACTGCTGCGCGAGCGAGGCGTGCCTTTCATGTTCCTGACGGGCTATGACGACTGTTCCATCGTTTCCATCGTTCCGGTGGCGTTCCAGGACGCGCCACGGCTTTCCAAGCCGTTCGATCGCCTCGAGGTTGCCGTCACGGCCGCCCGGCATTTTGTTCCGACGCCGTCCTGAGTGCCTGGAGACCGGCGGTGACCCTTCCGACGCATCAGCAGGATCGTCGACCTTGGCACGGAGGAAGGATCCTCGTTGCCGAAGACAACTACATGCTGGCCGATGTCATCTGCGATTTCCTGCGCGATTGCGGCCTCACGCCGGTCGGGCCGGCCGCCCGTTTGCCGGAGGCGAGCCGCCTCGCCCGCCAGCGCGCATTGGACGGCGCCGTCCTCGACCTCAAGCTCGGCGAGCGCCTCTGCCTGCCGGTCTGCTCGATCCTGTCGGCCCGCCGGATTCCCTTCCTCTTCCTGACCGGCTACGGCGATCTGTCGCTGATCCCGCTCGAGTTCCGCTCCGTGCCCCTGATCTGCAAGCCGTTCGAAACCGACGAAATGAAATCGGCGCTCGCGGCCATGCTCGATCGCAGCCTGTCGGCCTTGGCACCCGGCGCCTCGCCGGCGGCCCGACCGAACTAGCTCAACGAGGGTTGACGGGCGACCGTGTGGTGGCGGAGCGCAGCCGCAATTGGGAGTCCTCGATCCGTTCGAAGCTGCGCGCCATCAGCCGGTCCTGACGCTTGCGATGGATGGCAAGGCCTTCGCGAATACGGCAAAGCCGAAGCCGGGCCTGCTCCATCCATTCGCGCCGATCGACGTAGATGGGCCTCGAGGGCGGCGCCGGGATCGATGGCTTGTGCGGCTGGTGTTGCTCGGCGCCAACCGCATCGCCGGACGGGCCGATCGTCAACAAACCGATGCGCTGCTGGCCGACGCTCGTCAGACGCAATCCGTCGGCGGCGTCTTCGACGAGAGCAAGCCTCATCAGCCGCTCGGCGTAACGGAAGGCGACATCGGCCGAGCCGTAGGCCACACGCCGCAACGCGATCTCTTCATTGGGGCTGAGAGGGACAATCAATCCGCGAACCATCGGATCCCCCTGCTCATTCAGCTCCAATCTAAGGCTCGCTTTGTTTTCAGCTTCAAGACGGTTCTACCCACCGTCTGTGGATAGGGCGATGCGGCTCAACGGTTGGGGCTGAGCCGAAAATGCTTCTACCGCATTTGGGGTCGTGGCCTTGCCTCCGTCATCTTCCCTTGAACGCCCGCGCGATCTGATCGCCCAGCGGCTTCACGAGATAGGACACCACGGTGCGCGGCGTGGTCTGGATGAAGGCCTCGACCGGCATGCCGGCGACCAGCTTCAGCCCGTCAAGGCGCGCCAGCTCGTCATCGGCAATGCGGATGCGCACGGCGTAGTAGCTTTCACCCTTCTTCTCTTCCTGCGTGACGTCGGCGCCGATGCGCACGATCTCGCCGTTGAGCTGCGGCGTGGTGCGCTGGTTGAAAGCCGTGAAGCGCACCACGGCGCGCTGGCCCATATGGACCTGGTCGATCTCGTGCGGCGCGATCCTCGCCTCGATGGCAAGGCTGTCGCCGTCGGGCACGATCAGCATGACGGACTCGCCCGCCTGGATGACGCCGCCGACCGTGTGCACGCTCTGCTGAAACACCTTGCCGTCCTGCGGCGCGACGAGGTCGATGCGCTTGAGCTGGTCTTCGGCGGCGACGCGCTTTTCGACCAGCTCGGATTTCTTGCCGCGGATGTCGGCCAGCTCCTTGCCGACCTCGGTGCGCAGGTCCTCGTCGATCTGCAGGATTTTCAACTCGGTCTCGGCGATACGGCCCCTGGCCTGGGCCGCCGTCGCGATCAGGGCGCCGCGCTCGCCCTCGAGCCGCGCTCCGTCGCGCTCCAGCGTGGTGACGCGGCTGAACGGCACCAGGCTCTGTTTCCAGAGATCGCGCACGCCTTTGAGCTCCCGCTTGATCCAGTCGATCTCCTTGGCCTTGGCGGCTTCCTGCTCGGCCGTCCCCTGGATCTGCTGGCCGAGCTGGGCGATCTGCTCCTTGAGCTGGGCCTTCTGTCCCTCGCGCGCGCCGCGGCGGATCTCGAACAGCCTCTGCTCGCCCGCCGTCACGCGCTGAACGTCGGGATCATCCTTGCGGGCCAGAAGATCGGCTGGAAAGCTTATGCGGTCCGCCCCATCGCGCTCGGCCTCACCGCGCGCCTGGCGCGCTTCGAGCTCGTCGAGCGCCTTGGTGACGATCGCCCAATTGGCGCGCGCCTGGGTCTCGTCGAGCCGCACCACGACCTCGCCTGCCTTGACGCGATCGCCGTCCTTCACCCGCAATTCGCCGACCACGCCGCCCGCCGGATGCTGGACCTTCTTCACGTTCGAATCGACGACGAGCTGGCCCGGCGCGATCACCGCGCCTGAAAGCTCGGTCGTCATCGCCCAGCCGCCGACACCGCCCAACAGCACGAGGGCAGCCGCGGAACCAACCAGCAGATGGCGGCGGATGGAGGGATGGGTCATGTCAGGCCGCTCCCGCCGCGCTGGCGGCAACGCGAAGCGGCGCCGGCCGCAGGGTCTGCTTCAGCACGGTCTCCTTCGGCCCGAACGATTCCAGGCGTCCGGCGCGCATCACCAGCAAGCTATCGACGCCGGCGAGTGCGCTCGGCCGATGGGCGATCACGATCGCGATGCCGCCGCGCGCGCGGACGCCGAGGATGGCGCGTGCGAGCGCCTCCTCGCCCTCGTGGTCGAGATTGGCGTTGGGCTCATCGAGCACGACCAGGAAGGGTTCGCCGTAGAGCGCGCGGGCCAGGCCGATGCGCTGGCGCTGGCCGGCTGAGAGCGCCGCGCCGGCTTCGCCGATCTGGGTTTCGTAACCCTCAGTCAGGCCAAGGATCAGCTCGTGCACGCCGGCGGCGGTGGCCGCGGCAATGACCTGCTCGGACGGCGCCTGCAGCTCGAACCGCGCGATGTTCTCGGCCACCGTGCCGGCAAATAGCTCCATGTCCTGCGGCAGGTAGCCGATATGCGGCCCCAGCGCCTGCGCCGACCATTGATCGAGGGCGGCGCCGTCGAGGCGGATCTTGCCGCGGACCGCACTCCAGACGCCGACGATGGCGCGCGCCAGCGACGACTTGCCCGACGCGCTCGGCCCGATGATCCCGAGCCCCTGTCCGGCCTTCAGTTGAAACGCCATGTCCTGCACGACGACCCGTTGGGTGCCCGGCGGTACGATGCTCACGGTTTCGACTGCCAGGGAATGGACCGGCTTGGGCAGCACCAGGCGCGGCGGGTCGGCGGGGGCCTTGCCCAGAAGAGTATCGAGCCGCCGCCAGCTCTGGCGCGCCGCGACGAAGCCGCGCCAGTGGGCGATGGCGAGCTCGATCGGCGCCAGTGCGCGCGAGGTCAGGATCGAGCTCGCGATGATGATGCCGGCCGTGGCCTGCTGGTTGATGACCAGCCAGGCGCCGATTCCGAGCACGCCCGACTGCAGCGCCATGCGCAGCACCTTCGACAGCCCGCCAAGGCCCGCGGCGATGTCGGCGGTACGCTGGTGGGCGGCCAGGTAGTCGCGATTGCTTTGCCGCCAGCGCGCGCCCAGCCGTCCCGCCATGCCCATGGCCTGGACTGCCTCGGCATTGCGCCGGCCGGCCTCGGCCAGGCTGGTGCGGTTGCCGGCCAGGGTCGCGGCCTCGGCGGCGGGCGTCCGCGTCAAAAACTCGGTGAGCAGCGTGACGGCGATCAGGATCAGCCCGCCCGCGGTCGCCGCGATGCCGATCCACGGATGGAAGAGGTAACAGATGCCGAGATAGAGCGGCATCCAGGGCAGGTCGAACAGCGCCGCCGGGCCGACGGACGACAGGAAGGAGCGCACCTGGTCGAGGTCGCGCAACGGCTGCAGCCCGTGGGCCGACGATGTCCTGAGTGGCAGCTTCACCAGCACGTCATAGACGCGCTCGTTCACCGCTTCGTCGAGGCCGCGGCCGATGCGCACCAGAATGCGGCTGCGCACGATGTCGAAAAGGCCCTGGAAGACAAACAGGAGAAGGGCGAGCAGCGTGATTCCTACCAGCGTGGGCAGGCTGCGACTCGGCAGCACGCGGTCGTAGACTTC
>WNFG01002327.1_pt1 | contig 15925 bp, 9 predicted proteins | sample 5400431 | NCBI WGS metagenome assembly WNFG01 (sample SAMN13153346, study PRJNA577476) | soil metagenome | isolation source: 120 cm saprolite under Douglas fir tree site 2 hole 3 replicate 2 | place: USA:California | collected 2015-04-18 | reverse complement strand
GCCCAAGTTGTGCTCTGGCAATTAATTCCGAAAATGTGTCTACATCTACCCAAATATCGCTGGCATCGCCAAGAATGAGTACATCGGCTTCAAGTCGCAGAAGACGAGAGGCAGCCGGACGTGCCAGTTCCGGTTCGAGCGAGAAATAATTTAAATTTTTCCGGATCTGATGGACACTGGTGTTCAAACGGTTCGTGGCATTCTCCACGTCCAGGTCGGGCCAGAGTTCCTCTATCACCTGTTCTCTTCCACGCCGTCGCCCTGGGCTACTCAATAGATAGGCAAGAAGCATACGCACACTGCGATGTTGCCATAGCGGGTTAGTCACCCTCTGCCATTCATGGCCGGTGAAACGCTCTAACCGGAACTGTCCCAACAGGTAGACCTTCAAAAGAGGAGAATGCACCTTTTTCCCTTTGTGTTTCTCGCGAGTATCTCTATTCGATAATAGCCGTAGCAACCCGTCCCTCCGACCTCCCCAGAAGGCCAGAATTATAAGACAGTTAGAAGACTAGCATTAGTATACCCCGTGAATCAGTTTTGAATACGCTGATATACGGTGAAATTCAATGATATCCTGTAAAAGTTTCTAAGGAGGTAGCACAAAGTTAACATTCGTATACTATAAACATGCTCATAGTAGGATATTTTCTCTAGTATTGACTACGCTTTTCTCTGATATGGTATACTCTTCACGGTAAATAGCAGTACCTTCAGGCTATTGAAGTGCATTTGTCATTTACAGCGACATTTGGATGTAAAATGTACTACAATGTACATCCATGTGTTGTTGTGTTTATTTTAGATATGTTATACTGTCACTGTTTAGGCAGAGGGTGCCTTGAGACCTGGCTTTTGCGCACGCCATAGGGAGAATTGATGGAGGCGAGAACACAAACGCCCACTTTAAAAGAATCTACTATCGTCGAGCGTGTTGCACGCATTGTCTCTAGTGTGCGTGGAGCAAAGGCTGACTATACCCGCCTGGCTGCTGAATTGGAGCCGGCCATTCCTTTTGATGTTTTCGGCGTTGTGTTATTGCGTCATGACCGCCAGGCGGTTCGTGTCACGGTCTGCCAGCGTGAAGGGAATATGCAGGCCGCATGGACAGCACAATACCATCAACATCCTTTAGAGGGTTCAAAGCTAGAACAGGTATTGAGCTCTCCTGTGACTCTCGTACAGAACTATCCTGCTGGATTAGATGGCCTTCCTGCCACGTCAGGTGATGCCCTCAGTGGATGTCAGATGCACGTCCTGCTACGCGCAACGCTCATCGCACCTCTCATTGTGGGGGAGCGAGTGTTGGGAACACTTGAACTGGGCAGTTCCGTACTTGATGCCTATGCCGACGAGAACTTGCTACGCCTGATTGGTGCCGTCGTGCGCGTCCTGGCTGCCGCCATCGAAAGTGCCCAGGTGGGGGGCAGCGCGGAAATACAGGATCGCCAGCGTCAGGCACTCAAAGATGTCTCCAGTGCTTTGACCTCAAAGATGGACCTCTCTTCTATTCTCAATCAAATTGTCGTTGGTATCGCTGAAGCTCTCAATGTTGCATCTGCTATTGTTACCTTCGATCAACGCGAAGGAAAACTGCGTCTGGAGGCGCAATCAGGCCTGGATCCAGAAATACTCAGCGGTCTAATAGCAAGAAAAGGTGCCACCAGTGAGAAAGCCATTATCGGCTTTACTTTACGCCGCCATCAGCCCAGTGTCTCCAATGATATTGAAACGGATGATCGCTTTCCCCTCAGTCGTATCTTCACGACAGAACTGGGTATACGCTCCATTTTTAGTTACCCACTGGTGACTGATACCACTGTGTATGGCGCACTCCTGTTATGCTCGCCCGAACCGGGAGGCTTTACGCCCCTCAAAGCCGACATCCTTTCACTTTTTGCCAGCCAGGCCACTATTGCTATTCACAATGCTATGCTCATCGAATCGGCACATCAGCGCAGCCGTTTTCAACAGGCCATTGAACAACTGGAGTGGACATATCAGCAAAACGGTGATGAGCAAGAAATGCTGGCACAGGTGCGCCTCGAAACTGAGCGTACCTTTGGCGTCAGTTTCACCAGTCTCCTGCATTTCATCAGTGAGCATCTGCTGACACGGAGCGAGCGTAACTTACACGACATCTTGCATCCAGCCAATCAGGGGATCGAGCTACTTACACAAACGGCTGAGGCGGCTTTAGCCCGTGTCCAGGTCTTGAGCGAACTGGGACGCCTCTTCATACAGTTAAAACAAACCACCGGCCACGGAAAAGACGCCTGGTTTATCGTTGATCTCAATGGGTATTGTATCTACATGAATCCCGCGGCTCAAGTCTTTTCTGGTATGCACATCGATATGCCCATAAAAAGCACACTGGAAGATATATTCGCGGAATTGCTCCCTCGCATACGCAACGCCAAAGAAGTTCGTGCATATTTGCGCGATTTCAGCCAGGTAACCCAGGATTTGCGCTGTGTCCTTGCTATAGAGCCTGTTCGTGCCGTAGGGGCCCAATTCATTGCGCCCTCTTCTCAAGCGCCATTATTCGATGTGGAGTCGCTTCTGGCCGGTAAATACCTCTCTCGTACATCTTTGCGTGAGGATACTACCTCAACTGATTATCACTACCAGCTATCGCGCCATCCTCTCGAGAACCAGCAAGGCTTACAGATAGCCAACGTCTTGCAAGTTCACGATGTTACAGAGCAAGTCCGTGATGAGAAAAACAAATCGGCCCTACTTTCCTCTGTCTCACATGAATTGCGCACGCCCCTGACCGCCATCAAAGCCGCCGTAAGCGGGCTTTTACAGGTTGGTGTTACATGGGATGAAGCAACACAACGTGAAATTCTCCAGGAAATTGACACCGAAACCGATCATCTCGCCGTCCTGGTCAATGCCCTTGTCGAAATGTCGCGCATCGAGATGGGGGCGTTAGAGCTGGAGAAGGAATGGTGTGACATCATCGAAGTTGTACATGGTGCCTTAATTCGTCTCGAACGGGTACTCGCCGGGCGAGCGATCCGTACCTCCTTCCAGTCCAATCTACCACTCATCTATGCCGATCATCTACAATTGGAACGCGTCTTCTATAATCTTGTAGAGAATACAGTTCGTCACTCTTCAGGCGACACAGAGATACTGCTCTCCCTGGATATAGTCGAAGATGTAGGGACACCCCTTGTGGGTGTCCTGGGGGTGGATGACCAGGCAGCGGGTGCCCAGGTGGCAGGTACGCAGCACATACAGCACACACCCATTCACCATCTACGTGTGCGGGTCATCGATCACAACTGCGCCGTACCCGTCAGTGAACGCCAGCACATGTTCAAGACCGTGCATGGCATCAATGGGCGCGGGAGTGGTCTGGGTTTGGCGATCTGTCGAGGGATTATTGAAGCTCACCAGGGGCACATCAGTGTGGATGCGGTGCCGGGCGAGGATAACGGCTCCTGTTTTGTATTTACCTTACCTGTTCATGCCTACGTAGAGGCTCGATCTATCGCGCCCAATACCATGGAGGAACAGCTATGAAAGTCAAAGGCAAACGCATTCTGGTCGTTGATGATGAACTTTCCATTCAACGAGCATTGCGTCGCAATCTCTCCATCAGCGGCTATGATGTCCTGGTGGCGGACAATGGGAGACAGGCAGTAGAGATGGCTCGACAGCATCAACCAGATCTTATCTTGCTTGATCTTTTTCTACCAGGTGAGTTTGATGGCCTGGAAGTCTGTAGACAGTTGCGTCAATCAGTACAGATCCCCATCATTGTCTTATCGGCACTCAGCGAGGAGAAACAAAAAGTTCAGGCTCTAGACCTCGGCGCTGATGACTACTTGACCAAACCCTTCAGCAATGATGAACTACAGGCACGGGTACGAGCCTGTCTGAGGCGAGCCAATGCGGCAGAAATGGGCAACGGCGAACTGCTGGGGCAGCCAGAGATATTGTCTAGCGAGGATGGCTACCTGCTCATGAATGTCGTCAAGCGGCAGGTACGAGCTGGCGAGCAAGATGTACGTTTAACACCAACTGAGTTTGAATTGTTGCGACAATTGATGCTCTACGCAGGGAAGGTACTTACACACCGTTCATTATTACGAGCGGTTTGGGGACCAGAATATGGCGAGGAAGCCGACTATTTGCGTGTCTATGTGCGGCAACTGCGGCTCAAGGTCGAAATGGAACCTTCTCGTCCACGCTATATTTTGACCGAACCCGGTATTGGCTATGTATTTCGCGGCAATGTGGAGATGCAAAATTTTTAATAAAATATTAATGAGTTTATTATATTCACCTAACTCGTTTTGACGTACACTGTTATCTGGTGTATGCTGTCTAAATCGCTCATATTTACGGGGGAACGTGGTAGGGTACGTCGAATAGCCGTTCGACATGGACCATCTACTCTCTGTTTTTAAGCAGGTATGCCTGCATGGAGAGCGTCTGATAACGACTCGCACGCTTGTCTGGGAAAGGACTGTACGAACAATGGAGCAGCAAGATCGCATTATGGATGGCGACCTACAAACATTAGGCCTCCAATCCATCCTAAAAATGCTCGCGCTGAGTGGGAAAACGGGTACATTATTTGTCCATTCAGGACCAGAAACCCTCACTATCAGCCTTCGCAAAGGTCAAATTGTGGCATTGCGCGAAGAAGGCGTGCCCCAGCCGGATTTGCTTATGATGCTCTGTCTTGTCAATAAACTTGATTCTGCGCGAGCTCAGATTGTACGTGAGTATGCTGGCGGCAATATCCAGGTCGCCCTCGCTATGCTGGTTGAGCGCAATTGGATGAGTGCTACAGAGATGCAACGCCGCTTAGAGTTTGCTGTCACCCAATCCATCAGTCATGCAATGCGCTGGGTTGATGGGCGGTTCGCCTTCCACCGCCAGTTAGTGCCCATGGAAAACAGGATGCAGCCACTCGATATTGATTCGGTTCTCCTGGAGTCCTTGCGCCAGGCTGATGAGTGGGAAGAGATGGGGGGAGAGGTCGAGACACACTTGACTCGCACAACCGTTGCACGCTGGCTACCAGAAGTTAACAACGATGTACGTAGCCTGGGGCTAAGCCAGGAATATATCGAGGTCCTTTGCCTCTCAAATGGTGAACTGCCCCTCCAGGCCATCGCCCTGGTGTTGATGACTCCAGAGGCCCGTATTGCACGTATTATCACCCGTCTGCTTGAACTTCGTCTGATTGAGGTAGTCGATACAGCCCTGGAGGCTGAGGTACAGCAAGACCTGTCAAATCTGATTATCAAATGTGAGACCACATTAGCTCGACAGCGACAATCTTCTAACCCTGAACAACATCTCCTTGGCCTGGTACATGTCCTCTCTGAATGTATCAATGGATTGCTCGCCCATCACAGCATCTATGCGAAAAGCCTGCGGGGACGTGGACAGGTTCCCTATATGGAGGTTGTACGCTACTTAGAGCGTCGTTTTTCTCAACAGTTGCAGCTCCTATCCTCGCAACAATATCCTATTTTGGAGACGACGGAGTTTACTAATGGGAAACTTGATTGTACCAGTATTCTGACCCTGGATAAGTTAGTCAAAGGTGAGCAACTGGAGGAATTTTATTGGGAAGCAGTACTTGGCCTGGCCGCCTTCTTGCGCATGATTTTCGCCGAGTTGTTGCGTGATGAGGTAGGAAATTCACATACTGGTCGTAACCTCAATTTTGCCTGGAAAGCCTTTCTGACAGAAATTGACCAGGAAATTCAACATTACCAGGTCTATCGTGCCCAGCGCAACGCGCAGTATCATCGTGGACGCGATATCATGCAGCCGTCGCCCATGGGTATCATGCAAAATTGGAGTAATGTCCCTGAGAGCGAAGGTGGCCCTTACAGGTCATCTGGGTCAGGGGAGCCACGAAGGAGGTCAATCTAAAGATGGCTGTACCGACAGTACTGGTTGTGGATGATAGTCCCACTGTTCGCAAAATCGTCCAAATGACCCTGCAACGGGAGCATATTAGAGTGATTACTGCTGGAGATGGTTTGAGTGCCCTCACCTCGGTGGCGGATGAAATGCCGGCCGTAATTCTCCTCGATATCCAGCTACCTCGTGGGATGGATGGGTACCATATTTGTACCATTATACGCAAAAACTTGCAGTTTCGACAAATACCTATTATTATGCTCAGTGGGAAGGATGGCTTATTCGATAAGGTACGTGGTCGATTGGCTGGCTCAACGGAATATTTAACCAAACCGTTTGACTCGGCGGAATTAGTGCAGACTGTCAAGAAGTATCTTGTCAACTGGCAAGAGCGTATGCCTCCACAATACGAAGGCATGCGTACTCGTCTACGCCGTCGTGGCTAGGCGTCGTCAATATATGCCTATGGGGGGATATCTATAGGTATATATGCGTAAGTGAAATAGCCCTTATTTCCCATTTCACTACGTAACTGGCTCACCGGAAAGGTATAATGAGATGCCGGGACAGAAAATCCTTGTAGTTGATGATAGCTGGACAGAGTTGACCATGATTGTAACACCACTACGCAATAGTGGCTTTGATGTGGTAACGGCTGTTGATGGAGATGAAGCTGTCGAAAAAGTATTGAAAGAGCGTCCACATTGTATTGTATTAGATGTTGTGTTACCGAAACAAAACGGTTTTCAGTTGTGCCGAAAGCTCAAAAATTCGGAAGCGAGCAGGCATATACCGATTATTTTGTTAACTAGCAAGAATACCCCATTAGACAGGTCCTGGGGATTAAGACAGGGTGCAGACTTGTATATAACAAAGCCATTTGATAGCGATGAGCTGGTGGCTAGTGTACGCAGTTTGCTGTAGGGGCCCGATACTACCTTTCGACCTTGCTGAGCGTAGCTAAACGCGCTAGCCGCATTCGGGGAATGGTGAAGGCAGCGTCGTTGCAAGGTCGCATTTCAAGGCGATCGCGCCCCCTTTAGGGCGGCTTCTGCTGCCGCCCAGGGAGTATATTTGTGGCCAGCGATGATCTAAAAATGCGACAACCAGATGCTTTGAATGCACAGATTCCAGATCCGCTAGGGGACCCTCTCGCGGGTACTCGCGCTTCTGTGGCCGCATTGCAGTCCCAACTTGCCCAAATCACACAGGCACGTCAAGATAATGCTACGCCCGGCACTGTACCAGACGCTGTAGTTGGCGCGCAATACCTTGTCTTCTTACTTTTTGAGCGCGAGTTTGCTCTCAAGGCTGAACATATTCAGGGCGTGGAACGCTTAGTCGATGTCACTACTGTCCCCAACGTCGCACCATGGGTCAGAGGGGTGATTAATTTGCGAGGTTCAATTGCCTCAGTCATTGACCTGCGCAATTTTCTGGATATGGAGCAGCTACCTTACAATCCACGTACACGTTTGTTGTCGGTGCAATATAACGAAATGGTGATTTGCCTGGTTGTCGATGGTGTCAGTGATATGGTGCCCATTCCCAACCTGGCCATCACCCCTATGAGTGTACGCCAGACCACCATTCCACAATGGGCTATTCCCTACGCATCTGGAAGTGCGTTGCTCGATAAACGTGTGATTGTGTTACTGGATGCGGCACGTCTATTATTTTCAGACAAGATGCAGCGTTATGAAGCAGCCGCATTCGGGGAATGAAGCAGGCTGCCCCATTTGGGGAATGATTGAGGCATGCAATAACATTTCTTCTTATTTTGGCTGTATTTTTACACAGAGGAGGCCTGGCGGATGAATCCTGATCGTAACAGAAGCGGAATGACTGTGAATTCGCTGATGCAGATGGGGCTGGTAGCTTCAGCAGCTATTCCAGTCGTTTTAATCGCCATACTTGGCTATTATGCATCACAACGACTCCAAAGCAGTAGCAGCGGCGATTCCTCGACCTTTGTACTTATAGTGGTTGCCTGTGCAATTATCGTCTTAATTGGGGTACTGACGGTCAACTATTTTATTCAGCGCAGAATCAAAGATCGATTACTTGGGCTTGTCGATGTTTGTCGCGATTACGCGGGCGGAGATCGTACTATGCGAGCCGCCGTCAATGGCGATGACGAATTTGCCATGCTTTCGATGTCGTTGAACACGCTCCTTGATAGCCAGGGAGCCTCGCAAGGTGGAGCTACATTTAGTTCTGGCGGCAGTGACGCTTCCGCGTTGCAGGCGCAGATAGAAAAGCTGCTGCAAGAAGTGAGTGCCGTTGGAGATGGCGACCTGCGTGTTCAAGCCGAAGTAACGCCGGACACGCTGGGCGTATTGGCCGACTCCTTCAACTATATGATTGAAGAGCTGGCTAAAGTCGTTGGTCGTGTCCAGACAACGGCTGTGCAGGTGACGAACGCAACACGCCGCATCATTGATCGCTCGACGGAACTCACCCAGGCCTCTGAGACCCAGGTGTCGCAGATTTCTCAGACGACTGAGGCCGTAGAAGCACTGGCTATCTTCATTCAAAATGTAGCGCGTAATGCCCAATTGAGTGCTGAAGTGGCCCAGGAAGCCCTGCGCAATGCGAGTAGTGGTCAACAATCGGTTCGTCAAACAATTGAAGGTATGTTGCTCATTCGCGAAAATGTGCAGGAAACTTCTAAGAAAATCAAGCGTCTCGGTGAACGCTCCAATGAAATTGGCGAAATCGTGCGTATCATTGAAGATATCGCCGATCAAACAAACCTGCTCGCACTTAACGCCGCCATCCAGTCCGCTATGGCCGGTGAGCATGGACGCGGATTTGCGGTTGTCGCTGACGAAATCCGTCTTCTCGCGGAACGCTCAACCGAGTCCACCAAACGTATTGCTACGCTAGTTAAGAGTATTCAGGGCGATACCTACGAGGCTGTAGTAGCTATGCAAGATAGCACTCAGGAAGTTGTCAAGGGATCGCAGCTAGCTGATGAAGCCGGACGTTCACTGAACTCCATCTACAGTGCTGTGGAACGGCAGGCTCAGATGATTGAAAGCATTGCCCGTGCCGCCAACGAACAGACATCTGTCTCCGAGGAGGTGGCGGTTGCCATGGGTCAGATTTCGGAAATTACCCGCCAAACAAACATCGGTACGCAAGAGGCGGCTGCCAGTGTGAGCTATCTTGCAGAACTCACGGATCAACTGCGTGCCTCCGTCTCTACCTTCCGCTTACCTGACCGTAGCAATGAGATGGGATCTTTCCCCAATATGACCTCGGTTTCAGAGATACAGGGAGGAAATGGCAATCAATTCTTCCCGCCCGCACTTGGCTCTGGCGCTGGGCGCGACGAGAGCGATTGGGGACAGGATTTCTCCGGGAATTTCCCACCAATGCCAGAACCAGGTATCTCTGGCTCGCTGGTAGCTGTGGGCATGCGCAATGGGCAGTTCTCTTTTAATAATCAACAGGATTTTGGGCCACAGTCGTTTGACAATCAGGACTTTGGTGGACAATCGTTCGGCGGCCAACAGGGCTTTACCGGACCACAGTCCTTTGGCAATCAAGACTATCATGGGCAGCCTTCATTTGGTAACCAACAAGACTATGATGGGCAATCCTTTGGCAACCAGCCGGGATTTGGCGGCCAACCATCGTTTAATAGCCAGCAGGGTTATGGTGGACAACCGTCGTTTAATAGTCAACAGGGTTATGGTGGGCAATCATCGTTTGGCAATCAACAAGACTTCGGTGGCCAGCAAGGCTTCGACGAGTTTGGCGGATTTGACAATCAACAGGGTTTTGGAGACCCGCATCACTATGGTAGTATGCCGGGGTATGGGAATCAGGGTCAATCCACTTTCCCACCTTCAAACTCGATCCCAAATTCTCAGCCGCTCAGTTCCGGGCCGCTTCAAAACCAGCAGCCAGGGCCATCGCAGAACGCTCGCCAGCGTTGGCAAAGAGGCCCTCAACAGAATCAAAGTCAATCACAGTTTGGTCAAGACCAGGCCCCGTTTCCAAATAATGGGCAGTTTGGTCAGTAGCTAACCGAGTTACCTGTTTCATGGAGAATGTTGACGACTGACACCGGAATGTGCGTAGGGGCCCGATTGATCGCGCCCCAACTGTGTGGAATGCCACGCACTTCCTTTCTATACCGGTCATAGTTGTCAAGTTTATCACCCGTGAAACATGTAGCTAGAATAGTGGGTACGCGCAGCATGTCAAATACATTTGATAAGCTATCAGTTCTCGATTCATTTATCGAAGAAGTGAATAGTTATTTGCCGGAAATTGAGACAAACCTTGAGCATCTGGCACAATCGCCATCTAGTACAACACCTGGCGATATTGAGGCTATTGAGGAGACCTATCGCCGTACTCATACTATTGGTGGTTCCGCTTCGATGATGGATTTCCCCGGTTTGTCACATGTGGCCCATGGTATGGAAGATATTTTGGGTGACGTGCTCGATGGATTAGCTTCCCTTGATCCGCCTACGCTTGGGCTTTTGCAGCGTTCTCTGGGGAGAATGCACCAGCTCCTGCAAGGCATTCGTGGTGGAGTTGATGAGGATGCGGTGATCGCGGAAGACGATGCTGATTATGTGCATTACCGCGCCATGATCGACTCACAGACAACATCCAGCGAATCCAACCAGGCAACAAGTAATGGCCAACTGCCGCACGTATCCGCGCCACTATCCGATGATATGCCTCTGCCAGCCTCGTCCGCGATGCCTTCGCTCGATGAAGTGTTGGCCTCGTTTCGTACTGCACCTGTTACAGAGGACGAAAACGTTGCCTGGCCTGAAGAGCCTGTAACTGCCTCACAGTTTGAGGATTCCACCACCGAAAATGTTCAGATTGAAGCAGTCGCGGCGGCTGAGTCTGAACACTCAAGTGCATTGGAGATGTTGGTTGCCACTACTCGACCGTTGTTTGCCCAAAACGAGCCCCCTGTAACACCGGCACCTCACACGGCCCACGAGATCTACGAGTCTCACGAGTCTTATGAAGACGAAATCGAAGCACAGCAACCTGTTGCTATGTCGACATCGTATGGTTCTGAACATTCGTCATTCATTGCACAGGGCGCGGCAGAACTTGACTCTTCCGAGATCGAATTTTCAAAAGTATTTAGCGATATGCAGGAGGAAAGTCGCTCGCTTGAGCTGCAGGCTTCCTCCCTCAAAGCAATGCTCGATCAGTTGCGCATGGCTATGTCCTTAATTGAGGCGCAGCGCACTGAATTCAAGGGATTTCTCGATGGCTCCAAGGACGCTCTTGATCGTATGGAGGATTGGGCGGGGCAGGCCATGGGCCTCAATCTGCGCAATAGCCCCAATCAAGTGAGGCGTTACCTGCCCCTATCTGTCATGTGGGTCTCTAACACCAAGCTGAAAAAGGTACTCGATCTTCTCACTCGGATCGCCAGCGGGGTGGAGATGACAGATGAGCAGATACGTACCGTCCTGCGACAATTGTCTGCTTCCATAGAATCCTGTGGTGATGCCTTCCAGCAACTACAGACTCCGTCACATCTGTTTACACACGAACCAGGCTGGACGCCGTGGGATATGCAGGTTTCCCGTGAAGCAGATGCCTTGCGTGAGCGGGTAACCTTTGAGAGACGTGGTGATCCCGCGACTCTCCGTACCGACATTGAAGCAACGCTGCGCGAGGAATTGCGCCGTGAATACGAGTCCCGTCCTCTCACATTGGCCGCTCGTGCCGAATTAGAGCAACAAATACGTAATGAAGTTCGTCAGGAGTTAGAGCACAATCGACAGTTACAGGAGCGCGTCTCTGGACCGGAGCCTACCGAGTCTCGCCAGGAATTGGAGAATCGTCTGCGCAGTGAGATTGAGATACAGGTTCGCCAGGAGTTTCTCAATCAGATTACAGCTGGTACGGGAGGAGACACTTTTAGCGCATCTATGCAGCAGACGCTTATGCCACCCGCATCCTCTATGCCCCGCACCTCAAACTTTGTTGACCAGGCGCGGCAGGCTACAGGGTTGGCTGCCTTTGAGCCCACGTCTATGCCGCCAGCACCTGAAGCACCACAAAAGCTGGAGAGGCTGGAGAGAGCAGCGACAGCTTCGATGCCAATAATGCCAACTCCATTCCCCGCGCCCTTTGCTCCACAACCTCAGTCGCCAACGGTATCAACTCGGCCTGTTACCCAGCAGCGATTTACTTCAACTTCGGCTTTTAGCGGTGACTTTGGTGAGGAGGCGGCTGAGATCTTCCGTTTGGAGGCCGAGGAACACCTGCAAACCATCATTATGCATGTCGCGGCATTAGAGAAGGATACGACGAACCTTGAACTTATCCAGGGCATTCGCCGCGCAACCCATACGCTCAAAGGAGCCGCGGGTATGATGGGCTTCCGTGCTATCGCGGATCTTTCCCATATCTCAGAAGATCTCCTCGATAGTATTATGGAAGGCAACACCAGCATTTCACCTGATGTACTTAGCCTCATTCTCGACACCGCGGAAGCTCTCGATTCACTCATAACAGGCAAAGAAAGTGATCCTCACACGGATGAAGTGAAAGTACAGCTACTCCGCACGCGCTATGTAGAACTACTCGGCGAGCAGAGTACCGTGTTGGATGGCATTGATGAGGAAATGGATGCTGATGATACAGGCGATGAGTCGATGCTGGATGATGCCTCGGCTGTTGCTGGTATCGTTTCTGACACGCAAAAGCCGGAGACCAACGCCCAACGTGCCGTCCGTGGCGACCTGAGTGTTCGCGTGCGGCTACAGAAGCTCGATGAACTGGTCAACCTCTTTGGCGAACTGCTGGTCAATCGCAGTATCCTGGAAGAACGCATTGAGCGTCTCGTGCGGCTGGTCTCCGATGTCGGAGTGAGTAGCAATCGCCTCAGAGATGTAGGCCAAAAACTGGAAAGCGGTTTTGAAGCTACAACGTTACCGAGCGGCCGTTCCGTACAAGTTATGCCAGGTGAAGGCATTCAAAGTAAGGGCTTCTCTAAATCGAGTAATGGCAACAACAGCCGTATTGAGCCTTCGCACCTTGCGGATTTTGACGAACTCGAACTTGACCGTTACACCGAATTCCATCGACTTGCCCGTGGCCTGAGTGAAGGCATCTCGGATATGACCACGCTGAGTACGGAGATGGACGCGGTCATACGTGAGTGTGAAGGTGTTTTTGCGCGTGAGAATCGACTGAATACTACCTTCCAGGATCGCTTGATGAAGGCCCGCCTGGTGCCTCTCTCGACGATGACTCCGCGCCTCTATCGCGCCGCGCGCGCCGTGGCGCTCAAACAGCATAAAGAGTTTGATTTCCTGCTGGAGGGCGAAGCTACAGAAGTTGATCGCACCGTCAATGAGGAAATAGCAGGACCGTTGCTGCATCTCATGCGTAACGCTGTCAACCACGCTATTGAGACACCCGATGTTCGAGTACAAAAGGGTAAACCGCCTGCCGGCCAGATCAAGCTGTCGGCGGCATATGAAGGGAACCAGGTGGTAATCACCGTGCGTGATGATGGGGCTGGCATCGATCCAGATCGTGTTCGCAATGAAGCCATTACTCGCGGGCTGATTCGTCCAGATCAAATACTCAGTGATAACGATGTGATTGATCTTATCTTCCGCCCTGGTTTCTCTACCGCCGAGGTGTTGAGCGAGGAGAGCGGGCGCGGTGTGGGTCTGGACGTGGTGCGCGATAGTGTCTCCCGGCTGAGAGGAACGCTTGAAGTTGAGTCAATGCCCGGTCAAGGAACGGCCTTTACGATGAAGTTCCCAACCAGCCTGGCTATCCAGAGTGCTATGATTGTGATGGCCGGTGGGCAGCAATTTGCCATTCCTACGGTGCTGGTTGAAGCGATTGGCCGCCTGGACAACTTCAAACGTACCACGCTTGCTGGTCGACCGGCGGTTACCGTGCAGAATGAACTCTATCCAGTGAATATGCTCTCTCAACTCCTGTCGCTACCGGTAGGCCCACTTGATGAAAGAGCCCCTTTGCTGCTGGTGAATGCCGGTGGGCACCGTGTAGCTCTGCTTGTCGACAATATCAAGGGTAAATTGGATGTAGTGATGAAGAATCTTGGGCCGCATCTGCGCCACGTCCATGGAGTGGCTGGCGGCACCGTGATGGGTAATGGGCGCGTTGTACTCGTACTTGAATTGATCGAATTGCTCTCAACCCGCACCAAACTGGTGGGCAGCGCGACTGGAACAACATCTATGTCTCGCCGCGATAGTATGGTAGATTCAGCACTTCAGACGATTGCCCGGCCAGGGACGGCAACTTCGCCCAGCCTGCAAGCCATCACTGTTGCCAACCCTCCCGCTCCGGCTCCTGCTGAGGCCGAACATGGGAAGCATGTTCTGGTAGTGGATGATAGCCCCAGTGTGCGCCGTGTCGTCAGCAATATGCTCAAACAGCATGGCTGGGAAGTCCAGATGGCTCGCGACGGTGTGGAAGCCCTGGAAATGATCTCACAAGAGACCCCGGCTGCCGTACTACTGGATATCGAGATGCCGCGTATGGATGGCTACGAATTGATCGCCACGGTACGGGCCCAGGAGCAATACCGCACCCTTCCGCTCGTAGTCTTAACCTCCCGTGCGGCAGCCAAACACCAGCAGCGAGCGATACAGCTAGGTGCCAGCTCATATGTAATCAAACCATACCAGGATGAAGAGCTTATCAACACCCTCAATACCCTGGTCTACGGGGCACCGGCCCGCTGATGAGGCTTTCAGAGGATAGGTAATTCATGAGCCATCCCACATTTTTGAAGCACTCGTTCCTTGTCATTGAAATAAAAAAGAGGCAAAATGGGCAAATGCAGAGCATTTGCCCATTTTGCCTCTTTTTTATTTCAAAAACAGGTGTGTTGTGGAGCGACGCAGTCGCTCCACAACACACCTGTTTTTGAAAAGAGGCAGAACAATGGGAGTCGAACGTGCTGTAACACGGTGGTATATACAGCGTCAAACCATCCTTGACGAGATTGCCACCCTGGAAGCGAAACTTGCTCAACATACACTCACCCAGGAAAAGAAGCAAAGACCAGGTAACGACAATCCACAGATCAATGACGAGATAACCCAACAACTGGTCGAAGCACAACAAAAACTGCGTAACCTGGGTCCTTGCCCCAAACCTATGATGGGGTAGTCAGCCAGGTTACCCCCTGATAGTCTCCGCAATTAATCTGCCCATCTCTTTGGTACCCACGACCTCTTTGCCAGCCTCACGCAGATCCTCGGTACGGTACCCAGCCTCTACAATACGCTCAACTGCCGCCTCTATCGCATCGGCCTCCTGCTTCAAATTGAATGAATAGCGTAACATCAAGGCAGCAGACAGAATAGCGGCGATAGGATTAGCTTTTTCCTGTCCCGCGATATCAGGGGCAGAACCATGAATAGGCTCGTACAAGCCAAACAACCCATGATCTGTCCGGCGCACTCCCAGGCTGGCCGAGGGCAGCATACCCATCGAGCCTGCCAGCATTGAGGCTTCGTCAGTAAGAATATCTCCAAACATATTTTCGGTCACGATCACATCAAAGCTGGTGGGTCGCCGGATAAGATGCATAGCACATGAATCGACCAGGAGATGTTCAAGAGCTATTTCGGGGTAATTGGTTGCTACGCGATCTGCTACCCGCCGCCACAAACGCGATGAACTCAAGACATTCGCTTTATCAACCGAAGTGACCTTCTTGCGCCTGTCCCGTGCTAATTCGAAGGCGGTGCGCACAATACGCTCAATCTCCGCCTCGCTATAGATCAGCGTATCGATGGCATCGCATCCCTGAGGTGTCTCGCGAATTTCACTGGGTTTGCCATAGTAGATGCCACCGGTCAACTCGCGCACTACCAGCAAGTCTGTCCCCTGTAAGATTTCTGCCTTGATTGTAGAAGCGTTGAGTAGAGCCTTGAACGGGCGTATAGGACGCAAATTTGCATAGAGTGCCAGGTCCTTCCGCAAACGGAAAAGCGCACGTTCAGGCTGGATCTTTGAATCTGGC
>WNFG01002326.1_pt1 | contig 15926 bp, 16 predicted proteins | sample 5400431 | NCBI WGS metagenome assembly WNFG01 (sample SAMN13153346, study PRJNA577476) | soil metagenome | isolation source: 120 cm saprolite under Douglas fir tree site 2 hole 3 replicate 2 | place: USA:California | collected 2015-04-18 | reverse complement strand
TCATCGGAATCCCTGGCACCGTGAAAACCATCGCGGCACCCAGCGTCGAGCGCTTCTTCGAAAAATAGCTGCTTGCATTGCCGGGCCAGATTTCCTCGGGGACACGGGAGTGCCCATTCGCGTCCTCATCGTGTGATTCGGTGTAGATAACGCGCTCGAAGGCATCGCTGTTGTAGCTATGGCTTATGGCGTCGCGAACCGCATATATATTTCGAGCCGAATCATCCGAGGGGATAATCGCGGACCGTAGGGCGTGAACGAACTGTGCCTCCCACTGCGCATCAAAGCCTGCGCCACCAACGCCAGTGTCCTTCGTTAACCATTCATTGCCCTGCATGTCCTCGGCGATGCTAATCTTCCACGGCTGGCTCTGCTTTATTTCGTCATTAATCGCTTGCATGAGCGACCATCCGTCCGGCAAGTCGTTTCCTGGATCGTTGTTGTTGCCGTAGACGTTGCGTATCCAGCCGGTGGCATCCCAGCGCAGGCCGTCCGCGAACCGCTGTTGCACCCAGCGGCGTGCGTTGTCAAGAATGTAGTTCCGTACTTCAGGCCGACCGTACTCAAACCGTGTGTCGCCCCACGGAGTCGTGGCCCTCCAGTCGTTGTAAAAGTAGACTCCACCCTTACCGTTCTGGCTCCACCCGTCGAACTGCCACATGTCCCCCGCAGGGTAGCCCAGATGGTTATAGACAACGTCCATGATCACGGCGATTCCACGCTTGTGAGCTTCCTGCACGAATGCACGGAACCCGTCCGGTCCGCCATATTGTTCGTCGATTGCGAAGATGTAAGCTGGGTTGTATCCCCACGAAGTATCACTCTCGAATTCTCCGGCGGCCATGATTTCGATCGCATTAATCCCGAGGTCCTTCAGGTAATCGAGCTTCGTCGCGGCTGAATCGAAAGTGCCGCCCGGGCAGAGAAGGCAACGCCAGCTCCAGATTCTGAAGCACTGACATCCCTATGTTTGGCTGTGTCCCAAAGCTCCATGAAACTTGAACCAATCTCTGGAAATACTCACTTCCAAGAGCGTAGAAGACAAACTTCGGGGCGGCCTGTGCCGCTGCGCATCGTATGGCGGCAAGCGGCGACCATACATTGAATTCGTCATCAAAATCGACGATTGCTACTTTTCCGGTTGTAGAACCAGATTTAACCACGAAAACATCGTCACGCTTGGGGCGATACTTTTTCGAATATCGAGCGTGCGCTTCTGCCGATATGAAGCCGCGTTTTGCAACTAGGTTTACGCGACCGTCAAATACTGATTCTGCGGAAGCAAAGGGAATTCCCTCGTCTACGAAATCCGGCGTTTCGTGCGGGCCGTCTGTGATTGGGATTGCCACCATGCGTTTTAGCGGAGTTCTCGTCCATTCCTCCGGAATGTCGTCCAACCATGCAACGCCGCTTGATCTGTAGCGCGAGTAGGCTGGGAACTTCACGCCGTTACCTCCTTGAGTAAACCGAGGATTTCGGTTTCGAGGGTTTTGATGTCTCTTTCGATGACTTCCAGGGGGCGTGGCGGCTCGTAGCGGTAGAAATGCCGGTTGACCGGTATTTCGTAGCCGACCTTGGTCTTAGTGTGGTCAATCCACGCATCCGGCACATGGGGCAGCACCTCAAGCTTGAAATAGGTCTCGATGCTCTGCTTGAGTGCCACAGCCTCGGTGTCGCGCAGGTCGGTGTCCGGCTCGGGTTGGCCGTCACGATCACGGCAGATTTCAGCGGTCTCATCGCGCTCGCCCAATGCAGCGAGCACGGCGTTCAGTTCCGGGGCACTCAGTCGCACTCCGTTGGCGCGGTCCACGTCACGCAAGTCGGTGAGGAATTCCTTGCGATCTTTGTAGAGTTTCTTTCCAGTGTTTTCGCCGAAGACGCGGAGGAGGGCGCGGATTTCCTCCTGCCGACGCTGGCCTGCCTCGACCTCCTGTAGGCGGACGGCGGGGGCCTTCTTTGTACTGGCGGCGATGTTTTTGAAACCGATCTCGTCGTCGAGCTGGGCGATGCGCACATCGTTCACCTGAAAATTCAGTCGGAGCGGGCGTTCGACTGTAATTTTGTGGTAGCCGAAGTCTTCGTTATCGAAAACCTTACTGACGACACGCGGGCGCTGAACGAGTTTGTGAGTGACCGGGTCTTCCTCGGCAAACGTGCGCTCGTCGCCATCGTGGAAGTTGCCAAAGATTTTGGTGAGTTCACCGATATGGTCGGGGTCTTTCTCTGATTTCTCGTCGGAAGGGTCGCCGATACGGCGGCGCTTGTTGCCAAGACTTTTCTCCATCTGCACCCAAAAGGCGCGGGCGTCGATGAGCTGGACCTTGCCTTTACGGGCCTTCTCCTTGCGGTTTGTGAGTATCCAGAGATATGTGGGAATGCCGGTGTTGTAGAACAGTTGCTCGGGCAGAGCGACAACCGCCTCCAACCAGTCGTTTTCGATGATCCAGCGACGGATTTCACTCTCACCGCCTCCAGCATCGCCAGTGAAGAGGGGCGAACCATTGAAGACGATGGAGATCCGGCTACCACCGTCCTGCGGGGCGCGCATTTTTGCCAACATGTGTTGGAGAAAGAGGAGTGCGCCGTCGTTCACCCTGGGTGTGCCCGCGCCGAAACGTCCGCCGAAACCGAGTGTATCTTTTTCCTGCTCGATATAGCGCTGCTGTTGCTTCCATTCCACGCCGAAGGGAGGGTTGGCAAGCATGTAATCGAACGTCCATTTCTTGCCACTGGTGTCCCGGTCGAAGCCGTCCTTGGTGAAAGTGTCGCCAAGGATGATGTTATCGGCGTCCTCGCCCTTGATGAGCATGTCAGACTTGCAGACGGCCCATGCTTCGTCGTTCCAGTCCTGGCCGAAGAGCTTCGGCTGCGCGTCGGCGTTGAGGTCGCGAATGTACTTTTCGGACACGGACAACATACCACCGGTGCCACACGCGGGGTCGTAAATGGTTTTGACGACATGGCTGCGGGCTAGGTCCTTTTCCGGCGAGAGCAGAAGATTGACCATGAGCTTAATCACCTCGCGCGGAGTGAAGTGTTCCCCGGCCTCTTCGTTGGATTGTTCTGCGCCGATCCTTATGAGTTCCTCGAACACATAACCCATCTGTACGTTGTCCACGCGGGAGATCGACAGATCGATAGAGGCGAACTTCTTGATGACGAGGTATAGCAAATCCTTTTCGGCCATCCTCGCGATCTGTGTGCCGAAATCGAATCGCTCCATGATGGCGCGGACGTTGGGCGAGAAGCCGTTGATGTAGCTGTTGAGATTGGGGGCGAGTTGGTTGGGATCATCCAGTAGTCGGGGGAGGTCAAGCTTTGAAAGGTTGTAGAAAGCGTGGCCAGTGATTTGAGAGAGCTTGTGCCGAATGATGTTCTCCGGCCTAGCCTTCAAAGCGGCGTGCTCTTTCAGAACGGCCACTTTGGTCGGCGCGAGGATGCAATCGAACCGCCGCAGAACGGTGAGCGGAAGAATGACCTTGCGATACTCGTTTCGCTTGTACGGGCCTCGTAGCAAATTGCAAATGCTCCAGATGAAGTTGGCTATCTCAAAATGGGTTTCAGCAGTCATAATTTGATCTTCTCACAATGAAACCTTTGTAAGACTCGACCTACCCGAAGAATGGCTGTCATTCGATCAGAGAAATACGGTTTCGAAACCAATGTTTGTGTTCGACTGCGAAACTGAGCACCGTTGCCCAAAGCTAGCCGGTTGATCCCTTAGGCTTCGGCTTTAAATCAGATTGCGATTGCGCGGACGATTCGACCTGAGGTCCCGCAGAACCAACCCTCCTGTCATACCAGGAAAACCGCCGCTCGAAGTGTTGGCCGAGAAGGTGCACAAAAACAGAAGGGACGGCCCAGATCGCAAAAAGAGTACCAATCGCGCCCATTTGTTGGGCCGCTGTCTGGCCAGGCTTTTTGATGACTGAATAAACCAGTCCGGCGAGTCCAATTTCAAACAGGAAAATGAACGCCGAGTTACCATGTTCGCGAAGATGGCGATACGTCTCGATAAACTCTCGGCGCCACGCTATTGTGCGACTTGTGGTCACCGCACCGCCGAACTCGGCTAACTCGTCGAGTTCCTGGTTCGCATTTTGGGATGATCTGCTGGTTTCAGTTTCTTCAGGGATTCCGCGCCGCCGCGCTAGTACATAAGTGTATCCGAAAGCTTGGCTTACAGCCCCGGAGAGTCCTTGCATCTGGATAGTAGAAGAGATCGCAAGATACAACCGTCTAAATTGGACTCCTGCTAGTAGCAGAGCCAGTGCAAAGGCCGCCCAAAAACGGTAGTCTGCGGAACCGAGATGAAAGAAAGCAAACGCGAGGATCGTAAAGGCGAAAGCTGTGAGGTATCCATCGGATAGACGCTTCGCAGACCACTTTCCATCGGAAAAATCGATGACCCTGGTGGCGTGAAACACGAGTACTGGGTACGAGGCGATATAACAGAAAAGATTTCCATACAAAAAAAATAAGGTAAGCGACGTGGCGTCGAGTGGTTTCCCGTGGGGCGGCAGCAACAGAAGGGAATTCAGTTCGTCGCCTCCTTGCGAGCACAGCCAGCCGACGATTGCGACGCCCGCGATTGACGGCATGAGGTAACGAACGAGATAGTTTTCCCACCAGCGGGTGGTTCCAGACTCTTTGCCCATTTTGCCTCCTGTGGCGCGAATCGTACATCACCTCACCGTCACGTGCCATATTCTTCATACACAATGCAAATCCACTCTCCCGAGGTGAAACGAAAAGATGGCCGCCTTGCGAGGCCGCCGCTATTTGTCCGGCATGACAAGGAGCCAATTCAAATCGAAGCGGATGGTGAACAGGTTGACCCGTGCATAGGCAAGAAACTCCGGCGCTAACTCATTGCGTTCGGCGAGACGGCCAAGTGTCAGTAAATCATCGAAGAAATGAGCCGTAACTCCCTCAGCCAGTCCCGCCGCCGCGCCCGCCGACTCGATCACATCGCCCGCCAGGGGATTAAGCCACGTGAGATCCCTGCCTTCATCAATTTCGCCCTCGCGGGCGAGGTCGAGAACGCGGTCAAGCAACGCAGGTTCCTCGATATTCTCCGGCTTCGGATTCGCCGCGCCGGTCGCACCGGCCATCCAGTAGTACCACGCATCGTGCCCGGACAAAACGCGGACCGATGGAAACGTCGAATTCTGCACAATGGTGCGGCCGGTTGTGTGCCCGAAAAGATCGGATTTAGTGTGGAACGCCGCAGCCGCATAAGCGACATGCGCTCGCCTCCCTGTCTTCTGCGCCAGGACTTCCAGTAATTTCTGCTGATGCTGCGTTACCCGAAAACTCCAAAGGGGACCGCTCATTCCATGAATGCTCTTCAGCGATCTCGGTCTCCGCTGGTAGTAGACAGGCCTCTTTGCCTGGAGAAACAAGTTCAAGCGGAATTTTGGCAGTTGCCCACGTGGGTGTGAGGGTCCCCACGCGTATGGCCAGTCGTAATAGGCGAGCGCCGCACCCTGAAGAGGGTTCTTATAGCCGAGCGTCTGCCAGAGCGCCATCTGGGAGACGAAAAGCCCCCGGTCGAATCCAACTTTGTTCTCCAGCACCTGGCCCGGCGTATAGACGTACGGATTCCCGCGCTCAAGCTGATTGTAGAGCGGCGCTTCGTATGAGTGTTCCTCGAATTCGGCTGGGATCACGTTTTAGCGATCTCTGCTGACGATGACTTAACTCAGGAAAAACCTCAACGGTTCCTGACGCTATCACAACTCTTATTCCTTCAGACTCTTTCGGTCAAGCCGCGACAAATTGCCGCCACCGCCGTGCTCGATCTCCACCGCCCGCCGATGAATAACTCAAAAACAAGCTGGATTGGCGGCTTTTTCGCAATTCTCTGAACCCCTTAATTGGGAAATAATGGAAAATGGAAAACGGCTTTCTTCGCTCATGAATCCCAAGCACTGAACCGCTCTGATCCAGTCGCCAATCCCCTGCTCGCTATGGTTCGTAGTCCGGGAGGAACTCCGCAGGCATCATCGTGTTGTCGATTCTCACCGATCTCTTCTCTCTCACTTGCTTTATCCATTCTCTGGCATCGTTCGTCGTGAAGTGAATATTAATCAGGTAGCCTTCGAGCTCACTATTGCCAACAATCTTCTTGGGTCGCTGCGCTCCATTCCTGAAGTCCTTGTATCTTGAAAAAAGGAGCGAGTATTTGGGACTGGCGCTCGCTTCCCCGTAGTTCTCCCAAAGAATGCCCAAGCTGCCTTCAACCGTTTCATCTGTCTGAGTCATGTGGTTTTCCTCCTTACTCTCTAGATTCTTGCATGAAACCAAGGGAATGACGCTGTAGAGGACGGGGGCGAAGGCGGCCAAATCTATCTGTGGAACCTTGCGCGGGACGCGGTAAGCGAGAGCCATCCCTGCTCGTTCAATACCTGCCAAGCCCGACGGATCTGGTTCGGGTCAAAAATACGCTTGCGCTCATTCCATTCGTACGTTTTTGCGATCGCTTCCTCCGCAGAGTCGGCGCCCTCGCGCGTAGAAACCCAATGCACCGTGGCGAGCAGTTCCATACCATAGGGTGTTTCAAATCCGTGAATCAGCCGTGCTACCCTCTCAAAGCGAGTTTGCGTCTCGGGATTCGAAGTCACCATTTGCGCGGCAATCCTGGCAGCTTCAGGCAAGAGTTCGATGGGCAGCTCGGGCTTATCTTCCGCGTCGCCATAGCCCGTGATGAAGTGTCCTTCGATGACATTCAAGACATGCCGCAGATTCTTTGCATATGGCCCATACAGGGCTTTCTCATATTTCAGCTTGAGAGGTTGACCAGCCTCCTGCATGAAGTACATGAGTTTATGAATCTCGAGCAGGGAAACAAAAGGGTCGAGCACCGCAACGAGATAGCGAACCATAAGCTCGACAAGGACTGCCCTGCCGAGAGTCATATTTGGCGCAAGATGTTCCTTGCTCATCTTCTCTGGCTTCGGGGCTCCTGCGGGCTCGAAGAGTAAAACTCGCACGTCCGGAATGTCCTCGAAGGCGCGGATGATCCGCGGCCGGACTGTTTTCCAATTCAGTCCGCCCAGACCACACCCGAGTGGAGGAACAGCCACCGAGTGGATACTACGGTTCCTGATTTCCTGGACCAGTGCACGCAATCCGGAATCGATATCCTCAATCCGGCTTTTTCCTTTCCAATGCCGCTTCGTAGGAAAGTTGATGACGAACCGAGGTCCCGCGAGAAGACCTGTTTCGAACACCAACATGCGTCCGGGACGCACTTCTTCGCGCTCACAGGCAGCTTCATAAAACTTGAAGTTTTGGGGGAAGGCCTTTCGGAACTGTAGAGCGATACCCCGCCCCATCACGCCGACGCAATTGACGGTGTTCACAAGCGCATCGGCTTTTGCTTCGAGTATGTCGCCTCGTTTCAATTCAATCATGTTGTTCATGCCTCAGTAGTACCACGATGGTTCGATGCTGACGGCAGGTTTGTGTTGTGCTGCGCTGATGCCCCCACTCACCTGTGCAGCCGTCGTTGCGTCGATGACTCCAATCGCTTCGACCAAATTCCAGGGAAACGATGTTTCAATCAATAACTCGGCCTGTTTTGCTTCCTTTACATCCGGGTTTCTCCAATCGGTTTGCGCGATTGCTGCCCAGTTCAGGTTGCCGAGTTCGTTTCGGTCATTCGAAAAAGTCGTGTAGTACGCTCCCGCGTTGCCGCGGCTGAATGCCCAACGCACATGGTTGGCTTCGGCCCAGTCGAGCACCGCATGTAGGTCGGCTCGCAGGTGAACGATGGGTCTTTGACCGCCGTGATAGGTTAAACCAGGACTGTTTCCCATGTGCAGGATGTACAGCATCACCGATCGCGCACAGTAATACCATGGAACATACCCGCCAACCATCGTTGGCGGATGGCAGTCGACCGTGATCTCTTCCAGTCGTCTTCTTTTTATCTCGCTCATCCCAACGATTTCGCACGCTAGACCTCGACGTATCCGCTCGGCATCGGACCAGAGCGCACCAGTCCCAGCGATCTTTCCGACGTTCTCCACGTGTGTAATGTGATAGATCTTCGGGTTCGCCGGCAGAGGGGACATTCACCTGTCCTGAAGCGACCACGCACAGTTCGACAAGGGGTCGTTAGCCGCTCGGAATAATCTCTCATGATTGAGGAGAATACCACAGGGCGAATAGATAGCGAAACTTATTTTTGACACGTCGACTGCGGCCGTCGCGTGACGGCGGCCGATGGTAAAGCAAATCTCAAGGTTGTGGCCTGCGCTGGAAGGTTGCTTGAGGCCGCAACAGTGCTGTGCGGCGCCCTCGCGCTCCGTGGCTCGCTAAGGGTCTAGATTTCGCATGACGGCACATCTAGTCGATGCCAATCAAGGATGGCTTCCGCTCGCCGTGCGGAAAACTCCCGGTTGCAAACGCAAGGTACCGGACAGCGGCAAGGGACAGAAGCTATTGGAGTTCCTGGACTTGTGCGCTAGGATGGCCGCTATCAGAGTGGCGGTTTAGCTGCCAGGAAGTCACAGCGTTCATTCCAGCAGAAGTCAGGCATCAAAGTGCGAATCTTCGACCACGAGCCGGCAGACTGGCGAGAACTTCAGGACCGTGTCGCCCAGCTATTCTCAGAACTCGGTTGCGACGTCAAGGTAGGTGAGCAGGTCACGCTTGTGCGGGGTGGGAAAGAGATCGACGTTTCGGTACGTGATCCCCAGACCACCCCAGCTTCTGTCTATCTCTGCGAGTGCAAGTTTTGGAGCAAGCCAGTACCACAAGAAGTGATCCACTCCTTCAGAACCGTGCTTTCTGACTTTGGCGCGCACCGCGGATTCATCATCTCCAGGACTGGATTTCAGGCCGGCGCCAAAGAAGCAGTAACGAAAACTAACCTGGATCTGCTCACGTTCGAGGAATTTCAGTCTTTGTTCTTCGACCGTTGGCGAATTGCTATGGGAAAGAAATATCGCCCATACGCGGATCGCTTGTTCCCCTACTGGGACTATCCGGGAAAAATGCCAAGGATCAAGTGGGAAAAGCGGCACGTCGATCGTCAACAACTGCTGGTCGAGGCCTACCGCCCTCTCTTGCGAATCGGTCCCCTCTTTGAGATGGAAGGGTCAGTGTGGAATCTTCCCATGACGCTTCCAAGTCTTGATGAGAAGGGAAACCAAGACGGAACAATTACGCTAGCTACCTATCGACAGGTGTATGACTTTATTGATCGAAATAAAGACTTGGTTCTGAAGCACTTCCAAGTGTTGTATGGAGAGATCGATGCCTAGCAGCAACCCATTTTCACGCGGGACGCTCAGACAGTGGCATCGGAAGAACTGACCATTCCGAGGGCGCAGGAGAAGAAAGCCAAGGATAGCCGGTCCGGCGTTTGTGGATGGAGTGTAGATTCCTTGTGTAGATGACTGCGGTGAGTTTCCGGTTTCCCGAAAGTGTCGGTTGATTAGTGGTTGGCATGCGTGTTTTACGGAGGCCACGATTTCCGGAAGCATTCCGCAGGCGGTTGATGACTACTTATGGGCGATCCCGAGTGTCCACGTCCTTTGGAAGGCGGCATGTCCGTTGCGCCCCTCGTATCGGTCGACAAGACCGGTAAGCCATATAGGCGTCGCGCGGACGTGGAAGTCGTTATATCTCAAATGCTTGCACGCCCGGTCGACGAGTGGGCGGTGGCCGCTCAAAGAACCGGGAGCGGGCGGCTGCCGACTGAAGCACTGGTGTTCCTCATTCGCACTCTCAGGGGAAGCGACAAGAACCTGGTAGGAGCACTCGTTAACATACTCTGTCGCCGACTTTTGCCAGTGGCGCGGAGCTTCGCAGGTGGTTTCGAAACCGTTGTAACAGACGAGATTCTCCGGGAAGTGCAGGATCAGATCATCGAATTGCTGTTCCCAAAAATCCCGACTCGGCAAACAGAGTTCCTTGAGATCGCGTTCAGGGAAGCGGTGAAACGGCGCACGCTCAACGTGGTTGAGAAGGTGAAGAAAAGACCGCAGCTGGTGGTCGTTGCCAACAGACGCGACGAGGAGGACGACGACCCGGACCCCAGTCGTGCTCGCCGCTTTAGCATCGCTTCAATCATCTTAAAAAGACACAGGAACTGATAAACGGAACTGTTAGTGTTGAGCGCCTCGCGATACAGACTCGCGTAGCCCCGAAATTCTGGTTGCAGATTGGCAGTCGGCCTAATCGCAAGCGGCACCACAGAGTACGGAGTCAAGATGCTGGTTTGCGTATTTTCCGTTCGCACTTCTACACTCTCGGTTTGAACAACAGATAGCGGAATATCGAGATGTACCGCCCAATAGCTTAATGATGAGGCCAGCGCTCGGTGCGCTTTTGCCTCGGCGTCATTAAAACTTTTTGCGTCGAACGGTTCAGATACGAACTTTCCTAAAAATCCTCGCTCGTTGGGAAACCCTGAGAACACAAAGTTGCCATCTTCTGTCGTTCCACTGATCATTATCTGGTCAGCATCGGGATTGCCGGGCGGCGAGAAGGCTGGTTTGGCTATTGCGAGATGCGAATCACCTCTGAGTCCACGCGCAAAGGAGTGTTGGCCTTCAGGCAAAAGGCTAAAGCCCGGTCGCGCAAGAACAAATGTTACCGTGTACTTGCCCGGTAACCCCTGAGGTCCGCCGAGATTTCGTGTGTCATTAGGATCTCGAAACTGATTCACAACGATTGCGTGCTGGTGCTGACCAGGAAGTCCCATCGGAGCCATCTGAACGCTCGTGGCGTTGACCGGAATCGAAGGAGGCTTTGGCTGGGGCTCTGGTGCTTTTGTATTGTCGTTGTCCATGCCGTGGCATTTCTTATACTTCTTCCCGCTTCCGCAGGGACAAGGGTCATTCCTACCGATTCTCCTTGACGATCTCAACATGAACTGAGCTTTAGCTATCGCGCAGGGGACACAGATTGCCAATCTTCCGAATAATGAACTCTGCCTTTGTCGTCACAACGCAGTCTACCAAATTCGCCTTTTCTTCGCCATACGATTTTGGGCGAGACAGAAAATGCCCGTCGTGCCGTCCCCTTCAAACTTCGCGAGTTGGTGGATGAGCTGGAAGCAGGAAAGGTTCCAAAAACCTAGTACCAATCCTTTCCATGTGGAAAATCCTAGACTTGTGGAAATCTTTTCCTGTCGGTAAAACCGCCAAAAGCCCAATAAAACCGGACAGAGGGAGAGCGGAAGAGTACTCTTTCTCGTTCTGACTTCAGAAATCTTCATAACTAACGCAAGTCGTTAGTTGACGGCTGAGGCCGGCACCGTTTAGACCGCTAATCGGTCACCGTTGAATCCAAGCGGGCGGGCAAGGTATGACGGCCAGAGACCGGAGAACGGGAATTCCTGACACGAGTGGAACTCTCCCGATTTCTGCTCCACGTTATGCCCATCTGTGTCGCCTTCCCCAGCACACCCGCTTTTTCGTTCACGTTCATCGTCCCGAGTGACGACCGCGTAACCTCTCACTGGTGTATCTGACCGGTGAGGGTGACTATGCTGCTCGCAGGAAGGTGTCAAATCCGAATCTCAAGAGAAAGTGGAGTGATTAAACGATTTAATGGAAACCCCAGTAAAGAATCCATCTCTTCCCGAACCATTGCTGACGGTTGCGGAAGTGGCGGCGCTTTGGAATCTTTCCGTCGATTGGACGCGGCAGCTGTTAGAGAACGAGCCGGGCGTCGTGATTTTCGGATCAAACGGCCACGGACGGCGGAAGTATCGCACATTGCGGATTCCGCGATCGGTTGTGGAGCGCGTCCAGAAGCGCCTATCCAGATCGTAGCGGAGTGCCACCGATGATTACCAGCATCTTTCGGCGTCACAAAAAAAGTTGCCCGTACAAGAGTGCGGGACGCGGTGAAGACCGGTATTGCCTCTGCCCATTTTGGGCGGACGGAGACCTGCCGGGGATGAAGCTCCCGCGCTCGACGGGGGCAACGAGCAAGAACGAAGCCACGAGAATTGCCCGCTCGTGGGAAAACGTTGAAACCAAGACCGAGACGGCGGTGCCGTCTCCCGACGCCCCAGGCATCACGCTCGAAGATGCCGTGACCAAGTACCTCGAAACGGTGAAGCGCGATTTGGAAGAGTCGACCGTTGATAAATACAAAGTATTCTTCCGGCAGTTTAAGACCTTCGCCATATCGCTGGGGATCGTGCAGCTCGCGGCCTTCACGACCGACCACCTCGAGACGTTCCGCACGACCTGGAAGGACGGGCGGAATGCCGGCGTCAACAAAATGGACCGCTTGAAACAGTTTTTCAAAAAGGCGACCGAGCGCGGATGGATTAGAACGAACCCCGCGGCGGACATCAAATCCGGGAAGCGCAAGGACGCGCAGAAACTTCCGTTCACGGCGAATCAGGTGCAGACCATCTTCGCTACGGCGGAGAAAAAACGGATCGAAACGGCCAGCAGCGGGAAAAAGAACGCCCAACGGCTGTACGCCCTGGTGCTGTTCCTAAGATATAGTGGCCTTCGCATCGGAGACGCGGTAAATTGTCCCATCGACCGCCTGGATTCTAAAGGGCGGTTGCGGCTCTACACAGCGAAAACCGGGGCGCACGTTTACGTGAAATTGCATCCCGATGCCGTGGCCGCTCTCGAATCCATTCCGAAGATGAGTGAGGAGCGATGGTTCTGGAGCGGCAACGGAAAGCTGAGAACCGCGGTGACGAAGTGGCAGGATCGGTTGCGCGATTTGTTCCGGGACGCGGGAATCGCGGACGGGCATCCGCATCGTTTCCGTCACACGTTCGCGACCGACGCGCTCAACAAGGGAGTGCCGCTTCAACAGGTGGCCGCGTTTCTAGGAAACTCCATGCGGATCGTTGAGAAGCACTACGGGACGTGGGGCGACGAGCAGCAGCGGAATGCGGACGAAGCTCTCGCCCGCACCTTCCAGAAGGAACCGGAGACCGTGGAAACGGACGGCCAAACGGAACCGGGGTGGGTTGAAAAAAAGAGCAGGCTAGGTACGCGGAAGGTACAAGAAAAGCGAGTTGTAAATTGAAGTCGTTGATTCCTCAGTCGTTAAGTGTTGGTAGGGGCGGTGGGGATCGAACCCTAGACCCACTGAAGTCTCAATGCTTTCAATGACTTGCACGGGAAGTGCAAGAATTCCTTTTATTGATTCGAAACGACTTGGCCCTACGCAAGCGCGTGATTGTCGCCGTGTGTCGCCTCGCAAAACTTATAAGTCGCTACATGATAAGAACATGCTGAAAGTGGGACGTGGGGTACAAACCCACGAGCCCAGGTATTTCAATGGCTTACCTATAAACTGATAGCTGATAGGGCTCAGAAAGCACTGAAGCTGACGGTCAGGTCCGCTTCGCGCCCCATGCGACGAGAGTAGGAGCATGTTAGGCGTGGCGAGCAGAAGGAGGACATTTCGTGACGAAGTACGAGTGGCAGGTGGCAGGCCAGGGCGGGGACTTGGGTGTAAGCAGGAGCGAAAAGAATACCCGAATTATGAACGATGAAACGATGCCGACGTCTCGCCACCGGGGACAAGGAAAAGGGCAATTGCGCGACATCAGCCAGGAGGAGTTGGCGTTTTGTCAGACAGTTGCGGATAAAATCATTGAGACCTTTGTCAAAGGTCAGCTGGAAACAGCCAGCACCGCGCCCATCGGCGTACAGTAAGACCTTTAATGTGTGCGAGATACAGCCACCCTTGATTTGACTCGAGTCTTTGAAAGATCATTTCGGTATCAATTGAATGCCCTCTTGGGTTATAATGATACCGGGTTGGAGGGAGCATGATCGAGGCAAAGCGCATCGCTGAGGTTATGGGTGGAAAGTCTGTCCTTGGAAGAGTTGTCTCCTCCATTGAAGAATTAGAGGAAATCGTACGTGAAGGACTACCCAAAATTGCTCTCCGCATCGCTGTGCGCAGAGTCTTCGTTGCAGCCCGTGAAGCCAATCGATACCTCTATCGCGTCGTGCCTGAGGCGACCTACAAACGACGCACCGGCAAACTTCGCATACCTGAGAGCGAACGGACAGAGCGTCTGGCACGTGTCATCGCCTCCACAGAAGCAGCATGGGGCGATCAGAATGATGCACGCGAGTGGCTGACGAAACCCCATCCGGAATTGGGGAATCGAACTCCAATCGACTGTGCAATGACAGAATTGGGTGCCCGCCAGGTGGAATCCCTGATAGACCGTCTCCAGTATGGCCTCCCGGTATAAGGGGCCACTGCAGGCGTTTCGCATCGCTCGCGCGAAGTTTCCTCTTTTCGACGGAACCGGTGCTGCCATTGGGGGAGCGCGCTGGAATACCAAAGGTCAGCGCGTGATTTATGCCGCTGAGTCTTACGCTACCGCGCTCCTTGAAATTCTCGTGCATAGCAACCTTGGACGCGTTCCACGAGGGTTTGCATTCATCGAAATTCATGTGCCTGCTGAGGTTGACATCGAGGAAATCACCGCGAGGGACTTGCCAAAATGGAATGCCCCCGACTGTGCAGCGAGTCAAGCCTTCGGAAGCCGCTGGTACGGTGAAATGCGGAGCGCAGTTCTCGTCGTACCTTCGGTGGCCGCCAATGGTCGCCAACGCAACATTCTCATCAACCAGGTCCACTCGCAGTTTCACCTGCTGTCAGCTTCTGCGCCTTCACCCGTAAGCTGGGATCCCCGTCTGTTCCGCCGCCAGACAAACAAGTAGCCACTCACGACAGCCTGGTTGGCGCGAGGGAATGAATGTAGGCGGATTGATTTCCTTCTAAGGACGGCGCGACCGAAATGCCTATAGCGATCGACTACTCCTTTCGGTCGTTTAGTTTTTTCTTCTCAGAGGCGGCGCGCAGAGCGGCGCATAAAAAGCAAATGCCCTTCCTAGCGGAGCGAGGCGCCTGGCCGCGCTGTCAAGGGCGCGAAGTTTGCGTTAATCGGAGCGAAGCTAAGACCCTTGACAGGAGAAGCGGGCGGCCCAGGCGCAGGTTTTCAGCACCAAGGACAGAAAGAACGGACGACTAGGTGCGGTCGAATCCGGCACGAATTCTCGTGCGATTGGGTAGATTGAGCAGCTAAATGCGTGTGCAGAAGAGAAATTTCTCTTTCTGGGAGTCAGACGGACCAGAGCACGTTGCAGTCTCGCCCATGCTAAGACGATGGGACTTTCACTCGAGGGACAGTTCCCGACACACGATTGTGTTCAGTGAGAGCCGGCGCTCGTACACCGAGTCAGATCTTCTTGTTGGAACAAAACGTCAGTGAGATCGGCGTACCAGTGTTTAATGCGTTGCGATGCCTTCTCCGTATGATGCGAGAGCAACCGACGAGCGGTTTCAACGTCCGTAGTTAAATGAGTCAGTATGCTTCTAAAAGGGGCGCCCTTTTATAATGCGTGCCCAATGGAGACGGTAGGAACGGAGACAGTGTAGCCAAACATCTCTTATCGGTTTGGAGGCACAGATGTGAGAGTGGACCGTGCGGAAATACCGGGACCATAAGGAGTACTGGACAATAGGTGAGGGCTCACGACCTTTCAATCCACAAACGGATTGCCAATAGTCCTGGGAGTGACGCAGAATCACGAATATGCTCGGGGAAGTCCTGACAATCGCGAAAACTGCCTTCGCTGCCCTCCGGAGACCGCTCAAGGCAGCTTCACACAAGGCGCGCATTTGGTCGTTCCGACTGCGCACGAGACGACCTCCGTTTGCAGAAGAGAAGGCAAAGGAGATCGCTTACTCAGTCCTGGCCGGCGACATTTTGTGCGCAATTTCCTATCGGAACTTAGATTCTCCCCATGTTTTTATCGCATCTCTCCGTCGAAGTTCAGAAGTAGACTTCGATCCCAGGGTTTATGTGTTGGAACAGATTGGGGAGACCTACAAAGTGATATGGAAGAGCGACCGCTTATACAACACCATCCCGACGGCTTTTGAGGTTCAGGACGTTG
>WNFG01004532.1_pt1 | contig 15936 bp, 12 predicted proteins | sample 5400431 | NCBI WGS metagenome assembly WNFG01 (sample SAMN13153346, study PRJNA577476) | soil metagenome | isolation source: 120 cm saprolite under Douglas fir tree site 2 hole 3 replicate 2 | place: USA:California | collected 2015-04-18 | reverse complement strand
CGTCCAGCAACAAGATCAAGGTGGACAGCGGCGGCGGCAACATCGCCATCGCCGAAGCTAGCTGACCCCGGCGAACCCGGCCGCCTGGCACCCGGCTTGTGGGCCCGCTAGCGTCTTGTGTCGGTTCCGCTGGCATCGCATTAACTCCTCTACGATGGCCGTATGAGCGAGCCCCCGTCAGACGACCCCCATGAGGTCATCCATCTTGGCGACGAGACGGCCGTGGTCGTTCCGCTCAGCGAATACAGGCGGCTACGCCAGGATGCGCTTCGAGCGCAGCTCATCGAGCAGGCCGACGAGGAAGAGGCCGTCGCGTTGGCCGAATATCGCGCGCAGCAGGCGGCCGGCACGGCTATCACCGTGCCGCAGGCCGAGGTACGCCGCCGCTTCGGGCTAGCAGCACGGTGAAATACTCGGTCACATGGAGCGAGAAGGCAACTTCTGCGGGGTCTAGGTATCTCACGGATGACCCCGCAGGCTTAGCTCAGGTTCTCGACACCACCGACCTTCTCGCCGATAACCCGCGTCCTGACGGGGCGTTCCCGTATGGCAGCGATAACCTGCTGCGTATTCGTGTCGGCCGATACCGGGTGCTCTACGAAATCGACATGTCGGCACAATCCATCACTGTGCTTCATGTGGGTCGTGTCGCGTAACGTCAGCTACCAAGGCGGAGCGAGTCGATGAGTGTGGTGACGTTCTGGGTCCCGAGGTTCGCCGGCACCGAGACGTAGAACACGGCGGGAGCCTGGCTGGTGCCGCGGTCGATAACCACCACGGCGCCGAGTTCGGTGCTCCAGGTCACGCCTTGGCTCGCGCCGTCCGGGTAGTTCATGCCGAACTTGATGATCCAGGCCTGGTGCCCGCCGACCTGCATCGCGGAGCTGTCTTGGAGCGTGCGGGAGTGCTGCACGCCGGAGTAGTAGGCCGGGTCTAGCGCGTCGGCCAGGCCCATCGCGGTCGGCTCGAGGTCCGCCGGGCCCGCGTATGCGAACTGCTGCTGGAGCTGGCCCGAGCAGGCCAGGCCGTGCCAGTCGATGACGGACCCGCCGATGCTGACGTGCCCGGCCACGGCGTTCTCGCCCGCGCTCCAGCTGAACATCGGCGTATTCAGGTCGGACGGGCAGCCGCGCTGCCAGGGCGACGGGAGCCGCCGATAGGACAGGCCAGCCGCGGTGTCGGTCACTTGCGGCTGCGCCACCGCGCGCTGGTGGTGGCTTCGCGGCGACACCCGGTGCGCCGCCCGCGAGGCGGCGCCGCGACTGACCGTCCGCGCCGAGGCGGACAGCGCGGCCGGCCTGGCCGCCGTCGGGCCCCTGGAGATCTCCTTCACCCACAAGGCAATGACCAGCAGCACCACGGTCGTGACGCCGGTCAGCAGCCAGAGCATCAGCCGCTGCCGGCGACGACGCCTGCGGCGCGGGGTCGAGGCGCTGGTCTCACGTACCAGCGCATCCCAGCCTGGAGAGGGCATCCCCATGTCGTCAGGGTAAACGTCGCATACCCGGCAAAAGAAGGTCTCGACGGGACATGGTTACCGCTTCGTTGGCCGCCCCCGCGGCTAGCGCCCCCGCCACACCCCCCGCGCACACCCCGACATTTCCACCATAACGGGCGTACGGCAACCAATGGTTGTGACAACGTAGTCGCTCTATCGGGTACGTTGTCACAACCATTGACGCGAGGAGCTAGGCGGCGGCGGGGGCGGGGATCGGCGCGGCTTCTTCGGCGCGGACGGCGGCGCGGCTGAACAGGGCGGTCACGATGAAGCCGATGGCCAGCGCCACCAGCACGCCGAGGTTGGCGAAGGCCCAGGCCCCGGTCTTGCCGCCGAGGTGGAACGGGCCGAGCAGGTAGCCCTGCCAGGTCAGCCAGCTGGCCAAGCTGTTGGTGACCAAGCCCCAGCCGATCCCGGTCGACACGATGACCACCATGACGGGCAGCCACCTGACGTCGCCGTAGCGGCCGGCCGAGGTGAACAGCTCGGGTTCGGCGTAGTCCCGCCGCCGCAGCGCGATGTCGGCCAGCATGACCCCGCACCAGGCCGCGATCGGCACGCCGAGCGTGATCAGAAAGCCCTGGAACTGGACCACGAAGTTGTGCGCCGCGAACACCACGTAGATGGTGCCGAGCGTCATCACGGTGCCGTCGATCAGGGCGGCCTGGTACCGGGGAATCCGCACGCCGAGGGTGAGTAGCGCCAGCCCGGAAGAGTAGATGTCAAGCACCGAGCCGCCGATCAGGCCGAGCACGGCCACGATCGCGAACGGCACCAGGAACCAGGTGGGCAGCAACGTGGCCAGCGCCCCGATAGGGTCGGCACTGATCGCCGAGCTGAGGCTGCTTGACGAGCCGGCCAGCAGCAGCCCGAAAACGACCAGGACGATGGGTGCGACCGAAGACGCGAAGGTCGTCCAGCCGACCACGCCCGTGCCGGACGACCGGCGCGGCAGGTAGCGCGAGTAGTCCGCGGCGACGTTGACCCAGCCCAGCCCGAAGCCGGTCATGGTGAACACCAGCGCGCCGATGATGGCCTGGGCGGAGCCGCTATGGATGGCGGACACCGTGTGCCAGTGGATCTTGTCCGCCACCAGCGCGATGAACACCACGGTGAACACCCCGGTCACGATGGTGATCCAGGTCTGCATCCGCATGATCAGGTCGAAGCCCATCACGCCGCCGAAGATGGTCAGCGCGACCACGATGATCAGCGCGACGGCCTTCGTTCCGTTGCCGCCGCCCCAGCCGAGGCGATGGAAGACGGTGGCCGTAGCCAGCGTGGCCAAGATGACGAGCACCGTCTCCCAGCCGACGGTGAGCAGCCAGGAGATCGCCGTGGGCAGCTTGTTGCCCCTGACCCCGAAGGCGGCCCGGCTGAGCACCATGGTCGGAGCCGAGCCCCGCTTACCTGCCACCGCGATGAACCCGCAGGCCAGGAAGGACAGCACGATCCCGGCCACGCCGACCACCAGCGCCTGCCAGAACGAGATGCCGAAGCCAAGCTCGAACGACCCATAGCTGAGGCCGAGGACCGAGACGTTCGCCGCGAACCAGGGCCAGAACAGGTCACGCGGATGACCCTTGCGCTCATCTTCCGCGATGACGTTGATGCCGTTCATCTCGACTTGGAGCGGCCGCAGCTCCGCCGTGCCCGGACCCTCAGTCATGGCAGGCCTCCTTACTGGTCCATGATTGCTTTGCGCTGGGCTCCGTCCACTGGTATGTGGGCGCCGTTGATGAAGCTGGCCAGCGGCGAGGCGAGGAACGTCACCAGCGCCGCGACCTCCTCCGGCTCGCAGATGCGGCCAAAGGGAATGGACCGCTCGGCCAGTTCGTGCGCGCGCTCCTGGGTCACGCCTTTGTCGCGGGCGAAGGCCCGCTCCAGCATGTCCCAGCGGTCGGTGTTCACCGGGCCCGGGTTGACAGTGTTAATGCGCACTCCGTACCGTCCGTACTGCTCGGCGACCGAGGAGGCGAAGTTGATGTCCGCGGCATTCGCCACGCCGGCCGTCATTTCCCAGTAGCTGGGCTTCAGGCCGTCGTTGCCGACGACGAGCACGATCGCGCCCTCGCCACGCTGGCGCATGTGGCCGATGACCGCGCGCACCGACCGGACGTAGCCCATGAACTTCAGGTTGAGGCTCGACATCCACTGCTCTTCGGTCAGGTCCTCGAGCAGGCCGCCGGGCGAGCTGCCCGCGCAGGTGACCAGGATGTCGATCTTGCCGAACCGATCCAGGGTGGCGTCGACGCAGCGCTGGAGCTCGGCGGTCACGCTCATGTCCCCGGCCAGCGGCAGCACCGCACGGCCGGTCTCGGCGGCGATCTTCTCTGCGGCGGCTTCCAGCGGGCCGGCGTGCCTAGCCGTGATGACCACCTCGCAGCCCTCGCGGGCGAGGTGCTCCGCCACGCACCGGCCGATGCCCTTGCTGGCGCCGGTGACGAAGGCGACCTTGCCATCCAGCCGCAGATCCACCGCAACCCCTTCCGTCTGGCTACAGCGTTCCGCCTAGCCGACCTGTTCCCGTTCCCGCGCAGCTCCACGCGAGTTCCGCCACGGCGGACGCGGCTCCGCGCCCCTCAGTGAGCTGGATGGTATACCAAATATCAACCGGAAGGAAGAACACTGGGCAGACCTGCTGAAATGTCACTATTGTGACGATACGGGTGTGGCGAACCCGCCGCACCGCGAGCGGAGGTTCGTGAGCTGCACAGCCGAAACCACCACTGCACCGGTACCGGGCTGGCCTGCCAGGCAAGATCGCCGGTTACCGGCTGGACATGTATGTCGGTCAGGGCCGCAGGGCTGCCGTCTACCTGGCTCAGGACGAGCGTCTGCACCGCCAGGTGGCGCTCAAGGTGCTGGCGCCGGAACTGGCCCGCGACGCCGCCTTCCGGACTAGGATGATCCGGGAGTCGCGGGCGGCCGCCGTGGTGGACCACCCGCACATCATTCCGGTCTATGAGGCCGACGAGGTGAGCGGGACCCTGTACGTCGCCATGCGCTACGTCCGGGGCGGGGATGCGCGGTCGCTGCTCAACCGGCTTGGGCCGCTGCCGTTCGGCGCCGCCTGGCAACTTATCGCCCAGATCGCGTCGGCGCTGGATGCCGCGCACGCACACGGCCTGATCCATCGCGACGTCAGGCCGGCCAATATCCTTTTCGATGCAAGCGACACGTCGGGTCGAGGTACACCGCCGCAGGCTAGCGACCATGCGTACCTTTCCGATTTCGGAATGAGCGAAGTCCTCTCGCCCGGCCAGGTCATCGCGACGGGCCAGTTCGCAGGAACGCTCGATTACGTCGCACCGGAGCAAATCGAGGGACGCGCCCTCGATGGCCGTGCCGACCTCTACTCGCTGGCCTGCGCCGGGTTCGAGCTGCTATGCGGCACGCCGCCTTTCGGGCAAGACCAGGGCCTGACCCTGATGTACGCGCAGCTTTACGCACCACCACCGAGGGCTACCGCTGCGCGCGCTGATCTGCCCGCGGCAGTGGACCTGGTGCTGGCCACTGCGCTGGCGAAGAACCCGGCGGACCGTTACCCGAGCTGCGGCCAGTTCGCCGAGGAACTGCGAGCGGCGCTGGGACTGCGGCCCGGTGAGTCAGCTGACCTGCCGCAGTCGCGATCACCAGGTCGCGCCAGGCCAGTCGCGGAATCCGGGTCTGCCGCCGAGGAGCAGCCCGCCGCCGCACCGGCCCCGGTGGACGCACTGGACCCGGTGGACGCACTGGACACACTGGACCCGGTGGACACAGCGGACCCGGCGGACCCACTCACCCCGCTCGTCCCACTGGCCCCTGACCCAATGGACGAGCCGAACGACCTTGACCTTGCGCCGCCCGCGCAGCGCCGCCGCGTGCTGGTGCTCATCCTGGCCGCTGCCGTGATTGTCATAGCCGCCCCTATCGCGCTGGGCGTTGTCCTGTCGATGCAATCGATCCCGGGCAAGTCGGCCGTGTCCATTCCCGCCGCATCCTCCCGCGCCGCTCCCGCGCTATCGCCATCGTCGTCGGCGTCATCGCTGTCGGCGTCCGAGCAGTCGGCCGCCGTGAGCACTCTGCTGACGTCGAGCGCCGCCACCCGAACGGCGCTGCATGACGCAATTGTCCAGGTCGGTGCGTGCACGAACCTGGACAACGCGGTCAGTCGGCTCCAGAACGTCGTGAATCAGCGCATCACCGAGGACGGCCGGGCGTCGACCCTGCGTACCTCCGCTCTCCCGGATGGCACGTCGGTGAAGTCTGACCTGATCGCGGCGCTGAACGACTCACTGAGGGCGGACAGGGACTATCTGACCTGGGCACAGCAGCAGCTGGGCCACGGGTGCACGCCGTCTGATCAATCAACTGCCTACCGCGCCGCGATCAGCGCCAACCGGGCGGCCGACGCCTCTAAAGAGGCGTTCGTGCGGGTGTGGAGTCCGGTCGCAGCCAAATACGGCATCAAGCAGGATTCACCCCTCAATATCTAACGTGGGCTAGCCACTGCGGCTAACGCGGGCTAGCCACTGCGGCTAGCGCGGGCTCGCCACTGCGTAGGATCGCGCTGATCGGGACCTAGCGCAAGGCGCTGCGGACGATCTTGCCGAGCTGGTTGCGCGGCAGCGCCGCCACCTGGAACACCCGCTTGGGGCACTTATACCCAGCCAGCAGCGTATGAGCGTGCGCGATGAGCGCGGCCTCGTCGAAACCGTGCCCGTCCCGCGGCACCACCCAGGCGGTCACCCGCTCGCCCCACCGCTCGTCGGGGACGCCGGCCACGGCCGCCTCCGCCACCGACGGATGCCCCTCGAGCGCGATCTCCAGCTCGCGCGGATATACGTTCAGGCCGCCGGTGATGATCATTTCCTTGGTTCGGCCGCGGATCACCAGATGCTCAGTGGCCGGGTCCACGGCCCCGATGTCGCCGGTGCGGAACCAGCCGTCCGCGGTGAAGGCGGCCTCGGTGGCCGCCGGGTCGTTCCAGTAGCCCGCGAAGACGTGCGGCCCGCGCAGCTGGATCTCGCCGTCCGCGCCAGGATCTGCCAAGCCATCCGTGGCCCGGATCCTGGCCAGCACGCCGGGCAGCGGCACCCCGATCGTGTCTCCGCGGGGATCACCGACCGGGTTCGAGACGTTGAGCCCGCTTTCGGTCGTGCCGTACCTGACCAGCGGCAACCGCCCGAGCACGGTCGGCAGCCGCTCGGCTAGCGCCGGGTTCAGCAGGGCCGAGCCGCAGACGGCGAGGCGCAGATCCCGGAGGCCGCCGGCCCGCGCGGCCGGTGAGTCCAGCAGGGCCTGGTAGATGGTGGGCACCGCGAACAGCACGCTGGCCCGGGTGTCACCGGCCGCCTGCACCAGGTCGGCCGCCGAGAACTTCGTCCGGATGTGCACGATGCCGCCGGCGATCAGCGCGGCGTGCAACCCGCCGAGGCCGTGCTGGTGGTACAGCGGCAGCGCGTGCACCAGCACGTCATCGCCGTGCCACCGCCAGGCCGCCATCGCCGCGCGGATCGAGACCGTCAGCTGGCGGTGGGTCAGCGGCACTCCCTTAGGCCTGCCGGTCGTGCCCGAGGTGTACGCGAGCAGCGCCGCATCGTGCGGGCGGGCCACGATCCCGCGGCCACCGCCGGCCCCGCGCGGGCCGCCGTCCCGCCCCGCATCGTCGGGCAGTTCCCGGACGTCCACCGTGATCGGCGGCGCGGACGCAGGTCCCAGCCCGGCCAGCAGCCGCGCGGGCTCGCGGTCGGCGAAGCCCAGCACCGCGCCAGAGTCGGCGACCAGGTGCCGCAGCTCAGCGGCGGTGTAGCCGGGGTTGGCGAGCACCACGACGGCGCCCGCCCGCAGCGCGCCGAGGTAGCAGCGCACGAAGCCAATGCTCGCGCCAGCCGCGAGCAGCACCCGGTCCCCGGCGTGCACCCGCTTCTCCAGCCACGCCGCCACCCGGCCCGCCGCGTCGTCAAGCTCGGCGTGGGTGACCGGCTCGCCGTCCACGGTGACCGCGACCCGGTCCGGCACCCGGTCCGCGGCCGCGGCGGCCAGCGCGGGGAGCGTGTCGTCGCCCAGCACCGATACGTAGTCCCGCACGTCGGCCACGCTGGGCAGGTGCGTCCGCCAGCCCGCCAGGCTCCACGTCTCGTAACCGTCTTTCATGACCCGGGGAGGCGGTCGGGGACCCGGCGGAGGCGGTCGGGATCGCGCCGGGGGAGGCGGACGGGATCACGCGGGTCCAGGCCGACCGGTTAGCCGAACGTTCCGCCTGCATGCGGTCGAGCAGCCCTCCAGCCGCCATCACCGCCTTGACTCCGGCACCGGCGCCTCGGCGGGCCAGGTCGGTGGCGATCTGCCCGGCCACGACGTCCGGGTTGTCGCAGACGCGGTTGACCAGGCCGAGCGCGAGCGCCTCGGCCGCCTCCACCCAGCGGCCGGTCAGCACTAGGTCCATAGCCGTGCCGCGCCCGACCAGGTCGGGCAGCAACCAGGCGCCCACCGCGAGGTCAAGGCCGGGCGGCCCGATCCAGCGCAGCCGGGCCGCCGGGCCCGCGATCCGCAGGTCAGACGCGGCGGCGAGTTGCGCGCCGCCGCCCACCGCCGCTCCGGCCAGCACGGCGATCACCGGCCCGGGCCTGGTGACGATGGTCTCGCAGCAGTCATAGATCAGGTCGGAGACCGCGGCCCGTTCGGCCTCGGAGATGGTCAGGTCGGCCCCGGCGCAGAACACCCGCGGATCAGTACTGCCGAGCACGACAGGCACCTCGGGCTCGAGAGCCAGCGAGTCCGTGACGGCGCTCAGCAGGCTCACGTCGAGCGCGTTGCGCCGCTCGGGGCGGGAAAGGCGCAGCCAGCGGTAGCCGGCCGGGCTGTTCTCGACCGTCAGATGAGGATGCGGCATGTGCTGGCTCCCAGAGATCCCCGAAACGCCTGAAAATATGGTATACCAAGTGGTCTCGCGCATGCACGCCGAATCCGCCCGCCAGCACGACGAGATCCTGGCCGCGCTGGCCGACGGGGACGCCGCCGCTGCTTCAGCTCGCACGTACCTGCACATCATGGGCGCGGATCCGGTAAAAGAAGAGACCGAGTGAGGCGCAGCCAGACCCCAGGGAGCCGCGATGCCAGCGATCGTGACCGACGACGGCGTGACGCTGCACGCCGAGGAGACCGGCCAGGGCGAGCCGCTCCTGTTCATCCACGAGTTCGCCGGCGATCACCGCAGCTGGGAGCCGCAGGTCCGGTTCTTCTCCGCGGCTTACCGGTGCGTCACCTACGCGGCCCGCGGCTACCCGCCGTCGGAGGTTCCTACCGACCCGGGCGCGTACTCGCAGGCCCGGGCGGTCGCGGACGCGATCGCGGTGCTCGATGGCCTCGATATAGCCAAAGCGCACCTGGCCGGCCTGTCGATGGGCGGCTTCACCGCGCTGCACCTGGTCCTCAGCCACCCCGACCGGGTCCTCTCGGCGGTGGTCGCCGGAGCCGGCTACGGCGCCCAGCCCGAGCACGCCGATGCCTTCCGCGCCGAGTCCGTGCTCACCGCGGCCGCGTTCGCCGCCGAGGGCGCGGCGAAGGTCGCCGAGCGTTACGCGATCGGGCCAGCCCGGGTCCAGTTCCAGAACAAGAACCCGCGCGGCTGGGCCGAGTTTGCCGAGGCACTGGCCGGGCATTCCTCGCTGGGCAGCGCCCTGACCATGCGCGGCGTCCAGGCCGCCCGCCCGTCCCTGTACGCGCTCACCGATGAGCTCGCCCGGGTGAGCAGTCCGGTCCTGGTGCTGGTCGGCGACGAGGACGAGGGCTGCCTGGAGCCCGCGCTGATGCTCAAGCGCACCATCCCCACCGCCGGCCTGGCCGTCCTGCCGCGCACCGGCCACACCGCCAACCTGGAAGAACCCGACGTCTTCAACCGAACCGTCGACAGTTTCCTCAGCAGCGTCGCCCGCCGCGCCTGGCGCCCACGCGACCCGCGCTCGGTGTCCGCCTCCACGACCGGCGTGAGCTGACCGCCGTAGCCCATCTGACCCGCCGCTGCCAGCAAGAAAATCACTTTTGGCCCGAACGAGCCGGGTTCCAGCCACCCCGTAACCCTTATCGCCGCTCAGACGTTGCGGTGCACAATGGTCCTGTGCCTAGCTCCAGAAAGCCGAGGAGTTCCTGGACCAGTTCGGGGGACCTGGACTTCCTGATCACCCTGCCGGGCCTTCCTCGCCAGGGCGATCCCCGCGGGGCCCTGATTCCTCCCGCGTCAGGCGGCGGTCACCGTGGGGGCGCTGAGCAGATGGCTGCGGCGTTCCAGTTCCGTTAGCACGAACTCGGCGACGTCGGCCCGGCTGACTGAGTTCCGGATGCTGATCTTCAGGCGTGCCTGGGCCCGCGGCCGCCCGGTGACGGGCCCGTTGGTCAGCCGGGCTGGCCGGACGATTGTCCAGTCCAGATCGCTGGCGGTGACCAGGGCCTCCTGGCGTTCCTTGTCGGCGAACTCGGCCCGCAGCCGCAGCGGTATGAAGACCTGCTCGAACAGGAAGCCGGAACAGCCCCGGCTGTCTCCGACACCATGGCTAGAGATCCATATCAGACGGCTCACCCCGGCGGCCGTCATCGCCTCGATGATGTGGGACGCGCCCGGCTGCATGTCCTGGCCGCCCGGTGACGGTCGGCTGTGTCCCAAGGCGCTGATCACGGCGTCGTGCCCCGAGACAGCGGCTGCGACGTCGGCGGCATCAAGCACGTCACCGGTGACCTCACGCAGGCCGGGACGCGAGCCGAGCCGTCCGGGGGAACGGACGAAGGCCGTGACCTGGTACCCGGCCGACAGCAGGCGATCGGCAAGGCAGCGCCCGAGCGGCCCGGTCGCGCCGAAGACGAGTACGTTCATGACGGTTTACCTTCAGCCGATCGCGAATCCGGCGCAGGCGCGGCCCGAGCACACTAACAGTGCCGGCAGGGACGAACCGCAGCGGCGAGAGCGGCCCGGTCCTCATGGTGCCGCACGGCGGCGGGCTGGCTCACCGTGCTTTGTTCTGGCGCGGGCCGGATACCGGTCAGATCCTGGCGCCGGACCCGGATGGCGGCGAGCGCGACAAGCAGGGCAGCCAGCGCGATTCCCGCCGCGACCAGGAACCCGCGGGCGAACCCGGTGGCGAGGGCATGCGACGCCAGCTGGGCGGGCGATGCGGGCGGCTGCTGTCCGGCCGCGATGGCCGCGCGGGCATTCCTCAGGTTATCCGCCACCGTGGTCCACGCGATCGTGCCCAGCGCGGCCAGCCCGATCGCGCCACCGACCTGCTGGCCGGTGTTGAGCAGGCTCGCGGCGACACCCGCGTCCTGTTCCGCCACATTGTGCAGGGCGACAAGGGACAGCGGGACGAACAGCAGGCCAAGCCCGAAAGAGGTCACCAGCATCGGGCCCAGCAGCTGACCTGGGTAACTGGCATGCTCGGTCAGCCTGGAGAACCAGAACATCCCGCCCGCTGCCGCGGCGGCGCCGGCCAGGATCAGCGGCCGGGCGCCGATCCGCGCCATCAGCTGCGAAGCGAGGGCCGCGGCGGTCACGATCCCTACTGCGAACGGCAGATAGGCGACGCCCGACCGCACCGCGCTGTAGCCGAGTACGGTCTGCGTGAAGAGGGTGAGGAAGAAGAACATGCCGAACATGGCGGTGCCGATGCACAGCATGATCAGGTAGGCGCCGGACCTGTTACGGTCGGCAAGTACCCGCAGCGGGAGCAGCGGATCCGGGGTGCGCATCTCGATCAGCACGAACAAGACGAGCAGCACCACGGCCGCGGCCAGCGACGCCAGCACCAGCGTGTCCCCCCAGTGCGAAATACCGTCCTGTCCGGTGGCCGCCTTGGACAGGCCGTACACGAGTAGCGCGATGCCCGCGGTGGCGGTGATCGCGCCGGCCACGTCGATCCGGCCCTGCCGGCGCGGCGACTCGGTCAGCACCCGTGGCGCGGCGGCCGCCACTGCGAGCCCGATCGGGACGTTGACGAACAGCACCCACCGCCACGACACGTAGGTGGTCAGCAGCCCGCCCAGCAGCAGGCCGACCGCCCCGCCGCCGCCCGCCATCGCCGAGTAGACCCCCAGCGCCCGGTTGCGCGGCTCACCTTCGGGAAAGTTGGTGGTGATCAGCGACAGCGCGGTCGGCGCGATCACCGCGCCGCCGGCTCCCTGTACTGCCCTCGCGGTGAGCAGCCACCACTGGCTGGTGGCAAACCCGCCGAGGAGGGACGCCGCGGAGAACAGCAGCAGTCCGGCGACGAAGACCCGCCGCCGGCCGAGCCTGTCACCGGCGCGGCCGCCGAGCAGAAGCAACCCGCCGAAGGTGACCGCGTAGGCGTTCACCACCCATTCCAGGCCGCTGCCGGAGAAACCAAGAGCCCGCTGCACGTGCGGCAACGCCACATTGACAATGGTGGCGTCAAGTACCACCATCAGCTGCGCTGAGGCGATGACCACGAGGGCGAGACCGAGCCTGCTGCTCCCGGTCGTCCTGGGAATGGCGCCGTAGCCTGCGGCTTGCTCATCTGGCGCGGGAATCGCCGTCATTTTCTCCGCCTCCCTCGCGACGGGAACATGATGCTGAAAGTCTCGCACGAAGGACCTGCAACTGTCATTACTGAATTACACAGTTACACCCGGTGCCGGGTGACACGGCCACTCAGGCTGCCTAGGCTCGTTTTCCGCATAAGTACCTGTCATGGTTTGCCCGGTTCAGGCTGGTTTTTCGGGCCAGGGTAGCGGGATGTCGAGTAGGCCGAGGATGGTCCGCTGCACCTGGGTGAGGTGGTCCAGGACGATGCCGCCGGGGGTGTAGGTGAGGTGGAGGCCGTCGAAGGCGGCCAGGACTGCGCGGGCGGTGGGGATCGCGGGGCGTCCCTCGGGCAGGATGCCGGGCAGGGCCACGCCGTCGCCGAGGCTGGCGCGCAGCTCAGCCTCGATCAGCCCGAAGATCAGCAGCGCGATGCCGATGATGGCGATGAGGGCCTGGATGCGGTCGTCGTTGTGCAGGAAGACCGGCCGGACCTTGAGGGTTTGCTTCAGGTCGCGGTGACGCTGCTCCACGATCCACTGGCCCTTGTAGATCTTCAGCACGTCCAGGGCGGTCAGCGGGGTGCCGTCGCCGTGACCGGGCAGGTTGGTGGCCAGCGCGTACAGGCCGTCGAGCCGGGAAGCGGCAGCGATCGCGTCATCGTCGCGCGCCCAGGTGATGACGGGCTTGCCGGCCCTGGTGCCGGTGCGGGCGGTGAGCAGGCCGGCGGCGGCGCCGGCCAGGATCTGAGCGACCTTCGCGTCGACTTGCCTGCGGGTCTTGCAGGAGCGTCCGCCGAGCCCGTTGCGGATGCGGGTGAGGGCTTCTTCCGCCTTGGCCAGCGCGCGTTCGCGGGCGTCGCGGACGGAGGCAGCCTCTTCGGAGGACCAGATGTAGGCCGCTTGCAGGTCGTGGCGGGTGCCGTCCTCGCCGGTGACGGGGAACAGGGCGAGCAGCCCTTTCCATACGGTGCGCTGGCTCGCGGGCAGGTTCCGTTCCCGCCAGGAGACGTGATCGAGGACCTGCAGGTCCGCCAGGCCGCCGGGGACGCCGGCGTCGAATCGGCCTGCCCAGCCGGTGTCCGCCCGCAGCGGGACGACGAACTTCACGTGCGCGGCGTCGGCGGCGCACAGGTTCTCCAGGTAGCCCAGGCCGGAGTCGGCGACCACGACCAGGCCCGGCGGCAGCGCCGCGGCCAGGGCCTCGATCGCGGCCATGAACGCCGTCAGGTCCCCGGCCGCGCCTTTGTGCGGCCGGAAGTACAGCGCCACGCCGGACGGGACGGTCGCCTGCAGGGTCTTGACCTGCCGGGCGATGGTCCGGTCCGCGGACCAGCCCTTCTCCGCCAGGCCGGACCCGGCGTAATGCCCGGCGAACCGGACCGCGGTCAGGTCCAGGTGCAGCCGCGAGGCATCCGCCACGGCGAACCGGCTGACCGCGGCCAGCAGCAGCTTGCCGCGCACGTCCTCGGCCACCTCCGCAAGCGCCTCCAGCGACCGGCCCAGCCGGTCATCGTTCAGCAGCGCCGCCGGGACCCCCAGCAGCTCGGCGACCGCCGCCGAGGACGCCCACCCGGCAATGTCATACAGCGGCGCCGGGGAGCACAGCCGGCTCGCCGCCAGCACGGCCGCGATCTCCCCGTGCCCGGCCAGCGCCCGCCCCCGGCGCGGGATCACCGCATCCACGATCCCGGCCACGTCCAGGGCCTGCAGATAGTGCGCCACGATCAGCAGCGGGCCGACGTGCCGGCGCGTCCCGGCCGGCGGCTGGTGCAGCCGGGACAGCCCGGCGGCCAGCGCCTCCAGCTGCCCGCCGGCCACCAGCTCATCCAGGCGGCCGAGGTTTGCCACAACGTGCTGGCGCACCCGGGTGCCCTCGCGCCGGCCCTCGACCAGCTCCAGGTACTCATAGTTCCGCCCGCCCCGGCGAACGGTCTTCACTTTCGGATACATGTTGCCACAACAATAGCAGACAGGCCCGGCCCACCGCCAGGCGGCATGCCCGGTACTTCCCCGTAGTTTGTCATAACACCACGACAGCCGCCCGCTCCGGCAATCCAGCAATGCCGCACGCCAGAACCCCTGTAAGGGCTCAACGACCAAGACCTAACCCAGTCCTTATGCGGAAAACGGGCCTAGGACAGCGATCAGGCCGACGGCGACGATGTTGAGCCTGCTGTTGAGCGACACGAAAACGTCAGTAGGAACGACACGAAATGTCAGTGGAGCCGAGTTGGTTAGCTGAAGCCGCATCCTGTAAGGACTGTTGCGGCGACCAGCCGCGCGATCGCCGGCACCAACGTGCCCGACGCCGACGCCATGGTGATCATCGCCCGCCGCACCCGGATCGATCCGTGCTTACCGCGCCGCACGATCTGCTGCAGGCGCCGACCCTCCGCGAAATCGAACGCCTTAGTAGGCTCCGTGTGGCCCCGTGTCGGCCGATGATGGCTCCTCACTTGGCTCCCATGACCGGGCCGGCACCGTCCAGTTGCCAACCTCCGTATCGGTGACGCCGCGCCCGCGGCGGTACAGCTGTGGCAGGCCTGCCAAAGCCCAGCACCAGCAGCCAGGCACTCTAGCCGGCTGCCTCCTGTGGGAGGACCGAGGGGAGAGCGCCGTCCCCTGCATGTAATACCGGCCTGCCACGAGCGCGCGCCGATGCGGGTCGGCTACCGCCAGCCCGCAGGCGTGATCTTCGATCACCGGCATACTGCCGCTGACAGGGCGAGGCCATTGCTGCGCCGCGGAAACAGCTGGCGGGCACAAGGTCATGGGATCCGGACTTCCTCGATCTGGACCGGGCGGTGCTCGCGCAGCGACAGCGTGCAGGCCTCGGCCACCCAGCCGGTCTCGACCGCATCCAGGACCGTGCACGGTGACGCGCGCCGGCCGGCCACCACCTCGGTGAACGCCGCCAGTTCGGCGCGAAACGCGCCGGCCAGCCGGTCCATGAAGAACGTGAACGGCTTGCCGTCCGGGAACGACACGCCCGGCTCGGCCGACCGCAGCGGAAGCCCCGGTCCCAGTCCGGCCGCCAGGCTGTCCCTGGTGCCGTGCACCTCCAGCCGCACGTCGTGGCCGCGCGCGTTGTACCGGGTGTTGGAGACGACTGCGAGCGCGCCGCCATCCAAGGTCAGCACGGCCGAGGCGGTGTGTACGTCGCCGAGCTCGCCGAACCATTCCGCGGCTTGGTTCGTGCCCGCGGCGTACACCTCGGTCACCTCCTGTCCGGTCACCCACCGGACGGCGTCGAAGTCGTGCACGGCGCAGTCGCGGAAGATCCCGCCGGACGCGGCGAGGTAGGCCCGTGGCGGCGGGGCGGGATCGAGCGTCGTGGACCGGACCGTATGGACCATACCGAGCTCGCCGTCGGCCACCGCAGCGCGGGCGGCGGCGAAGGCCGGGTCGAACCGGCGCGGGTACCCGATCTGGACCTGCACGCCCGCGTCGGCGACCCGGCGGGCGAGCCGGGCCGCCTTGTCGCTGTCGCGCGCCACCGGCTTCTCGCAGAAGGTGGGCAGGCCGGCGGCAAGGCACAACTCGATGAGCTCGGTGTGGAGGCCGGTGGGGGCGGCGATGATCATCCCGTCGACCCCGGACGCTAGCACCGCCTCGGGGCTTCCGGCGATCCGCGCGCCGAGCCGGGCGGCAACCTGTTGGGCCAGCGCCGGCACCGGGTCGCTGATTACCAGTTCCTCGACGGCTGGCAGGCCAGCCAGGGTCTCGGCGTGAAACGCGCCGATTCGGCCGAGGCCGAGCAGTCCGAGCCGCATCAGTCCATCCCTCCTAGCACGTTCTGGTCCCAGTCGATGACCGAGCCGGTGACCACGCCGGACCGGTCGGACAGCAGGAACACCACGAACTCGGCGATCTCGCCGACCTGCCCGAGCTTGTCCATCGGCAGCGATGCGCCGGCCTTGGCC
>WNFG01003361.1_pt1 | contig 15949 bp, 14 predicted proteins | sample 5400431 | NCBI WGS metagenome assembly WNFG01 (sample SAMN13153346, study PRJNA577476) | soil metagenome | isolation source: 120 cm saprolite under Douglas fir tree site 2 hole 3 replicate 2 | place: USA:California | collected 2015-04-18 | reverse complement strand
ACTTGATGGCGAAACACAAGATCGTATGCGACATCCTCGAACAATGTGCAGTGATGGGAGACTTGCATCATGCCTTGGACGCGGGTGTCTTGACCCGAGCAGATGTGCACGCAGAACTAGGCGAAATCGTGGCCGGAAAAAGGCCCGGCCGCGAATCGGAAGTGGAAATCACTATTTTCGACAGCACGGGAATGGCGCTGCAAGACGTGGCTGCTGCGGCCTTCCTGTACGAAAAGGCCCAGCGGGACGGGGCTGGTGTTCGGTTGAATTTTGCAGCCTAAGAAATAAGGAGAATGTGATCATGCATAGTATCGTTCGTAAAACTCTATCAATCCGAATATCAACAATTCTAGCGATGGCGTGCCTATTTTGCGGAACTGTAACGGTGGGCCAGACTACCAGTGCGGCTTCTGCAGGCGCTTCTTCGAGCGACTGGAAGCAGGTTGAGGCTGCGATGGGCCGTCCGGGACAAGTGCAGCCGGGTGAAGTGATTAGGTTCGGTATGCCTCGGAAAGACCTCCACGTCGTGCTCGACGGCGTCGATATCAAGCCGGGACTAGCGTTAGGTTCGTGGACGGCTTTCAAGCGCGACGGTGACGGGGCCATGGTCATGGGTGACTTGGTTCTCACCGAGGACGAGGTCGAACCGGTCATGATGAAGCTACAGGAGGGTGGCATACACGAATCGGCTCTCCATAATCACCTGCTTGGGGAATCCCCCCATGTGATGTACATGCATATCGCGGGCCATGGCGATCCCGTGCAGATGGCCAAGACGATCCACGATGCGGTGGCGTTGACCAAGACTCCCGGTCCAGATGCCGCTCCCGCAGCCCAACCCGCAGTCGAACTTGGTTTTGACCAGAAGCAGGTCGAGCAGATTCTTGGGCACACCGGGAAGGTTAATGGTGGAGTTCTTCAGATCGGAGTGCCGAGGGCCGAGACAATTACCGACTCGGGTATGACGGTTCCACCGTCGATGGGCGTGGCGACAGCCTTGAACTTCCAACCAACAAGCAGCGGTAAGGCGGCGATCACTGGAGACTTCGTGCTGCTTGGAACTGAGGTCAATCCGGTCATCAAAGCATTGCGACAGAACGGAATTGCAGTGACGGCGCTGCATAGTCACATGCTGATGGAAGAGCCTCGCCTGTTCTTCATGCACTTTTGGGCAAATGACGATGCGGTCAAACTCGCGAAGGGACTGCGTGCGGCACTGGACAATACAAACTCAGCAAAGTGAACCCAGAATCCAACTCGGCAGTTCCCGAGCCAACTCTCGAGACAGCGCCCGAACCGACGCCCGAGACAGCGCCCGAACCAATGAGAGTGTCGCTCACTCAGTTCGTCGGATACTTCCTGTGGCTCGGGACAGTTGGATTCGGCGGACCGATTGCTCTTGCCGGGCACATGCAGCAAGACCTGGTTGACGATCGTGGCTGGGTCCGCAAAGAAGACTACCTGGAGGGTCTCGCGCTAGCGCAGCTGGCTCCGGGCCCGCTGGCCGCCCAACTCGCGATTTATCTGGGTTACATTCGCGCGGGTTTGCTCGGAGCTACAGCCGTGGGGGTGGCGTTCGTTCTGCCGTCGTTCCTGATGGTGCTGGGGCTCTCGGCGGCCTACGTTCGCTTCGGCGGGCTGCCTTGGATGCAGGGAATGTTCTACGGAATTGGCGCCGCCGTGATCGGGATCATCGCCCGCTCCGCGTTTAAGCTGACCAAGCTCACGCTTGGGAAGGACAAGTTGCTGTGGGGAATATTCGCGGTTCTGGCGGTCTCTACGGCATGGGCCTCACGAGAAATCATCTGGCTCTTCTTGTTAGGCGGTATTGTTGCCGTCGTAGTTAAAGCTTTGCCAGTTCGCCAGCAGGCGAGAGCAGCGGTCTCATTGCTGCTTCCGGCCATAACCGTGGGGACGAACAACACTCTGCTTCAACTTTTTCTTTATTTTGCCAAGGCGGGAATGTTCGTATTCGGTAGCGGACTCGCCGTTGTGCCGTTTCTCTACGGCGGAGTGGTGCAAGGGCATCACTGGATAACCGACCATCAGTTCGTCGACGCGGTCGCGGTGGCGATGATCACGCCGGGACCGGTTGTCATCACGGTCGCCTTTATCGGCTATCTGGTCGCGGGTGTTGCGGGAGCGACGGCGGCGGCGCTGGGCATTTTTCTTCCGGTCTACCTGGTTGTTGTTTTGCTCGCGCCCTCCTACAAACGCTGGGCGAAGAACCCGCAGCTGAACGCGTTCGTTCGAGGCGTTACCGCCGCGGCCACGGGCGCGATTGCCGGCGCGGTGATCGTTCTTGCGCGACGTTCTGTCTACGATCTCCCTACAATTCTGATTTGCGCTGTCAGTCTTGCCGTACTGTTTCGATGGAAGGTTCCTGAGCCCGTACTCATAGCCTGTGCGGCGGTTGCGGGGCTGGTGTTGCGGCATACGTGACCCCGAGGCCAGGTTTTCCGAGATAGAGGAGCGAGGGGAGAAGGCCAGCCTAACTCTGGAGTGCACTTTTTCTACAAGAAGCTCTACGCGGAACAATTTTCTCCCAAGTGGTCATCCTTGCACTGTGCAAATTCTCGCGTCCCTGCCAGTGATGGCGCTGACTGTTGCTTTGTGTTTCGCAAGTCAGTCGACGCTCGCGCAGAGTTCTTCCAGTTCGTCGCCCGATGCGACAGCTCAACAACAACCGATGCAGCCGGACAATCAAAATGCGGTTAGCGCGCCTTCAGAGAAGACAACGTTTAACGGAACGATCACAAAATCCGGGAACAAACTTGTCCTTACGGCCGCTGACAGCAAGACTACCTATCAGCTCGACGACCAGCAAAAGGCGAAGGATTTCCTGAACAAGAGCGTGAAGGTGACTGGAGTTCTGGACGCCTCCACCGGAACGATTCGCGTCAGCGCGATCGATCCATCCTGATTCCCCCACGATGGCGCTTATGAGCAGGGCGCCTTGTGGGAAAGGGGCGGTGCATAGCCGCCCCTTTTTTTCCCCTCTTGATTTTTGAACCTTATTTAGAATTGACGAACAACCAGTCTGACCGCAATCGCGTCAAAATCTTGGGCAAAAAGGACTTTGCATGCGTTTGTTGAGTGTTCGCCTTATTGCTTCTCTTATTCTCGGCATCACGCTGATTTCGTCTGGTTTTTCCTACTACGAAGTGTTGGCTGAAAAACGCGCTCTGCGCAGTGATGTTGAGCGTCGCGCCGAGATGCTGGGGGAGAGTCTCGTCGGCAATGTCGAGCGGTCGTCGTGGAACACCGGCTCGGGCAAGGTCCCGAACACCGAACTGCAGCGGCTGGTGCAGCGCTTCGGCAACCGTGAGCACATGCTGGGCGTCGTCATCTATGACCGGCAGGGTACGCTGGTAGCCGCGACCCCGGAACTCGCGAAAACGCTCACCTTAACCCCGCCGCCGGTAACGCAGGCCATCACACAAGGTTACGGAGAGAGTTCATTCCTCCGCCTGGGAGGCGTGCCCATTCACATTCTCGCGCTGCCGATTCGCCGTGAGGATGAAGTCTTGGGCGGCCTGGCGGTGGTGCACGATGTGAGCTACATCCGCGAGCAAATTCTTCTCGCCTGGCGTCGAACATTCTTCCGCGTGCTGGCTCAGGGCTTCCTAATTGTCCTTATTACATTGCTAATTGTCCGTTGGAGCATTGCCGGCCCCATCGCACGGGCGGCGCTATGGATGCGCGGGCTCCGTACGGGAAAGATTTCTGCCCGCCAGGGAGTACCCGACCTCGACATGTTCCGGCCGCTGGCGCGCGAAGTTGCCACCATGGCCGAGAGTCTCACCCACGCCCGCAATGCAGCCGAAAATGAGGCCCGCCTGCGCGATGCGGCGGAATCCATGTGGACGGCGGATCGGCTGTCGGTGCAACTCCGCACACGTCTGGACGAGGGCCACCTGTTCGTGGTTTCAAACCGTGAGCCGTACATGCATCAGCGAAATGGGAAGGCGGTCGATGTGATCGTTCCGCCGAGCGGCCTGGTCACCGCGATCGAACCCGTCCTCGACGCGTGCGATGGCACCTGGATCGCGCACGGCAGCGGCTCTGCGGACGCCGAAGTCGTGGATGCCCATGACCGGCTGCGCGTTCCTCCCGAGGATCCCCGCTACACCTTGCGCCGTGTATGGTTAACCAAAGAGGAAGAGGAAGGTTATTACTACGGCTTTGCCAACGAGGGACTTTGGCCTCTTTGTCACATCGCGCACACTCGTCCGCTTTTTCGGACTGCGGACTGGCAGTACTACCAGGAGGTGAACCGCAAGTTCATGAGCGCTGTGCTCGAGGAAATTGAAAATGTGTCGAAACCCGTGGTGCTCGTCCAGGACTATCACTTCGCGTTACTGCCTCGAATGATCAAGGAAAAGCGGCCAGATGCCCGTGTGGCCATCTTCTGGCACATTCCGTGGCCGAATCCGGAGGCTTTTGGCATTTGCCCCTGGCAGCGCCAGTTGGTGGATGGTTTGCTCGGCGCCGACCTAATCGGATTTCACATTCAATCCCATTGCAACAATTTTCTGGAGACCGTCGATCGAGTGGTCGAGTCACGCGTGGACTGGGAGCACTTTTCCGCGCTCCGCCAGGAACACCGCACCCTAGTGCGGCCTTTCCCGATCAGTGTTGCCTTCACCGACGACGAAGCCGCCGAAAAAACCAATAAGGGACTCGACTACATCGAACGTTCCGCTCTGCTGCGGAACTTGGGCGTGGAGGCAACGTTCATGGGAATTGGTGTCGATCGTGTCGACTACACCAAGGGAATTCTGGAGCGGTTCCTGGCGATCGAGCGATTCCTCGAGAAATTCCCCAGCTATCAGGGAAAATTCACATTCGTGCAGATTGGAGCCCCCAGCCGGACGCATATCAAGCGCTATCACGACTTGCTCGCCGAAGTGGAGGCCGAGGCGGAACGAATCAATTGGCGTTTCCAGGGAGGAAAGTGGAAGCCCATCGTGTTCCTTAATCGCCAGCACAGCCATCAGGAGATCGAGCCCTATTACCGCGCCGCCGATCTCTGCCTGGTGACCTCTCTGCACGATGGAATGAATCTCGTAGCTAAGGAATTTCTGGCCGCACGCGGGGATGAACAGGGAGTGCTCATCCTAAGCCAGTTCACGGGAGCGGCCCGCGAATTGCGTGACGCCCTGCTGGTCAATCCCTACGATATCGATCAGACCGCTGAAGCCATCCGCGCCGCGCTGGAGATGGAGCCGGAGGAGAAGCAGCTGCGCATGCATCGCATGCGCAAGTACATCAAGGAACACAACATTTACCAATGGGCCGGGAACCTCATCACCGAGCTGGTTGAGCTCCGCTTGGATGCACCCGAGGAAGTGCGGGAGAAATCCAGTGCCAACGTATCCGCGGCTTGATTCCGCGGTTCACGCGCGATAAGAATAAGGAAAAGAAAGGAGCAACGTATTGAGGCCGGAAGTGCAAGCGCAGCTCGCGCCGTTTCTGCGAACTGTTGCTGAGGCATCACATGCGGTACTGCTGGTCGATTATGACGGAACTCTAGCGCCATTCCACGCCAAGCGCGACCTGGCTTATCCATATCCCGGGGTTGTACCCCTCCTGCAAGAGATCGTACGAAACGGCCGGACGCGGGTGGTCATCATCTCCGGGCGAGGTACGACCGACGTACTTCCATTTCTCAATATTCGCCCACGTCCTGAGATTTGGGGAATCCATGGGCTGCAGCGCATGAAGACAGACGAAAGCACAGTAATGCCACGGCTCGATGAAAAAACTCTCAATGGCCTGTTGGACGCCGACCGCTGGCTCGACTACCAGCAAGTGCGTCACAATGCGGAATTCAAAGCTGGAAGCATCGCCATTCATTGGCGTGGAATGAGCGAAGAAGACACGGAGGATCTTCGAGCCCGCGTCTTGCTCGGTTGGCGGCGCATTGCGGAATACAGTGGGCTCGACCTGCTGGACTTTGACGGCGGGATAGAAATTCGCGCGAGCCTGGCCGACAAGGGTGACGCGGTCCGCACCTTTCTCAGTGAAATCAGTCCAGATACTCCGGCAGCCTTTCTGGGCGATGACATCACTGACGAGTCCGCTTTTCGGGCCATGCACGGACGCGGCATCAGCGTGCTGGTTCGCCCCCGGTGGCGGAAGACCGAGGCGCAATTCTGGCTGAAGCCGCCTGACGAACTCCTCGACTTTCTCGAACTATGGCTGAAGGCCTGTACCGAACACAATGCTTTAGATAGCGGCATGGCCGCGACGGTGAATGGATGACAACTACAGCACAGTTACCTCTCTCACGAACCCCGGTGAAGCCCTTTTACTTCAACACGTCCGCGCATCTCTTACGCATCACCACGCAGAAAGCAAATACGCTGGCAGAGCTTCTGGATGCCTTGCGCGTCTGTCCGGACGACTCTATCTTTCAGCACACCTTCCGAACCTTGCAGGAACTCCATTTTATTCGCGAGGGATTTTCCAACGACTTCGCGCACTGGGCGCTCACTGCCTGCAACGAGCCCGGTCTGGCTGAACAGCTGGCGAGCGTGGACGTGCGTGAGTTTACGTCCCTCGGCGAATTGCGCGAGCGATTTGTACAGATTGTGGAGAAGCACTTGCAACTCAATCCCGCGGACGGCCAGCGCATGGCGGAAGAAACTTTCTATTTTTGCGCCGCTGACATCGTAGTGATGCCAACCAAGTTTGTGGCCGAAACCCTGCAAGACTTCGCCAAGGGTCTGAGGGAAGTGAGCGTGCATTCCATCCACCACCATTTCATTGAGGCGCGACTGCGGATCAAGCTCATGTCCAATGATTTCTCGCAGTGGCTGTACGAAGACGTCGGATTGACGGACGTAGCCCGCGCACTGAACCGGATCGATATCTATACGGTGACGCTCGAGGATGTGAGAAAGCAGATGCTTCGCATCGTGGAACGGTCATTAGCTTGACTTACTCAAGCTTAACTTACTCAACTTAGCTGCTCAACATCGCTGATTTACTCGTGACTGAGATGACGTGAGGTCGGAACACAATATGAAGTCGCAAGCTGCAACGAATTCGCAATCGCCGTCCCCTCTTTCTGAGGCGCAACCGCACGACCAGCCGGTTCTCTCCGCTCAGCCCACGCCCCTGCGGCCGGAGCGGCGCAGGGCTCCACGACGAACGTGGGAGACGCCTCCAGCTCCCGTCCCGGCAGCGCACCTCGATGACTACCAAACAATTGTCGGCACGGCCGAGCTCGACGAACTGCGCTTTCTTGCTCGCGAACTCAAGGGAAAGACAGTAAAGATGGTCAACTCCACCGCCGTCGGCGGAGGAGTGGCGGAAATGCTGAATCGTCTCGTTCCGCTACTCGGAGAGCTCGAAGTTACTACTCACTGGGATGTGATCACGGGAGGAAACGATTTCTTCGAGGTCACGAAGGCTTTCCATAATGCCCTGCACGGCAGCGAATATCAGCTGACGCGGTCCGCACAGGAGATATTCCTGGCCTACAACGAACAAAACCGGCAGCGCATGCAGTTCACGGAGGATATGGTCGTCATTCATGATCCGCAGCCCGCCGCCCTCATTGGCTCGCGCAAGGACTCGCCGGGACGCTGGGTATGGCGCTGCCACATTGACTTATCGAATCCGAATCCGCAAGTTTGGGGGTTCCTGCGCCCGTTTATCGAACAATTCGATGCGGCAATTTTTTCTTCGCAGTCGTTTGCCCGGCAGCTTCCCATCCCTCAATATCTGTTTTACCCGTGCATCGACCCCCTGTCGGAGAAAAATAAAGAGATCGATGAAAGTTTCGTGCAGAAGGTATGCGACGAATTCGGTGTCGATCGCACCCGCCCGATTGTGACTCAAGTATCTCGTTTCGACCGATTGAAGGATCCGGTGGGTGTCGTGCAGGCTTTCAAGCTGGCCAGAAAATACGTCGATTGCCAACTGGTGCTGGCCGGCGGCGGCGCAAGCGATGATCCGGAAGGCGCACTCGTTCTCAAAGAGGTCAAGGAGGTTGCCGGCGATGATCCCGACATTATCATCCTCGACCTGCCGCCCTGGTGTGCGCTTGAGATTAATGCGCTGCAGCGCGCCTCGACCATCGTGGTCCAGAAATCGATCAAGGAGGGTTTCGGCCTTACCGTCACCGAGGCGCTGTGGAAGGGGAAGCCCACCATCGCCGGCGCGGTCGGCGGCATTCCTAACCAGATCATCCACAAGCTAACCGGCATGCTGGTTCATTCGGTCGAAGGCTGTGCGTATCAGATCCGCTATCTCCTCACTCATCCCGAGTTCGCCGCGCAACTGGGACGAAACGGTCGCGAACATGTCAAAGAGAACTTCCTGATGACCACCAATGTGCGGCGTTGGCTGTTGCTGCTTCGGATTCTGCTGCGCGTCGGAGCACCGACTGGAACCCCGTTCAGTTAGGCTCGTTTCTGACTACAGCAAGATCGGGCAAGCCTACAGAATGCATTGGATTTCCGGCAGGGACGCCTTCAACTAGGCTGTCGCAATGGACAGGTGTGTCGCGCGTCTTACCAAACCCCTGGACGGAAACTAAATCGATTTTCATGGCAAGGCGCGCATGGATGCGAAACTCTCGCACATGGTAACGGGGTGGAAAGCGATTCTGTTGAAACCGGCGGACCCATTTTTCAGCAAGAATGGCGCCGGAACTGAACTTCCGGTCAAGGTCACTGGGATGAAATCAGAACCTCACTTCGGCTCCGATTTCGACCACAAAGACGACAGCAAGAACTCCAAAGGCGGCCCAAGAAATTAATCACGCAGGTAATTGTCTATGGGGCTCACTTCAGTGGGCTCACTTCAGATTGCACCTCGCCGCCCTGTTACTAGATTTATTACCAGGACAACCAGAGCTATTAACAGCAAGATGTGGATATAGCCAGCCAGTGTGTAAGAGCTGACCATTCCCAGAAACCACATAATCAGCAGCATGACAAATATCGTCCAAAGCATGGAAAACTCCATTCGCCAAAGACAACGTGATCTGCTGGAAGGCATGAGAAGAATACCGCATGCCATTTTTCTCGCGCATACGGTAAATGCCGTAGATATGGATCATATTATCGGTACTCGCGTTTCCTCTGCTGCCTGTTCTTTGCGTCTAAGCGAGCGAAGGGGAACGAATGCGCAAAGACGAACTGATGAAAGCTGATCTGTTCAGCGAAATCCTCCTACTGGGTAGCGGCGTCGCGATAGCGGTGGCCTTGGGGATGGTTGTGGTGGCGGCGCTTACGAGTGCAGCGTCGTTGCAGTAGACCGTCCACGCCGGATGATTGACGCTTATCACCTTTGGGCGCATGTCGCTACAGACACTCCTCGATTCGACTACCGCCCGTTGTGAAGTGCCGAAAAAATGAATAACGGCCAAGCCTACGTAGCCTGGCCGTTACATGGTTGGGGACTCGGGACCCTTAATTACTCCAATTACTTTGTGGCCTGGTCTTTTGCCTGGAAGGAATATTTTCTGACCGCGTCCAGGAATGTGCCGCTTCCATCCGGAGCCGCAACCTTGCCGCTCAGAATCGTCTCAAACGGTACCATCTTCCCGAAGAGGATCCTTGTATCATCCTTGTCCTGGTTTATGACCGCGCCGGACAAATCGATCCCAGCAAAGAGACCTCGGGTCCGAGAATAGGTCAAGACTTCCGCTCTCATCTTTACATCAGTACCCGCAGTAGCGTCACGTCCCACCGGACCCGCCGCAGCGGAAGCATCCGCTCCAAGTTTGAATTTGCTGGAGAGCAAGTGCTGCATCCCCTGATCATTCGTAACCACCATCACCAGATCGACCGCCTGGCCGCCGAGCTGAAGCCCCCAGCTGCCGCCGGTAATGGTAATCGGGGCCGGAGCGCTCCATCCGCTTGATGTCCTGCACGTAGCTACTCCCTTGCCGTGGTTCCCGCCAATTCCGATCGCGATCTTGACCATCGAAGGCACGACCGCGATGCATTTGGCATCGCTCATGATGCTATCGGGAATCGCTTTGTCGGGAGTTGCCATGACTTCGTTCAGAACGTGAGCCGACGCATCGATTCGCTTGTTGATACTGGATTCATCTTTATCGTCCGCGGCCCAGGTTAAGCTGGCGAAGACCAAAGCTATCGTGGTGAGCGCCAAGAGACATTTCGTTGAGTTCATATCAACCTCAATTCTGTGCCCAATCTGAGCACCGGGATTATTTTTGGGTCGAGTCTAATTAGTAGCTTGGGACAGTGATATCGATCCATCCCGTCAAAACCCTAGATCGCCCGGGGACATGCCGTAGTCGGACCACGGGTTTCGCCACTGAAACTGCCACCGAAATAACGACGCGACGTCTGGCGACAAGGCGACGCCCGTCAAGTGCGATCCCGTGTCCGGTAGATCGGTATCTTGTGAAAGTTCGATGTGAAGAGACAATCCAAAGCCCTACAGGGAATCCTCAAAAAAAGTACACAGTCGGACGGATTTTCCGCAGTCATGGAAGTGTCTATGCTCCAACATGAAATTTATTCTTCAACTGTGCCCACCTACCGAGCAGGGGCCAGTCTAAGGACCGGTTCCTGCTCCTCGCCTTCCTCTAGCAATTAGAGGGAAGGGATTAACGCAAACGCAGCAATTGCAGCAAAGACACGAAGAGCAGCGACAGCAGCCTCCGCTGAACCGGGATCGGTCGAGGCCTCCGAACTAGGGCCGTACTGTGACTGAAAACCTTAATCGTTTATTCAACGAGCATTGAACAAGAAAGAGCGAGTCATCGGCCAGCCGATGACTCGCTTATTGGTGAGCCCGAACTTCCGAGAACTCTTAGGAAGCCGCTTATCGGATGGCTAAACCGTTCCGTTGCGGGGCTGAGATCGGGCGCTGGACACTTCAAAGTAGCCCACTACCGGAATTTCGGGAGACAGGATGCGTGACCCGTCTTGACGCCGTTCCGCTTCGGACGAGTCTGAAACAGGGGAAACGGCAAAAACCTGTACCGCATCACCGTCCCGCCTTAACTGGACGCAAGAGTAGCACAGGCGAGTTCCCTCGTGCATCATGTGCACCACTTAGATTGCCTGTAAAGCATAGCCATAAGAACGGATTAGAACTACAGGCTGGACCCGATGGCGCAATCCTGCAAGGTGGCTAATCTCAATATTTTAAACTTTGAGGTTAGGAGGCAACAAATGCTTATTGGGCAATCGTGTTTTTGATCATAGCCCTCGTCGCTGCGCTACTCGGATTCGCCGGGGTGGCGACGGCAGCTGCTGGAATTGCTAAAATTCTGTTCTACATTTTCCTGGTCGTTTTTCTTGTCACCCTAGTCGCGGGACTCAGTCGCCGCGCTACCCGCGTCTAAGGCGAGAACCTGTCGGTCAGTTCGCAGCGGGGGGCTCCGACCATAAATCGGACCAAGGTGGCCGGCTCTTTCGACCACGCGTAGAAATATCCTCTGGCCGCTCTACACGAATCAACCGATAGCGCGGTCGGCGAAGACAAATTATAACTACGATCAAGCTTTACGAGTCCAAGGAAAGGGGAATCATCATGCGGAACACTGGAAGAATGAATAGAGCAAAGGACTGGGTGCGTGTGGCCGCCAAATTGGGTGTTCTTCTAACTGAGCCGAAAGTCCGCGCGGAGATTGCCGACCGGCTCAAGGACCGAGTAGACGATGTGAGCGATACGGTGGCCAGCAAGTATGAAGACGCTGTTCAACGCCTGGAATCCGCCGCAACTGCTCTTCGGGGCAGAAGGTACCGGCCCTCACGAGTGGCTGGCTTTTTACTAGGAATTGGAGTCGGAGCCGGACTCGGAATTCTGTTGGCGCCGGCGCCCGGCAGCGAGACGCGCCAGTCTGTCCGCGATAAAGCGGCCGATGTGAAGAACAAGGTGTATGAATCCGCTGCGTCCGCGACGGGCAAGATTCGACGGTCGGTCTCGAAAATGCCATCCACCGGCACCCAGGGTTGATTACCTTGCTGAAATGGAATGGGGTTTGTACCCGTCGAGGTGCGTCTAACCCAGCAAGGATTGCAGCGTTTCCATCGTGTGGCCGGAACAGTAGTTCCGAGCAATACGGTGGGATGTTTGCTACACTGCAACTTTGCTGAGGCCCCAATGAGCAAAAAACCCAGTACCACCCTCCCCGGAACTGTCGAAAGAATCATCAAGCCTCTATCCGCGGACGACCCCGAGAAAGCCCAGATCGCCATCGAAGGGGCCGATGACCTATATCGAGAGATTCGGATCGAGAACACACTGACGGACGAAAATGGCGACAAGGTACGCCTCAAGCAAGGCGCCGATGTGGAAGTGACTGTCGAAGCGCCACCGGAGGCAACGACTCCAAAAAGCGACAATAAGAAAGACAAGAAAGACTGAGCGTCGCCAATCAGCACCGCACCGCCCAGGGTCGTTTCTGCTACGATCCCGGTTGAAGTTGGTACAAAGGCTCCGCGCGAAAGGCCAACTCGAAATAAATGGCATGGGCGAGAGCCTGGCATTTCCGTGATGCCGGGAGTCCAATCGCGCACGTTGTCTAAAATCCCATTTCCACTGAACGTACGTCTCACGAGTGTTACGTCCCGCTACAGTATCTACCCTAGTTTCATCCTCCCGATGATCCTGTAAGGTAACAACTTCGGAGGTTCCGTGAAACCGGGGAGTGGAGGTTCCGTGAAACCGGGGAGTGATTGTGGCGATCTGTCTTCAGTGACGTTTCCCACACTGTTTCTTGCTTCTTGCTTCCCCGTATCCGAACTAGCCGGCTGGTTCTGCAATGCAGAATTGGAGATGTGACCATGGTAGTCAGTACACAAGCCGCCTACGGAATGTACCCCCACGACGTAGCCCTTCAACAAGTCGTGCAGACGTTGAACCAGTCCGGATTTGGCAAGGAAGATATCTGCATGATGGTTTCGCCCAGGCATCCCATCGCCGCTATCGTGCGCGAGGCAAATATCCTCAATGCCGAGCCAGAGGCGAGCGCGGTCGCCGCTGGGTTGATCGGCTGGCTCATGAAATTCGGCGCGGTGATGATCCCGACGGTCGGGTTGTTCATCCGTTCGCAAGCGTTCCTTCAGGCTCTGGTAGTGAGGAAGGATCCTCCGAGCGCGTATGGCAATTCGAAAGCTCTGGTCGGATTGGGCTTTTCTGAGGGTGACGCTCTCCGATTTGAGCGTGAGCTCCGCGAGGCGGGGGTCCTCGTCTACGTGGCCTGCCCGGAAAACTCAAGCACGACCTGGGCAGTAGAACTACTGCGCCGGACTGGTGCCCGCGAAACCGCCACGCTGGAACAAAGAGAAGTGGCGCTTGAAGCTGTAGCCTGAGACGAGCCTAACCTTGTTCATCACGCTGCGAATCTTCCACCCCAGATGGAGCCAGCGCCCTTTCGATTCCCCGGAAACCCGCCTTCCAACCAGCATCTACAGTAAAGACCCTAGAGTCAGCCTACAGTTTTTCGTGATATCAATCGGTCTTTAGTCGGTGAATTCCTGTAGATTCACATTCAACATGCGTCGGACCGACCCGGATTTCGGTGGTGTGTCCTCCTGTAGCACGCTGCGTGGGGATTGCCGCGCGTTCACTTGTCCTTACAATAATTTGACACAATGTCGATCCTCCGTTAAGTCCAGGAGACCATGATCATGATGAAGCGAAATAACCGAGACGCGGCAACCGAAGTTGCCCATGGCGAACCCGAAGCTGACCAGAACAATAAGAATAACGGGAATGTCGTTCTTGTCGGGGAGCCTGCTTCGGCTGATCTTAGTGTGATCCTGACCGGCCTCCAGACCATGCGAAACGGTGACTTTTCAGTCAGGCTTCCGGGCTCCTGGACGGGACTGCCGGGAAAGATTGCCGATACTTTCAATTCCATTGTTGCTGCCAACCAACAAATGGCACAAGAATTGAAGCGCGTTGGGCAGGTAGTAGGCAAGGAAGGAAGGACACGTGAGCGCACCCGCTTTCATGAAGCCAGGGGTGCGTGGGGCGACATGGAAGTGTCGGTAAACTCGCTGGTAGAAGACTTGCTTCGGCCGACCGCCGAGGTTACCGGCGCCATCGCCGCCGTAGCCCAGGGAAACCTGACTCAAACCGTTCGCTTGGATGTGGACGGAAGGCCGCTGGAAGGCGAGTTCCTGCGCTCCGCCAACATTGTCAACACCATGATTCAGCAGCTCGGCGTTTTCACCGCCGAGGTGACGCGTGTGGCGCGCGAGGTAGGCACTGACGGCAAGCTGGGTGGTCAAGCAGTGGTGCCCGGAGTTGCCGGCACGTGGAAAGATCTGACGGATTCCGTCAACTCCATGGCCAGCAATCTCACCGGTCAAGTGCGCAATATTGCTGAAGTCGCTACCGCCGTTGCCAGCGGCGATCTCTCTCGCAAAATTACTGTCGATGTGCGCGGTGAAATTCTACAACTTAAAGAAGCGATCAACACCATGGTCGACCAGCTACGCTCGTTTGCGTCCGAAGTAACGCGCGTCGCTCGTGAAGTGGGTACTGACGGCAAACTGGGCGGCCAGGCCGTCGTTATGGGTGTAGCCGGCACTTGGAAAGATCTCACTGACTCCGTTAACGCCATGGCCGGCAACTTGACGGCCCAGGTCCGCAATATTGCCGAAGTGACCACCGCCGTCGCCCGAGGCGATTTGTCCCGCAAGATTACCGTCGATGTAAAGGGCGAAATCCTCGAACTCAAGGACACCATCAACACCATGGTGGACCAGCTCAACGCGTTCGCCGGTGAAGTTACGCGCGTGGCCCGCGAAGTGGGTACGGAAGGTAAGCTGGGCGGCCAGGCGCAGGTGCCCGGAGTTGGCGGCACCTGGAAGGATCTGACGGACAATGTCAACTTCATGGCCAGCAATCTCACCGGCCAGGTGCGAAACATCGCTGAGGTGGCGACGGCCATCGCTACCGGCGATCTCTCGCGCAAGATCACGGTGGACGTGCGCGGCGAGATTTTGCAGCTTAAGGAAACTCTGAACACGATGGTGGATCAGCTCAACCGCTTCGCCGGAGAAGTGACGCGCGTGGCGCGCGAAGTCGGCACCGAAGGTCGCCTGGGAGGACAAGCCAACGTGCCTGGGGTCGCTGGCACCTGGAAGGATCTTACCGACTCCGTAAACTCGATGGCCGGTAACCTCACCGGTCAGGTGCGTAACATCGCCGAAGTCACCACGGCCGTGGCCCGCGGCGATTTGTCACGCAAGATCACGGTTGACGTGAAAGGCGAAATTCTCGAACTCAAGAACACGATCAACACGATGGTGGATCAGCTCAACGCGTTCGCCGGCGAGGTGACACGCGTGGCGCGCGAAGTCGGCACAGAAGGCAAACTGGGCGGGCAGGCACAGGTGCCGGGTGTAGCCGGCACATGGAAGGATCTTACCGACAACGTCAACTTCATGGCCAGCAACCTTACTGGCCAGGTGCGAAACATTGCTGAAGTATCCATGGCTGTGGCTCGAGGCGATCTGTCGCGTAAGATCACGGTGGACGTCAAAGGCGAAATCCTTGAGCTCAAAGACACCATCAACACGATGGTGGATCAGTTGCGCTCGTTTGCGTCGGAAGTCACCCGTGTGGCACGCGAAGTGGGCACCGATGGCAAACTCGGCGGGCAGGCACAGGTTCCAGGCGTTGGCGGTACGTGGAAGGATCTCACCGACTCCGTCAACTCGATGGCCAGCAACCTGACGGGTCAGGTTCGCAATATTGCCGAAGTCTCCACAGCCATCGCCAGCGGCGACCTCTCGAAAAAAATCACAGTGAACGTCAGCGGCGAAATCCTCCTGCTCAAAGACACCATCAACACGATGGTGGATCAGCTCAACGCGTTCGCTGGCGAAGTGACGCGCGTGGCGCGTGAAGTCGGCACTGAAGGTCGTCTGGGAGGACAAGCCAACGTGCCCGGCGTCGCCGGCACCTGGAAGGATCTCACGGACTCCGTAAACTC
>WNFG01004052.1_pt1 | contig 15963 bp, 12 predicted proteins | sample 5400431 | NCBI WGS metagenome assembly WNFG01 (sample SAMN13153346, study PRJNA577476) | soil metagenome | isolation source: 120 cm saprolite under Douglas fir tree site 2 hole 3 replicate 2 | place: USA:California | collected 2015-04-18 | reverse complement strand
ACCGGCTTGGTGAGGAAGTCGTCGGCCCCTGCCTCGAGGCCGCGGTTCCGATCCGGCTGGTCGCCCAACGCCGTGACGAGCAGGACAGGGACGAAGGTTTTCGCTTCGTCCTTGAGCTTGCGGCATACCTCGTAGCCATCCATCAGTGGCATCATCACGTCGAGGAGGACCAGGTCGATCGCCTGCCGGGCGAAGATCTCCAGCGCTGCCGGTCCGCTCTCCGCCTCGACCACCTCGCAAAAGCCCGCCAGCGTCGCCTTGAAGAGTGCCCGGTTGGCGGCTCGTCGTCGACGACGAGAACGAGCGGACGGTCCAAGATCAGCCCTCGCCCGGTTGCACCAGGTCCGCCTCTGCGAGGAGCAGGGCCGCGTCCTCGTCGCGCGTCAGCGCGGCGAGATAGGGGAAGTCGCGCTCGAGGTCGCGGAGGTGCGACACCTGCCGGCGCAGCGCCGCGAGGAGCCGGCGGTTCTCCGTTTCGAGCTGGACCGTCTCGAAGGCGAAGTAGACCGTCACGCGCAGCATGGTGTTGTCCCACGGCTTCTTGATGAAGCGGTACACCTCGCCCTCGTTGACGGAGCGGATGATGATCTGCGGGTCGGGGTCGCCGGTGAGCATCATGCGCACCACACCCGGGTTGCGCTCACGCACCAGCTTGAGGAACTCCACGCCGTTCATGCCCGGCATGTTGTGGTCGGTGATCACCAGCTGGATGGGATGCCCCTTGAGGATGCGCAGCCCGTCCTCGCCGCCCTCGGCGGTGAAGACCTTGTAACCCTCGCGCTCGAGGACCGCGGCCAGCGACAACCGCACCGATTCTTCGTCGTCGACCACGAGGATGCTGCGCTCCCGGATAGCCTGAATGGGCAAAGCCTCTCCGATCGTTGCGCGCACCAGCGCTCATTATTCATTTATTCTAAGGAGAACGGCCGGAGATATCGAGGAAAACCCCCCTTTTTCGTTGAATGGAACCGGAGGGGTTGGCAAGCGGCTGCTCTCTTCTGGACGGGTGAATACCTGACTCGCCTGGTCAGGTGAAACCCCGATCCCCCTAGGCCCACCTTGCGCTCGCGAGCGAGCGGAGGTTACGAGACGTGTGGGGAGGGAGCGGCGTCCATGGACCTCGGCGCGGGTGGCGAGCGATCGGTGCAGACGGGGCCGGCGCGCAGAGACCGAGCGGACGCACAGGCGCTGCTCTCGGCGCTGCACGGGATCGGCCTGCTCTCGGCGCGCGCGCAGGAGCTGGCCCCGGCGCTCGGGGAAGCCTTGCGGACCCTGTGTGACGCGGCTGGATTTGCCGCCGGGCATGCGCTCGTGCTCTCGGAAGGACGGCTCTCGAGCGCGCGTGTCTTCTACGGCGTGAACGAGAATTTGCGCAAGGCGTGCGAGCGCCCTGTTTTCGCGCCGGGCCAGGGGCTGCCCGGCCGCGTGCTCGAGCGGAGCGCTTCGCTCTGGGCGGCAGGTTTCGAGGGCGATCCGCGCGCGGCGGCAGCGCTCGAGAGCGGGCTGCGCTCGGCGCTCGTCTGTCCCATCCTCGCGGGGCAGCAAGTGGCGGGCGTGCTCGAGCTGTTTTCGACCGCCGCGGATCGCCCCGACCCGCTGGTGATCATCGCCGCGGAGCAGGCCGCGGTGCAGCTCGGCCGGGTGAAGGAACGGGAGCGGGCCGAGCGGCGCGTGCAGACGCGCGAGGAAGTGCGCGGGTTCGACGCGATGATCGAGGACCTCAGCGCGCAGGGCGACGCGCAGGAAGCGCTGCGCGCCAGCGAAGATCGCTTCCGCGCCATCTTCGAGGAAGCGGGACTCGGGATCGCCATCGGCACCAACGAAGGCGTGTTGGTGCGCGCCAACCGTGCTCTGGGCCGCTTTCTCGGCTGCGCGCCTGAAGAGCTGACGGGTCGCACGCTGCACGAGATGGTCCACGGCGACGATATCCCCGCGACGGCGAACAGGCTGCGCGAGTTGCAGAGCGGCGAGACCAGCAGTTTCGACCTCGAGAAGCGGTACTTGCGATCCGACGGCACGACCGTCTGGGGCCGCAGCACCGTCACGCGTCTGGGAAACACCGGCTTGCTCATCGGCATCGTCCAGGACATCGACGCGCGCAAGCACGCCGAAGAGGCCGTGCGCAGCTTGTCGGGCCGCTTGCTGCACCTGCAGGACGACGAGCGGAGGCGCATCGCGCGCGCGCTGCACGAGTCGGCCGCGCAGACCGTGGCGGCGCTCTCCATGAACCTGCAGCGCATGGAGCGGATGCAGCTCGCTCCCCACGCCGCGGAAGCGCTGGCCGACAGCCTCGAGCTGGTGACGCAATGCTCGCGCGAGATCCGCACGCTCTCGCACCTGCTCCATCCACCGCTGCTCGAGGAGGCCGGCCTGCCCTCCTCGCTGCGCTGGTACGTGCAGGGGTTCGCGGCGCGCAGCAACGTGGAGGTGGAGTTGAAGGTCTCCGACGATCTGGGCCGGCTTCCGATGGAGCTGGAGATCACCCTCTTCCGCGTGGTGCAGGAGAGCTTGACCAACGTCCACCGACACTCCGGCAGCTCGAGCGCGAGCATCCGGCTCTGGCGCAGCGGCCCCGAGGTGGTGCTGGAGGTGGAGGACCGCGGCATCGGCGTGCCGCGCGACAAGCTGGCCTGGGTCAAGACCCAGATGCCGGCCGCCGTCGGGGTCGGGATCGCCGGCATGCGCGAGCGGCTCTCGCAGCTCGGCGGTACGCTGGAGATCGAGTCGGGCCCGCGCGGCACTCTGGTGCGGGCGCGGCTGCGGAGCGAACGATGACCGTGCGCATCATCATCGCCGACGATCATGAGGTGGTGCGCAAAGGGCTGCGCTCGCTGCTCGAGGGAGAGGGCAGCCTGGAAGTGGTGGGCGAGGCGTCCAACGGCCGAGAGGCGGTGGAGAAGACCGTCACGTTGAAGCCCGACGTGGTCGTGCTGGACATCGGCATGCCCGAGCTGAACGGGCTCGAGGCCACGCGCCAGATCGTCAAGGCCGCGCCGCGGACCGAGGTGCTCATCCTCACGGTCTTCGAGACGGAAGAGGTGATCCGGGAGGTGTTGAGGGCGGGGGCGCGAGGGTACGTGCTCAAGTCGGACGCGGGGCGGCTGTTGCTCTCGGCCATCGAGGCGGTGAGCCAGCACAAGCCTTTCTTCACCTCGCGAGTTTCGGAGCTGGTGCTGGCGGGTTTTCTTTCCGGCGACCAGGCGCGGCCCGACAACGAGCATCCGCCGGGAGCACCGCTCACGCCGCGGGAGCGCGAGGTGCTACAGCTTCTCGCGGAGGGGAAGACCAACAAGGAAGTCGCGGCGGCGCTCGGGATCGGGCTCAAGACGGTCGAGACGCACAGGATGAACCTGATGGCGAAGCTTGGGCTGCACTCGGTGGTGGACCTGGTGCGCTACGCGATTCGGAACGGGATTGTCGCTGCGTAGGAGTGCCGTTCAGGGGTCGTCGAGGGTTTTCGTTGATGGTTTTCGTTTTGGTTTTCGTTGGGGGCAGCCTCGCGCCAGCCTGCGGCTGGCACTACGGCTGCAATGTCTTGGTTGACGTTTGTTGTAGCTCGCCGCGCTCGCGCGGGCTTCGACAAACGACCAGCGAGAACAACTGCAGCCGCAGTGCCACGCCGAAGGCGTGGCGCGAGGCTGCCCAAGAACGGGAACCAGCAACGAGAACGACCAACGAGAACGAGCACGACCAACGAAAATGATCAGGCAGCCACCTTCAGCCTACCCGCGCCAGCGAGAGCCTCCCACGCCAGCGATTCAACAGTTGGTCCCGCACGGCCTGATTCTCCGCCCGCTTCAACTCGGGATCGTCCGCCACGAGCGCGAACGCCTCCTCGCGCGCCTCGGCGAGAATGGTCTGGTCGCGCGCCAGCTCCGCGACCGCGAAGTCCGGCAGGCCGCTCTGGCGCGTCCCGAGAAACTCGCCGGGCCCGCGCAGCTCGAGGTCCGCTTCGGCGATGCGGAACCCGTCGGTGGTTTCCGCCATCACCTCCAACCGCTGCCGCGCTGCCGGCCCCCACTCCGCACCGCTGGTGCCCGTAACCAGCAGACAATGACTCTTGGCTGCGCCGCGTCCGACCCGGCCGCGGAGCTGGTGAAGCTGTGAAAGCCCGAATCTCTCGGCGTGCTCGATGAGCATCACCGTTGCGTTGGGCACGTCGACCCCGACTTCGATCACGGTGGTCGCGACGAGGATGCGATCTTCGCCGCGCCGGAAGCGCTCCATCGCCTCCTGCCGCTCGGCCGGCGTCTGGCGGCCGTGAACCAGCCCGATGGGCACGCCGGGAAAAACGTCCATGGCCAGCCGGTCACGCTCCTTGGTGGCGGCTTTCAGATCGGCGAGCTTCTCGCTCTCCTCGACCAGCGGCAGCACGACGTACACCTGACGGCCCGCCGCCAACTCGCGCCGCACGAGGTCGTAGGCCTTCTCCCGCGCCGAATCTTTGTAGACCTTGGTGGCGATGGGGGTGCGCCCCGGCGGCAGCTCGTCGAGCACAGAGGTGTCGAGGTCGCCGTAGAGCGTGAGCGCCAGCGTGCGCGGGATGGGCGTGGCCGTCATCACCAGCACGTCGGGCCGGTGCCCCTTCGACATCAGCCTGGCCCGTGTCATGACGCCGAAGCGGTGCTGCTCGTCGATGACCACCAGCCCCAGCCGGTGAAAGGCCGTCGCCTCTTCCGCCAGCGCATGCGTGCCAACGATGATCTGCGCGGCGCCCGAGCGCAGCAGGCGCGCCGCGTGATCGCGCTCGCGTTGCCCCAGGCCGCCCGTGACCAGCTCGACGTGCACGCGGCTCTCGCGCAAGAGCATGCGCAGCGATAGCGCGTGCTGCTCGGCGAGGATCTCCGTCGGCGCCATGAGCGCGGCCTGGTAACCGTCCTCGACCGCGAGCAGCGCCGCGCAGAGCGCCACCGCCGTCTTGCCGCTGCCGACGTCGCCCTGGAGCAACCGGTTCATGGGCTCCGGCTTGCGCATGTCCTCGGCGATGGCCCGCACCGCGCGCGCTTGCGCGCCCGTCAGCGGCCAGGGCAGCTGCGACACGGCGCGCGAGATGGTTTCCTCGGTCGCCCGGAAGGCAATCCCCGGCTCGATCTTGACCCCGCGCCGCCGCAGCGCGAGGCCAAGCTGCACCATGAAGAGCTCGTCGAACGCCAGCCTCCGCCGCGGCTGGTCGCCCGGCACGAACTTCTCGGGAAAGTGCAACTCGCGCAGGGCTTCCGGCAGAGGGAGCAGCTTGCGCCGGCGGCGGATAGCCTCGGGCAGATCGTCGGGCACCCAGCGCGCGTACTCGTCGACCGCGCCCTTGGCGATGCGCCGGAAGGTGCGCGGATACACGCCCTCGATCTCCGAGTAGATGGGCACGATGCGCCCGAACGACTCGTCGTGCTGCAGCGGCGCCTCCGCGTCGCCCAGCTCGACGTCGGGGTGGTGCATCACCTTTCCGTTGCCGTGGTAGCCCTCGCGCACTTCCCCGCTGACCATCACCTGCGCGAAGAGCGGAAAGCGCTTGAGGAACGACGGCCGGTAGTTGAACCAGATGCAGATCAGCGTCCCGCGCGCCTCGTCGCGCACCACCACCTCGAGTCGCCGCCGCCGGCCCTTCGCCTCGCGCACCGTGACGATGCGGCCGGCGATGACCGAGCGCTCGCCCACGGGCGCCTCGGCGACGGTGCGCGGGGCGCGGCGGTCCTCGTATTTGCGCGGCAAGAAGAGGAGCAGGTCGGCGACGGTCTCCAGTCCTTTGGCCTGGAGCTTCTCGGCGAGGGCCGGCCCGACTCCGCGCAGCTGCAAAAGCGGCGTGGCCAGCGGGTCGGCGGCCCGCTTCGGCGAAGGCCGCGCCGGCTCCGGCTGGGCCGGCGCCGGAGCAGGCTTTTCGAACAACGCGGCTTGCTTCACCTTGGCAACCTTGGCAGCACCCTCTGACACGCCGGACGCGAGCGCCGATATTTCCTCGGGAACCTGCACGAGGCCCCTCAACTCGCGGACCAGGGCGGAGATCGCTTCCCGCCGGTGCGCGTCGTCCGCCGAATCGAAGCCAAGCGCCGCCGCGGCCAGGCGCTCGAGCCGCTCGGCGGCCACCGCCGATGCGTGCGGGCGGGCCGCGTCGACCACGCGCGCGACCAGCGGCTCGAGGTCCTTGAGGCGCGAGAGCCCCACCCGGCTGACGAATCGCAGCGGGGAGATCAAGGGCGACAGCGCCAGCACCAGCGCGGTGTCGCTGGCGGACACGGCTTAAGCGCTCTCCTCCTCGATGGGGTACTCGGCGAAGAGCACCTCGAGGATCTCGTACTCGCGATCGCCGCCCGGCGTGCGAATCTTCACGCTGTCGCCCACCTCGCGCCCGACGAGGCCGCGCGCGATGGGGCTGGTGATGCCGATGCGGGCCTTCTTGAGGTCGGCCTCGTGCTCGCCGACGATGGTGTACTGCGTCCTGGCGCCGCTATCGACGTCCTCCAGCTTGACCGTCGCGCCGAAGACGACGCGGTCGCCCGAGAGCCTCGAGACGTCGATGATCTCGGCGCGCGCGAGGCGGTCCTCCAGCATCTGGATGCGGCCCTCGATGTGCGACTGCTTCTCCTTGGCGGCGTGGTACTCGGCGTTCTCGCTCAGGTCGCCGTGGTCGCGGGCGACGGAGATCTCCTGCACGATGCGGGGCCGCTCGACGGACTTGAGGCGCTTGATCTCGCGCTTGATCGCGTCGGCGCCGGCCTTGGTCATCGGGATGCTGTTGCCTGCCATCGGAGGTGCTCTCTGCAAGCGAAACGAAATGCGGCCGGTCCCCGCCGGGTCCGGCCGCGCGCGAGTGTATCTTTGCTTCCGCTGGCCGCGAAAATCAACGAAAACCCGTACACGCTCCTGTTTCGGTCTTTGCGCGACGCCGCGCTCACCGCCATGCCTCGGCCGGGCCGCGACGTTCGCCGCGACGGCTCGGTGGGCGGACTCAAGGTGCGGTCGCGGCTCATCGACGCGTCCCGTCCGAGGCATGCGGCTGTCGCGCGGCTATTTCGGCAGCGACTTTTCGCGCGCGGTATCCGCGAGAGCCTGCCCGCTGCGGCCTCAGCCTCTGTTTTGCATGTGCAGGTCCGTCGTCGTTCAGGTACGTGCCGATCCGTCGCGAAGGAGTCATAAACTTACCGTGTCATTACGGACGAGCACTCAGGACCCCTTGAATTCGACAATGACGTCGGCATCAGTTTCGTGGCCGGTTCAGGACTGGAACCGCCGCCGCTCACGCAGCGCTCGACGATGATGGAGCTGGCGCGCCGCGCTCGTCACCGCGGCTCAACTTGCCTTGGCCCCATCCACGTCGCGCGTCGAAAGCCACCAGTCGTCGCCGGCGAACCAGCAGCTTTCGTCCGGCGGCTCCGGAAGCCGTCTGAGCGATCGCACCGCGGCAAGGCCGCGGGAGCGAAAGGCGTGGGCCAGCGAATCCACCCGCGCGGGCTCCTGCGCGCCGATGCAAGGAAAGAAGCGCGCGGGACAGAGAAAGCGCGCCGAAAAGACGCCGCGTCGGAGCTGATGGACGAGCAGGAACCCGCCCTCGCCGTCTCCGGGGGTCAGCGGAACGCCGAGCCTGCCGCCCGGGCGCAGTCCGTCCAGCCATGCGCGCGGCAGCCGTTGCACGCCGGCGCATACGTAGATGAGGTCTGCCGCGCCTGCGGGGAGCTCGATCCCCGACGAGGGATGGACCACGACGGAAGGCCACTCCTGCAACCGCGCGCTCGCGATCGCCGCCAGCGCCTGGTCGATCTCGAATGCGGCGACGCTGCCCGTCGGGCCGACTAACTCCGCCAAGACGGCCGTGTAATAGCCGGTACCGGCGCCGACGTGGATGACCGACTCGCCGGTCCGCGGCGCGCAGGCATGAAGACAGCGCGCGTGGAGGCTCGGCAGTCCCGTGGTGATGCCGCGGTCCGGCGCGAGGGCCAACACCGCATCCTGGTAGAGGAGCGCGGGATCAGTCGAGAGCGTCGGCTCCCCGTCTTCGCAAAGGTGCCAGGGACCCGGGCCGACGAACTCGTGACGAGGGATCTTGGCGAAAGCGTCGCGAAGCCGGGTGTCGCGGATTCCCGCGCGCGCGAGGACGACTTGCGCGAATACCTCTCGAAAATCGGCGAGCCGGTCCAAGGGGGATCAAGTCTACCGAAACTGATGCAAAACAGCGCCTGAGGCCGCATGGACCGGCTCTCGCGGGCTCCGAGCGCGAAAGGTGGCGGCCGGAATAGCCGCGCGACAGCCGCATGCCTCGGACGGGACGCGTCGATGAGCCGCGACCGCACCTTGAGTCCGCCCGCCGAGCCGTCGCGGCGAACATCGCGGCACGGCCGAGGCATGGCGGTGAGCGCGGCGTCGCGCAAAGACCGAAACAGGAGTGCCGGCGAACCTGGAAGACGATTTTGCTTGCATGACGGAGCAGGCTGCATAAATATGCAGTCGCATGCAGACCGTCCCCGTGGGGATCATCGGCGCGTCAGGGTATTCGGGCCTCGAGGCCAGCCGGATCCTCGCCTTCCACCCGCACGTGGATCTGCGGCTCCTGGCCAGCGACCGGTGGCAGGGCGAGAGCGCGGCGCGGCGCGCGGGAATTCCGGGATCGCTCAAGTATGCGCCGCAGGCGAAGGCGCTCGAGCTGGGGCGGGAATGCGCGGCGGTGTTGCTCGCGACGCCGGCAGACGTGTCGCTCGAGCTGGCGCCCAAGCTGCTGGAGGCGGGCGTGCGCGTCGTCGATCTGTCCGGCGCCTTCCGGCTGCGCGATACGGCCGCGTTCAAGAAGTATTACGGGCTGGAACATCCGCGGCCCGATCTGCTGCAGCGGGCGTTCTACGGCTTGCCCGAGCTGTCGCGGCCGCCGCAAGGGACGCGCCTCATCGCCAACCCGGGGTGCTATGCGACGGCGGCGTCGCTCGCGCTTGCCCCGCTCGTCGAAGCGGGCCTGGTCGAGGGGCCGCTCATCGTCGACGGCGCATCGGGCGTGACCGGCGCCGGCCGCAAGGCGACCGAGGACCTCTCGTTTGCCGAGGTGGACGAAGACTTCAAGGCCTACAAGGTCCTCCGCCACCAGCACACGCCCGAGATGGCGCAGACGCTGAAGCGCCCGCTCACCTTCACGGCGCACCTCCTGCCGGCCAAGCGCGGGATCCTCGCCACCTGCTACGCGCGGCTCGGGCCCGGCCGGAGGGCCGACGAGCTGCGCTCCGCGTTCTTGCATAAATATGCAGACGAGCCGTTCCTCGATGTCCTCGGCACGCCCGACGAGGTGTCGCTCAAGGGCGTGATCGGGACCAACAAGTGCCAGCTCGCGGTGGCGAGCGACGGCGAGATGGTCATCGTCGTCTCGGCCATCGACAATCTGCTGAAGGGCGCCGCCGGACAAGCTGTGCAGAACCTCAACCTTTCCATGGGCTGGCCCGAGACGGCCGGCCTCGACACCCTCAGGGGGTCCCACCCGTGAAGGTACCCGCAGGGTTCCTCTTCGCCGGCGTGCAGGCCGGCATCAAGCCGAACCGCAAGGACCTGGCGCTGGTCTTCAGCGAGGCGCCCTGCTCCGCCGCGGCCTGCTTCACGCAGAACCTCGCCAAGGCCGCGCCGGTGCTCGACGCAGAGAAGCGGCTGCCGGCCGAAGCCATTCGCGCCGTGGTGATCAACAGCGGCAACGCCAACGCGTTGACCGGGCCCGCGGGGCTCGAGGACGTCAAGACCGTCTGCGAATCGGTGGCGAAAGCCTTGAAAGTGCCGCCAGCGGCGGTGGTGAGCGCCTCGACCGGCGTGATCGGCCATCGGCTACCGGCGCAAAAGATCGTCGCCGCCGCGCCTGCGCTGGCCGCCGCCCTGCGCCCCGATGCAGCCGGCGCCGCCGAGGCGATCATGACCACCGACACGCGCATCAAGATGGCCTCGCGCTCGGTGCAGATCGACGGCAAGGACGTGACGCTGACCTGCATCTGCAAGGGCTCGGGCATGATCGCGCCGTCTCTGGCGACGATGATCGCGGTGGTGGCGACCGACTGCGCCATCGACCCCCGGCTCCTCGATCTCACGCTGCAGCAAGCGATGAAGAAGAGCTTCAACGCGCTCACCGTCGACGGCGACATGAGCACCAACGACGTCGTCTTCGCCCTCGCCAACGGCAGGGCGGGCAACGCGCGCATCGAGGACACGGGGCCGGCACTCAAGGCGTTCAGCGCAGTGCTCGAGGACCTGTGCAAGCAGATGGCGCGCGAGATCGCCGCCGACGGCGAGGGCGCCACCAAGCTCCTCGAGATTTCCCTCGGGGGAGCGCCTTCCGACGATGTCGCGCTCGACCTCGCCAAGGCCACCGCCGGCTCGAGCCTGGTCAAGGCGGCCATCTTCGGGGCCGACCCGAACTGGGGGCGCGTGCTGGCGTCGATCGGCGCGCGCGCCGGAACGGCGGGGTACGCCGTCGACCCCGCCGACGCGTCGGTCTGGGTACAGGAGGTGGCCGTCTACGATCGCGCCCCGCTCGCCTACGACGCCCCGGTCCTCAAGGCGCGCATGCGCGAGCCGGAGGTGAAGGTTCGCGTCGATCTGCGGCGCGGCGCCGGCAGCGGCGTCGCCTGGGGGTGCGATCTCTCGTACGACTACGTGAAGATCAACGCCGACTACACCTCCTTGATCGTCCCGCGCCCGGACGGCGGCGTCGGCAAGGACGACCGCCTCTCCAATTACAGCCCGACGTTCAAGGTGCAGCTCCTGGTCGACGCGCTTGGGTACATCAAGAAGTTTAGCGGCACCCGCTGCGTCATCAAGTACGGCGGGGCGGCCATGGTGAAGGAGTCGCTGAAGAAGTCGTTCTGCGACGACATTGCGCTGCTCCGCTCGGTGGGGCTGCGGCCCATCGTGGTCCACGGCGGCGGGCCGGAGATCACGCGCACGCTGGAGAAGCTGGGCGGCAAGGCCGCGTTCGTCGACGGCCAGCGCGTCACCAACGCCAGCGATCTGAAAGTCGTGGAGATGGTGCTGACCGGCTCGATCAACACCGAGCTGGTCACGCTGCTCAACCAGGAGGGCTCGCACGCCGTCGGCGTGTCGGGGAAGGACGGCGGGCTCTTGCGCGCGCGCAAGCTCGTCTCCGGGGGACGCGACCTGGGGCAGGTCGGCGAGGTGACGCGCGTCAACAAGGATTTCCTCGACATGCTTCTGCAGCAGGGCTACGTGCCGGTCATTTCCCCCGTCGGACTGGGTGAAGACGGCCAGAGCTACAATATCAACGCCGACACGGTGGCCGCCGAAATCGCCATCGCCGTGGGCGCGCAGAAGCTCATCTACCTGTCGGACGTGCCCGGCATCATGAAGAGCGGCGAACTGATCGGCCAGCTCCACCCCAAGGACCTGGAAGCGCTCCTCGCCGACGGGACCATCTCCGGCGGCATGATCGCCAAGACGAAGAGCATCCTCAAGGTGCTGGCGAACGGCGTGCCGAGCGTGCACTTGCTCGACGGGCGCGTGCCCCACTCCATCATCGGCGAGCTGTTCACCGACAAGGGCGTCGGCTCGTGGATCTCCGCATGAGGGCCTTGCGCGAAAAAGTCGGCAAGCACGAGCGCCACGAGGAGGTGCGGCGCATCCTCCGCGCGCACCACGTCTCGACCCAACAAGAATTGGCCGAGCGGCTGGCCGCGGCGGGCATCGAGGTGACGCAGGCGACCCTCTCGCGCGACCTGGCGGAGCTGGGCGTGCTGCGCGTCTCGCGGCCCGAGGGAGCGGTATACGAAATGGAGCCGGTCGCGGCGCAGGCCACGCCGCAGCTCGCCGAGCTGGGGGAGATGATCCTCTCCTTGCGCGAGAACGAATCGCTGGTCGTCGCGCGCACGCGGCCCGGCATGGCTTCGGCGGTGGCGCTGGCCATCGACAACGCGCGGCTGGCCGAGTGCCTCGGCACGCTGGCGGGGGACGACACGATTTTCGCCACGCCGGCGCGCGGCAATTCGACGCGGCGGCTGGCGCAACAGATCAAGAACCTCTTTGGAAGGGACGCAAAATGAAGTTCTTGGGGGGTCCAGGGGGGAGCGAGCTCCACCCTGGCGGAGGCGCCAAAGGCGCCGGATCTAGAGCGCAGCATCAGGGCAAAGCGCCCAAGGGAGACTCTCGATGTCGCGACAGAAGGTAGTGCTGGCTTACTCCGGCGGACTCGACACCAGCGTGCTGGTCCGCATCCTGGCGGACGAGTACGGGTACGACGTCATCGCCTGCCACGCCGACGTTGGCGAGTCGAAGGACCACGATAAGAGTTCGCGCGCGACTTCTGCTTCCCCGCGCTGCAGGCCAACGCGCTCTACCAGAACGTCTATCCGCTCAGCGCCGCGCTCAGCCGGCCGCTCATCGCCAAGCACCTCGTCGAGGCGGCCCGCAAGCACGGAGCGACGGCCGTGGCGCACGGCGCGACGGGCAAGGGCAACGACCAGGTCCGCTTCGACCTGGCGGTCAAGGGCATGGCGCCCGAGCTGAAGATCCTCGCCCCGCAGCGCGAGCGCAACATCACGCGCGACGCCGCCATGGAGTACGCGGCGAAGCACGGCATCGAGGTGCCCACTTCGAAGAAGAGCCCCTTCTCCATCGACGAGAACCTCTGGGGCCGCAGCATCGAGGGTGGAGTGCTCGAGGACGTGACGCAGGAGCCGCCCGAGGCGGCCTTCGCCTGGACGAAGAGCATCGAGGACGCGCCGTCCACGCCGGCGTATCTGCGCATCGCCTTTGCGGCCGGGCTTCCCGTCAGCGTCAACGGGGAGAAGATGTCGCCCGCCGCGCTCATCGCCAAGGTCGGGCAGATCGCCGGCGACAACGGCGTGGGCCGCATCGACCTCATCGAAGACCGCGTGGTCGGCATCAAGAGCCGCGAGACGTACGAGTGTCCCGCCTCCGTCGCGCTCATCGCCGCTCACCAGGAATTGGAACGCTTCACCATCATGGGAGACGCGCTGCGCGTGAAGGCCCTTCTGGACCAGCGCTTCGCGCAACTCACCTACGAGGGCTTCTGGTACTCGCCGCTGCGGACCGCGCTGCAGGCCTTCAACGACACGCTGGCCCGGACCGTCGACGGCGAAGTGACCCTCAAGCTCTACCGGGGCTCGATGCGCGTCGTGGGGCGCAGCTCGCCGCACGGCCTCTACAACCACGCGCTCAGCACCTACGGCGTGGAGGACAAGTTCGACCATCGCGCCGCCGAGGGGTTCATCGCGCTGCTCGGGCTGCAGCTGCAGGAATTCAGCCGGCAGCACGGCGGCCTCAAATGAGTCAGGTGGTCGGCGCGGGCGCGGCCTCGGGCGGAGCGGCGCTCCTGCCCGAGGTGCTCGCCTTCTCCAGCTCGCTGGCGCTCGACAAGCAGCTTCTGCGCGAGGATCTGGTGGGCTCGCTGGCGCACCTTCTCATGCTTGCGCGCACCGGCATCGTGCCGCGCGATGCGGCGCGCGCCATCCGCGCCGAATTGATCAAGGTGCGCGAGGCGGACCTGCCCGACGAGGAGGACGTGCACATGGCCGTCGAGGCGCTGCTGACCCGCGCGCTGGGTGAGATGGGCGGCCTCTTGCACACGGCGCGCTCGCGCAACGATCAGGTGGCGCTCGACCTGCGCCTGCACGTGCGCGAGCAGTGCGCGCTGGCGCTCTCGGAGATCGGGGCGCTGCTGGCGGCGCTGGCGCAGCTTGCGCGCGCCGAGAAGGAAACGCTTCTCCCCTGCTACACGCACCGCCAGCGCGCCCAGCCGGCCAGCGCTGCGTATTTTCTCTGCGGGTACGGCGCCATGTTCGCGCGCGACGCGGCGGCGCTGCGGTTCGTGCTCGAGCAGTGCGACGAGCTGCCGCTGGGCGTAGGGGCCATCGCGGGGACGTCGCTGCCCATCGACCGCCAGATCCCGCGCCAGTTGCTGCATTTCTCTCGCCTGACGGCCAACGGCCTCGACACGGTGGGCGACCGGGATTTCGCGCTCGACTTCGCCTTCGCGGCTTGCAAGTCGCTGTTGCACGCCAGCCGTGTCGCCACGGACGTCATCGATTTCTGCACGGCGGAGTTCGGGTACGTGCAGCTCGACGCGGAGATCGCCTGCGGCTCGTCGATGATGCCGCAAAAGCGCAATCCCGATCTCTTCGAGCTCATCCGCGGCAAGTCGGGCCGCGCCGCCGGGAACCTGACCTCGCTGCTGGTCACCTTGAAAGGTTTGCCGGGCGGATACAACCGCGATCTTCAAGAAGATCGCCAGCCGCTGCTCGACACCGGGCCGCTCTTGCTCTCGGTGCTGCAGATGCTGCGGCTCGGGCTCACGCGCCTGCGCTTCGATTCGGCGAAGGGCTTGCGAGCGCTGGAGAGCGATTCCACCACCGCCACCGACGTGGCCGAGGCGCTGGCCGCGAAAGGGGTGCCCTTCCGCACCGCCTACAAGCTGACCGGCCAGCTCGTGCAGCGGTGCCGGGAGGCGGGCGTGCCGTTGGCAAAAGCGACGCTGGAGATGGCGCGCGCGATCGACGCGCGCTTCGACGCGGACGCGCTCGCTGCGGCCGACCCGCGCGCCTCCGTTGCGCGCAAGCGGAACGCCGGCGGCACGGGGAAAATCGACGACCAGATCGCCTGGCTCGCGCAGGAAGCGGCGCGCGCTCGCGAGTCGGCCGCCGCCGTCCCGCGCCTTGCGCAACTCTTCGAGGAGCTGAAGGAGGCGGACCTGTGAAGCGGGACTTCCTCCGCCTCGGCGACCTGAGCGTCGAGGAGCATCGCGCGCTCTTCCGCCGCGCCCGCAAGCTGAAGGCCAGCCGGCGCCGCCAAGGCAAAAGAAATAACTTTTTTTTTCCGCAGCGGACGCTGGAGGGCCGGTCGCTCCTCTTGCTCTTCGAGAAGGCCTCGACGCGCACGCGCATCTCGTTCGAGGCGGCCATCGGCCAGCTTGGCGGGCACGCCGTCACGCTCCCCATGCAGGAATCGCAGATCGCGCGCGGCGAGACGCTCGAAGACACCGCGCGCGTCGCCTCGCTCTACGTCGACGCCATCATGTTCCGCACCCACGGCGACGATCGGCTGCGGGCCTTCGCCCGCGCCGCCACCGTGCCGGTGATCAACGGCCTCTCCGACGGGGGGCATCCGGTGCAGGTGCTGGCGGATCTCTTCACCGTGGAGGAGAGGCTCGGGACGGTCGAGGGCAAGACCATCGCTTTCGTGGGCGACGGCGCTTCCAACATGGCGCTCTCTTTCTTCGAGGCGGCGCCCGTCTTTGGTTTTACGCTTCGCCTCGCGGCGCCGCAGGGGTACCGGCCCGCGGGGGCGCGCGTCTACACCCCGGCCGAAGCCGTCCAGGCGGCCGACGCGGTGGCGACGGACGTCTGGATCAGCATGGGCCAGGAAAAGGAGGCGGCTGCGCGCAGGCAAGCTTTCGCGGGCTACATGCTCGACGAGAAGCTCATGTCGCGCGCCAGCCCGCACGCCATCGTCCTGCATTGCCTGCCCGCGCACCGCGGCGAGGAGATCTCGGCGGGCGTCCTCGACGGTCCGCAATCCGCGGTCCTCGACGAAGCGGAGAACCGCCTGCACGTGCAGAAGGCACTCCTCGAATTCCTCATTCTTGGCTCAAGGCGCTGAGTGACCGGCCCCGCACGCAGTCGGAAATCCTCATCGAAAACCTTGCAAGCCCAGTGACAACGCCGAAGGCGTTGGCGCGGGCTTGCTCCCAATCCAAATCGCAATCGCAAACGGGTACTTTTAAAGTCCGTTTGCGATTCGGTTTGCGAGCGCGTTTGCGAGGCGGCGAGGCGGCGAGGTCGACGAGCCCGCTGCCGGCGAGAGCAGCGACGAGAGGGTTCATTCCCCCAGCTAACCGGCTTGGCTATCCTCCGTTAAGTTGCTGTGCGACTCCGCGAGAGTCTAGATCTTTGAGCAAGCCGCGCAGGGAATCCTCAATCGCCCCCTGGACCATCGGCGACGGATCAAGCCTGCCCCACGCACCCGCCCCTTCGCGTGTCCCGACGG
>WNFG01002315.1_pt1 | contig 15966 bp, 16 predicted proteins | sample 5400431 | NCBI WGS metagenome assembly WNFG01 (sample SAMN13153346, study PRJNA577476) | soil metagenome | isolation source: 120 cm saprolite under Douglas fir tree site 2 hole 3 replicate 2 | place: USA:California | collected 2015-04-18 | reverse complement strand
GATATCTTGAATAAATTTTGATGTGCCTGCCACATACGCCAAATATCCGCCGCTGCCGTGCTGGCATCCCTTGGGACGGCCCGTGGTACCGCTGGTGTACATCAAAAAAAGCGGAGCTTCCGAAGGTAGGGACACCGGCGCGACTTTCTGGCCGGCATATTTCTTCAGAACATCGTCAACAAAGTAATCGCGGCCTTCTTTCATAGGAGTGGCAGAAGCATACTGTCCGCGATGGCGCCGCCAGACCAGTACTTGGTCAACCTTCTGGCCTTCTTTTGCCGCCAATGCGACCGCGAGATCGGCTTTTTCCTTGTGGTCGGTCAGCGCGCCACTGCGGTAGTAGCCGTCAATTGTGATCAGGACGCGGCTGCCGGAGTCCGCGGCGCGCAGTCCGCAAGCTTCGCCGCTGAATCCGCCAAAGACGACAGAGTGAATCACTCCCAGGCGCGCGCACGCCAGCATGGTGATGGGCAGCTCCGGCACCACAGGCATGTGAATGGTGACGCGATCACCGGCCTTCAATCCGGCAAAATCGCGCAGCAGCGCCGCCGTTTCATTTACGCGGTAATAAAGTTCCTGATAGGTGATCGCGACCGGCGGGTCTTCCTCCGGTTCCCCGACAAAAATGAAAGCCGCTTTGTTCTTGTATTTCGCGAGATGACGGTCAACGCAGTTGTAACTTACGTTGAGTTTTCCGCCGACATACCATTTCCAGAAAGGGGCGTCGCTGGTGTCGAGCGTGGTGTGCCAGTAGTGGTCCCAGCTCAGCAGGTCGCCATATTCGCGGAAGCACTCGGGAAAATTCTTTTCGCTGAACCGTTCGTTCACCGCCGGATCGGAAAGATTTGCCTGTCCTATGAATTTGGGGCTGGGATAGTAATACTGCTCTTCTTTCCAATGGACGGCTATCTGCGCCTCATTTACCTCTGTCTCCTGTTCTCTTTCCTTTGCAGCACGAACGTCAGCCATGGTTACTGGCCCTCCCGATTTTCAGACGAAAGAAGCATAGCCCCGCCAAGGCGCGGTTGTAAATGATTCGAGCGGGGTGACTGGACAAGCCACCCGCTGCTTTGGTTCGTTGAAAAGCGTAGCGCTCTCCGTCCGGATGTGACGCCTTACTTCTTGGCAGGGGAAGCGACTTCAGTCCATATCTTCTTGTGCACGGTCTCCTTAAGCCAGATTGATCCGACGACGAATGTCAAGGCTGCCACAGCCATGGGGTACCACAGTCCAGCATAGATATTGCCGGTAGCAGCACACATGGAGAGTCCGACGAGCGGCACCAACCCGCCAAAAATTCCGTTCCCTATATGGTACGGCAAGGAAAATGACGTGTACCTTATCTTCGCCGGGAATGCCTCCACCAGGTACGCGGCAATCGGGCCGTAAACCATGGTCACGTAGAGCACTTGAATAAAGACCAGCAGGACGAGCATGGGGACGTTAGGATTCGGTGCCTCCTTGGCCGGTACCAATTTGGTTGGATCTGCGGGATCTGTGGTCAAAGGTGTCAAGGTGATTGCACCAGTCACCGGGTTTTTCTGAGACTTGAAGGTGACCACATGATTGCCCGCCACAGTCTCCATGGCGTGGTAGATGGGATAGTAGGTGCACACGGCGAGCAGGCACCCAGCGAGAATGATCTTCTTACGGCCTATTTTGTCGGAAAGCGCGCCAAAGATGGTAAAGAACGGCATCCCGAACAGCATGGCCGCCGCAACAATGATGAAGCCGGTGCGCAGGTTCACTTTCAAAATCGATTGCAGATAAAACAACGCATAGTACTGGCCCGTATACCAGACCACGCCCTGTCCGGCAGTCGCTCCAAACAGTGAGATCAGGACCAGCTTGAGGTTGTCCCAGCGCATGAAGGCGTCTTTGAGCGGCTGCGCCGAACTCATGCCGGTGCTTTTGATCTGTTGAAAGATGGGAGACTCTTTCATCTTGAGGCGAATGTATAGCGAGATCACAACTAGGACAGCCGAAGCCAGGAAGGGAATGCGCCAGCCGTAACTCTGGAAATTTGCTGGCGTCATATAGAACTGAAGACCCAGCACGGTCAGCAGAGAAAAGAACAACCCCAATGTGGCCGTAATCTGAATAAAGCTGGTCCAGAAGCCTCGCCTGTTGTCTGGAACGTGCTCAGCCACGTAGATCGCTGCCCCGCCATACTCGCCGCCCAGCGCCAGGCCTTGCAGTACACGGATGGCGATCAGCGCGATGGGAGCAAACCAGCCGGCAGTCTTAAAAGTCGGCATCAGGCCGATGAGGAACGTACCTCCGCCCATCACGGTGAGTGTAACCAGGAAGGCGTACTTGCGGCCTATGAGATCCCCGATCCTTCCGAAGAAGAGTGCGCCAAATGGCCGTACCCCAAAACCCACGAAGAAGGTGGCAAGATACGCGATGAGAGCGAACGTGTTATTTCCTGCCGGATAGAACTTAGCGGAAAGGACCGCCGCAAGGCTGCCAAAAATATAGAAGTCGTACCACTCGATCATGGTCCCGACAGATGAAGCCAGGATCACGTTCCAAATCTTCGAAGTAGAGATCTGATCTGACGAGGTGATCGCCGCGGGTGTGCTGGACATTTACCGCCTCCTGATGAAGACCACGGCTCATCCTCGCCGGTCCTCGAATATGGTTACCGCCACTGCCTTGCGATATCAGTGCGTGACATCAAACATTTCAAGCGCCGAGGGTCAATTTTCCGGCAAAACCGCCGCAGGCAGTACTCTGCCGGCAACGGGAAACACCTTAAAACTCTAATGGGCAATTAGACTAGTCTTTATCGGGGTATTGTCAATGAAAAATAATCATTCCTGCGGAATTTTTGGGAATGGGCCGTACAGGGATGAATGCACGTTGCCGAAACCGACGCCCTCGCCGCGGGTGACCCTGAGAGACGAGAGGAGCGCATTGCGCGCTCCCCTTCCTTGATAGACCTGGCGCTAGCTTCCAACTAGAAAGCAGCAACCTTGGCCCGCACTTTGGCCAATAACGGCGCGGGCAGCGCGGAGTAGCCCAATTGCGAGCCCAGCTGCTGGCCGTCGGAGAACATCCAGGTCAGCAATTCTTTCAAAGCCGCGGCGCGCTTAGGATCTGCCGGTCCAGTCCGCAGGTAGAGCCAGGTAAAGCTGGTTATGGGGAACGAATCGACTCCGGGAACGTTGGTCAGCGACGCCGCAAATTTGTCCCACTGCGGCGCCTCCACAGCCTGGCAAGCAGCTGTGATGGACGCTTGCGTGGCCTTCACAAACTTGCCCGCGGGATTCTGGACCAGACCATATGTCATCTGATTTTGGACGGCATACTGGTGTTCCACGTATCCGATTGCGCCCGCTTCCTTGCTCACCTTATCGGCCATATCGGAGCTTCGTTCGGCCGGGGTTCCTACTGGCCATGCGGGTGACGCGCTGCGGCCAATTTGCGTCTTGAAAGCAGGGCTGGTCTTGGAAAGAAATTCAGTGAAAACGTAGTTGGTTCCCTTTCCTGCAGGCCGGTAAAACACTTTGATGGGAAGACTAGGCAGCTTAACGTTAGGATTCAGCCGCGCGATTGACGGAGCGTCCCATGTCCTGACTCGTCCCAGAAAGATCTCCGCTAACAGCTCGCCGTTAAACCTGAGCTCTTCATGCACACCCGGCAAATTATAAATGGGAACAATGGCGATCAATGCCGTAGGCAGCTCGGTCAACTTGCCGTCGGCACGCTCCTGGGGCGTGAGTTGCACCTCGCCGGCGCTGAAGTCGCCTACTCCCTTGGCGATCAGCTTCAGGCCTTCATTGGTGCCGATGGGCTGGTACTGCGTTTGGATGGCGGGACTCCGCTTGTTAAACTCCTGCTTCCACTTGGTGTAAAGCGGAAGCGGAACGCTCGATCCGGAACCAACCAGGACAGTGGTTTGCTGGCCGAAGGCGGGCAGTGGTGGAATCGTCAGGACCGTCATCATCAGGAAACACACTGACAAAGCGGCCTTCCAGAGCTTGCGTCGCAGGGCTGCCTTGTGTGTCGTCAACTGCGACAGGTTAATGCTGTTTTCGCCCATGAAATCACCCTTCTTCAATCAACAAATTCCGTTCTAGCAAGGCTTGTGGGGTTCATTCGGGGCTCCCCGCAAAACCAAGCAGATCGTGTGTTAGAAATGTCCAACATCAGTTCTGTACGCGCAAACCCGGTAGTAAACATCGGCTTCCAGCAGCCAAGTTCAACGGGGGTGCCGGTGCGCAATCGCACCTCACCCGTCCGGGTTGACTAGCCCGCAGCCCGAGCCGTTGCCGCCTGAAACGCGGTTCCCGCCCTGCTGCGCAGTGTTCTCCCTCGGCGGCAAAAGCGCCCAGCATAACCATTGTTTAAAGGAGAGGGTCGTTGACGGCTACAGCCACGGCGCGTGGTCGTCGTAGCTCTGTCGCTCAAACCATGACTCAACCGCAGCCAGCAACACTTCCACTGTGGACCTGGGTTGGACCTGGGCTACCGAGCTCTTGTCTACGAACTCAACCGCCATTCCGGTGCTCACCGTCTCCGAATACGAACTGACTTTGTTCATCATGAGAGGAGATTAATCCACGATGGCGTGTACCGATATATAACGAGAGTAACTTGGACCCCAGTGCACAGGTGACTTAAGTAACACCGTGTCCGGACCGCCACAGGGCTCTGACTTTGGCCGCAACCTACGGATAGCGGCCTCTGCGCGAGAGCCGCTATCGTCAATGCATGCACAAGACAATCGATCCGACCATCCTCTATTTCGGCACGCCTGTAGCGCTCATCAGCACATTGAACCCTGACGGCTCCGCGAATCTCGCGCCAATGTCTTCAGCCTGGTGGCTGGGTTGGAGCTGCATGCTGGGTCTGGGCCAGATGGGCCAGACTTCCGACAACCTCATCCGCACCCGTGAGTGTGTAATCAATCTGCCTTCGGACGATCTCGTGAGCCAGGTTGACCGTCTCGCGCTCACTACCGGCAAAGACCCAGTGCCCGAGAAGAAACGCCAGTGGGGTTACCGCCATGAACAGGACAAATTCGGCATTGCCGGGTTCACCTCTGTGAAGTCGGAATCGGTTGGGCCGCCGCGTGTGGGCGAGTGTCCAGTGCAGATGGAGGGGATCGTTCACGACTTCCGTCCCTTCGGCAAAAACGTGAGCGCCAACGTGTTCGAAGTACACATCACAAAACTCCACGTCGAGGAAAAGCTGCTGGTGGGCGACGGCCCGCGACCCCACATTGATCCGGTGCGCTGGCGTCCGCTCATCATGAGCTTCTGCCGCTTCTTCGGGCTGGGCGGCGAAGTGCATCCCTCGCGGCTTGCGGAATCAGACTTTATGAAATTCGTCACCCGGGAAATTCCGCCCCAAGCCAGTTCAATTGGCGAGAATCGCTAGGAGCATCTGCAATCAAACTCCTAGTTGCTTCCGTCTTGCAGTCAGCACCAGCGCTGGATCATGGACGGTCATGACCACGCCATCTTTGTCTTGACTGAAACGAATACGCACCGACGGAGCACCCGCCGGATAGAAAGTGTGATCGCCGAGATGCACCAGCGGGCGGCCTATTGTGCCTTTACGCGTCCATGTAAGAGGACTGTACATGGCGGCCACACCCTGGCGTCGATCAATGGTCAGGTCGATTTGTTGAGTCACGCCCACACCGAAGGAATAGGTCCCGGCAAGCGCAGCTGCGTCGTCGTCGCTGAGGGGAGCTGTCGGGTCCGCGTCGGCGTCCCCCAGCGACTGTAGAAATTCAACTACCGGACGCGCCCCATCACCGCCAGCTTTTGCATGTGCAAGCAGGCTGATTCCGTGTGGTCCGCGAATGCGTTCCGCATGGGGGCTGACGGCTACGAACGCTTTCATCACCTCGATCTGACCCAGCATGGCCGCGGAGAAGAGTGAAGGACGGGCGCCATTCGCGATCAGGAACTCGGCAATGGGTCTATTGCCCATGTGCGAAGCGGCGCCCAAGGCCGTTTCCCAATCACCAAAGCCCCAGTCCCAGGCCGCTTTGGCCAGCGAGGGACGTGCCTCGATTAATTCTTTGATGCGTTTGAGATTGAAGTGCGAGACGGTCACCATCTCGCGCACAAGATCGGCTGGCTGCGAGGGGAAGAGGTCAGATACAGGTCCCGCTTGACCCTCATTGGTGGAGCTCTCAAAACTCATCAGACTCTTCGACATATTGATTGCCTTTAGAGGAAGCATGGCAGCGGCAAACTGCAGAAGACCGCGACGCGAGCAAATGCTGGTCATGAATCCTTCCTTTCTCAGGCAGAATCTCCCACAGCATTCGCGCAACGCAAGTAAAATTCCGGCCTCCGGCCATTAGGAAAATATTAGACAGGATGTGACCTTTTTTCAGTGACTTGCGAGGGAGAGTGAGGTACGAGATGAGGGATCTGATGACACTGGTGCGGAGAATTCAGCAGCAATCCTTTGCGCTACGTCAGACTCAACGCTCAGCGGATCATTCAACGCGCGGTCCATTCGCGCCACCCGGATGTGTGTCTGTTCCGGCAAATGAATCAGATGGGCAAGGATTCGCACTTGGCCGTTGTTCGCTTGCACCTGGCCCAACACCACGTATGACGCGTGCAGCGACGAAGCGATGGTCCTCAAGTCGCGCTGATCGCGGGGGAGTCTGAGGATTTGCGCGTTGCCGATCACGCTGTACCGGCCGCGGCTCTGGGACATCAGTTGCTCCACTGTGTTGTCGGTCAGAGCATCTGAGAACTGGGCCAGCGCGGGATTCCCGGTCTCATTGTCGAACCTCAGGACTGCGACAATGGGGACTGGCTTTGCGTTCTGGCGCATCCGGACCAGGTATCCTGCCGCGAGCGCGAACACCGCGATCAAGCCGAAAACCACGGCTAGCCTGAGTTTTCGGTTGGGACTACTCCGCTCGATTGGAATGGCCGCTTGCCCGTCTGAGGCTCGGTCGTGAATCCGTTCCAACGGCGCTATGAACTGGTATCCGTACTTCGGAATGGTTCGAACGTAAATCGGTTGAGTGGAATCGTCCCGGAGAGCGGACCGGATTTGAGAGATGCAGAAGTTCAGCCCGCGGTCGAAGTCCACGAACGTCTCGGCGCCCCACACCGCCTGGCGCAAATCCTCGCGCGAAACGGCTTGACCGGCGCGTTCCAGCAGACATCCGAGCACCTGAGCAGGTTGCGCCTGCAAGGCAATCGGGGTGCCATTGCGCAGCAGCTGTCCTGTCGCCGTATCGAATTCAAAAACACCGAAGTGAAAGCGCTCCGAGCTCATAGGACACGCGCCATTGTTGCATAGGCGCTTTGAGAAAGCACGCTGGGAGTCTTTCTCACCTCCCGCTCTTGTTCTGCGTGGGATCTTCATCCCCATCACCGCTCCAGGCATAGATTTTCTCAATTGACAATCGGGCAAATTGCATCGGGCGCAAGGGACCTCTCTTCGGTATACTCTTTCTGCCCGTTAACCACCTATGCCTGACGCCATTACAGAAAAAGTGCTGGATTTGATAGCCTCCACCAAGCGGCTCCCTCGCGAGAAAGTGTCGGTGAACAGCTCCTTTGCCGAGCTGGGATTGGATTCACTGGACGCCATCAACCTGATCTTCGAAATTGAGAGTCAATTCGACGTCTCTGTTTCCAACGAAGTTGCAAACTCCATCCACAGCGTGCCGGAGTTGATCGAGAAACTAAAACTGCTATTGGCGGAAGCTTCATCGTCTCAGCAAGGCGCGCCGGAATAGGAAATGCCGCCACGTCGAGTCGCTATCACGGGCATGGGGATAATCAGCTCCCTGGGGGCCAATCTCGCGGAGACCTGGCCTTCCCTGGTTCAAGGCAGGTCCGGAATTGGCCCAATCCAGTCAGTAGATGTTTCAAAACTGCGTTTCCAGAACGGCGCCGAGGTGCGCGGGTATGATCCTGAACAACACTTCGAGCCCGGCCAGCTTGGCTTGCTCGATCGCTTTGCTCAATTCGCACTGATTGCTGCACGCCAGGCTCTGGCGGATTCCGGCCTCAAGATCGTGCCCGAAATCGCCGGGCGGACCGCCGTGGTCACTGGTTCCTGTGTCGGCGGCCAATCCAGCCAGGACTCGGCTTTCCTGAACCTCTACCAAAAGAACTCTCCCCGGGTCCATCCGCTGCTCATCCCCCGAACCATGGCCAATGCGGGAGCCAGTCATATTTCAATGGAGCTTGGGATCTCGGGGCCTGTTTACACGGTCTCGACCGCCTGCTCCTCAGCCAATCACGCGATGGGACAAGCATTCTGGATGGTCCGTAGCGGCCAAGTGGACGCCGCGATCACCGGGGGCAGCGAGGCGCCGTTCAGCCTCGGCCTGCTGAAGGCGTGGGAGGCCATGAGAGTTGTTTCTCCCGACACTTGCCGGCCGTTTTCCAAAGATCGCAAGGGACTGATTCTGGGTGAAGGAGCCGCCATGCTGGTGCTCGAACCCATGGACAGCGCCCTGGGGCGCGGCGCCACGATCCACGGCGAGATCGTTGGGTTTGGAATGTCCTCTGATGCAGGACACATTACTTCGCCTACGCTTCAAGGTCCGGTAAGCGCAATCCGGGCCGCCTTGTCTGACGCCCAGCTCGCACCTGAGCAGGTCGGATATATCAACGCTCACGGCACAGGCACTGCAGGCAATGATGTGACGGAGACACACGCCGTGCGCGAAGTCTTTGGGAAGCATGCCGACAGGCTGGCAGTGAGTTCTACCAAATCCATGCACGGTCATACGCTGGGCGCCGCGGGAGCGCTGGAGGCCGTCGCCACCGTAATGGCGATGCGGGAAAAGATAATTCCGCCAACCGCAAATTTCACCACACCCGATCCGGAATGCGATCTGGATATTGTCCCCAACCAGGCACGGCCGGCCGAGGTTGAATTCTCTCTTTCAAATTCCTTCGCCTTCGGCGGGCTCAACGCTGTCCTGGCCTTCAGGAAATCTCAGTAAACTCATGCCGTCAAATTGAAACCTTTCGCAGTGAACCGGTAATACTTTCGCGTAAGTTATGATGGGTTGGTCAAGCGCTTGCAATCCACCATACGCATAAAGATTTGGAGACGCGCGCATATGTTTTATGTACCGATAATCCTGGGTAGTATTCGAAGGAACCGGGAAAGCATCAAGGTGGCTAAGTTCGTACTCCGCTATCTGAAGGAGAACGCCGCCATTCAGGCCGAGCTGCTCGATCTGCGAGAATTGGACCTGCCCATGATGGAAGAACGGCTGCGATTTCGAAACGATGCGGGCCCCAGCTTACTGGAATTCAGCGCCAAAGTCAGCCGCGCCGATTCCATACTTATCGTGACTCCGGAGTACAGTGGGGGCTATCCGGGAGTGCTCAAGAACGCCCTCGACTATTTGCGGCCGGAGTGCAAACGTAAGCCCTTTGGAATCATCACCGTCTCGGCGGCCCTTACGGGTGGGATTCTGTGCCTGAACGCACTACGGCAGGTCATCCTGCAGATGGGTGGCGTGCCCATTCCGGCCAGTTTAATGGTGTCCAAGGTTCAGGAAGCCTTTGATCCCGAAGGCAATCCTGCTGACCCTGGTTTCCACCGGAAGGCACAGGCTTATTTTTCCGAGTTTTTCTGGTTTACGGAAGCACTGTCCGCGCATCGAGCTAAAGAAGCCGGTGTTTAAAGCTTGCTGGATGAATAGTTCCATTCTGGAAATTCGCCTAGCGTTGGCAAAGCTAATACCATCCCTCCTTCAACAAAATGAGAATTGACTTGACAGACGTCCAGAAGGGTAATAGCCTCCCTCGTTTAGCCTTCCACTAGCAAGAAACCTATAGCCTGTCAGATGTGGACGCTACAGGTTTCGTGCATTTGACGGGACATGCAAGGGTTGGCAAAGTTTTTCTGACGAGATGAGATAGCCCTATGGCGGAAGTAGTGCTCGTAGCCACATTGACAGCGCCCTTGTCTTCTGATCTCCACGAGATACAAAAGCTTCCTGATTCAGTCACGTATCTGCAGGTAAGAGCAGATCTGATTGGCGACGTATCTGTGGGCCGGCTGCGTAGTTACTTCAAGGGAAAACTTCTGTATACCCTGCGAGGTGGCCGCTCCGGCGGGGCCTTCGCAGGTCCACCGCTTGAGCGGCAACAGAGAATCCTTGCTGCAGCACAAGATTACGATCTTGTGGAATTGGAAGCTGAGTCCGACTTGTCGTCGACCTTACTCGCTGCCATTACTGCTGACCGCCGCTTGCTCTCCTGGAGTGGAGTTGCCGGTAGCATGGCTCATCTCCACTCCAAATTCAAAGCCATGGCCTGCACGCCGGCCCGATATTACTGTCTGCGTACCACGGCATCGAAAACCAGTGAAGGACTACAGCCACTCCTATTGCTACAAACGCTGGGCCGGAACGACGTGATTGCATTTTCTGAAGGACCTTCCGGATGTTGGAGCCAACTCGTGGCGCCACACTTCGGATCTCCATTAGTATTCGGGCAGATCGGCTCCCAGACAATCTCCGCAAGCCAGCCGGCGATCCAGCAGCTCATTCACGACTACGGATTCCCCGCTCTCCATCCTTTCAACGAAATTTATGGCATTGTCGGGAACCGGATCTTCCAGTCGCCTTCTCCGTGCCTGCATAACACTGGATACCGGGACCTTGGCTATCCGGCATTTTTCCTGCCTTTCCATGTGGAGTGCTTCCAGGATTTCTGGCAGCAGATGATTGAGTCCTCCACCCTGGAAACTCTGGGAATTCCAATCCAGGGTCTCACGGTTGTCTCGCCCCACAAAGAGGCGGCGCTCGTTGCGGCGGAAATGCACAGTCCGATGGTCCGCAAAGCCGGCTCGAGCAATGTCTTTCTCCGCAGGGATGGCCGATGGGAAGCGCATACGACTGATCCTGACAGCATCGCCGGCATCAATCGAAAGTACAGCAACGGGTCACGCTGCAAAGCTGCCGTGATTGGCTGCGGAGGAGCCGGCCGTGCTGTGGCTGCCGCGCTGCAACAAGCCGGCGCGGAGGTCACTCTGGTCAACCGGGGCCCCGAGCGTGGGCAGCGTGCCGTCAAACTTCTTGGCTTGCCTTTTGTGTTGCTCTCAGAGTTTCAAGCGCGGGGCTTCACTTTGCTAGTGAATGCCACGCCGATTGGTCAGCAAGAGGACGATTCGCTGCCCTTTGCCATTGACTCGCTCGGCAGCGAGACGGTGGTGGTCGACCTGGCATATGGAACTCGCCCAACCCCGCTGGTTTCGGGCACGCTGGCACGAGGTGGCACGGTGATCGACGGCCACGAAGTTGTCCTTACCCAAGTGCGCCGGCAATTCCAAATGATGGTAGGCCGTGAACTGCCCGCTAGTGTCGGCCGCGAAACCATAGTGTCGAGGAATGGCGGATACGCACTTTCCACGAATGGAAAACCACGCGCTGAAGCACTGCAGGCACTGGAGGCCGGCAAATGGAGTTCTTGAAGCACAGCCGTAGTGAAGACTGCCCGATGGCGCCTCTCAAAGCCAATGAGCCAGTGCGTCTGGAGACTTTAGTGGGAGCGTGGATCAATACCAGTCCATCCGGTCCAGGAGTGGCGAAACTAATCGTGACGCAGGAAGCGGGAGCGCCCTACCTGCATATCTTCGGTTCCGGCTCACCATCTCCCATTGACTGGGGATCGGTACCGATAGAGACCCTGTACACGAAAGACGTGAGTTCGGCTGAGCCCATGGCGTTCGATGCCAGGTACGACCTTGGCTTTATAGACGTCCATATACAAGGGAACTTCAGCCTGGGTTTGCTGGTACTGGCTTGCTTCAATACTTTCAAAGACGGGAGCAATCGCTCCAACTATTTTTCCAGGGAATTCTTTCACCGCGAAATCAGAGAGGGGCTTAAGGAATAGCCATGGCAGCGAGCAGAACTACGCTAACGGAAGGAATCAGCCGCCTGGAAGACCAGCCCGGAGTTGAATTCCAGGAGGACCACACCATTGCTCAGTTTTGCGGAGATTGGGTCAGCACCAACCAATCCACCCGCGGAATCGCGAAGATAAAAATCCGCACTAAGGAGAATGGGCTGAGTGTGAACGCCTTTGGCGCCGCTGAGCCGGCCTTGAGCGATTGGGGCATCGCCACCGCGGAGGTCTTTACTGATGGCGCAAGTTCGCCGCGTATCCGGTCATTTCGCGCGTTTTATGATTTCGGATTTATGGAAACTCATCTTCAGGCCAAGACCGAAAAGGGCGTGCTCGTGATCGCCAGCTTTAACCGCTTCAAAGACCAGAGCGGACGCTCGAGTTATTTTTCTCGCGAGTTCTTTTCTCGTGAAGCGGTGGATTGATCGACGATAGGCAGTCAGGAGACAGCAGTGCAACCGGTACAGACAAGTTCACACCTGCGAATGCCGATTGAATTGAATTCCTCCCAGCAGGAACTGCTGGCGCGGGTGCGCGGTCTTGCACGAACTAACTTTGCCTCGCGGGCGCTCGAGTACGATCGTGCCGCCACTTTCCCGCGCGAAGACTTTGATGACCTTTTCCAGGCAGGATTGCTGGGCGCGGTCCTCCCTTCAGCCTACGGTGGGCTGCAATTGGGACCTTATCGAGGAGATGTTCTGACGCTGTGGCTGATCACGAAAGAGATCGCGAAAGCTGATCTTTCCCTCGCCCGTTGCTGGGAAGGTCACGCCAACTCCCTGCTCTTGCTCGACGGCATGGGAACCGAGGAGCAGAAGGCGCGCTGGTTTAGCGGCGTAATGGACAAAGGCGAGATATGGGTGGCTTGGAGCGGCGAGCCACAAGCGCGTGCGTCGTCGGAAACTTTGAGATTCGGGACTGCCACCACCAAGGTTGAGGGTGGCTATGTCATCGATGGGAACAAAGCTTTCGCAACCAGCGCAGGTGGAGCACAATGGGCCATTCTGCTGGTGAGCACCGCTGGTCCCGGCGGAGCAAGACACAATACGGGAGCAGTTGAGTCCCAGCTTCTGCTGGCCTGCGACCTTTCGAACCCATCCATCAGCATCGACAAATCGTGGTGGGACCCCATTGGCATGAGGGCCACCGCCAGCCACGTGGTCCGCTTTGACCACACCTTCATTCCGGAAAACAATCTGATCGGAAGCCCAGGCCAGTATCTGACCGATGGATGGCAAACCTGCTTCATCCCCCACTACGCCGCGACTTTCCTGGGCGCAGCCGAAGCAGCTTATGAATTTGCGCTCGAGTACGTCACTTCACAGAAGAAGACGGCAGACCCGTACGTCCAGCACCATATTGCCCAAAGCGCGATCAATGTCGAAACCGCGTATCTCTGGCTGCAACATGTGGCGCGCATGTGGGAGACAGGGCGGCACGATGAAGCGCAGATCGCAGGGAGCCGCGCTCGTCACGCCATTGAACACCTGGCTGAAGACACGGTAAAGCAGTGCATACGCGCTTGTGGCGCCCGCAGCTTGAACCGTCCCAGTGCGCTGGAGCGCATTTATCGCGACCTTTCTTTCTACGTTCGCCACGACAATGACGACCATATTCTGGCGACCGTGGGGAAATCGCTGCTGGGTCAGCAACACGATCCCTCGTTCTACAAGCCGTGAGCACGGCAGTGCGCCGCAGGACTTTTGATTTTTGCAATTGTTGGTGAACCGATGAGTACGAAACGGGAATACACGCTGGGAATCTGGGCCCTGACCCTGGGGTATTTCCTGTTTTACGTACCCTACAGCGGACTGGCAAAGGCGGTAACCTCAGGCCTTCTGACAGCGGGACGTCCCGTCCCCGGAGCTCAGCTACTGCCCTCTGCTGTAATCTCCACTGCGATTTCGGTCCTCCTCTTTATCACCGTCATGGGATGGTGGAAATACGCACAAAAACGTCAATTCTTCGGACTGAACGTTCCTTGCCCGAGGCGCCAGACCTTCATTTCCGGGCTCAGTTTTGCCGCCATCATCATCACCACTACATTGGCTTATAGTTTCAGCGGTGTATCCATCGTCTTCGCCTTGATCCTGATGCGGGCCGGCGTGCTGATCATGTCTCCGCTCATCGACCGGATTTTCCATCGCCGGGTGCGCTGGTTCTCCTGGGCCGGTCTGCTGTTGAGCTTGCTGGCTTTGTTGCTCTCATTCAGCAGCGTTCATGAATATCAATTGAGTCTCGCCGCGTTGGTGAATCTCGCCGCTTATCTGACTGGGTACGCCATGCGCATCCCGTGCATGACGCAGATTGCGAAGACCGGAGACAAAGAAATCGCTTACCGCTACTTTGTCGAGGAACAGGCTGTAGCCATGCCGGCCCTCGTACTGGCGCCTGCCCTGCTTGCTCTGTTTGGCCGGGGCGAGATCGTGAATCAACTCCGCTACGGCTTCGCGCACCTGCTGACTAGTCCGTTCACACTGTCCGGTATCGGGATCGGAATCTTCTATGCCGGCTTGGGGATTGTTTTATCTTTTATCTATCTGGACCGGCGCGAGAACACTTTTTGCATGCCCTTGTTCTCCTGTTCCAGCCTGCTTTCGGGCATTGTTGCCAGCTACATCCTCATGTGGTGGCTGCATGGGCCGGCCCCCAGCGGAGTCCAGATCGGCGCAGCGTTCTTGATCATTGCGGCCCTGCTCGTCATGTCTCCTTTGCACCATCTGCCGTTGTATTTGAAGCAGCTAAAAGGCGCGATTGCGGAGCGTCGACTGGTCGTTCTCGACTTTGCGAAAAACGCCCCTTCCGCCGCGCAGGGTATTCGACCTGAAGGCAGCTCGAGCTTCATCACCATCAACTTTCAGGCGGTGCGCCAGGTATTGCAAAAGCAGTCGCAATCAGGCGGAGGCTCCTGATGGCCCTGCGCTTTCACTGGAGTCTTTCCTCCGCGGGCGACAAATTTCGCGGAGCAAAGTCTCGCGCCGCACAGTCCGGAATTCCCGACCAGGAAGCTCTGCTGAAATATTGCCGCCATGCCGAAGAATGCGGGATTGATTCACTGTTGACCGCCTTCGGCTTCCATCGGCCTGACCCGATCGTTCTGGCCGCGGCTGTGGGCATGGTCACCAACAAAATCAAATTCATGGTGGCGGTACGGTCGGGTATCCAGTCTCCAACGGCCTTCGTGCAGCAGATCAATACTGTTTCGGCATTTATCCAGGGCCGTATCTGTCTGAATGTGGTAGCCGGCCATACGCCGGGAGAGCAGCGCGGCTATGGCGACTTTCTGGAGCACGACGAACGCTACCGGCGTGCCGACGAGTTTCTGAGCGTGTGCCGCGCTTTCTGGGAAAATAATGGCGAAGTCAATTTCGACGGCCGGTACTACCGAATCGAGAATGGCAAGCTCAACACACCGTTTGTTTCCAGCGAGAGGTCCGCACCTGAGATCTTTGTTGGAGGCAATTCCGAGTTGGCTGAAGAATTGGCGGTGAAGCATGGTGATTGCCTGTGGCGAATGCCTGACAGTCCCGAGGTGCTGGCTCCCCGCATCCGGCCGCTGCTCGCGAAGAGCGTGGAGGTCGGTCTGCTGGTCTCGATCATCGCGCGGCCTACGCATGGCGAGGCAGTAGAAGCCGCTTCGTCCATGATTGCCGGTCTGGGGGAGAAGCCCAGACAGACCCACAAGGAATTTTCGCGACGCTCCGACTCGGTGGCGTTCACATCGGTATTGCAGATGGCCGAGACCCGCGCCTCGGAATGGCTTACACCTTATCTATGGACCGGCGCGGTTCCCTACCTGGGCGCTCCCTCGATCGCGTTGGTCGGATCAGCCGATGAGATCGCTTCGGCCATGATGGATTACAAGCGAATCGGAATCTCGCAGTTTCTTCTGATGGGATGGCCAGATCCGGAAGAGATGTCATTCTTCAGCGCCTCCGTTTTGCCATTGGTTCGCAAGAAGGAGCACGAAGAAGAGAAAGTGGCAGCGCCAACGGTGTACGCTGCACCGGAAATACAAGCGAAGAGCGCAGAGAGATAGATTATGCCGCGGAATTCTCATCTCCGATTTCACTGGCGGCTGCCCCAGGGC
>WNFG01005141.1_pt1 | contig 15967 bp, 11 predicted proteins | sample 5400431 | NCBI WGS metagenome assembly WNFG01 (sample SAMN13153346, study PRJNA577476) | soil metagenome | isolation source: 120 cm saprolite under Douglas fir tree site 2 hole 3 replicate 2 | place: USA:California | collected 2015-04-18 | reverse complement strand
TGAGGAGTAGCGACGCTAACATAACTGCAGATTGTTGACAATAATCAGTCTACAGTATTTCCTTACCCGGACACAGACTGGGTTGAAACATCGTCGATCGGCAGTGTCGACCGCAGACCAGACCCTCTCGGGATGGCGGCCATGAGGGAAGCACCCGGGCAGGTTGCGCTAACGCCGGTAACGTTCCAGTGCGTCGCCTAGCGCGTCCTTGAGAGAGCCCAGCCACGGCTCGTAGTTCTTCCATTGATCGAGCCCTTCGCGATAAATAGGCTGGCGCACCTGCTCCGAGCTTGCGGTGCGGACGCTGCGCTCGGTGCGGTGAAACTCAAGACACGCCGGCTCGAAGGGCAGTTCACAGAACTCGAGGATCCGCCGGACGCTGCCCTCGAGATCGTCGACCACGTCCTCGTGGTAGACGCACAGCACCCGGCCCGGCAGCACCGCTTCCCAGTGCTCCATGAGCTCGAGGTAGGTGCGGTAGTAGCGGGCGATGTCCTCGACGCTATACGCGAACTCCTGGCCGCGCGCGTACAGCTGCTTGAGATTCCCGAAGCAGCACGCCATCGGCTCGCGCCGCGCGTCGATGATCTTCGCGTTCGGCAGCATCAGGTGGATGAGACCAATGTGCCGGAAGTTGTTGGGCATCTTGTCAATGAAGTGCGGTTTACCGGTGCGGTAAATCCGCGTGTCCGCAAGATACTTCTCACCGAGGACGCGGACCTCGTCCGCCGGCATCGCCGCCAGACACCCCGGATAGCGCGGGTTGTTCAGGTCCGGGTTGTAGCCCTGCAGATCGAGAACCGCGCGCGGCACGTTGGCGAGTTCCTGCGTCCCCTCGACCTGCGAATGCGAGGCGAGGATCTGCTCGAGCAGTGTCGAGCCCGCCCGCGGCAGCCCGAGGATGAAGATCGGTTCGCGGCTGACGGCACCGTAGCCGCTTCGCTCATCGAAAAACTCACGTGTGCAGATGCGCTTCTGGTTGGCGGTGTTCTGCTCCAGCAGCTCCGGCCGGTAACGGCTCTCGGCGCGCTTCAGCGCGTTGCCGCGCTCGTAGAAGCGGAAGGATCGGTCGTAGACCTTGCGGTCCTCGTTGGCCTTGCCGAGCGCGAAGCACAGGTGGTAGCGGTCGATCAGGGCGGTGGACGGGTCCGCTTCGGCTGCCTGGAGCTGCGTCATCTCTTCGGCGGAGAACTGGTAGGTCTTGAGATTTGCCAGGCTCCAGTACGCGTCACCGAAGTTCGGTCGGACTTCTATCGCTTTCTGGTACTCGTTGATCGACTCGGCGCGGCGGCCGAGCGTCTTCAGTGAATGGGCGATCGACAAATGCAGGTCAGCCGCCAGCGGCGACTCCGGTCTCGTATCCGCGAGCACATCGGCGAAGCCGCGGATCCCGCTTTCATGATCGCCGAGCCCGACGGCCGCAGTTGCCCTTAGGGTCCGGTAGTCGATGTTCTTCGGGTCGAGCGCCAACAGGCTCTCGAGTTGGGCGATCGCTTCGGCGTGTTTGTGACGGTCGAGCAGGACGCAAGCGTAGTCGCGTCGCAATTCGATGTAATCCGGCGCCATCTTCAGGGCTGCGGCTAGAAGGATCTCCGCATCATCGAGCACCTTCGAGCACCTCGCGCGCGACACCGATGCGGGCAAGCAGCCGCATCGCCTCGACATGATCGCCGTGGCGCAGTAGGAACGCGCGGATGATCTTTTCGGAGGCCGAGAGGTCGCCCTCGCAGAAGAGACCGGTCGCCGTGATGACCTCTGGCGGAACTAATTTCAGTTTCTTCGCGTGCGCGGCGGCGACTTGTCGGTGCTCGTCGTCGCCGACCATCTTGTAGAGCCCCTCGAGCATGCTCCAGGCGGCCGGCAGAGCGGGGTTGATCGTAACCGCGTGCTCGTACGCCTCGATCGCGCGCGGCCCATCCTTTAGCGCGACGTAGCAGTGACCGCGCTCCTGATAGAGACGGCTCGCGCCCGGGTGGTAGCGCTCCATGTCCGAGAGCGTGTCGAGGGCGTCCGCGATCCGTCCCGTGTGCCGCTGTCCGAGGGCGAGCAGGTACAGCACGTCCCGGTTCTCGGGAAACAGCGTGCGTAACGATCCGGCGGCGGTGACCGCCTCCCCGAAGCGGTGCTCATTCACGAGGCCGCGGATCCTCTGCACCTCGAGTTCCGCGCTGGTGGGCGCACCCACCGGCTGCGAGGTCACAGTCATGGTTTAATCCAAGAAACAAAGGGCGGACATCGCTGTCCGCCCCTCGATTGTACCGCAACCGTTACGGATCGCGGTGCGTTGCCGATCAGAACTTGAAGCCGACCTTCACGCCAAGGACCCGCGGACGCAGCGGTACTTCGGCCTTGATGTCCTGGCCCGAGGTCGTGAACGTGCTCGCGTTCTTGTTCGAGAGGTTCTGGCCGTATATCAACAGGTCCCACGCTCCCTTCGCGACGCCGAGCGACGCATCGAATGTGTTGTAGCCCGGCATGGTGTAGCGCAGCCACGTCGTGTAAGGAATGAGGACGCCGTCGCCCGACTGGAAGCTGCTCGGCTGGTTGCTCATGTCGTCAACGTGGGTCATGCCGACCTGGGCGAACGCCTTGTAGTCGTTGAAGCTCCAGTCGTAGCGAGCGCGCAGGTTGTACTGATTCTTGGGCGAGAACGCCGGGGTCGAGCCGATCGCACCCAGCGCGTTCTGGACAGCGACGTTCTCGTCGCCCGAGCGCACCTGCGTGATGCAGGCACCCTTGGGCGTCGGATTGGTCGGCGTCGTCGGAGTCACGCCCGCTGAGCGGATGCACGGCGAGGTGATCTGCTTGGAATCGTTGTGCGACAGGTTGGCCATCAGGGTCAGATTGTCGGTCGCCTTGAATGCGAGCTGCAGCTCGCCGCCCTTCACCCGGTAGGTGGGGCCCGTCAGCCCGAAGGTCGTGTTGCCATATACCGGCGGGTTGTAGATCAGCGTCTGCACGTCCTTCCAGTCCATCTTATAGATCGAGGCGTTGACCAGCAGGCGATGCTCGAAGAATTCCGACTTGAAGCCGATTTCGTTGTTGAGCAGCGAGTCGGGCGCGTAGCTCAAGGGCTTGTTGAACTGCCTCGCCTTAGTGTCGGTGGCGCCAGCTACAACGCCATTGGGCAGCGCCACGCCGTTCGCGTCGACCCAGATCTGCGTCCGCCCGCCGGTGACACGGTTGAACGCGCCGGGACGATAGCCCTGCGAGTAGGTGTAGTAGAACATCGCGTCCGGCGTGATGTGCCAGCTGATATTTCCGCGGCTCTTGAACCCCGTGTACGTCGCGTGGTGATCGGAGTAGTTGATCGGCGTCGCGATGCACTCGCCGTTCGGGATGTTGACGCAGCTCCCGCCGGTGCCGTACTGCGAGCCGACCTCCTGCTCGACGTACCTGAAGTAGCGCGTACCGCCGGTGACCGTGAGCACCTTCGGGATGATGTCGAAGTCGGCCGACGCGAACACCGCGGTCTGCTTGTAGCCGCGCTGCAGATCCTCGCCGAAGTTGGTGTTGTCGTTGCGGGTCGTCGGATCGATCGCCGCCTGCACCGGGGTCACATTCGACAGGCAGATGGGCCCGCCCGCGAGCGCAGCCGCAAGGTTTTCGGGCGTGCAGGACGGGATTGTCTTCTGCAGGAAGTTCATGTCGTCCTTGATCTGAAAATCTTCCCAGTAAGCCCCGAGGAGGCCGCGCAGCCGCCAGTCGTCCGGCGTCGACGCCCGGACCTCGTGGCTCTGGTGCGTGCTCTTGAAATAGTCGTGCCAGCCCATGACCGGCGAGTAGCAGGTGGCGGGGCCCGGGTTGCCCAGGTTCGAACCGCCGCCGCCCGTGCACGAGTAATAGAACCCTCCCGAGGGGCGGGTGTAGTTCGTGTAATCCATGTTGGCATCGACGTTGCGGGTCAGGTAAGAGCCGGTGTAGATAGCCTTGATATCGCCGATCTTGCCGTTGATCGTCCAGGATGTGCTCTCGGACTTATCCTTGTTCCAGGCCGGCATGAAGGAGGTTTCCTGCAGCGGCTGCAGCGGCGTGAGACCTAAGCCCACCGGCATCTGCACGGGTATGCCTTCCGCATCCAGGTACTGGTAGGTCTGCTGGATGAGGGCGCTCCAGTCGTCGTTGATCTGGTAAAGCGCCGCGAGGCGCAAGCCCTGGTAGGTTGTCGGGTTCTGCGCTTTTTGGACCAGCAAGTAGTTGTTGTACGTGTTGAGGTGCGCGGGGTACGACGAGCTGTAGGCGCTCGGGCCCCGGTCGACGTTCGGATTGCGGGTGAACGTGGTCGGGACGTTGTCGATGTAGCCGCCGCGGCGGTCGCTGTAGATCACGCCGCGGATCGCGAGCTTGTCGTCGATGAGCGGCAGGTTGAGCACGATATTGGCGCTCGTGTTCGGATCGCCGTGCGCGGTGATGCCGTAACCGCCTTCGGCGCGGCCCTCGGTGACGTTGAGCTTGGGCTTGTTCGTGATGTAGCGGACCGCGCCGGCCTCGGCGCCGCCGCCGAACAGCGTACCCTGCGGGCCCTCGAGCACTTCGATGCGGTCCATGTCGACCATGTAGACATCGAGGTTGCGCCCCGGGAAGGTCAGCGACTGGTCGTCGAGGTAGGTCGCGACGTTCGGGAACGGGTTGATCGAGGCCGAGGACTGGCTGCCTGCGAAGCCGACGGAGAGGCCGCGCATGTAGATGTTGCCCTGACCCGGGCCGTTCGCACTGAAGGTCACGTTCGGCAGCAACTTGATGACGTCGTCGAATGTCGTCACGCTCAGTTGGCCGAGCTGGTCGCCCGTGATCGCCTGGATCGTGATCGGCACGTTCTGAATCGATTCAGAACGCCTTTGCGCCGTGACGATGATCTCCTCGAGTCCGGAGGACGACGTTGTTTCCGCCGCCGCCCAGGCCGTCCCCGCGGAGCCGCTGAGGATCGCCGTGATTGCGCACGCAAGCTTTTGATTGATATTGCACGGAGGATCGGAACGGCAGATAACATCCCAGATAGATCGAGCCTCCATTCATCCCAACTTCGGCCCGCCAATTCCCGCTGCGTAGCTTTTTACGCACAGCAGATTACATATTTATGACAGCACTATGACTTAACTGGGGTCCACCATTCAAGTAGTCTCCAGCGCGCTCGGGAGTCCGGCGGAAGACCGTACCTCGTTCACCATCCTGTGCTACCAATGACGCCCCTTACCCTCGTGGTCATTTTCGAAGGGTTAGCTCTTAATGAAGAAGATTAATGAAACCGCCCGATCCCTTGATGTGATTCTGGAAACCGATGTCCTGGTGGTCGGCAGCGGCCCCGGGGGCCTTGCGGCGGCGCTGGCCGCGGCCCGCGCCGGTGCCCGCACCGCGCTCATCGACCGCAACGGCTGTTTCGGCGGCAACATCACGCAGGTTGGGGTCGAAGGCTTTGCCTGGTACCGCCACGAGCACACCGTTGACTGCGAAGGCATCGGCATTGAGTTCGAGGAGCGAGCCAAAGCCCTGGGCGCGGCCAGCCCTGAGCCGCAATCCTTGAGCCACGCGCTCGACGCCGAGATGTTCAAGTGGGTTGCCGACACGTTGGTGCAGGAGGCCGGCGTCACGCCTCTGCTGCACCGGCTGGGGGTGGCCCCGATCATGGAGAACGGCGCCATCCGCGGCGTCATCACCGAGAGCAAGGCGGGCCGCGAGGCCATCCTCGCCAGGCGAGTGATCGACGCAACGGGGGACGCGGACATTGCGACCCGGGCCGGGGCGCCGGTGCGCAAGTCACCCAAGGAAGAGATGATGGCCGTGTCCGTCATGTTCTCCATGAGCGGCGTCAACAAGCAGGAATTCATCGACGCCGTGAAGGCCGATCCTCAGACCTATGCCGACTGGTCGGGAAACGGCGAATGGGACTATGAAACAACGGGCAAGGAGGATCAGCTGTTCTCACCCTTCCTGCGCAAGCCCTTCAAACAGGCACTTGCCGCCGGCATCATCCCGCCGAATCTGAAAACCATCGCGGGCACCTGGGGCACGGTCACCGATCAGGGAGACCTCACGTATTTGAACCTCGTGCACGTGCCGGAAATCGACGGCACCGACCCGGCTGATCTGACCACCGGCGAGATGCGCGGCAGACGCGAGGCGATCTACGCCCTGGAAGCGCTGCGCGGCTTCATGCCGGGCTGCGCGCACGCCAAGCTGCGCAACTTCGGCATGACTCTCGGTGTCCGCGATACCCGCAAGATCGATGCGCTCTACAATCTCACCGGCACCGACGTCCGTGAACAGGCCCGTTTCGACGATGCAATCGGCATCTTTCCCGAATTCATCGACGGCTACGGCATCCTGATTCTCCCGACCACCGGACGCTACTGGCACGTGCCGTATCGAGCCCTGGTGCCCAAGGGCGTCGGCAACTTGCTGGTCGCCGGGCGGTGCATCGGCGGCGACAAGATATCCCACGCGTCGGCTCGCAACATGATGTGCTGCGCCGTGAGCGGCCAGGGTGCAGGTACGGCGGCGGCCGTCTCGCTGCAGCGGGACGAAGCACCCGACCAAGTCAACATCGGAGCGGTGCAGGCGGAACTCGCGCGGCAGGGCGCCCGCTTCCGGTGACGCAAGCCGCGGCCGGGTCCGAACCGAGCCGCAACAGCGGCAACTCGCGGTTGCGCTGGTGGGTGCTGGTGCTGGCGGCAATCGCCGTATCCAGCAGCTACTACGAGGACGACGTGATCGGACCGATAGCCGATCTCCTGCACCGGTGGGATATACGATCATGCTGTGGTTCTTCTTTCTGCTCAGTCTCACGGCATTATCCTCGGCCGCCCTCCTCTGGCGCCGCGAAACGGGACCCAAAGGCCACGGCCTCGAAGATGCGCGCACGGCCGCCGCCGTTCCCGCGTGATTACGGATCGAGCGCCAGCAGTCCGGCGATTTCTCGCGCCGCAAACGGCGGACAATGAAAGTAGCCCTGCGACTGATCGCAGTTGAGCAGCCGCAGCAGCTTGAACTGCTCGGCCGTCTCGACGCCTTCCGCCACGGTGAGCAGGCCGAACGCTGACGCCAGGCCGATGATGGTCCGGGTGAGCGTCATGCAGGTGTGGTCGCCGGGCAGCCCCTTGATGAAGCTACTGCGGCTCCTCTTCCGGTGGGCAGTCGACGGTATCCGCCGGCATCATCACAGTGGGTGAATCGTCTTCGTCGGGTGAATCGTCTTCGTCCAGCGGACGAAGCTTCATGGTTGCGGATGCCCTCTCTGCAGGCTGATTAGGGCGTTCGGCGACCGCTATCATGATCGTGGCTGAATCGTCTTCTTCCAGCCGACGAACCCTCACGGTTGCCGATGTCCCCTGCACGGCCTGATGAGAGGGTTGGGCGGCCGGTATTATGATGGTGGGCGAGCCGTCTTCCTCCAACGGACGAACTTTCACGGTTGCCGATGCACCCTGTGGGGGTTCGAAGGGCTGCTGGCTGCGCAGCCGTTGGAGGGCCGGCTCGGCCTCGAGCGGCTCGCTGAAATAATAGCCCTGCCCATAATCGCAGCCCATTTCCCGAAGAGCCTGCACTGCCGCCTCGGTCTCGATGATTTCCGCAATTGCCGTAAGATTCAGGCTGCTCGCCATCTGTACCATCGCAGCCGTCATGCCCGTGTTGACCTGATCCGAGGCCATGAGGTTCACGAAGGGACGATCGATCTTGACGAAGTCGAACGGAAACAGCTGCAGATAGCTCAACGAAGAGTAGCCGGTTCCAAAGTCATCGAGCATCAGTTGGAGCCCCAAGCCGTGCAGCCGATCGAGAGTCTCGCGCACCGCACCGACGTTGCCGATGAGCGCAGCCTCGGTCAGCTCGAACTTGAGCAGCGACGGCGGCAGCTGCGTCTCTCGCAGCAGCGAACCGACGTATTCGCTCAAGCCGGGATCCCGCAACGCCGTCGGGGAAAGATTGACGCTGATGAAGAACCCCTGATTGGCCGGTAGACGCCGCAGCCAATCCACCGCAACCGTTACCACCCTCAGAATAATCCAACGGGTGATCGGCACCATCAATCCGGCTTCTTCTGCGATGCGCAGGAATCTATCCGGAGCGAGCACGCCTTCAATCGGATGGCGCCAGCGCAAAAGCGTCTCGGCGCCCACCATTTTGTAGGTTCGGAGATCGACGATCGGCTGGAACAGCAGCTGCAGCTCGTGCCTTTCCCTTGCAACGTGCAGGTCCGCCTCCAAGCTCACGAGATTCGCAGCTTGCCCCGCCAAGTTGGGCGCGTAACTGACGATCTTGGCAGTCTCGTGACGCTTGGCGGCAGACAGCGCGATGTCAGCTTCCCGGACGATGTCCTCCGCGCGCTGCTGGCCCGACTCCACGCACGTGACGCCGATGGTTGCTGCGACGACGAGTCGGTGCCGGCGCAAATCGAAGGGCGAGCGTAATTCCCCTTGAAGAAGGCCCGCAATATTCATGGCCGCTTCACGGGAGGCCAGGTCCAAGATCAACACCGCAAATTGGTCGCCGCCCCACCGCGCCAGCACTCCCTCGAACGCCGATGTTGTTTTTTCGAAGCGGCGCGCGGCCTGGACCATCAGTTCGTCGCCGGCCGTATGACCCAGCATGTCGTTGATGAGCTTGAATCGGACGATGTCGACGATGATCACCGCGAGGCGCTGGCGCCGCTTCGTGCGCACGTCGCGCAGCGCCCGATCGAGTTGATCCATGAAATAACGCCGGTTCGGCAGTCCCGTGAACGCATCATGAAACCGGGCATGGTCGAAGGTCTTCTGCAGATCGAGCCGCTGCTGGATCTCCGCCGCGAGCTGCTCTTTGACCGCGCGCTGGCGACCGCGCGCGGCCGCCAGGGCCGCGCGTGAGCGTTGCAGCGCCTGGTTCAAATCGTGAGTGCCGAAGGCGAGGAGCCATGCCAGGAACACCAGCAGGCCGATTTCCGATGCGAGCAGCGTGGCGGGATACCAACCGGCCCGTGGGCGGATGGCGACTTGCAGGTAGCTTCCGGGAATGGCCGCCGCCGCCGGAAGTCGTATCCTTGCCGCGACGGCATCGGTCAAACCTTCCGTGCGCGAACTGACGAAGCTGCGCAAGCGGCCGCTGCCGGGCTCGACTTGAGACAGCTCGAAGTCGTAACCCATGCCGGTCAGCTGCGCTAGGTGGCTCGCGGCGATCAGCTCATCCAAGTCAGCGTAGGCAACCGACCAAGCCCGCGATCCGGGTACCTCCACAGGCTTGCGTCCCGCTATCGGAAAGCGCACGGCCATGAGCCATAGGCTACCCAGACGCATCGGACCCAGAACGGCGGAGCCAGGTACGGTGCGGGTGGACTCCGCCGGCCGCCATTCGCCTGCAATGCCGTTAGCGGTGGCGGCCTCTTCCGGCCGGGAACCCAGCGCTTTGTCGTCGCTCGTCATCCAAAAAGTCTTGGCCGCCGTTGGCACCCAGTCGACCTGGGCGGCAGCGGCCGCCTGTCGCTCCGCAAGATCGGCCAATTTTTGCAGCAGCGGCTCGATCTTCCTTACGGAGGTGTTCACGACCGTGGCCGCCGTTTCGCGAGCTGCGGCGGCGTGGTGCCGCACACTGAGGTCGAGCAGACGCGATCCGGCGATCAGCGCCACGGCCAGCACCACGGCCGTGGGCAGCCAAGCAACGTTGCCTCGGCGGATCGACGCCGTCGCCTGGAGGATGGACGTCGCTGCCTGGCGGAGCGAGTTCTTCACTTTGGCCTGCCTTCATGGCGCAAGTGAAAAACATAGCCGAGCGTCACCGCGACGCGGTTGCTGCCGGAGAGATCCTGGTAGTCGACGACCAGAGTCAGGTCGCCGCGCCCATGCGCTAACGTTTTGGTCGCACCCACGTAGCCTTCCTTGAGCGACTTTCCCGGAAGGACGATCTCCAGGCCGATGACGGTCGGTGCGACCTGGCCAAAAGCCATGCCCGCCAGAAAATTCACCGGGGACCCCAATATGTCGATTCGGGCAGACGTGAGGTGCGTTCCCAAATTGCCGCTCACCGAGTCGGCGTAAGAGACCGCCGTCAGAATACGAGGATTCCACGAGTACGAGAGCCCGAGCTTGGGCAGGTTCCCGTGCGTCTTTTCGACTTCGAACTGCCGGTCTTCCAGTTGCACGGACAATCGATGGAAGTAGGTGCCGAATACCCCGGCCGCCACGATGGAATATTTGAAGGCATGCGGACCGTCATCGCCGGCACCCTCATGCGCTTCGCCGTAGAAGCTGTAGCGCGCGTCGCCGATCTCACGGCTCAAGGAGCCGTTGAGTGAGCCGAAAGTCCAATGGGCAATGGATATCACCTGGTGTTCCACCGCGACTCCCGCGAGCGTATCGGCATCGAAGTTGTGCAGCCACGCGGCTGACGCGCCGCCGCCGCCGTTGGTTCCCGGGAGCGTGGACCCGTTGGCGCTGAGTGCGATCCGATCGTCGGACGCCGAGGCCGGGGCGGAATCGGCACCGAATGCCGTGCACGGCGCAAGCCAGCCGGCCGCCACAATGGCGAGCCGCGCAAATCTCATCGCAGTTGCCTCACTGAGCCCGTGACCACAGTAGTCGAGATCGTCCCGAGATCGGCTGTGCCGCCTTTGGCGACGGGGAGAATCGACACCGTGAAGATACGCTCCTGCTCGCCGGACAACGTTATTGCGGAACTCGTGACTTGATAGACTCTCTGATCGATTTCTATGTGCAGCTTGCGCCGATCAGTCAGTCCGGGCTCCCACCAACGCGGGCCGGTATTCGGCAGAGACAGCAATTGCGCCGCATCCGCTCCGACCTCCGCGCCGCCAAACAGCCACACCGCAGGCTTGTTGAACGCCAGCAGCCGTCCCTGCGCATCGATCACCAGGACGGCATGGTCAGACGTGTCCAACGCCGCCTTCAGGCAGAACACCTCGGTTCCGTCCTCGATGGTCAAAAGCGCCAGGCGATGTCCCTCGTGCACGACATGCAGTACTCGCACCTGCGTCACTCTCAGTTCGTCCCCGACGCGGATGACGGTCGAGGGCGCTCCGCCGTCCGGACCAACGATGAGTTCGTGGACGATGTCGGGATACGAGAAGCGCAGCGCGTCGAACAGATTGCGCCCTTCGAGCGGAGTCTCTCCGCCGCGCAAATAAGCGGTCGCGACGTGGCTGGATGCGACGACCCGCATGCTGGCCGGATCGATCAGCAGAGCCGGCAGAGGCAGCTGCTCGATCAGGCTGGCCCACAGCTCCTGCCCGCGCTCCGCTTCGGTCCGCGCCCGCGCGGTATGCGCGTTCAGCCGCTCGAATAGGATACCGACATATTCGGCCGCCACCGCACATGCGAACAGACCGACGGAGAATACTTCGAGCAGTACGATCAGATAACTTGACGGCGCATAGAATCCCGAGAAGGACGGCTGCGTCGCCGTGCTTTGACGGCCGAGCAGCCAGGTGAGCCACGCGTCGCCGCCGAGCAGCCCGCTCGCGTACCAGCGCAATTCCGGCGCCTCGGCGAGAGCCACAACCCCGGCGACGCAGACACTCACCGCAGCGATGAGATACGGGTGCCAGCGGGAAAGAAAAATTGCACCGATCACCGGCAGCGCAAATACCATCAGAAACGTCGGATTTTGCAGGGCGCCCACGTGCTGCCAGATGAATCCGATCAGGATGACGCCGATCACATCCAAGAGCGTCAACGCAGGATCGTGCCACTGCTTGAGCGATCGAATTCGAGCCGGCAGGATGGTAAGCACCATGTGAATCCCGCCGAGTGCGAGCAAACCCCAACTCGCTGCTCCGACATCCACCTCGAAGCCGCTGGCAAACCAGGGAACGCCCGTGGCGGTCAAAATGACGACGATGGTCAACAGCCAGATGTCGCTCAGCAGATGAACGCGCGGGTTCTCCCAGCCAGGGCGCGGTATCAACTGCGTGCTGCCGACATTCATACTCACTAAATCACCCTTAGTGCGGATTGGCCTGCGCGGCGACGGTCGCATTGCTTCCGCGGGCCGGACCGCTGCCGAAGTTGTTGTCCTCGAGGAAGGGTTGCGACTGCACCTTTTTTCCATCGGGTCGCTGAAAGTCCTCGACGTGCAACGCGAGTGCATGGGCGCGCAACACCTGATTGCGCCGCAAGATCGGCGAGTCGCCGATCACATCGATTCCGTTGAACCTCGGTTCGATGATCGTGTTGCCGACCGCCGTGCTCGCGCCGCGGGCGTCCCCGAGCACAAAGGCGAGACCGTAGCCGCAGTTATGCAGCCGATTGGCTCTCACCAGCGTGTTGGACGACCCGCGCACCATCACGCCATACGCGGTAAGCCCCTCCAACTCGTTGTCGTCGATGATGGCGCCGCGGGCGTTCTCGACGACGATGCCCATCGAGGCGCCGCCATTGATGCGGTTCGCCCGGATCACCGCCCCTGCACCGACCAGGTGAACGTCAGCCTCCCGGGCATTGATGAAGTCGTTGCGCTCCACCAGTACCGAAATATTGCCGGCGACGATCCCGATGCCGTCGTCCGTAAACCTATTGTCATGGATGCCGATGACATCATCGTGCGAATCGGGCGCGCCGCGCACGGCCCAAATGCCGGCATCCTTGTTTTTCGTAAACTCGTTGTTGGCGACTGCCGAATTGCGGCCCGCTGCCCCGAAGCGCACTCCGAGGCGGTCCTTGATGAAGTGGTTGCGCTCCAGCAAGGTATCGCTGGCATTTTCGGCAACTTCCACGGCGACGTCGCACGAATCGATCGTCGACGCGGAAAGACGAAATCGCACGGCGCGTACCAGGATCGCGGCACCGGTACAATTTCTGATCACGATGCCGTCGATCGAAGTATCGGGACCCGAGATATCGAGCACCGGTCCGGCGCCGAGTGCCTGCGCATCGATCTGCACCCCCGAGGCTTGTCCCCCCGAGGCTTGTCCTCGTAGCTTGACGCCATGCCCGTTGACGAATGCCGGCAGCGGCGTTTCGAGATTGATCTTGGGCACTTCGATCGAAATACTGGTCGGGCCGGTTGCGGTCGCGACGACGAACAAGGCTTCGCGCAGCGTGCCGGGTCCTCGGTCGCCGGCGTTGGTGACATGCACCAGGACCGCTTTCTCGGTGGCGCGCAGCGGCTGTGCCTGAGCCCGTTGGGTTTCATACCAGTGGCCGAGCGCGACCACGGCTGCAAGCAACACGAAAACACCAACAGCTGCTATCGAGCGGCGCCTGATTTCCATGGTCACTCTCCCCGATTCTTGACTACGAACACGGCATGCCACGAGCGGGTCACCGCGCGGCGCCCGAAGAGCGCATCGATCGGCAATGAAAGCGCGGTCGCGAGCGCCAGCAGGCCGAGCGACAGCTTGCCGGGCAGTGTGCGGACATAGGGCAATAGCTGCGTCCTGAAGGGCGCCGGATCAACGCCCGTCAGCGCCCGCAGATCCAGATCGCAGTCGCGGATCAGATCCAGATAAACGTCGCGATGACGCGCCCTGAACACCGTCGTATCACAACGGTTCACCAGGCTGGTGGGCGCCGCCTCGAGCAGAACCATGCGTGCGCCCGAGGCGAGATGGGCGGCCATCGCCGCGAGCGCGGCACGCAGTGCGCGCGGATCGAGAATGTGCTGAAGCACGGTGACGCCCAATACCAGGTCGAACCGTTCGCCCAGATCGAGATTCGACACATCCTGTACTCGAAAACGGCAGCGGTCGGCCACACCCTCGGCAACCGCTCGCCGCTGGGCTTGCGCGATCATGGTCGGACTCAAGTCCACGCCCAATACATCGGCGCCGCGTGCAGCCAGCAGCCGGCTCCAACGGCCAATGCCGCACCCCACGTCCAATACGCGGGTTCCTGCGTCGACTTTCAGCCACGGCTCGAGCGCCAGTCGTTGCTCCAGGTGAATCGCACGATTGTAGAATTCGGGCATCCCGTACGCGCATACCGCCGCCAGCCCCTCGCCTTCGGCCGCGAATCGCCGCGCGCGATCCTCCCAATACAGACTGGGGCTATACAGCTGGGGTGCGGGAATGCCTCGTACGGTCATTCAAACATCCTCGCTTTTTCCGCGGCGACTCGGTTCCACGGCATTCTCGTAGTGATCCTGATAAATGCGCCGTCCAAACAGCCTGAGCGCAAAAAAATTACCGAAGCCCACCGTCATCGGCACGATATGCGTGACCGCGTAACACAGGTACAGCGGGACGATGGGCGCCGTATAGGCTCGCTCCGCTTTCGGCACGCAGGTGAAGAGCGCGATCACGCCGAGCGCGAGATAGCTGCCGATCGCAGCAGTGAAGTATTCGGGATTGCCGAGAGTCCCCTGCGGCACGAAATCATCCAGCAGTAACGCGCCCATCCCGCCCAAAAAGCTCAGCAGCAAGAGCACGGCGCTCACGATCTTGATCAGATGAATCGCGAGCGACAGGCCGCCGATATAAACCAGGTAGTGATATGCGGCGAAGGGCGAGCGGAGGCCGATTCGCAGCACTTCCGAAAAGCGTTCGACGTAGACCTTGACGAGACCGTGGTACCAGCCGACGCGCTGCGAGAACCAGTGCTGCAAGGTTCCCGGACCTTCCGTGCTCACCACCAGGCGTCCGTCGTAATAGATACGCTCGCCATGGCTGAGGAGAATCAGAGCGTTCTCGAAATCCTCGGCATAGACGGAGAGAGAATGTTCGCTGAGCGCACGTGCCAGCGCGCTGCGGCGGTAAAAGGACGCGCCGGAGGTGATGCTGAAGTCTGCGAGGCTCTCACGCCCGACACGGAACGCCAGCGCGTATTCGAAGGCCTGGAATCGCGCCAGAAATCCGTCAGGCTCGATCATGATCCTCGGACAGGCCGCGGCTGCGCCGGATTGCTGGAAGTCGCTGATGAACTCATCCATATCGATCGTGCTGCCATCGTTCAGCCCGCGTATGCGGATGTCCGGATCGATCACCATGACGGTTTCGATATGCGCCGGCAGATGCTCGAGCAACCGGCGCAAAGCGCCGGGTTTGCGGCGGTTCACACCGTCGTCGAAACACCGCCATCCGGCCTGGCGCAGGCGCAGGACGGTGTTGTCCGTCGACCCGTCGCTGATGAGCCACACGCGGTGGCGGTAGGGCCCGAACGCCTCCATGAACTCTTCGAGGCGGTCCTCGAGATTGAATACGGAAGCAATGATCGCAAATGGCAATGCGGGGACGGCACGCCTTCCGTCAGGCGGCAAGATGGCGGCGAGATTGACCGAGAGATTGCCGTTCCGGTTGCCTTCGGGGACGCCGCCCGGGGCGACCGTGTGGCGACGCCGCATGTACAAGCGCAAAGCGAAATCGAGCGCGTCCGTGTACACGATGAGATTGGCGACAGCCAGCACGAGGATCGAGAATCCAGCGGCCCGAGCGTTCGCGACGCACAACGCGATCCATCCCGCCAGCAGCCCGCATACCGCAAGCGGCGCGACCACCGGCCATGTCCGCCGAGTTCTCACGCGGTAGCGGCGGCAGGCATCGCCGCCTCCGTCCGGAGCCCGGGAAGCCGGGCGTACAACTCACCCCGAACCTCACTCTCATCGGCAATATACTGACCGCGCTCCGCCATGATCGGCAGGGAACTCAGGATCCATAGCAGCGACCGCAGTCGCGACGGCAGATGCGCGACTTGCCGCTCGAGCGGGCCGAGCATGGATTCGAAGCTGCGTTCCATGCGCAGAATCGCGTCGGCGACGTTGGGATCCCTCGGCAGAATTTTCACCGGTTGTTGCCAGGCGATGTCGGTCCCCGCGACATGCTGACGGGCGTAGTGCGTATAAGGCAAGAGACTCGGATCCTTCGCAAGCATCGCTCCCGAAAAGGGAATGACGTAGGGATACATTCCGATCTCGCATCCCTGACGCAGCCACCGGTACGCCTCGCGCAACGTTTGCGCAACGTCCTCCAGAGCCGCATGCGGCGAGCTCAGGATCAGATCGAGAAACGGAGTTATCCCGCTCGCCAGAGCGGCGGAGAGCATCGGCTCGA
>WNFG01002313.1_pt1 | contig 15968 bp, 28 predicted proteins | sample 5400431 | NCBI WGS metagenome assembly WNFG01 (sample SAMN13153346, study PRJNA577476) | soil metagenome | isolation source: 120 cm saprolite under Douglas fir tree site 2 hole 3 replicate 2 | place: USA:California | collected 2015-04-18 | reverse complement strand
CGGATCCAATTGCGCGCCTGATCGGTCCATTCCTTTCCGATCGTCTTGGTCAGCCGGTCATCATCGAAAACAGGCCCGGCGCGGGCGCTAACATTGGCACCGAGATCGTCGTCAAGTCGCCGCCGGACGGGTATACGCTGCTGTTCGTCAGTACAGCCAACGTGATCAATGCGAGCCTCTACCGCGACCTTACTTTCAACGTCACGCGCGACATCGCACCAGTTGCCGGACTTGTGCCTTTACCGCTTGTCGTTGTTGCTAATCCTTCCGTTCCTGCAAGGACAATTGCCGAATTAATTGACTACGCAAAGACGAACCACGGTCGGATTAACTTCGCTTCGGCGGGCGTTGGCACATCCAACCATCTGGCAGGCGAGTTGTTCAAATCGATGACCGGGGTTGACTTCGTGCACATACCGTATCGCGGCACAGGTCCGGCGATCACGGACCTCATCGGTGGCCAAGTTCAGGTGATTTTCGACAATCTTTCCACATCAATTGAGCATATTCGAGCAGGGAAATTGCGCGCGCTTGCGGTGGCCACGGTCCGTCGCGTTGACGCCCTGCCCGAGGTCCCGACCGTCGCGGAAACAGTGCCCGGATACGAAGCGAGCTCCGTTCATGGAGTCGGCGTTCCTGCCGGGACGCCCACCGAAGTTATCAATGTATTGAACCGGGAGATCAACGCAGCCTTGGTCGATGCCCGCATCAAAAGTCGGCTTGTTGATTTGACCGCGATTCCGATTCCGATGACGGCGGTTGAGTTCCGCGCAGAGATTGGGGCCACGACCGACAAATGGGCGAAGGTGGTCAGGTCGTCCGGCGCAAAACTTGAATGACCGTAAGTTCCGGAGTGGGTCAGATTCGTCCGTGGTGCTCTATCGGCGTGGACGGCGGCTTGCCCCCCCGATAGCTTCCGTGCCGGTCGGATGGCGGCTACGGAAGGTGTCGACCAAAGCCGACACGGCGCTGAAGTTGCGTGGTCGTCGCGCACTTCGGGGTCCATCCTGGTTTAGTTTAATCCGTCCAGACATCGACGGCAGTCCAATCGCGGCGCGCGCCTTGTCCATCAGGTGCATATCTGAAGAACCAGGCGATGCAGCGGTTTCCGCAGTTGGAGGCGGTCGGTCCGGCACTGTCGCCTGCGATCGGAGCGGCGCTCGTTCAACCGAACGACGATGCGCTGGCCCGATGACGGAAGGGCCGGCGCGGTGGGCCGGCAGCCCGGGCCGCCATGATTGTCGGATGAATGCCGCACGGCGCACGAAGCGTCGAGCCGGCGCGAACAAAGCCGCTAGCATCGGTACTTCCGATTCGTGGTATAGTTCGGGCTGTCAGCGGACCTTTTTGCTGAAGGGCTCAGACGATGAGCGACACAAATTCATTACAATGCTCTTCTCAGCGCTCTCCGGATGATTCCGCCGGACAAGCGTCAGTGGTTTATAGAGCGCGGTCTCAAAGAGATTGCAGAAGACGAGCGGCGCGGCGAACTTAAGAAGCGATTTGATGCGTTGCCGACCGATGAAATGGAACGCGTGCTGGGCGTCAATCGGGACACCGATCCAGGGCCGCCGCCAGAAGCCAGCATCGATCGGATTATTGCCGCCAAAAAGAAATGGCGAAACCCAAGCTCAACCGAATAGAAAAAGGCGGCAGTGACCGGCCCAATACTGCAATAGAAAGGCCCCGCTCCGGATGAGGAAAGCGGGGCCAAGGCAGGCCTCCCGGTGAATGGAAAAAGGAGGCTGTCCTGCGTCTATCGGACTCAGGACTGGTCCGGCAACTGTACGAAGGTCTCTGCGGATCGGGCCGCATGAGAAAGAGCCGGCCAGATTTTCTTTGGAAGCCTTGTGAGCTCTCTCACATTGCGATCTTCCTCCGTGGTGGCATGATGCCCTGGGGGCTGCATGATGGGAGGGGGAAAATGCGCAAGTTTTGGTTTGGACTGGCTTTTGCGGCCATGCTGATCAGCCCAGCATCGGCGCAGGACTACCACAGGAACTGGGTCGAGTGCGCGAAGGAACTCGGCTGGCAGCTCGATCACAGCCAGAAACTAGGTGATGGACGTACGCTCACAATGTGGAGATGGCAAAACGAGGCGCAACAGGCAACTTTCAACGATTGTGTTGCGCGGAAAGCAAGTGTCGCATCTAAGCCATCCGGCAACGTGCGGCAGCGAACTTCACGATGAAAGGGCCGGCGCTGGGGCCGACCCTCTGTCGCATTGCCCGGTGTGGCCTGGCGATGCGCTGGCCGCGGCGGCCTTTTCGCCATCGATTGCTGCCACCTGATAAAACGCCGGATTGGCTTGGCGTGATGTCATGCCAAGCCATGTCGAGAAAACTTCCTTCCACGGTAGCTTGATCGGCGGCAGGATGAGTTCGCCATCAGTGGGGAGCTTTGGACGGCGAGGCAGCGGCGGCCCTTTGTATCCCTCGATCACCCTCAAAGCCGGCTTCTCAGGGGCAGGCTTCATGATGCCTCTCCCGCGGCTTTAATCGTCTCGCCGATGGTTGCCAGAAATTCGCACAGTTCGCCCTGATCGCTAAAGATGTCATAGCGGCGTCCGCCATGAGTGAGCTCGCCTCGGTAGTAGCCGATCACATTGTCGATCACAGCAGAAGCGCCGGCCAGTGTGGTCGGCACAATCTCGATCAAGGCAGCCGCTGTCTCCTTTTCCGCATTGCTAGCGATCAGAACATTCGCGTTGGCCGCTTCGTATGCTTCGTCATCGTCGGACGCCTCAGCAACGCCGAAGGTGGCGACTGCGGCGTCAAAGGTTCTATATGCTTCGCGGTGCACTTCGATCGCAGCATAGATCGGATCGGCTGTGGCGCCCGTAGAAAGCCCGCCCAGCGCCGTTGCGGCCGCAGGCACTCCAGCGGCGGCCACGGCCGGGACGCTCGCCAGCAGGCGGCGGCGCGACATGGTGGTGTCGGTTTTCATGATGTCCTCCTTCGGCGGATGATCCCGCCCCGCCGCCGATCAGCGGTCGCAACCTGCTATCCCGATCGGCAGAAGGCCGGGATCATCGCCGTGCACTGGCCGCGGCCAGCAAGAGCAGCACCGCGGCCGGATCAAGCAGCAGCGCCACGATCAGGATGAACCAGCGCAGCACGTCCTGATCGCCGGCGCCGAGCAGCGTGGCGAGGTAGCGCACCGGGCCAAGATCAGCCTCGACCTTGCGGCGCTCGCCGTCGATGGCGGCTTTCTCGACCTGCAGCGCCGCAAGGGCCTTGGCCTCGCTGGTGCGCTGGGCAACGAGCTCGCCCCGCACCTTGCGCTGCTGGTCTGCCAGTGCCATCGCCGCGGCCGTGCGCCCCTTGCTGGTCGCCTTCTCGATCGCGCCGTCTATCTGGGGCCAAGCCGTCGATCGAAATCGGCCACGATGCCGGCCTGCACTGACAGACGAGCGTCGGTATCGGCGGCACGCCCGACGAACGCGATGTCGCCTCGACCACGTGACCAATGTGCGCCTTGGCGAGGAAACCGTAGGCGCCGATCGCATTCAGCCCCATCAGGATCCCGACCAGGATTCCGAGGGCGGTCTTGAGCGGTGGCCGCCCGGTAGAGCGGCCAAGGGCAGCGCACTGCTCATTCGAGCGATGTGACGATCACGGAGCCGTACCCGATCGCCAGGACGACGATCGTCGCGACCTTGCTGTCGGTGAGCATCAACGTGAGAATGCCGGCGGCGATGACGGTCAGGATTGCGAGAGTTCTTTCCATCAGATCCACCGACCGGTGCCGACCCGGTGCGCGATCGCCAAGATCACTGCGCACACCGCAGCCGATACGATGATGTCGACCAGGGTCATCTCAGTGCTGCTCTCGGCTGGCAATGAACCTTGCGGATCGTGGGCCCGGTACCGGAAGGGATTGCGGGTGCTGGCGTAGTCGAGGCTCCCGGTCCTCTCGGCTAGCTCGCGCTGTTCGGGGGTGAGGTCTTTGCGGAGCTTGCGTCGATCGTTAAGCTTTGCGCACCGCCCCAGCGCGGCAAGACGGCATTCAGCCGGCGAATGCTCGCCTATGTTTCTTTCGTTTCCCCTACGCGTGCACTATTGTGGTCAACCCGCCGCCCGCGCCGCTGGTGAGAATGCGTATGACCACCTCTCAGCTTGTTGCCCAGCATGTTCCCTATTTGCGACGATACGCTCGCGTTTTGACGGGAAATCAGGCGTCGGGCGATTCCTATGTAGCGGCAACCCTGGAGGTCCTGGTCAAAGAGCCGGACCTGCTCGCGCTGGCGGAACACCCCAGAATTGCATTGTACCAGGTATTCTCAAGAATCTGGAATTCGGTCCGAGTGAACACAGGCGCCGAACCCGCCGTCAATCTCGCGCCGGCGGAACGCCATCTCGGCCAGATTACTGCGATGCCCCGTCAGGCATTCCTGCTTGTCTCGGTCGAGGGGTTTTCCGAAGACGATGCGGCTGCAATTCTCGACGTCGATCAACAAAAGTTGCAGAACCTGGTCGATGAATCCGGACGAGAGCTTGCGGTCCAGATTGCTACTGACGTTCTGATTATCGAGGACGAGATGGTAATCGCGCTCGATCTTGAACAATTGGTCGAAAACCTTGGCCACCGCACCATCGGGATCGCTCGCACCCGGGCCGAGGCGATAGAGCTGTCGAGAGTCAGGCGTCCCGGTCTTATCTTGGCGGACATTCAGTTGGCCGATGGCAGTTCCGGATTGGAGGCGGTCAACGATCTACTCAATTCATTCGAAGTCCCGGTCATCTTTATTAGTGCTCATCCCGAGCGTTTTCTCACTGGCGAACGGCCGGAGCCGGCCTTCCTGATTTCCAAGCCTTACCAGCAATCCACGGTTTCCGCCGTCATCAGTCAAGCGCTATTCTTCGAGCGCAACGCGAGGCGCAATCCAAGAAGCGAGCAATCGAGTTCGTGACCGAGCCCAACGAGTTCGAGGAATTCCTGGCCCGCCGGGGAACGCCGCAGGCGGATCGCAATCAGGATCATAGATGTGCTGATAGGGCTCGCGCTCGCCGCAATCGCAGCCCTGATCCTGAAGATGATCTTCTTCTAGAGCCGAATGTTGTGCCCAATGCATTGGGGCACTTCCTTTCGCACATTGCCGCACGCATAACCCGAACACTGTGAACGCGCTATGCTGCAAGACGTGGCGGGGTCGACCCATGTTCCTCGCTACCGCGACTCTCACTTGGCCCCGGCGCGCGCTCGGTACACCCCTCCCTCTTCTCGACAGCGCGTCGGGCTTCTTCCAGCTTGATGCCTTCATCGCAACGCAGATGACCGAGGGTGTATAGCTACCGCCCAACGCGCCCCATTAACGCCACCTACCAAGCGCATCATTCCAGCGCTCATCCCCTTTCCTTCCTTTCCTTTGGGGGATGGCATTGAAGAGTCTGTGACTGGCCCGCGCCTTCCCCGCGCGGGTCTTCTCTTTTGACAGTCAAATCAAGTGGCTCGTTACCCCAGGCAGCCTCGGCCACGCAAAACGCACCAGCGACCGCCCTACGAGTCGGGCAGGCCATCGCAGCAGCCAGTCGCCATACCGCGCCGTCGCGCCAAAAACGGGATCATGAACCCGCGGCGGGCCCCGTTGAAGGTACATAGTTCGCGGCCGATACTGGCCGCATGCCCGAAGACCACCCCTACCGCAAAAACCCGAGCGTCGCTGATCTCATGCGGACCCGGGCGGTTGAGGAGGCTGTCGCGGCGGCCGAACGCGCTAACCAGCAAGCCGCGCTGGCGGTGGTCGAGCGCTGGAACACAGAGCGGTCGCCTCTGTGGTCGCCAACGATCCGCCGCTGCGCCATCACCGCCGGAACGCCGTGGCTGGATATCTATTGTCCCGGTTGCCAGACCAGCCGGGCGATCGACATCCGCACGTTCGACCGTCACCCGCTCGCGTCGGTCGGCAGCCTGGTGATCGGGCTGCAGTGCTCGTGGTGCCCCGGACTGGCGCCTATCCCGGTCTTGACCGCACTGCACGCGCTGCCGCCGGCCGCAAGGTGGAGCAAGAGCATGCCAGTCGAATTCCTGCACAGGGTTGGGTTGCTGTATACGAGACGCCGTTTGAGTGAGGGTGATCCTAATGAGACACTTTAACAGTGCCGAGCAATGGCGGTCTGCAAATGTCTGCACCTGGACAAAGCGGACCAATAAGACGCAATGGGGAGGTCTAATCCGTAAGCGACCGCGGTCTTGGCATGTTTGAGAACTGGATTGCGGTGCCTCACGCTGCTCTCCTCAATCGCGCGAGTCCGCGCTGCCGTTTGCGCTCAGTGCGCCAAGTTTGAAGAGGGCCTCGAAGTCGTTGGCTACACCCCAGTGCTCGATAATTTTTCCATCTGCCACACGGTCGATATTTACTGCATCGATAACAATCGGTTTTTCGTAGGCCTAATCCCGCGCCATTCCCGCTGATGTGTAGCGCGTCCTACGACGCGCGAGGCAACGAGGTCGCCTTCGGCGATCTGACAGACTACGGTAACATGAAGATCGGGGTAGGTCGCTCGCATGCCACGGACGTGCTGCTTGGCGGTCTCGACATCATGCCAGGCGACGAATTCGGCAACCCGTTCGATATCACCGGTATTCACGACCTCTTCGAGATATCTGCGAATGAGTAGTTTTTTGGGAGAATTCATCGAACCAATCCCGAAGCGTAGAGCGCTAGCCAAGGGACCTTACCATACTAGGGGTGGGGCACGGCTCCTGGCGAACGGCGCCCTATCTCCAGCAAAACGAGCTTCCCATCCCGCCCGAACTGCTGGTCCACTTTAGCGGTTGGGCCGCTGCTGGCCCTTCACGACCGGACGGAGTCGCAGCCAACGTCCGCTTGCGGTCTAAGCTGACTTTTTGGCACACGGCGCCGCGACGGTTTGACTCACGGTGAGCTTCACCGCTTGCGGACTGTTCGTACCTTATGTGAACTACGAACAGTTACGTTCGCGCCCCGACGGGATTTATTGAAGAATTCTGTGCTCAGTCGGACTGCGCCAACCGCAGTAAAGCGAACAGTTCTTTTGAGTCGTCCCTTTCACAGCTCAACCAATCACCTGCGGCGACGAGGTATCGACTGAGGCGTCGACTGCACCGGCGGGTCCGGTCGTTCGAGTGGGTCGCCCGCGCCAAGTTCCTTGGCGTCCCGCATGACCTCAATGCAGGACAGCAGTTCGACGTAACTTCCCGGCCCGCCAGTCTTCACGGTCCCGACGCACTGGGTTTTGTCGTCCGCGTTGTATTTCGACCAGTTTTGGGCAAGGGTGTTTTCAGCTGTACGCTCGTCGTCGAGACAGGCCTCCTTGTCCCGCCCAATTACAATAGAGAACTGGGCTGCTGCGTTGCAGGTTGTGGTAACGTCCAACTTTGGCGGATCGCTTGCCACTGCGGCCGTGACTTGTAGTCCGAGCGAGAGCGAAGCAACGGCGATTCTATTAAGCGCTGACATCGTTTTTCCTCACGGGCCGCATCGGTAATTCTTAACATCGCGGCCTTGGGCACGATCATGAGGCCCCGACTCCGCGGGGGCGACGAACTGCGGTGTCGGAGCCTACGCACGGCCCTAGGGGAGGGAAAGCCCGCACGCACCGCAAAGCTAGCACTCGGCCGCCATCAGCCGGCATGAAGGTTTGTTCATGGTGAGTGCGACTTATCACAGTCGAATTTTGCCGCCTGATCGCGCTTTCGGTCTGACGAAGAATCTGTCTTGCGCGTCCGGCTGCGGGGTGATCCGCGCTGAGAAGCGCAGCGGCACGACTAACGGAGGGGCGCGAAGGACCGCGTACACTGCTATGCGCGAACGTTGTTTCCTGACTAAAGGCAGCCAAAAATTGTTGTTGCTGCGAATAAATTTTGCGACATCACAGTAATTCAAAAAGATATGCAGTTCTTGCGATCAGTAATTCGCTGTCCATCCGTTTGCCATGGTTCCCTTGGTAGTCTAACCGCGGGAGGAACCAAAGTGACAGCGGGCGAACTCGCACTGCAAAGGCTTGCCAATGTTCCGCGCGGCATCGCCAAGACGTTGATGCTTGCCCATGGCTTTACTCATGACTTGATCGCCGGCCTTGAGCAGGATGGGCTCGTGACGGTGGTACCTGATATCGCAACAATTGGCCGACAGACGATTGAGGTTGACCTTGTCATGATCACGGCCGCTGGGCGGCGCGTGCACGACGGTTCGACCGTCGCTTCCCAAGGCGAAACATGACCGACCGCTTTCCGGGACCGTGGCGGATCGTCGAGATCCAGAGCGGATTCGCCGTCGAGGATGCCACTGGGGTGCAACTTGGCGTGTTCTACGGTCGAGCCGACCCGAACACTGCAGGACACACCGGCTTTCTGACCACGGATGAGGCGCGGCAAATGGCAATCGATTTCGCCAAGCTGCCGAAACTGCTCAATGGCGGCCGTGCGGAGTGACAACGACCGCGGCTTCGGCAAAGTGTCCGAATTGCAACATCCGGTAATATTCATATTGGTGGCCATTTTCGGCCCACAGAGCGCCTGATCGGCCCTGCGTCATACCTTCTATTAACGGTCCCGGTATGCCTGATGAACTAGGCGACCGCGGTTTCCCGTTTTATGAAGGGGCCACAAATGAAGGCGACCCCTCGAAGGCGTCGTCTTAGCGCGCAACGGCGCCAGGCGCTTCAATTGCTTGCCAGCAGTCAGAGCGGAATAACGGAGACGTTCTTGTTCGCACGCGGCGTCACACCTCACATGCTGGCTCGCCTCCTCAGTAGCGGGCTCGCAACAATCCAGCGCGCGCCCATTAAGTTTGCCGATGGTCGCATTACCATCACGGATGCTGGCCGGCGAGCGATCGAAGGATGATCTGAATCTGGAGGACGGACGGAGCGGGCCGGAGGTCACCCCTGCTGATTCTGGTGGATATGATTTGCCTCTCAAACCAAGCACATGTGCTCGAAACGCGCGGGCAAACACCGGGTGCAACAAGGAGCTGGTGTTAACGCCAGGCACGAATGTTTCGGCGACAATCATGTCCCTACCGTCCAATCATCCCTGGCCCGACCCTTGTCAGCAGCAGCCTTCAAAGCGCACTCAAGTGCCTGGAGCACGCAAATCGTCATGCGCTCCGCGTCAGTGGGCCGGCGCCCTTGGTCCCTTGCGGCATTGACCAACGCGTTACGTTCGTTTCCGAGCGCGTCCACTAGATCATAAGCGTCGATATCGGAGAGCTTCGCCACCGTCTCGCCAAAAGGAAAAAGCCGTCGCCCAAGAGGTTATCGCAACTGCGTCCCGTGCCGTTATGAGGTAGCTCACATCATTCGTCATTTCTGGCGGGCACCACTCCGCGCCAACAAACCGGGCAGCGCTCGCTGAGGAGCTAGTCATGGCGAGGCGGCGATACTCTGTGGCCACGTCGCGGTAATGTTCCGCACGATTCCATTCATCCGACATAGAATACGCCCCCAAAGAAACACCAAAAGTATCCTGCGATTTGCCGTAATATTGGTCACCAAGCAAAAAAGTCCGTCCGACAGGTTCTTGTTCCTGGCGCTCCCATCACATGTGGGCGAGGGATTCCTTGCCCTCGATCACGCGTTCGCGAACGCATGGGGCCGCCAGGCCGTGCACGTTTATAGCGGTCAGTGGCCCTATACCTGGTCTGGTCTGCCGGCCTGCTGCTCGACCTGTTGCGCCAATCTCTCGTATTTTGCAGCGATTTCTCGCATCGTCTGCTGAGCGCCCGCGTCAGTCATTGTCTCAGCTTGGGCAAGGATTTCTTGGGCGCGTGCTCGCCAGCGGCTAACGAGCGATCGAAACTCTAGGTCTCTAACGTGACGAGTCTCCGGGTGCCTGACGTTACGATCTTCATCTTCGGTCGATTCCACCACAGCCCCCGCGTGGAATGAATGCGAGGGGCTCTGAATGGACCGGCTAAAGCCAGGATGCTCGCGCGAGCCCCACCCTCACCGCGTGCAATTCAACGCTAGCACACCGCCGGCCATTTGGGGACATTTTCTTGACAGGAACGTGCCGGATGTCCGGCGCTACGGGGTCAAGAATAAACCGAGCGGGCCGCCTCGACGTGCAAATGACTACGCTGCGCCGGGCGCGAGTACGTCCCGACTGATTAGCCCGATAGTCCAATTTCTCCGTTGTTGGGACTGTCTCCCGGCATCTCACGGATGGTCGTGGGCTGTGGCTCGCCTTGCGGCATACCAGCATCTGGTGCCCTCATGACCCGGCGCTCTCAAGGTCCAAGACGGCCATCGTCCCGGGTAGCTTTGCCGCACAGCCGAAGCTGAAGGAAAGCAAGTAGAAGCATCCTCGCTCGGCGTAAACAACTGCCCTTCCTTTTGTGGCAACGTCTGTGGCGCTCTCGCCTCAATCCCGTTCTCTGTCTGCTTTATGTCTAAAGGCACCGTCGGCTGCAATGGTCGGGTCTGAACCTCAGACTCGATTTGGCTCTCGGCTTTGGTACCCACAGCCGCAGCGGTTGGAGCCTGTAAGGGCAAAAATTCAACGGGAGGAACAGCGGTTGGAGCCTGAGCTTCACGTAGGGGCGAAAACTCAACGGATAGTCTATTGGTTGTGGTTTGCGGTCGACGTTGCGGTCGTTCCGGGGGATCAGAATTACCAAAGAAGAGATAGCCGGCAGGTAGTGCAGCGACTGCGATCGCAATCACAATCAAGAATTTCGTCCGAATAGAGAGTGGATCACTGGGCCGACGCAACATTCGAGTGGACCTCCGCAGGTCTGGCTCAAACGGGATAGAGCGTCGAATCGGGGTTGGCGTCTTAGCCAAAGGCGAGTCCGTAGCAGTGATTACTGACAACTGGGCGGCGCGAGATAAACGCGAAGTTTCCGGTACATCTTGGGGTGAGCGATTTGTTCCGAGCTTGGCGAATTTGTCGTCCTCCGGGGAAGTGGCGACCTCGCTTCGAGCCGACGTCCGATTAAGCAGTTCCGGCAGCCTTGCGAAATCGACCGCAATCTGTCGTGCCTCGTCGGTCATCAGGAAGGTGGTCTGTCCCGCCGTGTTCGGACTGGTCCGGCCGTAGAAAAAGCCGAGTTGCCGGCCAGTGGCATCATAGACGGCAAATCCGTTTGGGAATTCGGCGATCCGCCACGGCCCGGGAAAGCGGCTGGTCATGTGGAAATCCTCAGAGGCCGGAAGCCTCGACGAGCTGATGATGCTCAGCTGAGCCTCCGTTGCAAACCGATTTCGGCGTATTGCGGCGGCCGGGTCCTGGAGCGGCGATTAACGCCGTCCGTGGGTCGCACCCGCACCTGTTTCGCGACTGCCGGGTTTCTTCGCGAGTTCGGCGAGCCAGGCGTCGAGGATGGAGGGTAGTTTTGCCACTTCCGGCCAAGGGCGGCCGAGCGAATCGACTGCCATGTGGCTGTCCTGTCCCGCCGGAATGCAGCCGGGAATAACGCCGCGCTTACGGGCAATTACTCGCTTCTTCATTGCTCTCCTCCCATCGGTCAATACCTAACGACACGTGGTGACCTCGACGGCCCACGGACCTCAAAGAAGAGCGGCGCCGGATGGCTGGCTGGGGGGTCGCAGGGGGCGCGGAATGCACAGCCATCGGGCGCCGCAGTCACAACAGCATCGGGTCCCTTGCCGGGACCCAAGTCGTTAACCCGACAGAGCTACATTGGTTCCCTCGCGGGAACTGATTGCGCTCTTGATTTTGTTCATGGTCTGTTCCTATCATAGAAGTATGACCCTGCTCCTCCGCAAATCGAGCGCCCAAGCCCGCATCGAAGGCTGGGACCCGAGCAATCGGAGCGACAACGATTACGCTGTGGTCGACGACACGATCGTTGGTCGTATCTATCGCGAGATGATCCTCGGGAAACCGAAGTGGAGGTGGTTCTTGCAGCAGATCGCCGAGCAGGTCCGGGGAGGCCGATTCCGCCGCCCAACCAAGGGATGGCCGATACATTGGATGAGGCGAAAGCGGCCTTCGCCAAGCGTTATGAGGAGGTGGGGCGGGGGAAATGATAGGCTGAATTCCCGATGCCACCGCCTCCTCGAAAACATCGGCTCAGTCCAGAGGAGCGCCAGGCGCTGGAGTTACTCGCCAGCGATCCGCAAGGCGCAACTGAGGAACTACTCGTGCTCGCTCATGGGCTCGATAGCGATATGATCGCTGGCCTTGTCCACAGCGGGCTTGCAATGGCACGACGCGAGAACATGAAGGCTGGCAGCAGAGCGATTGAGGTCGTCCGCATCCGGATCACGGGCGCGGAGCGCGACGCCCTTGCTGCCGAAGATTGATGGGTTGACGCAATGTGCGGACGCTTTGTGCAACGCTACACCTGGGACGACATTCAAGACCTGTACGACCTCCCGGACGGCCCTGCGCGCAATTTGCAGGCTCACTACACGTTGCGCCGACGGACGCGGTCAATGTTGTGAGGACAACGGCCGAAGGCGCGCGCGAGTTGGTCTCAATGCGCTGGGCCCTTGTACCATGGTGGTGGAAAAAGCCCCTGAAGCAATTGCCGGCCAGCTTCAACGCGCGAGCGGAGACCGTTGCCGACAAGCCGATGTTCCGTGACGCCCTCAGGCGTAATCGGTGCGTCATCCCGGCAAGCGGCTACTACGAGTGGCTCAAGGTGCCGGACGGCAGGCAGCCGTATTTCATCAGCGGGGCAGACGGCGGCGTCCTGAGCTTCGCCGGCCTCTGGGACCGATGGAAAAGTCCTGAGACCGGCGAACCTGTGATCTCGTGCACGATCGAAGTGAAGCGCGGGCGCCGGGCCCGGGCGCCATGAGATCGGCAAGCTCCCGGCGTCGGCGGCGCATCGGTCTACCGATTCTAGGAATCGCAGTGGCGCCATTCTGCCGGATTGGCTTCAAAAGCTTAGAGAGTTTTTTTCGAAAACCATCGCCACTGCCGCTTGGGGCAGTGGCGCCAGGTGCTGGCCCAGCTAAAGCTGCTAGTCATCACTGAACGCGTAGTGAAGTCACCACGGCGGTGACTAATCAGGCTCGCCCTCTCGCTCCCACTCGCGGCCCCGGCCAAACTCGCCACGGTTCCGGCCAAACTGACCGCGGCCTCTGTCAAGCTCACCTCGGCGGCCAAACTGACCGCGGCCTCTGTCAAACTCGCCTCGGCGGCCAAACTCACTACGGCCTCTCCCAAACTCGCCGAGAGGGCGACCCATCTGACCGCGAGGGATACTATAGCCACCGTACTGCCGGCCATAGCTACGGTACTGTGCGCTCAACGTTGAGCTCGATGCGATAATCGCCGCGGCCGCCGCCAATCCGATCATGATTTTGCGTCTCAAGGTGTTCACTCCTTTGTCAGGAAATGCACCCCAGCCTTTGAGCATCAAACTAGACCGTTCCGATTGAGTTGCCGCGGAAAGCCGCGTCTGAATGCCCACGGAACCTATGTGCATCGTCGCGACTTTGGTCCCGAGCTGTTCAAAGAAAAACGCTCGTTCACGATGTTATTGATTCCGAGAATCGCAGTTATCGAACCCGAAGCGCCGAATCCGCCGGTAGCCTATCCACCAGCGCCATGATCAGCCGCTCGGCGAGCTGTCGATCACCGGACATCGCCCGGCCGTCGTCTGCCGGCGCCGGTAGCGGCGGGCGCGCAAGGCGCCCGTCACGTCTCGTAGGGCGGGAAAGTCACGCAGCGGCTATTCCCTCATCGGTCAGCGCCGGGTATTTCGTTCCCTCCGCCATAGCCCGCCGCAGCTTTGTGAGGCCGGCGGCGAGGGCAGCTGGTGTTCTGCTTCGTCAAGCCGGAAGACGCGGAGGCGTTCCGGGAGCGGTTCGGTGGGTTGCAAGGGCCGGTAGAGCAAAAGGTGGTCGGGCCTGCCGCTATGGTCATAGTCGAAGGCTAAGGCGCGGTCGCTGGCGGATTTGAGATCGTATGCGTCGCTATCGCAGCAGTACTCTCCAACGCCGCAGCACGAAGCGGAGCACCCTGAACAGCGACGACATCACGTAGATGGCAACGAACATGCGGAACAGCAGCGTGTAGTAGAGGAATGCCGTGGCGTTCCGATTGACCGCGACCGGCGAGATTGATTGACGCATATGCTCCATGAAGTCGAATAGCGCTCCGCGGAGCATCAAATCGAGCTGATAAAGAGCAACGCTCAACGGCGAGACGGCGGATTGACTGAAAAACACGGGCTCGCTCACGCGCGACCAAGCGAGAATGCTGATGTAAAAGCAAATTGCGGTGAGGACGAAGAGAGTGCCGAGCTGCGACAGGAAGCGCAACAGCAGGCGGCGGTAGAGGCGCACCTTGATCTCCGGCGCAAGACACATGAAGATGAAGCGCGAGACAATGGGAGCCGAAATGCTGCCAAGCGGGACCACAGGCGATACGATTTCGGTGAGTGGCGCCAGCAGATCACGACGACTTTTCTCAATCTGATCAACTGCCGCAGTGATGTCCGGCTTGGGAAATGCCAATGCGCCGCCGGCATTGATATCGGTCCAGTAAGACTTTTCGATCGCTCTGATCGACATGGCTCTGCTGCCCTTCATGACCTTGTTGAGCAGCAGCTCCCTGGCGCGGCTGAGTAGCGTGCCATCGTTTCCGCTTCCTCCAGATTTCGATTCCAACGCCGCAATCTGTGAATCGATTTGATCTTCAAGCTTGAAGAACAAACGATCGAGATCCCACAGGCAGATGATCCAGCCGCAGATTCCGATCATGATCGCTGTCAAGAGCGAGAACACAATAAGAAGGACGTAGTTGTATGGAACAGAAAGGAACAGAGGAGCGCCCAAAAGCCAGCCTACGATCTCGGCAACCACGACGATAGCGGCCAGCCCAGGTGCAACATACTGCGTCAGAAATCGAATAAGGCGCAGCCAATCGATATGGAAGCCCGTGGGATAAGCCATCATGCCACTCCGTTCGCCGCCGAAATGTTGGGTGCGCCTACGCCGATGGTTCCAGGCGATGCTATCGTGTCCGCCTCGCAATCGGCATTGGGACAGCAATGACGCTTGAACTCAAGATGCTCGCCCTCAGCATCGTACTTGGACTGGTACAAATCGTACTCGCCTCGCATGCTGCAAGCCTGCAACGCGGCCATGTCTGGACAGCGAGTTCTCGCGATGGGGCTGTGCCTGCATTGACCGGAGTAGCGGGCCGACTGGCGAGGGCACTACAGAATTTCGTCGAGACGTTTCCGTTGTTTGCTGCAGCCGTCCTGATAGCGCATGTTGCGGCCACGCACAGTTGGATGACCGAGTGGGGTGTTCAGCTCTATTTTTGGGGTCGCGTTATCTATCTCGCCTTGTACGCTGCAGGGGTTTTTCTGCTGCGCTCCCTTGTATGGTACATCGCGACGCTCGGAATCGTCTTGGTCCTTCTGTCGCTGGTCTGAACCATGACTCGACCATCGAAGCTCAAGTGTTGACCACCTCGCCGGCCCGAGCACCCCGCGCCGCCTCGCGGCGCGGGGCATTGTTATGGGAGGTCGATCTTGCGCGCCTTGGCCCAGCGCTCCAGGCGGCGCGCGCCACGTGCGCAAAATGCCTATGTCGAAAAACCCAACGATTTCAATCCGAGCGGTTTCCGTCGGTCGATGGAATGTCGCTGACGTTACCGCCTACGTCGCCGCCATTGTGCTGGCGGGTGCGGCGCTTGGTTCAGCATCCGCGGCATGGTGGTGCTGTTCCCCGCAGCCGGATCCGCTATGTCACCGAGCTGATCGGCGCCGACACCGACTGCGAACGGACGATCCGGTGGCTGATCGCGCTCCTCGCGGGTGTGATATCGTACGAAATGTTAAAATACGGCACGTCATCTTGCCTTGCGCGTCAGTCGTGTAGATCGCTGCCGGGATGGCCGCTTCCGAAAATCCTGCGCTAGCGATCAAGGCCGATTGGTGCAGACGATATCCGAATTTGCGACCGCGCGAGTTTCCGATCGGGACCGAAATCGCAGGCCCTATCTATCGAGAGAATCTCAGCGAGCCTGCTTCTTGCGCGATTTACCCGACTCTT
>WNFG01007025.1_pt1 | contig 15970 bp, 17 predicted proteins | sample 5400431 | NCBI WGS metagenome assembly WNFG01 (sample SAMN13153346, study PRJNA577476) | soil metagenome | isolation source: 120 cm saprolite under Douglas fir tree site 2 hole 3 replicate 2 | place: USA:California | collected 2015-04-18 | reverse complement strand
TGCCGACGATCGGGTCCAGCGATCCCGGCGGCGGATGGTTGACGACTGTGTTGAGGACGACCGCCAGCCCGAGCAAAATCGCAGCCGCCAACGGATAGAGGGTGATCCGCAACAGCGCGGCCACGTAGCTGCGTCCGGCGTTGCGGCCGAGCTCGGCCAGGTCGATGAATTGCCAGCCGGACGGTCGGCGCGGCAAAGCGGATGCGCGTACTTCGAGACGCGCCCCGCTGGGGCGCTCCTCAGAGTCCGTTTTAGAAGTGTGATTCATGTCAATCGAGCGATCATGAGGCGGATCATTGCGAGTTTGACGAAGGCTTCGCTGACGGCGGGCAGATGTTCATAGTCTTTGGCGAGACGGCGGTTTCGACAGAGCCAGGCAAGGGTGCGCTCGACCACCCAGCGCTTTGGCAGCACGTGAAAGCCCCGCGCGGCGGCGTCCTTGGCGATGGTGATGAGCTGGCAGCCGTCGAGCGCCTGGCATGCGGTTTCGACCATCGGGCCGGCATAGCCGCTGTCGGCGTAGAGGATAGTCAGGCGGGAGACGACACCCTGGAGCCGGGGCAGCAGCGACACGGCGCCGGGCCGATCCTGAATATCGGCCGGGTGGGCCAGAACGGCGAGCAGGAAGCCGAGCGTATCGACCACGATGTGGCGCTTTCGACCTCTCACCTTCTTGCCGGCATCCCAGCCGCGCGGCCCCCCCTTTCCGTCGTCTTGACGCTCTGGCTGTCGATGATGGCGGCCGACGGGCTGGCCTCGCGCCCCTCCGCCTCGCGCGCCGCCATGCGCAGAACGTGCAGCATCTCGTCCCAGACGCCGGCGGCAATGAAGGCCCGCCAGTATCCGTACACCGTCGGCCACGGCGGGTATGCCGCCGGCAGGTGGCGCCATTGGCAGCCGGTGCGCAACACATGGAACAATCCATCCCGCCGCACCCGACATCCCCAACCCGATGTCGCGTTTCTAGTGTCCAAACCATCACATGCCCCCAACATGTTGATGCTGGGTGGCATAGACTCACATTCAACTTGCACGTTCAAGCACACTTTCAAAACGGCCAGTCAGAACGCCTTGGCGCCGAGCAATTTCTGCGTCAGCAATACGGCGACCGCATTGCCGCCCTGAAACACCATCGTCACGGCCGCGTCGACCGTCGGAATTACCTCTTCAGGCCGCTCGATGCGCAGGCAGATGACGCCCATCGCCTGCAGCACCGGCTCGACCGCCTGACCCATCGGGTATTGCCACGGGTTCCCCTCGCCGAAATCGCCGCGCATGCTGACCAAGGTCAGCAGCGGGAAATGTCCGCCCTTCATCAAGGACAGCATGTTGACACAGTTGCCGGTGCCGCTTGACTGCATCAAGAGCACGCCGCGCGCGCCGCCCAGGTCGGCGCCGGCGAGCAAGGCGACACCTTCCTCCTCGGTGGTCAGCGCCACCGATTGCGCGCCGGGGTCGGCGAGCGAGCGGTCGATCAGGATGCGGTGCCCGGCATCCGGCACATAGGCGAACTGGGTGACGTTGCTGGCGCCGCAACAGGTCATAGAGCTCGTCCTGCCAACGCGGCGCGCCGTTGCTGTCGGTCATCTTCGCGTTCTCCGCTTGCGCCTGCCCGATACGGTCAAACCTCGCGCCGCGCGGGGCCGAACGCAACCCCCGAATGGCGCGCGGTCAGCCGTGCGTCGGGGTCGGAAGCCGAGCCGGCGCCGCCGGCGGGCGCAGGCGGCGGCAACGTCGGACAATCGCACCGAGCAGCAGGACCAGCGCGAGGGTGGTGAGTGGAAAATTCGAGGTTCCCGCGACAAGCGTGATCGGGGCGATCATCGCGAAGATCATGACCAGCACCTCGCCGGTCCCCAACGCATCCCCGGCGCCCTGCCGCTCGGCGATGACCCAGATTACCGCGGTGGCGAGTATCGGCATGTCGTAAACAAAGGTGTACGGCGTCGCGAGAAAGGTCGCGACCAGCAGCCCGGCAGCGGCGAGTTGCCGGGGACCGGACCTGAAGAGGGTCCAAACGATCGCCACCGCCGCCGCCGTTGCCGTCCATTGCGCCAGTTGCGCCATCGCGGGCGCGACGCCGAGCTGCAGCAAGGCGACAAGGATCGTCGGCATCAGGTGCAGGATCTGGCTGCTCTCGGCGGCGAACTGACGCGAGAAGGCGGGAAGGTAAGCGGCCCAGCTCGGCCAGATCGCGCCGCCGAACAAGAGGCTCGTCACGACGACGAGAAGGATCGCCGTCACCACCGCAACGGTCAGCGTGCGCCACAGCCCGGCCGTGACGAGCGCGACCGGAACCAGGAGCCCGAGCTGCGGCTTGTAGGTCAGCAACCCGAGCAGTACGCCGCCGGCGACCGGATGGCCGGCAGCGAGTTGCAACCCGCCCGCCAGCAAGGCACCGGCGAGGAAGCCGTTCTGCCCGGACACGATGGCGATCGCCGTGGTCGGCGCTACCAGCGCCGCGAGCAGCGCCGCCGACCGCCATTTCGCGCCGACCGTTGCCCAGAGATAGAGCGGCAGGGTGACCGCGATCAGCGCAACGCAGGCGAGCCAACCGGGGAGCTGCCCGAGCGGCCACACCACCAGCAGAAAACTCGGTGGATAGGGGAACGAATAGATCGCCCCCGGATCCATGCCCAGCGCCAGCTGCGCCGAGCGCAGAACCAATGGGTCGTAGATCGTGACCGCGGCGTGATCGCCCAGGAAACGGCCAAAGCTCCACAGCGCGAAGGAATCGCCGAACCCGTCGGGCCAGCCTCTGGCGGCGGCGACCGCGAGGTAGGTCGCGCCATAGGCGGCAAACAGCGCCAGGAAAATGCCGGCGAGCAACCGAGACTTGTCGCTGGCGGGCCGCCAGCTCAATGCCGAGGCGAGATCGGCGGCGATCGCGGGCTTGGCTATGGTCGTTTCCAACGATGACCTGCTCGCAGAAGGCACCCAAGATCGCGCTGAAGGCGGTGCGATCATGGCGCGCGGTCGTTGCAAAATCGTTACCGCCGCGCGCCGCGATCCACGGCCAGAAGGAGCGGGCAGCCATAATTCTTGGCGCGACTGAAGACCGCGCCTGACACGCCCGGAAGTATCATGGTAAACTTCGCGGTGAAAGCTTTGCGGCGAGACGGCCGCGACGGAGGGCGGAGATGAAGGTCAGAATCGAGTGGTGCAAGCCCTGAAACTATGAACCGCGGGCCCTCCGTGCGAGGGCAAGGTTGGTCGAGCTTTACGGTGCCGATGTCGAGTTGGTGCCCGGGGTGGGCGGTGTGTTTGAGATTACGGTCGACGGTAAGCTTTTGTTTTCAAAGAAGCAAACCGGGCGGTTTCCCACCGATGAGGAAGTCGATGCGCTGGGTGCCGGGGGAGCCGGGGCGCCATAATTGACGTCGACAACCTGCGGCCAGGGCTGTTCTGCTGATAGCGCGCGTGGCGTCCAGCCTGGCTCGCGCGTCGCGCGATACAGCAGCCCTGGTATGCGACCGCCGCGTGATGGGTCTTTGGTGGTAATGCCTGGCCGAACCTTGTGCGATCGCAGGGTCTGTGGCATCGTGCGACCGCTGGCTTTAAGGCTTTGGCAAGCTTTGGCATGCATGGTGGAGGGGTCAGCGGCCACAGGAGGAACTGAATGTTTGCCACACTTATCAGGTTATGGAACAGCGAGGAGGGGGCCACCGCAATCGAATACGGGCTGATCGCCGCCTTGATCGCGGTTGCCGCGATCAGCGCGTTCCAGTTGGTAGGGACCAACCTCACGTCGACCTTCAACAACGTCGCATCGAAGCTTTAACGATCGGCGATTTCCGTCGGTTTCGCACCACGCTAGGCTCGCCAACGGCGTCGCCTAGCGTGGTAGCCGAGGAGCCAGCCGCCACAGGAGGACTTGAATGTTTGCCACACTGATCACGCTTTGGAAGAACGAGGACGGAGCGACAGCGATCGAATACGGCTTGATCGCCGCGCTGATCGCGGTTGCCGCGATCGCCGCAATGCAGCTTGTCGGAACCAGCCTCACGTCGACCTTCAACAACGTCGCGTCGAAGCTTTAACGAACGATCGGCGATTTCGGTCGGTTTGCACCACGCTCGGCGGCGCCTTTGGCGCCGCCGAGTGCGGTGCTTTTGTGTGCCCGGGTGTTGAGCCGCCGGCCATGCGCCCGCGCGCGCTATCCGTTCGCAGCAACGCTTTCCTGGCGAGATGTCGCGGCGGAGCGAGGCGGCACGTCGATCGTTCCGGCGAGGTCGATCAAAACGCCGTACGGAAACTCCTCGGGATTTCTACGACTGGTCCCTTAAAATCGGGAAGATGGAAGATCGCGGAGCGCTCGTGAGTCTCCTCCCGCAATCGCGCGATCTCCGAGTCGAATGCGAAGTCCCGCGCGCCGAGCTGTTGCAGTTCATTGGCCGGGTCCAGAAAAAACTCGCGCACAAACCGCTCATCGTCATATCGGTGATGAACACCGTGGTTAGCCTCTATGTCGGCGGCCGACCAGGGAAGCTGCTGCACAATATGTTGGCGCCGTAGTGCTTCGTCTTTGTCAATTTGCTTTATATGGAACAAATAAAGGTTTTTATCGATATTAGGGCGTCGGTTGCTGTTGTGGAAGCCCGGCTCCCATGTCAATGCAATTCGGGCGATCACAGGCTTACACAGAGTTGAGCGGAATTGGCCGTATTTGCGCTGCAACAATAGTGGCCGGGTAAAGTCAATGGGTGGCTCGATGTCGGCGATATGAAGCACATTAATCCCAACAGGCGAGGCGTAGGAATACGGCTGATCCCACAAATAAGTGTCTAGTTTGGCTGATTTTCCCGGGTCGGGAACGAGCAGTTCATCGCAATCGGTGTAGATGACGATGTCGTAATATCGTAGAAATCCCTGTTGCAGCGAATTGATCAAAAAAGTCCGGTCCCGCTCGTCCAGCTCGTTCCTGGGTAGCGGAATTTTATTAACGCCAGGTATGAGAGCGGTACTCCCGTCATCACTCGCATGGTCGATGACGAACAAATTGGCGCTGGGCGCGATGCGACGGTAATGACGCATCCATATCGGCAGATTAGTGCTCTCGTTATACACCATCGTCATGATGGCGATGTTGCCCGCCCGTCCGGAGCGCCGAGCCGGCGCGACGCGCGACGGGTTCATGCCGTCTTCCGAAAGTATACTTGGTAAAGCGGCAGGCCACCCCACAGCGCGACCTTTCTGGTAAATAGTCGGCCAAACGCGTCAACCGCAAGCCGCGGCATCGCAAGAAGGTCTTCATTTCCGTGTGGCACGTCGCTCCATAAGTAATCGTCAACAATAAGCCAACCACCTAATGAACATAACTGATAGGAGAGAACCAAATCACCAAGCACGTCTGGGGCTTCATGACTACCATCAACGAAAACCAGATCAAAATAATTTCGATAGCCGTTAGTCAGAAGCGCAGACAACATCTCAATTGACCTGCCTTTATATTTCTGGACCTTGACGGAGTTCGTAGTTCCGGTAATTGCCCGGTGGATATTACGGTTGAACCGTTGCTCCACCACTTCCATATCGAATTCATTTTGGTCGGCGCCGCCGGCCCAGTCATCAATACAGAAGACTTCGAGCGGCGCGGTCTTGCTGAAATGGTCAATCATCGTGCAGGCCGAACGGCCTTCGAACGAACCAATTTCTAGAATTTTAGTGATCCTCTGATCCGCCGTCAGGGTCAACCAATTTGGCCAGTACTCGGAGAACCAATCTACAGTAAACTCGTACTTATCATCCATTATCTACATGCCTTGGTGCCCAAGATATGCGCGGTTGCCCCACGCGGTTCGCAGGAATAGCGTTTCCGCTTGGGGCCGGCAAGCCGTCAACTGCCGTGCCCCGGGGGCGGCCGCAACGTCAACCCGTCGCCGATCGCGATGTCGCCGCCCAGGACGATTTCGGCATAGACCCCCATCAGATTGTGCCCAAAGCCGCGCTGCAGGGCGCCGACGATATCGAGGTCGCGCTCCGCCGTCGCCGGGTTGACCTGGGTGGCCGCGCACCGCGTGATCGCGGCAATCACTCTGAGCTGCGCGCCGCCCAGTGCGATCTCGGAGCCGATCCAATCGAGCTCGCTCCAGGCGGGCGCCCCATCGAGATAGACATTGGCGCGGAAGCGGAACGGATCGACCGGGGCCCCTACGGCCGCTTCGAGCACGGCGATGCTAGCGCGGTTGATCAGCGAGACGTATTTGTCGGTCGTCGCATTGGGCTTCTTGCGCGCGTCGGCAAAGGCGTGACCGGGCGCTTCGACCACCCGCAGCGGACCCTCGACCGCGGGCCCGAGGAAATCCGCCAGGAACTCGCTGACGGCGCGGCACCCCTCGGCCTCGCCAAGGCGCGCCTGCACGGCGATGCCTCCGGCGTGCGCGATGGTCAGTTCGCCGGTCTGCGCGTCGAAACGGGTGTTTAGCTGCGCCAGCTTTTCATCACGCATCAGCATGACGAAATGGGTCTTCGACAACCATTCCGGGCGGCCAGAGGCTCGGCGCTCAGTCCCTTGACCGGGTAGCGGTAAATCGCGGCAATCGTTGCGGCCTCGCTCATCGCGCCCCTCGTTGGCAACCCAGTCAGCCTCGGTTATACCTCAATCGCGCAATGGGCGCGGGATTGCCTCGGAGAGACGATGTCGGACGCTGAATCGGCGACGCGAGACTGGGCCGGCGCAAAACCCGCCGAACTGTCCACTCGGTCGAGGCCGATCGCGCGGCTCATTCGGTGCCTCAAGATCGCCGGAGGTTCCGTGGGGCTGATAGCCGCCGCGATCGGCAGCTATTGGGGGGTTCTCCAATATGAGGGCAATCTGCACGCGGTCAGCGCGGGCATCCTCTACCGTTCGGCCCAGTTGAGCAAAACCGACACACAGTGGGCGGTTCGCGAATATGCGATCAAGTCGGTGCTCAATCTGCGCGGCGCGCATGCCGGGCAGTCCTGGTACGACGAGGAGATCGCAGCGGCCGGCGAGCTTGGCCTCGCACATTTCGATTACCCGCTATCGGCGAAGCGATTTGTGACGAGCCAGCAGATCGACGAGATTCTCGACATCGTGCGCAAGGCGCCCAAGCCGCTCTTGATCCATTGCAGATCCGGAGCCGACCGCTCGGGCCTCGTCGCGGCGCTCTATCGCTTTAGCGAGACCGGGGCGAGCGCGGTCGAAGCGGACCGCGAGCTGTCGCTCGTTTACGGCCATTTCCCGTATTTGACGAGCCGTTCAGTCGCGATGGATGACAGCTTTTGGGCGTTCGTCCACAGCCGGGACCGCGCCGCGGCCCGATAATTTTTCATTCCGGCCTAAAGCGCTTCTTGTGCCCTATCAGTCGCTGGCGAGGCAGATAGACCCCCTTGGTCGGGTCCTCAATGACCTTGCCGATAACCCACGCTTTGCGATCATGTTTTTCGAGTATCGATAGAACCGACCCGACATCCGTGTCACTGACAATTACGCAAAATCCCACGCCCATATTATAGACTTCAAACATTTCTGCCGTGCTGACCTCGCCATATTGTTGGATCATTTTGAATATTCCCGGCGTCTCCGGCATTTCATCGATGACGAAGCCGGCGCGCGGGTGCTCAACGCGGCTCAAATTGAGCAGGCCATCGCTGGTGATATGGGCCAATGCCTTGACGCTCGGTACCTGCCGCAGAATTTCCATGACTTCGCGAACGTAAATCAGGGTTGGGCGGAGCAATTCGTCGCCCAGAGACGCATTCGACCCGGGAACCGGACGATCCAACGGAAGGGGCTGTGCTCGCTTGAAGAACGCTTTCCGCGCGAGGGTCAGCCCGTTGCTGTGGATCCCGCTGCTTTGAATGCCGATGATCCGATCCCCCGGCTCCAGATGACGGCCGGTAAGGATTTTGTCGAGCGCCACGGTGCCCACCGCGGTCCCTGCCAGATCAAAGCCGTGGACGACATCTTCGAGCTGGGCGGTCTCGCCGCCGGAGATCGAAATGCCTGCCTGATCGGCGCCATCGGCCAGCCCGATCGCAATGGCTTCAAGGATCTGCGCGTTTGCCTGCTCTACTGCAATGTAATCGACCAGTGAAATTGGCTGTGCCCCTACGCAGATCAGGTCGTTGACATTCATCGCGATGCAATCGATGCCGATCGTGTCGTAGCGTTGCATCAGTTGGGCGATAATGACTTTGGAACCAACGCCATCGGTACAAATAGCCAGCCCGATGCCGCCAATGTCGATGACATTTGCAAAGTAGCCGATCGGCAGCTGAACACCGCCGAAACCGCCGCGAGGCGGCCAGGTACGAGTAATTCGTTGGATCAAGCGGGTGAGACCGATCTCCGCTTCGTCCGTATCGACACCAGAACCGCGATAGGCGGCGTGTGACGTCGGAGGATGATCTGTCGTCATACTGGCGCTCTCGATGGCTCGTCAGCCACGTTCCGACATTTGGTCATTTTCATCGGGGCCCTGCCCATCGCACGCCGCATCGACTCCGAGTGTCAATCCATCAGGTGTCAAGGGTGACACGCCGCTTCCCGAGGGGGAGTTCCCACCGACTCGATCGGGTTAGTGGGCGTTTACCATATCTTGTTATTTCGAACAATCGTATCGCTAGATTTGGTCAAGCGTAGGGCGGATGAGCAAAGCGTAATCCGCCGTCGGCACGACGGAATGCGCTCCGCTTTTCCGCCTACGGCATCACGTCGGATTAAAGCGTTCGCCACAGGCGGAGGTGCCCAAGCCCCAACATTCCGCAAAAGAAATTGGCCGAACCCGAAGGCTCGGCCAAGTTTGAACAGGGAGGCTTCACGTCTAGGAGACGTAAGGATCCGAAGACCCTCTTTCCGGGCGCAAGTCCCGGAAACTTATTCGGGGCATTCCAACCCCAGAAACTGTCGGCGATTGACTATCGCGCGGGGCGGAATATCGCGGTTTGCGCGACTCATCACCAACGGGAATTCGGTCTGGCTCGTCTGCAAAAACCGCAATGCTGTCGTCGAGCCGCAAAAGACCCGCGTCAACTCGCCGCAGTCTGCCTTTAGCTCAATCGGCCCTCGGCTACTTTGCGCAACAGAAAATCGCGAAACACGCTGATCCGCTTCGACGAGCGCAGCTCCTCCGGATAGACGAAATAGGCCTCATTCGGCGGCCCGGACAGCTCCGGGAGGACGCGCACGAGGCTCGTGTTCTCGGCCGCGACAAAATCGGGCAACGAAGCGAGGCCGAGGCCGCTATTCACCGCGCGCAGCTTGCCGTAGGTATTGTTGACTGCGAGGATCGGCCGGCGGTCGCGCCCGGGCTTGGCGCCGGTATCGAGCAGCCAGTTCACGCCCGGCGACGGCGGTCGGGCATCCTCGCCGTAAACGATCAGGCGATGATCATCGAGATCCTCGGCGCGTTGCGGCGTGCCGAATTTCTTGAGGTATTCGGGCGCGCCGTAGATATGCACCTGGACGCTGACGAGATGGCGCTGGATCAGGTCGGGCTGGCGCGGCGGGGTCATGCGGATCGCCACATCGGCCTCGCGCATCGACAGGTCGAGCTCCGTATCGTCGACGACGAGGCTGACCTGGATCTCGGGGTAGAGGTCGAGAAATTCGCGGATGCGCGGGGTCAGCCAGATCGAGCCGAAATCTACGGTCGTCGTGATCTTCAAGGGTCCCTTCGGCCGGTCCTTCGATTCAGAGATGAGGCTCTCTGACATCGCCAGTTTGGCGAAGACCTCGCGCGCGGTGCGGAACAAGAGCTCGCCCTGCTCGGTCAGAATGAGGCCCCGCGCGTGCCGGTGAAACAGCGGCACGCTGAGGCTCTCCTCAAGCGCGCTGATCTGCCGGCTGACGGCGGACTGGCTCAGATTGAGCGCCTCGCCGGCATGGGTGAAGCTGCCTGCCTCGGCGACCGCGTGAAACACCCTCAACTTGTCCCAATCCATCGCCATTTGCTTGCCTTCCGGGAGCCTCCTCCCCGCGCTCGCCCGTTTCGCAAATCCTATTCGGCGGCGCGCGCTGCCGGGGTATCCTCCTGGGCGGCGAGAAACTTCTCCGCCTCCAGCGCCGCCATGCAGCCCAGCCCCGCCGCGGTCACCGCCTGACGGAACACCTTGTCCTTGACGTCGCCCGCGGCGAACAACCCCGGGACCGCGGTCGCCGTCGAATCGGGCGCGGTCAGGATGTAGCCCTCCGAATCGAGCGGCACCCGCCTGGCGACCAATTCGGTGACCGGGGTGTGGCCGATCGCGATGAAGACGCCGTCGCACGCTCGCTCGGTAACCGCTCCGGTTCGCAGGTTGCGCAGCCTGACGCCCTTGACCTGCGGCGGCTCGGGCACGCCGAGAATCTCTTCGAGCACGGTGTCCCAGATGACGTCGATCTTCGGGTTGCGAAACAGCCGGTCCTGCAGGATCTTCTCGGCACGCAGCGCGTCCCGCCGATGCACCAGCGTCACACGCCGGGCGTGATTGGTCAGGTAGATCGCTTCCTCGACCGCCGTGTTGCCGCCGCCGACGATAAACACCTCCTGGTCGCGGAAGAAGAAGCCATCGCAGGTGGCGCAGGCCGACACGCCAAACCCGCGGTACGTCTCCTCCCCCGGCACGCCCAGCCAGCGCGCCTGCGCGCCAGTCGCGATGATCACCGTCTCGCTGACGTAGCGATCGCCCGAATCGCCGATGGCGAGGAATGGCCGCCGGTCGAGATCGAGCGAGACGATCTGGTCGAGGATGATGCGGGTGCCGACATGCTCCGCCTGGAGCTGCATCTGCTCCATCAGCCAGGGTCCCTGGATGATGTCGGCGAAACCGGGGTAGTTCTCGACATCGGTCGTGATCGTCAGCTGGCCCCCGGGCTGAATTCCGGTCGCCAGAATCGGATGAAGATTCGCGCGCGCGGCATAGATCGCCGCGGTATAGCCGGCCGGGCCAGCCCCGATAATCAAGACCTTGCTATTGTGCTGCTCCGGCATCGCGTGAGTCTCAATCCCTGGGCCGATCGAATCGACAGAATAATATAGCATTTTTTTGCGCTGCGGCGACGAAGGCGCGGCTGCCCCCCAGCCGCCCGATCAGAACCCGAACATATGGTCGAGGCTGAACGCGCCGCCCTGGCCCAACAGCCCGTGATAGCCGAAGAGCCGGCAGGTCGGGTCGCGGATCACGGCGTAGGCGCCGGCGCCGGCGCGCGCCCGGACATGCTCGTTAAACAGCGCGTGATAGCGCAAGAGCCGGGACCCGGAGCAAGGAATCGCCAGCGCCGCGCGGGCGATTTCGCCCCCCTCGCGGTTGTGGAGGATGATCTCGGTCGCGCTCGTCGGCCGCCACGGGCGCGAGGCCGGATAGATCAGGTGGCAGATCGTGTCGTAGTCCCCCTCGCCGAGGCGCAGGAACAGCCGGGTCGAGAGGCCGGGCGGCCGGCCGATATAGGATTGCGGCTCGTCGCGGTAGGTGAGGATCGTGTTGAACAGATGCGCGCCAAAGCTGGTCTCGGCGGCATGGTTGCTCAAGCGATGGCGATAGCGGAAGAGAGCGTGCAGCCAGCCATCGCCCTCGCCGCCATCGGCGAAGTCGTAGACCAGCTCGACATGGCCATAGGCGGGCCCGAGCCCCTCGGCAACCGCGTCGAGCGACAGCGCGGTCGCGTGGTGGCGCGGCAGACGGCCCAGAGGGACGCGCGCGATCTCGCGTCCCTGGGCATCGAAGACCAGCGCGGCGACTGGCAATTCCTTTTGCAAGAGCGCCATTGGGGTCGGCAACAGGAGGCTTTCCCATTCCTCGCGCGGCAGGATCGGCGCGGGCAGGAGGTAGCCCTTGCCGAGCATGCTGGTGAGACGGGGCAGCTGCGGGTCGGGCTCCAGATCGGCGCGCTCGACATTGACGTGCGCGATGCGGGGGCGCTCCCCGGCGATCACTTCGTAACGCGGTCGCACGACGTGCTTCCCGGCGCGCAGCTCGATCTGCCGCGGCCAGGCAAGGCCCGGCAGCAGCGCGGCGACGTCGATTGCGCGGCTGGCAAACGGGCCGATCGCCTCGGGGATCGCGACGACGGCCTCCTCGCCCATCGGGGTGAGCCCGATCGCGCCCGGGGGAATCGGGGTCGGGTGGCTGTTCTGGACCCAGAGGATGACCCGCTCGCCGGGGCCGGGCGCCGGCAGGCCGGCATAGCGGTCGGCCGGCCAGGCATTGGCGTCATGGGTGCAGGAGAGCGCCCCGTCGCACGCGCCACCCGGATCGCCAAACGTGTCGAGCGCGTATTTGACGACGTCGTGACCGGCCGCGCCGACGACATGGATGAAGAGCTGGCCGGCGAACTCGCCGAGGCCGAATTGCTCGCGCACCCGGCGGCTGTCGATCGCGATCGCGCCGCCCTGGTTGCCGCAGCTCTCGGCCCACTCGGCGATCACCTCGCCATTGCCGTCGAACAGGGTCAGCCAGCAGGTCGCCGCCGGCGACCCGTAGCCGGACCAGTAATTCACCGTGACGAGCCGCGTGTGCAGCGTGCCGGTGTCGCGAAACAGCGCAAAATTGGTCGCGAAGTTGAGCGGATCGAGATAGGCGCGGCGATTGGTCAGCCTCGCCTCCGGGATGCGCATCGCATCAAGGCTGAATGTTTGTGCGCCGGCCGGCAGATACGGCTCGATCTGGCCGATCAGCCGTTCGGCGCCAAACCCGGCGACCATCACCGAGCGCGCGCGGCACTCCGCGAGGTCGGTGATCGGCAGGGCGCGGCGCCCCAGCACCGCGGCTCCGATGCGCGAGACATCCTGGACATAAATCCCGGCAATCTCGATCCCATCGAGCCCGAAAATCTCGGCGAACCCTTCCGCCGCGCCATGCGGATCGACGATCGCAGTCGGCGCCGCGTCGGCGAGCCGGGCCAACAGCTCGCGCGCTGGTTCTGCCGCATGCGGGTGGGTCAGCGCCTTATAGAGCGTATTGCCGCCGCGGAGATTGTCGAAGGTATCGATGCGCAGCGCCATGATGGCTCGATACTACACCGGCGGCCGAATCGCGAGGTGCGTTAAGACCAGCTCGCGCAGTGCGGCGCCGGCCCGCGCCGTATCATCGGGCGGCGCGTAGGACCAGCACTCGATCTCGCCGGTAAACGGACGGGTGATGCCGGCGTTGTGCATCGTCTCGTGAAACCGGGCGAATTTGGCATCGCCCCCGTCGAGGCCGATAATGTGCACGGGCTTCCCGGTCGCCGCCGCTTCGCTGACCATCGACACCGAATCGGCGGTGACCAACAACGCGTCGGCGATCGCGAGATAGGCGTAATACGGGTTGGCGCCGGTACCGTCCCAGATCAACCCCGGCAGGCCGGCAAGCCGCTTGCGCAACACGGCAAGGCCCGGCTCGCCGGTGCGCCGCGACGGCGTTACCACGGCCGACCCGCCGGTGCGCCGCAACACCGCGGCGATCATCTCGGCGATCTCGCCGAGCCGGCGCAAATCGAGCCGGTAGGTTCGGTTCGAGCCGCCGATCAACACCCCGAGAACCGGCCGGACCAGCGCATCGAGCGCCGGGAACCGGCGGCGCTCGGTGGCAAGGCGCTCGGGCGTCACGCGGTGAATCGCGCCCCTTGTCACCACAATGCGCGGCCCGCGCAACCGGTCGTGCTCGGGAACGAACAGCATGTCGAATTCGCCGCGCCCGAATTGCGGGTCCTGGATCTGCGCCGCCAGCGTGCGGCCACCGCTGGCGCGGCGGATCGCTAGCGCCGGGCGCACCGTGTTGCGGCCGCAGCCGATCACCAGATTGGGCCAGGGCGGCGTCAAGGACTGCCCCGCCTCCTTCGCCGCGTCGAGCGAGGCAAGCCAGAGAAGCGGCGGCAGCCAAGCCCAGGGACGGCGGATCGACAGCTTCCTTTCGCTGAAGGCAAACCCGGTGGCTTCGGCCAAGCCGAGCGCCTGGCTCGCCATGCCCGGCTTGCCGTCGTGCAAAACCCAAACGCTCGGCGATGCCGGGGACAGCGCAACCATCCGCCCGGTTTACGAAAACCGCCGCGCCTCGGCAAGGCGAGCGGCGCGGCATGCGCGTCGTGCGTCCTTCGAGACGCGCCCGTTGGGCGCTCCTCAGGATGAGGTAAGCTTTTGATGGCATTAAGAAAGAACCTCATCCTGAGGAGGCCGCGAAGCGGTCGTCTCGAAGGATCGCACGAGGCTTATCCAACTTGAAGCGGAGGCACCGCCGACCGGTCACACGGTCTCACATCCAAGCTGCCCGCGCCCTCGCGCAACAAAATTGCGCGGCGACGGCGAAATTCCTATTCTTCCGTCGCGGAACGGAACGGGATTGCGCATGCGCGGGCCAAGGCTCGACCGGATCGACCGGCGTATCCTGCAGCTGCTGCAGGCCAACGGACGCATGACCAATATCGCGCTGGCGCGGCGCGTCGGGATCTCGCCGCCGCCCTGCCTGCGTCGCATGCGCGCGCTCGAAGCGGCCGGCCTGATCCGCGGCTATCACGCCGATCTCGCCCCCGAAGCGCTCGGCTTCGCGGTCACCGTCTTCGCCCAGATCGGGCTGGCGAGCCAGGCCGAGAGGGACCTCAAGGCCTTCGAGGACCTGGTCGCGTCCTGGCCCGAAGTGCGCGAAGCGCACATGCTCGCCGGAGAAACCGATTTCCTCCTAAAGATCGTCGCGCCCGACTGGGACAGCTATCAGCGGTTCCTCAGCGTCAAACTGACCTCGGCGCCCAATGTCGCGCATGTCAAATCGGCGCTGGTGCTGCGTGCCTCCAAATCCGCCCCCGGCGTGCCGCTCGCGGAAGAGCCGGACGTGGAGGAGACGGCGCGTGCTCAGCCGAAGGCGACGGTGACGATCTCGTAGGATTTCGCGCCGCGCGGGGTCGAGACCTCGACGCTGTCGCCCTTGCCCTTGCCGATGAGGGCGCGCGCCAAGGGCGAGGTCACCGAGAGCCTTCCGTCCTTGATGTCGGCCTCGTCCTCGCCGACGATCCGGAAGGTCTGCTCTTCGTCGGTTTCCTCATCGGCGAGAGTGACGGTCGCGCCGAATTTGACCGCCGATCCCGACAGCTTGGAGACGTCGATGACCTCGGCCCGGGCGATCTTGTCCTCCAGCTCGCCGAGCCGGCCTTCGATAAAGCTCTGGCGCTCGCGCGCGGCGTGATATTCGGCGTTCTCCGCGATATCGCCATGCGTGCGCGCCTCGGCGATGGCGCGGATCACCGCGGGACGGTCGATGGATTTGAGGCGCTTCGCCTCCTCCTGCAGCCTGGCGTAGCCGCCAACGGTCATCGGGATCTTGTTCATCAGACCGGGTTCGTGCCTTGTTAGCGCGACAGGCGATCAAAAATAGGATTGCAGCGGGGCGACTTCAAGACAACCCTCGCGCAGCGCTCGGATTGCCTGCACGGCGGCGCGTGCTCCGGCCACCGTCGTGTAATACGGGATGTTGTGGGTGAGCGCGGTGCGCCGCAGGCTGAAACTGTCGGCGATGGCCTGGACCCCCTCGGTGGTGTTGAACACCAGCTGGATCCGGCCGCTGCGCATCTCGTCGACGATATCCGGCCGGCCTTCCCGAACCTTGTTGACCGAACTGACCGGTAGACTCTCCTCGCGCAGCTTGCGCGCCGTGCCGCTTGTGGCAATAAGCTCGAACCCCCAGGCCACGAGCTGACGGCACGGCGCGACTAGCGCCGCCTTGTCGGAATCGCGCACCGAGACGAAGACACAGCCCGAGAGCGGCAGGTCGGTGCCGCTGCCGAGTTGCGACTTGGCGAAGGCCCGCCCGAAATCAGTATCCAATCCCATCACCTCGCCGGTCGATTTCATCTCCGGGCCGAGGATCAGATCGACCCCCGGGAAGCGCGCGAACGGGAACACCGCCTCCTTGACCGCAACATGGCCGGCGCCGGGCCGCGGGCAGCGCGAACCGACGGGGAGCAGCACCGCCAGCCTCTCGCCGGCCATCACCCGCGCCGCGATCTTGGCGATCGGCACGCCGGTCGCCTTGGCGACAAAGGGCACGGTGCGCGAGG
>WNFG01004290.1_pt1 | contig 15972 bp, 14 predicted proteins | sample 5400431 | NCBI WGS metagenome assembly WNFG01 (sample SAMN13153346, study PRJNA577476) | soil metagenome | isolation source: 120 cm saprolite under Douglas fir tree site 2 hole 3 replicate 2 | place: USA:California | collected 2015-04-18 | reverse complement strand
TTGGGCAAGGAATCATCGGCTGGATGGCTGCAGCTTTTCAGCGCTTCGCAGGCCATATCTTAATCGGCAGGATGCCTATGCCACGATTGCGATCCGTAAATCGCTCGAATTTTAGGGAAGTGCCGTTGGATCACAAATCCCCGAGGAACTCTCATGCAGTTTGATCTTGCCAGTTCATGATTCTTGCTTACAACTTGCACTCAGTCCGCAAGAACGCGGACTCATCGGCGCGGTCTTCGCAGCCGCGACGATGCAGGAGTGTTTCGCGTGTTGGATAATCGGCCCGCGAAAAATTGCGAAGAAAGAAATACGGCGGCGCGGTTCACTCCCCGCTTCGCCGGCTTGGAGCTTTGATCTAATCTGCAATCACAAATTCGTGTAAACGGTCGGATTCGCGCCCGCGAGGTCCGGGTCATCATGGGATCCACCGGTGAGCAGCTCGGCGTCATGAAGTTGTCCGACGCGCTGCGCAAAGCCCAAAGTCTCGATCTCGATTTGGTGGAGGTGGCCCCGACGGCCAATCCGCCGGTCTGCAAAATCGTCGACTTCGGAAAATTCCGTTACGACATTTCGAAGCAGGAAAAGGACAAGAAAACCTCCGGAACCAAGCTGAAAGAAATCAAGTTCCGCGTAAACATCGACGATCACGATTACCTGACGAAAATTCGACATGGGGAAGAATTTCTCGACAAGGGAAACAAAGTGCGTGTGCAGCTGCAATTCCGCGGGCGCGAAATGGCGCACCAGGAATTCGGGATGCAGCTGATGGAAAAAGTGCGGGACGATCTCGCCGGGATGTCGCAAGTGGAAATGGAACCGAAGATCGCCGGACGCAACGTCACCATGACATTGTCGCCGCTGCCCGCCAATCGGCGCAAACGCCGCTTTGCTCAGCCCGCGCGCGAAGAAGAAGCGATGCCGTCCAACGGCAGCGAGCGAGCGCGCGCCTAAGGGTAAGTAGGTTGCTCAGATAGTAGCGAGTGCATCTCGCCTAACGAGTAATATTCAGCTTCTGCTGCGCTACGGTTGAATGCCGTGTCGGTCAGTAGCCGCCGCCCTCTGGGCGGCGGCGCCTCGAACTGTCGCAAAAATTTAGCGCTTCGAATTCGCTTCGCACAGCGAAGCGGCTACAGCCGTAAGCGTCAAATTTTGTGACGCAGCGGTCGAATGCCGTTAGTCAACTTGCGCAGTCCGAGCTCGAGCCTCGTTTTCACCGTGCCAAGCGGAGTCCCGGTAAGCGCCGCGATTTCGCGGTGACTCAGGCCCTCGAAGAACGCCAGTTCGAGGGCTTCGCGTTGATACGGCGGCAAGCATCGCATGTGACGTCGGAGAAAACGCCAAATGTCTGCCCGGGCAATATCCTGCTCGATCCGGTTGTGCTTCCACGCCTCCGGCTGTTGTTCGACATGTTCTTCAAATCTGTCTTTCGCCCTGCAATAGGCCTGGCGACGGCGAAGCCGATCGATTGCGCGCCGCCGCGCCAGTGTCACCACCCATCCGAGCAGTTTGCCCGCACGCGGCGAGTAATTCGCCGCCTCCCGCCAAATCTGAAGAAAAATTTCCTGCAGAACATCGTCGGCTTCCGCTTCCTCGTGTACGACATGCGCGATGACCGATTTCAACGTCTTGCCGTACCGGCCGTAAAGTTCTTCCAGCGCGCGCTGATGCCGATTCGTGATCGCTTTCATCAACGCCTCGTCGGAGGCTGCGGCCAGTCCATCAGTATCGATGAGAGGACGAATCATGTTCCGCCCCCCGTAGCCAAATGCGCGGGTTCTTTTTCGATCTGTAAGCTTGCGGCGTTGATGGCATCAAAACTATCGGGGCCGCAATTCGCCTTACAATGGGAAGGCGGGCTACTTAATTCGTAGGTAAAAACCCTAGTCCGGATGTTTCCAGGAATCCGTATAAGTTTTTATTTGCGCTCGGAAAGGTGCATGTGGTTTCCTCACTGCCACGTCGATTTGAGTTTGGTAGGGACATTCACAACTGATTTTTCCCGCCGACGAGGGATGACCGGACGAAGATAAGAAGATGGCTAACGAACCGGACGCCGAAGACGCCGCTCGCCACTCGGCCCAGCACAACGAGTCGGAAGAGATCGTCATCTTTGGCAAACGGGCAACGCGCCGTAAATTTCTCAAGCAAATTGCTGGAACAGGCGTGGCGATTACTTTCGGGCCACGACTGATTGGAATTTCATCGATGCAGGCAGCGGAAATGAACAAAGAGAGCGCGCTGACAAATGCGGTGGATGTTCACCTGAAAATTAATGGCAGGGATTACGCTCTCAAACTCGATCCGCGCGTCACGCTGCTCGATGCTTTACGCGAACATCTGCATCTTACCGGTTCGAAAAAAGGTTGCGATCACGGGCAGTGCGGCGCGTGCACGGTGCTCGTCAACGGGCGGCGAATTAATTCGTGCCTCAGTCTGGCGTTAGTGCACGACGGCGACGAGATCACGACGATCGAAGGTCTCGCGCAAGGTGATGAATTGCATCCGATGCAGGCGGCGTTCATTGAGCATGACGGATTTCAATGCGGTTACTGCACGCCGGGGCAGATTTGTTCTGCCGTTGCGTTACTCAAAGAAGGCCACGCGACGAGCGATCCGGAAATTCGCGAGTGGATGAGCGGCAATATCTGCCGCTGCGGCGCCTATCCGAATATTCTCGCTGCGATCAAGGAAGCGAAGACAAAAACAAGCGCCCACGCATGAATCCGTTCACATATTCGCGGGCGAACGACGCGCAGCAGGCGGTTGCCGACATTTCGAAAAAGCCGCAGACGAAATTTCTCGGCGGCGGCACGAACTTGATCGATCTGATGAAAATGGGCGTAGAAACGCCCGCGCGATTGATCGATATCAATCGGATTCCCCTCACCCAAGTTGAAGAATTACCAGACGGAAAAGGGGTTCGTATCGGCGCCTTGGTGCGCAATTCGGATCTGGCCGAACATCCGCTAATCAAACTGCGTTATCCGGTGCTCAGTGAAGCGATTCTCGCCGGGGCGAGTCCGCAGCTGCGCAATCTTGCCACGACCGGCGGGAATCTTCTGCAACGGACGCGGTGCTATTATTTTTATGATCCCGCTTTTCCGGCGTGCAACAAACGAAAACCAGGCAGCGGCTGCGGCGCGCTCGAAGGTTTCAACCGCATCCATGCGATCCTCGGCCAAAGCGAACAATGCATCGCGACGCATCCAAGCGATATGTGTGTCGCGATGGCCGCTCTCGATGCTGTCGTGCGCGTGCAGGGAGCGAAGGGCGAACGCGAAATTGTTTTCGCTGATTTTCACCGGCTGCCAGGCAATACACCCGAACGCGATACAAACTTGGGGCCGGATGAATTAATTACGGCGGTGGATTTACCCGCGTCAAAATTCGCTGTCCGCTCGCATTATTTGAAAGTGCGTGATCGCGCGAGCTACGCGTTTGCGCTTGTCAGCGTGGCGGCTGCGATGGATCTGGGCGCGGACGGAACGATTCAAGCGGTGCGCATCGCGCTTGGCGGAGTTGCCCATAAACCGTGGCGTGCAGAAAAGGCTGAAAAAGAACTTGTCGGAAAAAACGCGGACGAACAAACCTTTCGCGCCGCCGCCGAAGCGGAGCTGGCAGGCGCGAAAGGTTACAAATACAACTCATTCAAAATCGAGCTCGCCAAACGCACCATCGTTCGCGCGCTGAGCACCGTCGTCGCGATGGGGTGAGGACGCTATGAGTGTCACTGCCGTCGCGTTTTCGCCGGTTGGTCAGCCCATCAATCGCGTGGATGGGCGGTTGAAAGTCACTGGAGGGGCACGTTATGCCGCGGAGTTTTATCAGCCCAATCTCGCGCATGCTGTGCTGGTCCAGAGCACGATAGCGAAGGGGCGAATCAAGAATATCGATTCGGCGACGGCGGAAAAAGCGCCGGGCGTACTGGCCGTGATCACCCACGCCAATGCCACCAAGCTCAAGCAACCGAAAAACGATTTCATGGACGGCGGCGTGATGCAGGAAGATCGATTTCCGCTCGAGACTGATGAGATTGCTTACGCGGGCCAGCACGTGGCCGTCGTGGTGGCCGACTCATTTGAAAGCGCCGTTCATGCCGCATCCCTTGTTCGCGTTGAGTACGAGAATAAAAAACACGTGCTCACATTGGACGAAAGCGCCGGTGAACCGACTCGTCCGGAAGAATTTTTTCACGAACCAATCCAGATTCACAAAGGTGACGTGACAGCCGCGTTGGCCGCTGCGGATGTAATTAAAATTGAGGCGACATATGCCACGCCGACAGAGACGCACAACCCAATGGAACCATCGGCGACTATCGCGATGTGGGAGGGCGATCGCCTGAGCGTTTACGATGCAACTCAGTGGGTGCAAGGCACGCAGGCAACTTTGGCGGAGGCTTTCGATTTGCCGCGCGAAAATGTGCGTGTGATCTGTCCGTTTGTTGGCGGCGCGTTTGGCTGCAAAGGATTTCAGTGGCCGCACACGTTCTTGGCGGCGATGGCATCGCGACAAGTCGGGCGTCCGGTTAAACTCGCAATCAGCCGACCGCAGATGTTCACGTCGTGCGGCCATCGCCCGGTGACCGTGCAAAATCTCTCGCTGGCTGCGAACAAGGACGGCAAACTGCGCGCGATTCGTCATCGCACTCAGATCGTCACGTCACCCGTAGGCACTCACATCGAGGCCTGCGGGCTGGCTTCGACTGGCAAACTTTACGCCTGTCCGAACATCGACATCGAACACGCGCTTTACGAGGTAAACATCGCAACGCCCACGCCGATGCGCGCGCCCGGCGAAACTCCCGGCACCTACGCACTAGAGTCGACCATGGATGAACTGGCTTACGCGCTGAAGATGGATCCGATTGAACTGCGCCTCGCCAATTATGCCGATGCGCATCCGATCAATGGCAAACCTTGGTCGAGTAAACAATTGAAGGAATGCTATCGCCGCGGCGCGGAAAAATTCGGCTGGGCTCAGCGCAAGGCCGAGCCGCGATCGATGCGCGACAAAGACGGTTCGCTCATCGGCTGGGGAATGGCGACGGCTACTTATCCAGGTTATCGATTTGTCGGCGCGGCCAAAGCGCGCTTAATGGCCAATGGGTGCGCAGTTGTTAGTAGTGCGGCGCACGATCTGGGCACGGGAGCTTACACGGTATTCACGCAGGTCGCTGCGGAAGCACTCGGGTTGCCGGTGGAGAAAATCACTTTTGAGTTAGGCGATAGCAGTTTGCCGAAGGCCCCCGTGGCTGGCGGTTCGAACACGACCGCCACAATCAGCGAAGCGATTTTGCGCGCGGCCGATGTTGTGAAAAAAAAGTTGATCGTGCTTGCGACCGCGGACAAAAAATCCCCGCTGTTCGGCCAGAAAGTTGACGATCTTATTGCGGCGGATGGGCGGTTGTCTTCAAAGGGGGACCCTTCGAAGAGCGAAAAGTTCGCGGATATTCTCGCGCGCGCGGGTCAGGATGCAATCGAAGGCGAGTCCGGCCTAACGAAGCAAGGAGAAGAAGCGGCGAAATTCGCATTCCAATCTTTCGGTGCGCACTTCTGCGAGGTGAAGATCGACCCGCTCCTTCCGCGCGTGCGCGTCACTCGTTTTGTCAGCGTCATCGACAATGGCCGGGTGCTGAATCCGAAAACCAGCCGCAGCCAAATTATGGGCGGTGTCATCATGGGCATCGGGATGGCGTTGATGGAGGAAACGATTTACGACCCGCAGACCGGCCGACCGGTGACGCAAAATCTCGCCGACTACCATGTTTGTGTGAATGCAGATGTTGCCGACATCACGCCATTTTTTATCGATCTGCCGGACCCGCACATCAACTCGCTCGGTGCGCGGGGCATTGGCGAAATCGGAATCACCGGCGTCGCCGCTGCCATCGCGAACGCGGTTTTCCACGCCACTGGCAAACGCGTGCGCGATCTGCCGATCACGCCCGACAAATTAATATGAGCTCGCCCGGACCGATCTCAGCAAACGCGATGAGCAAACCGCTCAGCCGCCTGGATGGCCGCTTGAAGGTCACCGGCGCGGCGAAATATCCGGCCGAGTTTGCGCCGCCGAATATGGCTCATGCGTTTTTAGTCATGAGCACTATTTCAAAAGGGAGCATTACGAAGATTGATTCGGCCGCGGCCGAAAAGGCGCCAGGCATTCTTGCGGTGGTGACACATTTGAATGCGCCAAAATTAGCGGAACCCCAGAATGCGCAAAGAACCGAAGGCATTCGCATTGAACAACGCATTCCTCTGGCGGACGACAAAATTTCTTATGGCGGCCAATACGTCGCGATGGTTGTGGCCGAAACGCTCGAGCAGGCACGGCATGGCGCGGCGTTATTGAAGATTTCCCACACGCAGGAGAAACCTGTGCTGGAAAAAGAGCGCGCGATCAAGAGCGATAAACCGAAGGAACATTTCGACGAAGAATTGCAGGCCAAGAAAGGCGACCCGGCGACGGCGTTGCAAAACCCCGATTTGGTCAAAATCGAGCAGATCTATTCGACCCCGACGCAAACGCACAACCCGATGGAATGCTCGGCGACGATCGCGGTGTGGGATGCGCCAGACCGCCTAACGATTTACGACGCGACACAATATGTGAAAGGCGCACAGGGAATCACGGCGCACGCGTTTGGATTAAAGGCGGAAAACGTTCATGTGATTTGTCCCTTCGTCGGCGGCGCATTTGGTTGCAAGGGCCCGACCTGGCCGCACACCATTTTGGCGGCGATGGCAGCAAAGGTGGTAAACCGGCCGGTGAAAGTGGAGCTAACGCGTCATCAAATGTTTAGCGGTACGGGACATCGAACGGAAACAATTCAAACTATTGCGCTCGCTGCGAATCGCGAGGGAAAATTGCAAGCTATCCGGCATCAGAGTGAGATGTTCACGTCACCGGTTGGACATTGGGTGGAAGCGTGCGGCATCGGATCGACCAATGTGCTCTACGAAGCGCCGGCGATGGAATTGGGTCACACCATTTACACGGTGAACATTGCGCAGCCGTCGTTTATGCGCGCGCCGGGTGAGTGTCCTGGCACGTATGCGTTGGAGTGCGCGATGGATGAACTGGCTTACGCGCTCAAGATGGATCCGCTGCAATTACGCCTAACGAATGATTCGCCGAATCATCCAATGAAAAATATTCCGTGGTCAGCAAAATATTTGAAAGAATGTTACGAACTGGGCGCGGAAAAATTTGCCTGGTCGCAACGCAAACACGAGCCGCGCTCAATGAAAGACGAAAATCTTCTCGTGGGCTGGGGCGTGGCGACGGCAACCTATCCCGCACATGCCGGCCGCGCCGATGTGCACATCCAATTAAATGTGGACGGAAGCGCAGTCGTTCGTTGCGCAACCCATGACTTGGGCACGGGACAATACACATCACTCACGCAAATCAGCGCCGACGCGATCGGGATCACGCCGGAAAAAGTAAAATTTGAACTGGGCGATTCAAACCTTCCTTTCGGTCCGGTTGCGGGTGGATCGCAAACAACCGGCACGGTCGGGTCGGCGATCGCAGCGGCTGCGGAAAACTTGCATAAGAAACTTGCCGATCTCGGTGCGAATCCTAAAAAACCCGATTCATTCGGTCAGGCTTTGCAACGTGCCGGAGTCAAATCGATAGAAGCGGACGGCAAATTCGAATTCGAAGAAAACGAGAAGCTCGGTTTCCAAAGTTTCGGCGCGCACTTTTGCGAAGTGAAGATCGATCCCGAGCTGCCGCTCGTGCGCGTGACGCGCTGGATCGCAGTGATGAATTGCGGCCGCGTCATTAATCCGAAAACCGGTGGCAGTCAGATCATGGGTGGGATCGTCATGGGCATCGGGATGGCATTGGAGGAAGAAACCGTTTACGATCCGGCGACGGGTTTGCCGGTGACGCGAAATCTCGCTGATTATCACGTACCGGTACATGCGGACATTAATCCTATCGAGGTGCATTTTGTTGGCGAACCCGACTTTGCTTTCAATCCGATGGGCGCGCGCGGGATGGGTGAGATCGGGATCACCGGTGCGGCCGCCGCAGTTGCTAATGCTGTTTACCACGCGACCGGTAAACGCGTGCGCGATCTGCCGATCACGCTCGACAAACTAATGGGATGAAAGAAATCAGCGACATCCTGCGCGAGTTCGAAAAGCGGCAGGACGAACCACTCGCACTCGCCACACTGGTACGCGCAACGGGATCGAGTTATCGGCGCCCCGGTGCGCGAATGCTGATCGGGCTCAGCGGACCTACAGCCGGATCGCTGAGCGGCGGATGTGTAGAAGAAGAAGTTGCATCCCTTGCGCAGAACGTGATCTCTGCCGGTGAGCCGAAGTTGATTGCGTTCGATATGCGCCGTCGTTTTGGCTGCAACGGTGCGATTGAAATTTTTATCGAACCGTTGCGCGAATCGTTTCTTTCCGAACTTTCGCAGCATTTTCGTGGGCGGCGAAGTTGCCTGGCTGCGACCAATTTCGAAACCGAGGGCCACGAACTCGGAACGATCATGGTTCGAGCAACGGACGAATGTATTGCCGGAGCATTCGTGGAGCGAATCGAGCCGCCGATCCAACTGTTGATTGTCGGCGGAGGACCCGAAGCCAACTCGTTCCGGCAATTATCGGAGTTGCTCGGCTGGGACTTTGTTTCAGTGCCAAATCCGTCGCTGCTTGGCGATGAATTCGACGAGCGCACCGCAGTCGTCGTTAAGACGCACAACTACGGGCGCGATTTCTGCGCGCTTCAAAAACTGCTCCCGCTCGGACTTCGCTATCTCGGATTAATCGGCCCGCGAAAGCGGCGGGGCCAACTCCTCGCGGATTTGTTCAACAGTTCCGGTGCGCTTGGCGGCGAGTTTTTTGCGCCGGCCGGTCTTGATCTCGGCACGGAAACTCCGCAAGAAATTGCCCTCGCGATCGTCGCGGAAATTCAGAGCGTCTTCAATGCTGGCTCGGGCAAATCGTTGCGCGATCGCAGAGCGCCGATCCATGCGATTCGTTGCGCGCCTGCCGAAACTGAGGCCGTCGCTGCGACTCGTTAGGCAATGGAAAAGATCGGCGCGATCATTCTCGCAGCCGGTAATTCAGCCCGACTTGGGCAGGCAAAACAACTTTTGCTATTTCGCGGTCAAACGTTGCTGCGCCGCGGTATCGCCGCAGCAAGAGGAGCGAATTGTTCGCCGATCGCTGTCGTGATTGGGGCGGAACGCGACCGTATCGTAAGCGAATTAGCTGGCGAAAAAGTTTTGCTCGTTGAAAACCCAAACTGGCAGCGCGGAATTGGAAATTCCATCCGTACTGGTTTGCGGGAATCACTTGCAGCTTATCCGAACCTTGACGCGGTCATCCTGCTCGCGTGCGATCAGCCTTTAGTTGATCGGGAAACCATTATTGGTCTGAAAACAAAACGCGAAGAAACGAAGAAGCCGATCGTTGCGTCGCGTTATGCAAATACGCTGGGCATCCCGGCGCTTTTTGCGCGCGGTTACTTCGATGAGCTTTTCGCGTTGGAGGACGAGGCTGGCGCGAAAAGAATCATCGCAAATCACCTTGAAGATGTCGCCGAGTTCCCCTTTCCTAAGGGAGCGATTGATATCGACACCGCGGATGATTACGAACGACTCGTTAGGCAATGCGAACAGTCAGCGGCCACCGAAAAATCTGCGGAATGATTGCAGTAATTTGTTCGGAAGCGTGGCCGCTTTTTGCCCGGCGTCTTGAAGTTTTTGCACGAGTTGTGTCTGGACTCCACCGTGATCTTCACACGCTTTCGTCGGCACTTTGTCAGCCGGCAAAGTAATCTCGTAGGCGGTTCCAGCCATCTGGCATCCGGTCGTGGCGAGCTGATTGGAAATCGAACAGACCACCGCGCGCGCTTGCGGCATGGTCGGCTGCAATTCCTGCGGCGGATAACGCTGCGCCGCTTTCATCATGACTTGCGTCCAGACCGGGAGCGCAAGCGCCGCGCCGTAGCCGTGGGGGATGATGGTGGCCGGTTGATCGAGTCCAACCCAGACACCGCAGGTCAGCTCCGTCGTATAGCCGACAAACCATGCGTCTTTGAAATCGTTCGTCGTTCCCGTCTTACCAGCGGCCGGCAATTTGAAGCCTAACGAGCGTGCGCTCGCGGCCGTTCCGCGAACCAACACGTCCTCCATCAACTGCGATGTCATCCAGGCCGCGCTCGGATCAAGCGCCGGAATTGAAACATGTGCGGCACGATAAATTGGATTGTGATCCGGATCATCAATCCGCTCGATGATGTAAGCCTGTTTGCGAATTCCCGCGTTCGGAAAAACGGTGTAAGCCGCGGTCAGATCTTTCAGGTCTGTTTCAAAAGAGCCGATGTAAATCGCTGGACCGCGCGGAATGTTTTGGCCAAGGCCAAGCGTCGTTGCGATTTTTTGCACGTCATCCAAACCGGCGAATTCGCCCACGCGCACGCTCATCGTATCGCGCGAATGAATCAGGCCGTTAGACACCGGCTGAATTCCGCCATAAGTCCCGTCGGAATTTCCCGGCGACCAATTGCCAGCACCCGTGATCTCGCCCGGTTGAATCGGCCCGTCACTGATCGACGCGCCGGGCAAAAGTCCGTGCATGAAGGCGAGCGTGTAAACGAACGGTTTGAATGAAGAGCCGACCTGGCGATTCGCCGGAGGTAGTGCACGATTGAATTTGCTCTGCGCGTAATCGCGACCACCGACAAGCGCGCGAATCCCGCCGCTCGCGTTGTCGATCGCAACCACCGCGCCTTCCAGATATGGCATCGCCGCGTCCGGCGAGTCTTCCGACGCGTGATAGTCCGCCTTTCTCGCGTGATGAAAATTGGATTGTTTTTCGACCTTGGCGAGTTGCGTTTCAAGCGCTTCGGTAGCGGAGTTCTGTACAGTCGCATCGAGGGTGGTGTAAATATAAAGACCGCCATTATCGATTTGGTCCTGCGTCAGGAGCAGATTCAAATCCCGCTGCACCGCGTCCATCGCATAATTTTCCTGAATGAGCGGCAGCCGTCTCGGGCGTGACGTGACCTTCGTCAATTTTGCCTGTCGGGCCTGGGTTGCAGAAATCTTTTTCAACTCCAACATCCGGTTGATCACGGTGTCGCGTTGAATGGTCGCGCCCTCCGGATTTTTCAACGGCGAAAAACGATTCGGACTGCGAATCAACCCGGCCAGCAATCCGGCTTCAGATAAGTTTAATTTCGAAGCATCCTTGCCGAAGTAAGCTTGCGATGCGGTCTGGATGCCGTAACAACCAGAGCCAAAATAAATCCGGTTCATGTAGAGCTCGAGAATTTGTTCTTTCGTGTATTCGCGCTCGATCCGAAACGCCACCATTGCTTCGAGCAATTTGCGGCTGATGGTGCGTCCGCCAAGCGGAAGACTGTTGCGTGCCAGCTGCTGCGTAATGCTGCTCGCGCCTTCCTTGGCCGAGCGAGTGATGATGTCGCGGAGAAGGGCACGCATCACTCCGCGCCAATCAATCCCACTGTGCTGAAAAAAACGCGTGTCCTCGCGCGCGAGCAAAGCATCGACAAAAAACGGCGAAACCTCCTTGAAGGAAACCTTGAGGCGGTTGGCGCCGGCGAGCCGGCTGTAAATTTTTCCATCAACGTCGAAGACAGTGTTGCGCTCCGGCATTTCGCCAAGCTTCTTCATGTCGAACGTTTGCGCCCAAGCGCCATAGAAGATGAGAACGCCGAAACCGGCCGCGAGAACCAGAAGAAGAAAATCATTGAAGAGTTAAAAAAGTTACAAGGGTTACACGGTTAAAACGGTTTTAACCTCTCTGACTCTTTAACTCCTCAACGGTTCAACGAATTTTACGTTGTAACGTTGTAACTCTTTTAACCAATCACAGCCGCAGCTTTACTGCGGACTCGTGCTGCTCAGGAGGACAGGGGGCATTCGTCGGCACCGCAGTCTGAGCGTCGTTTGCAGCCACAATCTTATTCTCGATCAAATAACTCTCGACTTCTTCACCGCTCACATCCGCCAGCATATTGCCGTTAATTTCGACGCATGGCGAAAGGGGCTGGCCGCTTTTCGTTTCCATTTCCCAGCGAAAAGCCGGATTTTGAATGATGTCTTTCTCGGTGTATTTGAGATTGTATTTGGCCAGTACCGCGCGAACTCCGGCGCTCCAGCCGCACGTAGTTTTCAGGTAAGCGGTAATTTCAGGTGTATCCATTTCCGTTGAACTTAGCACGCGCTTTGTCGGGCGAAACCAGTTTTCGATTGGGCGCGGTACCGAAACTCTGAATTCTTTTTCAAATCAGCGTATGAAAGATCGCGAAGCTGATCACGATCGTGTGACACAGAAAATAAATCGCGAAAAAGCTGTGGTAACGCTGATTGCGCGAGATCGCAGCTGCTGAGCAAAAAATAAGAAGTAGGATGGTGCTAACGATGTACTGCGGTCCTTGCGCGAGAAAATGACTGATGCCTTTCATTAGCGTATCCACGACGTCAACCGGCGCGAAAAGAGTCAATAGGATAAAGAACGCCCGATGATTCGCGTAAAAGTGTGTCCGATAATCGATTGATTCGTCGGCGGCGCCTTCTCGCGGAAAAAGCAGGAGAGAAGCAAGATAAAGGATGGTGGGCGAGATCAGAACGAAAACGAACAAGAAAAACGTCCAATGCTGTTCACCACGCCAGCGATAGAAAACCCACCACGCGATCACGAGAAACAGAAAGAGATTGACCACCCAGATTGCATGCACCCAATAGATCCGCCGTCGCGAGCGCGCCTGCAGCATGTCGCCGATTCCGGCCAACACACGTGTCATTCCCAATGCGAGAATGATCGAAATCAAAACCGAGAGATAACTAAACGGGTCCATCGCGAAGCTTCGAACTGTGAATGTCGAACTTCAAACTTCGTCCTTTGAGTTATTTGACTTCGTCCTTCGCACTTCGAACTTCGAACTCCCATGAACTTGACCTATTACGGACACGCTTGTTTTTCAGTTCAAACTGGCGGTAAAACTTTGCTCTTCGATCCGTTCATCACACCAAACCCGCTCGCGCAAGAAATCGATGCCACCAAAATCGCGGCCGACTTCATCCTTGTCTCACACGGTCATGGTGATCACGTCGCGGATGTCGTGGATATCGCGAAACAAACCGGCGCTACGGTGATCGCGCCGTATGAAGTCGGCTCTTGGTTTGAAAACAAGGGCGTCAAAAATGTCCAATCAATGAATCACGGCGGCGGCGCCGAAACCGAGTTCGGTCGCGTCAAGTTAACGATGGCATTGCATAGCAGCTCGATGCCGGATGGCAGTTATGGCGGCAACCCGTGCGGTTTCGTCGTCGAAACAAACGACGGAAATTTTTATTATTCCGGCGATAGCGCGCTGACTTACGATATGAAATTGATCGGCGAACAAACCAAACTCAGCTTCGCCGTTTTGCCGATCGGGGATTTCTTCACCATGGGAATCGACGACGCGTTACGCGCCGCGGAGTTTATCGGTGCAACGCGGATTGTCGGCGTGCACTACGACACTTTTCCGCCGATCAAGATCGACCAAAAATCGGCGAAACGATTCAATTCTAGCAGCAGCCGCCACACCGAGCGACGAGCTTGGTCAACAGGCGCCCGGCAGAAGCGCCTCCTCCGTCATTTCTGCTTCGTGCCGCGCGGCTCGAGGCGAAAAATGGTCTCGCCTTCCTTCATCAAATCGAGCCGATCGCGCGCAATTGTTTCGAGATAAATTGCATCGGTCTTGAGCAGATTGACTTCGCGTGTTTGCCGGGCGAGCAAAAATTTTTGCTCGTCCACCAGCGCCTGTAGCCGCTCGATATCGTTGCGGCTTTGCTTGAGCTTGTTATAAGGCGGAACAAACAGACTGATGATGACAAGCCAGATCGCGAGAAAAAGAAGAACGCGCAAAATGCGGTTCAGGCGCTGCCAAATGGTCGCTTCGCGACGTTCCCCGAAATCGCCATAGCGGGAATACTCCACTAGCGCATCTTACCGCCGTAGACTGCGTTGTCACCAAGTTCCTCCGCGATGCGCAGAAGCTGATTGTACTTGGCGACACGATCCGTCCGGCAAAGCGAACCGGTCTTGATTTGCCCGGCATTCGTAGCCACCGCAATATCGGCAATCGTCGTATCCTCCGTTTCACCGGAACGATGACTGACCACAGCAGTATAATTATTTTTCACCGCGAGATCAATTGTATCCAGCGTCTCAGTGAGCGTGCCGATTTGATTTACCTTTATGAGAATGGAATTGGCGACGCCTTCCTCGATCCCCTTGCGCAAAAAGGCAACGTTAGTGACAAACAGATCGTCGCCGACCAGCTGGATCTTGTCGCCCAGTCGCGCTGTCAGTTTTTTCCAGCCATCCCAATCATTTTCCGCGCAACCGTCCTCGATGGAAATGATCGGAAAACGATCGCAAAGCTGAGCATAATAATCGACCAGCTCGGCCGCGCTTCGTCGCGAGCCGTCGGATTTTTTGAAAAGGTAAACGTCGGTTTCTTTGTCGTAGAACTCCGAAGAAGCGGGATCGAGCGCGATGAAAATTTGCTCGCCGAGTTGGTAGCCGGCTTTTTCTACTGCCGCCGCAATCGATTCCAGCGCATCTTCCGACGAATTCAATTTCGGAGCAAAACCGCCTTCGTCCCCGATTGCAGTCGACAGCCCGCGATCTTTCAGGACGCCTTTTAGCGCGTGAAAAACTTCCGCGCCGTAACGGAGCGCTTCCGCAAAATTCGGCGCCCCTTTCGGCACGATCATGAACTCTTGAAAATCGATCGGCGCATCGGAATGCGCGCCGCCGTTCAGGATGTTCATCATCGGAACGGGCAAGGTCTTTGCATCTGGGCCACCGAGATAGCGGAAAAGCGGAAGCTTTTCCGCGGCTGCGGCTGCGTGCGCGCTGGCAAGTGAAACACCGAGGAGCGCATTCGCCCCGAGGTTTTTTTTGTTCGGCATGCCATCGAGTTGGATGATCTTTTTATCCAGCGCTTTTTGCTCCGTCGCATCAAAACCGAGCAATGCGCGCGCGATTGTCTCATTGACGTTCCGCACAGCTTTTGTGACGCCTTTGCCACCGAAGCGTTTCTTATCACCATCACGCAACTCCCATGCCTCATGTTCGCCGGTACTCGCGCCGCTCGGAACAGCGGCGCGCCCGAAGGCGCCGCCTTCCAAATGCACGTCTACTTCAATTGTGGGATTGCCTCGCGAATCCAGAATTTCGCGCGCGATTATTTTACTGATGCTGGTTTTTGCCATAGCGCGACGAGCGCGTGATCATGCCCGGCTCGCGCTTCATGTTCAATCAATCTTTATAGTTACTGATGCCGGCATCTCTAGATTCCCGCTGGTAAAACCACACTGCTGCGATACGCTGATCCATGTCTCATCGCGCGATGCTGTTCGCGATGCTTTGTTTCAGCTTGGCAAATTTTTCCTTCGCCAGGGAAGCGCCACGTCTCTCCGCCGAAGAGATGGCCAAGGCGATCAAAAGCGACGCCATTACCATTCCGACGCCAGGCGAACTTTTCGCCGCGCTCGCCAAACCCGGAAAAATAGATTGGCAGGGACAATACCGCGGCCCAATCCCAGTGACCTATCGCAACCGTGCGCAGATTGCGCTCAATCTCGGTGGGCTGATTGCCGATGGTTTCATCGCGGTTCAAGCGCAGGACAGCCAGCAAGTAAAAAACATCGGCGCCGACATCATCAAACTCGCGAAAGCCCTCGGTGTGAGTGAAAACATCCTGGGTCGCAGCAACAGCATTAGCGAATTTGCCGAAAACAACGATTGGGATTCGTTGCAAGAAGAGCTCGAGGCGACGCAAAATGAGGTGAAAAATTCGATGCAATCGCATCAAGACCAGGACCTCGTCATTTTGGTTAGCCTCGGTGGCTGGATTCGGGGCACCCAAGTCGTCACCGGTGCGATTGTGAAGAATTATAATGAGCGAGCAGCGAAAGTTCTG
>WNFG01004114.1_pt1 | contig 15974 bp, 17 predicted proteins | sample 5400431 | NCBI WGS metagenome assembly WNFG01 (sample SAMN13153346, study PRJNA577476) | soil metagenome | isolation source: 120 cm saprolite under Douglas fir tree site 2 hole 3 replicate 2 | place: USA:California | collected 2015-04-18 | reverse complement strand
AGCCTGCTGACCTGCTTCCAGACTCATCACGCCGAGGAGTGCGGAATCTGTCTGCGCGAAGCGTCGCAGGCGTATGCAGACTGGAAGAAGGGACTGCCGGTGCATGCATCGCAGCATGCGGCGGATGTGATGTTCCATCGAGGATCGCCTCCGCCGAGCTTGCCGGAGTAACGGCGGCTTCGCGTTGTCGGTTGTCGGTTGTCGGTTGGTGTGGCGCCAGCGCGCCGCGTTATCGCGACACTCGACAGGTCTTGACAACCGATAACCGACACCGATAACGACAAAGCGGGCCCACCTTTCGCAGTACCTTGAGTCATGAGCGATATTGTTCGTTGCCCGAACTGTGGTCAGGCCAACCGGTTGCCGGCGTCTGGTAAGGCGGTCTGTGGCAAATGCAAGACGCCATTGACTGGTGGACCTCCCATTGACGTCACCGATGCGAATTTTGCGGAGACGATTCGCAATGGATCGTTCGTTGTCGATTTCTGGGCGGCGTGGTGCGGGCCGTGCCGGATGATTGCGCCGGTGATCGAGGAGCTGGCGGCGTCGAGAACGGATGTCCGCTTCGCGAAGGTCAATGTCGACCAGAACCCGCGTACGGCGTCGGCATACCGGGCCATGAGCATTCCACTGTTGGTGCTGTTCAAGGACGGCGTCGAAAAGGGACGCGTCGTCGGGGCTGTGCCGCGCACGAAGATCGAAGCGGCGATACGGCAGTATCTCGGGTGACTTCGCGCGTCGGTTGGTGCGCGGCTTCTCCGCGTGTCACCTTCAAAAACGCGCGAAGCGGCAATCACGATGCCCGCAACCCTTCCCAACGCACTACGGTCAAGCGCCGAGGGGCCGCGACGCTGGTGGCATCCGCCGCGGCCCACCGATTCCGTCAGTAGTAGCTCAGCGACGATGAGATGATGCGTAGACCTCCGAAATCTCCTCCGCAAGTATCTTGAATCGGCAAGAACACGTAGCTGCCCGTCACGCCGCCTAGTTCTGAATGGTAGAAGTACAGACCCGGATAGTAGACGGTAGCGGAAGGGTAAGCGCTCGTCACTGTGCTGAGATCCACCACGCCACCATAGGTCCACGTTCCATTGCTTAGTGAACCCGTCCATTCCCAGTAGATTGGTTGGCCGGCCACCGATTGATAGAAATGAATCCAATCACCACCGGTAAATGCGTCAAGCTGAGGGTCGAGCTTTACGTCACCAGCGCCGAGTGCCATATTGGTGCCGTGACCTGGCGTGAGCACCTGATCTGTGCCATATGCACTCTGGTTGTCATAGGTCCAAACGAACTTTCCCGAGTTGCTGGTCCACGCGCCGTTATAGTAAATCTGTCTGGTGGAGCCGAGGTCGCCAGGAGCGGCGGTATCGCGGTTGATCCTGAAAGCAATTCGTTCGCCAAATGGAGATTGCTGTACGCCGTTCGCGTAATGACCGTACCGCAGGAAGAAGTAGAAATAGCCGCCATCAGAGGCCAATTCGACTTGTCCCACCCCAGAAGCAGTACTGTTCCCATTTAACCCGGTGCACTCGTCATGGTACAACCCGTAAATGATTGGGGTTATCCCTTCAGTGCCAGCACCAACCGTGAGCGACGTCCACGTTAAGCCATCGGTGGAGGTTGCCCAGTAGACTCTGCCAGTGATGTTGTCTGCATTGCCTCCGGAGTAGGCCATATAGTAGGTCGATCCGACTTTAACAATGCTGGGACTGGCCAGCGAGCCTGGTGTGGTCGGAGAATAGCTGCACCTTGTGTATTGTCCCTGCCATGCCGGGACGCCGTTGCCGGCCGGTACCGGCCAATCTCCGGTGCTCTGATTTCGACGAAACCCGAAGACCTCGTCGACGTAGCGGCTGCTGTTGTTTCCCTGTCCGTACATCTGGAGATCGCCGCCTGGCAGGACTGTGATTTCCGGATCATAGAGCGTGTCGCCGCAGCCGTGTGGGTTCGCCGCGGTAACTGAGGCGAAGTAAACAGTGCCGGTATGGTACGTCGCTGCCGAGAGAGAACTGAAGCTGAAAAGCACCGCACAAAATAGAAGCATTCGCTTAACCATTGTGATATCTCCTCTTTGTTCGACGCTGCCTTGGCAAGGCCATGCAGCGGCAGTGTGCCCAATGTTTCATCCGGTGATAGAAAAGGGATCGGTCGCCGCCGAAATTTCGCGGAACTATGGAAGAGCCGAGCGAGCTGGACGAAAGATTCTGCCTATGAATGACGAGGGATGAAGCGAACCCAGGCGCTGTAATCGACGTAGGTGCTGTACTTTGCTATACTTGGAAGATGCGGTTGCATATTGGCTCAGGCCCACTTGCTCTTCCCGGTTGGACGAACGTGGACAATGTGGCGTACCCGGGTGTTGACTGCGTCATTGATGTGCGCCAGCCATGGCCTTTTGAGAATGTCGAGCTCATCTTCGCGGAGCACTTCATCGAGCATCTCAGCTTGGCCGAAGGTCTGGCGTTCCTGACGTCCTGCAGACGTTCCCTCATGACAAGCGGCGTATTGCGCCTGTCGACGCCGAATCTGGATTGGGTATGGTTGACACACTACAAGACGCCTGGTGCGATGACCGCGGATGAGGAGGTGGTCGGCTGTTTAGAGATGAATCGGGCATTCCACGGATGGGGTCATCGATTCTTATACAATGCGCGCACCTTGGAGGAGTCACTCCTGGCGGCCGGCTTCACGTCGGTCGTTGCGTGCGAATACGGCGAGAGTTCGAATCGTGCTCTTCGAGGGCTTGAGCGGCACGAACGGCACCGTGATTTGCCAGGTGCACCGTCTGTGGTCGTGTTCGAGGCATCTGGGATCGCGCCGGCAGTTTCGTCGCGGTTTTCAGCGCAGATTGCCGCATACACGCGCGACTTCGACTTGGCATGATCGGGGATTCGTAGGATGCGACGACGCGATACAGCCGCAGCATGCTAAAGTTCGACCCTTCCACAACTCACTATGGTCAAGCTTCCTTCCGTCGATCAGGTGATCTCGCTCGTGCGCAAGCCGGGTGGTCAAACGGTGGCTGGCGCGCATCGGGAGGCGAGAGTTCGCGAGGCGTTCGAGCATGCGCCGGTCGGCATCGCACTCGTTTCCATCGACGGCGCCTGGCTGCAGTACAACGAGCGGTTCCGCCAGCTCGCCGGCTACACGCGGGAGCAACTGGCGCGGATGACGTTTACCGACCTCACCCATCCCGACGATGCCAAACGCGAGTCGGCGTTGATCAAGAGGATGCTCAGCGGCGATACGCGCGGCTACCGCATCGAAAAGCGGATCATCGAGAAGAAGGGGAAGTACCGCGAGGTGGCCGTCGTCTGCGCCATCGCCGGCAGTGACGAGGGGAGTCCGTTCCTCATCTACGTCGTCGACGAGCGCGCCCGCAACGCTCAGGGGCAGGTCCGTTCGCCCGGGCACAACGCCGAGCAGCTCATCCTGGATGTCATCGACCAGCTCACCGACTTCGCCGTCATCCGCACCGACGACAAAGGTTTCATCGCCGGATGGAATGCCGGTGCCGAACGAATCCTCGGCTACAAGCGCGACGAGGTCGTCGGCCGGGCGCGCCGGATGCTCTATCGCGATCACGAACATTGGGGTGGCAGGTCGACGCAGCAGCTCCAGGAGGCGAGCGAGTCAGGGCGACTGGAGCTGGAAGACTGGCGCGTGGCCAAGGACGGCCGTCATCTCTGGGTGCGGACGAGCTTGACGCCGGTACGGATCGACGGCGTGGTCAAGGGCTCCCCCGAGGGGCTTGCTGAATCCCATGCTGAGGCGCAGGAAGAAACGAAAAAGACCCTCGATGTACTGCGCGCTGAGGTCCGCAAACGGCAGCAGACGGAGGAAGCGCTCCGTTCGGCCATCGAAGAGCTGCGTGTGTCGGGCGAGCAGGTGATGGACGAGCTGAAGATCATGACCGACGCGCTCCGCAAGGAGCTGGAGCGGCGGAAGCGTGCCGAGGAGGAGCTGCGCGCCATCCATGAACGGGTGGCCAGGGCGGTCGTGACGCCGCCGGCGGCCGCGGAGTCGGAGATCGTCTCGACCTCTATGCCGCCGCAGCGGAAGTGGAAGTCGCACGGCGACGCCACGCCGGCCGAGCTGCTCGTCAAACATGCCTCGCAGCAGCGGACCGGCCGGCTGGTCATCGCCAGCGGCTCCCGCGAAAAAGAGCTGTTCATCGAGAAGGGGAAGATCATCTCCTGCTCCTCCAACGATCCCTCGCGCTTCCTGGCGCAGCGGCTGATCAGCAGCGGGTTGATCACCGAGGAGCAGCGGCAGAAGGCGCTGGAGATCCGGCGGGAGACCCAGCTTGCCCTCGGCCGCATCCTGGTCATCCTCGGCGCGCTGACGGAGAACCAGCTCCACGACGCCATGCGCCGGAAAGCGGAGGAGGAGATCGCCGAGCTCTCCACGTGGACGGAAGCGAAGTACGTCTTCGTCGAAGAGGAGATCCCGACCTTGCAGCTCGTTCCGCTGCGCATGGACGTGGCGGAGATGGTCGTCCACCAGCTCGAGCATCGCGACGAGAGTCATGTTGTCAGCCTTCCGGCCATCGATGTCGCCAGCATCGTCGACGAGGCTGTGAGCGATCTGGTGATCGACGACATCGCCTCGTCGGCCGACGAGATCACGCACAACATCGAGGCCATCGCCTCCAACGCCGAGATCCTGATCGCCAGCGTCTCCGGCAAGACGAAGCGCTTCCATCGCGCCAGCTGCGCGACCGCGAAGCGATTCGCGGATGAGACAAGAGTGGTGTTCATGAGCGCGGAGGATGCGATTGCCGCCGGGTACGATGCGTGCCGGATGTGTTTTCGGTAGGCGGGGGTGGGTTGCTAGGTTGCTAGGTTGCTGGGTCTCGGGGTTACGCGGTCGCGCGGCGTGCGGCCCCTGATTGCCGCGAGACCGCGCAACCGCGCAACCGCGAGACTCAGTAACCCAGCAACCCAGCAACTCAGCAACCGAGCAACCGCGCAACCGCGCTACAATCCACACGGCTCCCCGCCACGTACCTGGAGACGAACATGCGACGAATCGCCGCGGCGGTACTCGGCCTCTTCACCACAATCCCTCTTTTCGCCCAGACGCCGCAGCCGGCGAGCGACTGGACGTTCAAGTCCCGCATCGAGCTGCGGGCGAACTATCGGAACAGTAAAGAGGAGAAGTTCGCCCTCAAGTTCCCGTTCCGGCCGAGCCAGCTGCCGGTCGGACAGACGGTCGGCTTCGAGGAGACCGTCGACGCCAGCGCGCACACGGAGCTGAGCGTGGCCCAGATCAAGCTCGACCTAGGCTATGGCACGTGGTTCCTGGCGCACACGCAACTGCACGCCACCGACAAGTACCGCCGCAATCCGACCAGCGCGGACCGCAAGATCGACGCCGACGAGCTTTGGATCCAGTTCGGTCCGCGGGGCGAGTTCCTGGAGCGTCCGGAGCCGACGTCGGTCTTCCTGCAATTGGGGAAGTTTCCGAAGATGGAGCGGCAGCCGATTCGGGTCCTCGAAAGCTACGGCCTCGTCGCAACTGCGTTCAACCGTTTCGAGGACGTCGGCGTGATGGGGGGCGGCTCGGTTGGCCGCAACTTCTACTGGCGTCTCACCGGGACGAGCGGCAATCCGCTCTACTTCCGTGATCCGAACGCGCTCGCGGGCGACAACGGCATCAAGGAACTGCTGCAACCGAATCCCGATCCGCGGCTGAAGTCGGGCTTCCCGATCCTCTACGACACCCGCGTCGAGGACCTGTTTCTCCAGACGAACAACATGTCCTTCGGGCAGGGACTCGGCTACCGCTGGCAGAACGACGCGCAGACGGCCGGCTTTGACGCCGTCGCCTTCCACTACCGCCGCAACCTGCGCGACGATGAGAACGCGCCGCTGACCGGAACGTTCTACGGCGTCGACCTCGACCTGCTCGAGGGACCGCAAGACCGCGGCCTTCCGATCCGCGGCCACAAGAAGGAAGAGACCGGAGCCCGCGTCTACACGGAGTGGAAGGGCTTGACATCGACGATTCAGTTCACCAGCCAGTCGGTAGCGGGGATGCACCGCTCCGGCGGGGAGGCCGAGCTCGGCTACAAGTTCGACTGGTCGGGCGGTCCCTCCCTCGGCGGCGAGACGCTGCTGCAGAGCATCCAGCCGGCCCTGCGCTGGAGCGAGCTGCACTATGGATTCAAGGGGAACGGGGCTCAGTATCCGGCGCCGAGCATCTGGTGGAACTGGACGAAGATCGATGCCGGCATCCGCATCGGTTTCGCGAAGCACGTCGATCTGACGATCGAGCGCGCCCGGAACAACATCGGCGCGCCGAAGAAGATCCATCCGGATGAGACGCTGGCGACGGTGCGGGTGAGGATTTAGGACGGGGTTCTCATCCTGCCGGTGAGCGAAGCGTTGAGGTTTCAATCCTGCCGGTGAGCGAAGCGAACCATGGCAGGATCTCCGGTGATACCGCGCAACCGCCCGGAAAAAGGCGCTGCCCGCGCAATGCCACCGGAGATCCTGCCAGGTTTCGCTTCGCTCAACGGCAGGATTGGGTTACACCCCAAGCAACCGCGTAACCCATCGCCCCCTCACTCGTCCAAGAGGAGAAATTTGTAATCGGACCCTCCGGTTCGAAACGTGAGCAAAATTCGCGTCAAACGTCTCTCAGGGGCAAACGCATACCGATGAGCGATCACTCGCTGAAACGCAGTCTTCTTTTCTGCATCCTCTTTCTTCTCTCCGCGGGCGGCGCGTTCGCGGCCACACCGTCGGCGCGCTTCGAGTCGCGGATGGTGTGGGACACAGCCATCCACCGTGCCGTCCTCTTCGGTGGCCAGACCTCCGTCGATTCCGGGACGAAGACATTCTACGAGCTGGGCGACACCTGGGATTGGACCGGCAGCCGATGGATCCAGCGTTTCCCCGTGCACAGCCCGTCGCCCCGTGGCGCGCTCTCGATGATTTTCGACTCCGCCCGTAACCGGGTGGTGATCTTCGGCGGACGCCAGCAGAAGGTCGACGTCAATGAGACATGGAGCTACGACGGCAACGACTGGACGCAGCTCCAGCCGGCGAATTCGCCGTCCGTCCGCGAGCTTCCCGGGATGGCGTATGACTCCACACGCGACCGCATCGTCGTCTTCGGCGGCAATCAGCAGAGCTATATCAACACCGGAAGGACCCTGGTGCAGACTCCCCTCCACGACACCTGGGAGTTCGACGGCAAGAACTGGAACCAGATCCTTGCCGACGGTCCGGCCGTAACCAAGCCGATCCTCGAGTACGACCCGGTCCGCAAGCAGACCATCATGATCGGCTACGACACCAAGATCGACACGGTCATGTATGCCTACGATCCGGTGGCGGTGAAGTGGAATCAGCTCACGCCGGCGACGCTCCCCGCATGCGCCAACGAAGGGGCGATGACGTGGCAGGGATCGAACAATACGATCCTTTTCACCGGCGGGGTCTGCGCGACCTCGACGACGATCGAGGACACGCTGGAGTGGGACGGAACGAACTGGACGAAAATCGCCCTCACCGTGACCGCCGGCCGTTACCTCGGCGAGGCCATGACCTACGATCCCGACCACCAGAACATTGTTCTCTTTGGAGGCGCGCCGGGCGTCGGGGTGTTTCAGCCCGATACCTATACCTACTCCAACGGGGCCTGGTCGAAGGTGGGCGATATCGCCTACCCGGTGCCCCGTTCGCTCCACGCCTTCGTCACGGATCCCGTGCACAACGTGATCTATCTCTACGGCGGGCTGAACGACTCGACGGCGTTTACCGACTTCTGGTCGTATTCGAACGGTCTGTTCCAACCGCTGACCGCGGTCAGCCAGCCCAGCGATTGCTCGTTGCCGCTGGCCGCGTTCGATACGGACCGGCAGAAGGTCGTGATGTTCTGCTCGGGAAGCGCCACATGGGAGTACGACGGTACGACGTGGACGCAGTACGATGCCACAAAGACCGCTCCGCCTGCTCACGAATGGAGCAGTCTCGTCTATGACCAGACGCTGAAGAAGATCGTGTTCTTCGGCGGCTACTCGAGCAACTATCTGGATCAGACCTGGACCTACGACGGCACCGTTTGGACGCAGGTGAAGAAGAACCCGCCTCCCTCGCGCTCGCATGCGGCGATGTGGTACGACCCGACTCTGAAGAAGACTGTGCTCTACGGCGGACTCGGGCGGATTACGTCCACCGATCGTCTGACGCGTTACAGCGACATGTGGTCGTTTGATGGCACCGGCTGGACCGAGATCAAGCCGGCCACCACGCCGGGCATGCGTTACGGCGCGGAGGTCGCGATCGACCCGAAGACGAACCATGTGCTGCTCTTCGGCGGGATCAGAGTCGATACCGATGCCCTCAACAATCAGGTGCAGGTCTACGCGAATGACATGTGGGACTGGGACGGTACGGCCTGGACGAAGGTCAGTACCGCCACGGTGCCGCCGGCGCGCGAGAACTTCGGCCTCGCACTCGATCCTATTCGCAACGAGCTGATCATGTTCGCCGGCTACAGCGGCTTCTACCTCTCCGACCTCTGGAGCTTCAGCAACGGCAACTGGAAACAGGTGACCGAGGTCCTGACCAGGCGCCGCGCCGCGCACTGACGATGTGGCACAGACACTCTTGTCTGTGCCGGTTCTCGGCAGACTGAAGATCGCAAGCCCTCATAGACGGGCGGGCACAGACAAGAGTGTCTGTGCCACATCACGCCGTGCTATTCTCGCGCGCCGATCGTGAGCTCTATGAAAATGGGAACATTCTCGCTGGCCTTGGGCGCCGACCATGGCGGCTTCGCGCTCAAGGAACAGCTAAAGACTTATTTGCGTGAAAAGGGTCACACCGTTCACGATCTCGGAACGCATGGCAAAGATCCTGTCGACTATCCCAGGATCGCCAAAGCGGTTGCTGATTTCGTCGCCGCGGGGACTGCACGCTTCGGAATCATGGTGGATGGCGCCGGAATCGGCTCGGCCATGACGGCCAACAAAGTACCCGGTATCCTTGCCGCGGCCGCGTACAACGAAACACTTGCACGAAACAGCCGCGAGCATAATGATGCGAACGTTCTCACGCTCGGGGCCGGGCAGGTCGACGTCGAGACGGCGAAACGAATCGTTGACGTTTTCCTCGAGACGGAGTGCACGGCGGATCGGCATCGCGCGCGGGTAAAAATGATCCGCGAGCTGGACAAAGGAGGGCGTGGGATGACCCCGAGGAATAGCGACCTGTCAGCAGAAGACACTGCACGGATCGCCGACCGGGTGCGCCAGCTTCTCCAGCAGGGGGGCAGTTTCCCGCCGCCCTCGATGACCGTCATTCCGCCCGATAAACTCGTCAAGCTGATCGACCACACGCTGCTCAAGCCGGAAGCCACGGCCGAAGACATTGAGAAACTCTGCCGGGAAGCCGCGCAGTTCGGTTTCTATTCGGTATGCGTGAACCCAACCTGGGTGGCGAAGGCGAAATCACTGCTCCGCGGGACCCCGGTGAAGATCTGCGCCGTGGTCGGTTTCCCGCTCGGCGCGCAGTCGCCGGAGATCAAGACCCTCGAGGCACGCCGCGCCCTTCGCGAAGGAGCGCAGGAAATCGACATGGTCATCAACATCGGCGCGTTGAAGAGCAAAGATGACCGCCTTGTGGCACGCGACATCCGCGGAGTCGTCGAAGCCTGCGACGAAGCGCGTGCCGTCTCCAAAGTCATCCTGGAGACCGCCCTCCTCAACGACGAGGAAAAGGTCCGGGGATGCCAGCTTGCAATGAAGGCGAATGCCGATTTCGTGAAAACGTCCACCGGCTTCTCGAAGTCGGGAGCGACCGTCGAAGACATCGCCCTGATGGCGCGCACGGTGGCGCCGCGCAAGTTGGGCGTCAAGGCTTCCGGCGGTGTACGGACTTACGCGGACGTGGTAAAGATGGTCGACGCTGGCGCAACGCGCGTCGGCAGTTCCAACAGTGTCAAGATTCTGGAAGAGGCCACGCAGTTGGCCTCGGGGAAGAGGTGAGGAGTGGCCGAGCTTCGCTGCTACGTATTCATTGACAGCCTGCAGCCGCAGTTCGCGTCGTTTCTCGGAACGGTGGCGCAGGGATTTCTGCCGGTGCCCGGACAGGCGGCGCTGTTCGTCGAGATCGCGCCGGGCATGGACATCATGCGCGTGACCGACGTCGCCCTCAAATCGACCGACGTCCGGCCGGGGATGATGATCATCGAGCGCGTCTACGGCATGCTCGAGCTGCACGCCGATTCACAAGCCGACGTGCGCCAGGCCGGCCAGGCCATCCTCGATTCGCTGGATCTGAAGGAAACAGACCGCATCAAGCCCGAGATCACCTCCAGCCAGGTGATCCGCAACATCTCCGACTACCATACGCAGCTCATCAACAGGACGCGCCACGGCGACATGATCATCCCGGGGCAGTCGCTGTACGTCATGGAAGTCGCGCCTGCCGGCTACGCCGCCATCGCGGCCAACGAGGCGGAGAAGGCAGCCAACATCAATGTCCTCGAGGTTCGTGCCTTCGGAAGTTTCGGGCGCGTCTACCTCGGCGGCGAAGAACGCGACATCGACGTCGGATACCGTGCGGCGGAGCAGGCCATCAATTCGATTGCGGGCCGCGCCGGACGGCCATGAAAAGGCAGAAGGCAGAAGGCTGAAGGCAGAAGTAAAAGCAGAAACGAAAGGTAAAAACCAGAAGGAAGAAACCAGAAGACAGAAAGCAGAAGCGGTTTTCCTCCGCCTTCTGCCTTCCGCCTTCTGCCTTCTGACTTTAAGGAGGGTTACGCATGACAGACGCACTGGGCATGATCGAAACGAGGTCGTTTCCGGCGGTAGTGGAAGCCGCGGACGCGGCGGTGAAGGCGGCGCGAGTGGATCTCGTCTCCTATGAGAAGACCGGTGGCGGTTACACCACCATCGTCATCCGCGGAGACGTTGCGGCCGTGAAAGCGGCCTGTGATGCCGCGCAGACGGCGGCGGGACGGGTCGGCGACGTCGTGACTGTGCATGTGATCGCACGGCCGCACGACCAGGTCGACGTCATCATGCCGCTCGGCCGGAACTCGGGTTCGGCGGCACCTGCTCGCGCGAAGAAGTAGCAGGACCTACGTCCAATGCAACTCGCGAGAGTCGTGGGAAGCGTCGTCGCTACTCGTAAGGAGGAGAGCATGCAGGGGATCAAACTCCTGGTCGTGCGCCCTCTGGACGAAGAAGGCCGCGAGAGCGGCAATGCCATCGTATCGGCCGACGCGGTAGGCGCCGGTCCGGACGAGATCGTCCTGATCGCGGCAGGAAGCTCGGCACGGCAGACCGTGATCACGGACAAGCGCCCTATCGACTCGGTGATCCTGGCCATCGTCGATAGCTGGTATGTCGGCGATTCCGCGAAGTACAAGAAGTGAGCTGACCGTGAGTTGACAGATGAGCCTGACCGATCAGGAAATCGAAACAATCGCGCGGCGCATCGCCGCCGACATGGCTCGTGGCGGAGCACTGACCCCTCCTCCGCCTGCCGTGGCTCAGGATGCCGGACTGGGAGTCTTTGCGACGGTCAACGATGCCGTGAACGCGGCGACGATCGCTCAGAAGGAATTCGTCGCCCTCAAGCTCGAACATCGCGCCCGCATCCTCGAGGCCATGCGGCAGTCGATGCGCGACAACGGCACCGCGCTGGCGAAGGCAGCCTTCGAAGAGACCGGTCTGGGCCGGTTCGAAGACAAGATCGTCAAGAACCGTCTGGTCACCGACAGGACCCCTGGACTGGAAGATCTCGTTCCGATCGCTACCACCGGCGACAACGGCCTCACGCTCGTCGAGCCCGCTCCGTTCGGCGTCATCGGCGCGATCACGCCGGTCACCAACCCGACCTCCACGATCATCTGCAATTCGATCGGGATGCTCGCCGCCGGCAACAGCGTCGTCTTCAACGTCCATCCCTACGCAAAAAGCTGCTGCATGCAGACCATCGCCCTCCTCAACAAGGCGATCACGGGCGCCGGCGGCCCTCCCAACGTCATCAGCGGTGTGGCGAACCCTACGGTCGAATCGGCGCAGGAGCTTATGAAGCATCCCGGCGTGCGGCTGGTGGTCGTGACCGGCGGGGGCGAAGTCGTGAAGGTGGCCATGAACAGCGGCAAGCGGGCCATCTGTGCAGGCCCGGGGAATCCTCCGGTGGTGGTGGATGAGACGGCGGACATCGACCGGGCGGCCCGCGACATCATCCTCGGCGCGTCGACGGACAACAACATCATCTGCACCGACGAGAAGGAAACGATCGCCGTCTCCTCGATCGCCGACGCCCTCATCGCCTCGATGGGTCAGCAGGGAGCGTTCGTTCTTCCGCGGGAACGGCTCTCCGAGCTGGAGAAAGTCGTCTTCACGGAGATCAAGGGGCCGAGGCAGAAGTCGTGGATCAATAAGAACCTCATCGGCAAGAACGCCTCCGTGATTCTGGCGAAGATGGGGATCAACGTTCCCGATTCGGTCCGCCTGGTAGTGGTCGAGGTCGATGAGAACCATCCGCTGCTCTGGACCGAGCAGATGATGCCGGTCATGCCGGTCGTTCGCGTTTCGGATGCGAACCGCGCCATCGATTTGGGCGTCGAGATCGAAGGAGGAAACCGTCACACGGCGGTGATGCACTCGAAGAATCTCGACAACCTGAGCCGGATGGCGAAAGAGTGCAATTGCTCGATCTTCGTCAAGAACGGTCGCTCGCAGGCGGGCCTCGGACTCGATGGCGAGGGGTATTGCTCGTTCACCATCGCCAGTCCCACTGGCGACGGGATGACCGGACCGCGATCCTTCTCGCGCTGGCGCCGTTGCGTGCTCGTCGGTCACTTCAGGATCACGTGATGAAGAGGACCTCGGCGTTCGCCGTCATCGATTTCTCCGACATTCCGACGGGCGTCTGTGCGGTCGATTCCATCCTGAAGAAGGCCTCCATCGCCTTCGTTCGCGCCGGAACGGTCACGCGCGGCCGTTATCTGGTCATGTTCGGCGGTTCGACCGCCGCCACCGCCGAGTCGCTGGCCGAGGCGCTGGCGACGAGCGGCAGCGGAATCATCGATCACGCCTTCCTGCCCGATGCGCATCCGGCGCTCTTCGACGCGGCGTTCGGTGCACGCCGGAAGTCCACCGGATCCCTTCTCATCATCGAAACCGAGACCGCTTCGTCGATGGTTCGCGCGGTGGAAGCGGCGCTCAAAGGAACGCCGGTCGACCTGATGGAGATGCGCCTTGCGGACGGCGGGCTGTCTGGAAAAGGGCTGGCGCTGATGTCCGGCTCGCTCCACGACATCGAATACGCGGCCATCCTGGCGGCCAACGGGGCAGGGGCCGACGCTCCGCCGCCCCGAGGGTTCTCGTTCCGGCTGATCGCCGCACCGCACGAGATCATGGAGCGCGAGATCGCCGCGGTGACGCGATTCGACCTCGCTCCGCTCCTGGAGCTGGACGGGGAGGCGGGCTGATGCTTCTGGGCCGCGTCATCGGTCAGGTGGTGCTGTGCGTCGTGACCCCCGGGCTCGAGGGAGTGCCGATGCTCATTGTCCAGCCGCTGGACAAGACCCTGAAGCCGAAGGGAAAGGCCATCGTCGCCGCCGACGCCACCCGCATGGCCGGCCCGGGCGAGCTGGTCTCCTACGAGGGCGGCCGCGAGGCGGCCATGGCTCTCGCTCCGGCCTTCGTGCCGGTCGATCACGCCATCCTGGCCATCGTCGACGGAGTCAACGTCACGTGATCCTCGGGCGCGTAATCGGAGAAATCCACGGGTCGATCAAACACCGGTTCTACGAGGGCAGGAAGCTCCTGTGGATCGAGAAAACCACGCCCGCCGGCGCCGCGACCGGCGACTACCTCATCGCCGTCGATTCCGTCGGCGCCGGCGCCGATGAGCGCGTCCTCGTGCTCGACGAAGGAAACGGCGCCCGCCAGGTGCTCGACTCGAAGGACGGCCCGGTCCGCTCGGTGGTCGTTGGGATCATCGACGATATCGTGAGCTGACTGCGGGGTCGCGCGGTCTCGCGGTTACGCGGTCTCGAGGTGTCCGGGAGGTCGAATGTGGCACAGACACTCTTGTCTGTGCCGGTTCTCGGCAAACTCAGGCTTTCGCTCTGTGCCATGAGGTGTATTTCCCGCCGCGAGACCGCGAGACCGCGAGACCCATTCCTGAACATTCCAAAATCATAGAGACGCGCGACCGTCCCGGAAGTAAGTTGCAGGTGTCGCTGATCCGAAAACTCGCAGCGACCCAGTGGGCGCACTCTAGCGCGTCAGCCCGTTGCACGGCCGAGCAACGGGCATTTTTTTATCCGGTAAGCCGCATCTGGTGTGCGACCAGCGAGAGATCGACCTTCGAGATGAGATCGTCATCGATTTCCGCGGGCCTCAGCACCGGCGTCGATGGCATGGCGCGGCGTACTGTCTCCGCCGAAGGCGTGATGATGAGCGTGGCCACGCCTTGACCGTATCGCGCTTCGATCCGGCGCGCGACGGCGATGGCCGCAATCGCCGGCAACTCCACCACCACGCCGTCGACGTGCGGCGCTCCGGCGAGCTGTTCGACGATGGCATCGTCGATGATCTTGCTGACCATATACCCCGCGGTTCGGAGCAGCGCCGCGGTGTGCGACGTCCCCGGGTCAGTACGCAGAAGCAGGTGCGGAACTAATTGCGACATGGGATTCTCTCCTTGCCCGAGCCTCGCGCAGGGCGCGATGCTGGGCGATCCAGGTGCGAACGCGAGCGACGAGCTGCATGACCTCTTCCGATTTCGGCATGACGCCATCAGCACCAAATTCCTCCGCCAGCGCCGCCAGCTCGCTGGCCGGACGGCCGGAGAAAAGGATGACCAGCGCATCGGTTTTACGGAGCAGGCGTTCCCGCCCCAGCCGAAAGAACGATTCGCCGGAAAGAGCCCCAAAACTGAGATCGAGCAGGATGACGTCGGGATCCGCTTTGCGGAGAATGAGCGGCAGCGTGATCATCGAGTCATGGGTAGTCACTTCCATCCCTTCGATCTCGAGCAGAGCTTTCAGCCCCTCCAGGATTTCAGGATGGTCGTCGACGATGAGAACCCGTCCGGGCCGCGGGATAACGCTTTTCATTTGGACGCCGCCTGGGCACGCCGTACGAGACCGGCCACCGCATGAGGAGCCAAAGGCTTGATGAGGTAGTCGTCGATGCCGTACTGCAGCTTCGCCTCATTCTGATAACGCGTGTGTTTGTAGATCGCCGTCATGATGGCGATGTGCGGGTGGTAGTCGGCATCGATGTGCCGGATGAAGCGGGCGATCTCGAATCCATGCATCTCCGGCAGCAGCCCGTCGAGCAGGATCAGATCCGGCCGGCTTTCACTGGCGATCCGGAGCGCCTCATAGCCGCTGCCGGCGGTGAACGGGGCGATATGCAACGCCCGGAACTGTTCGATGAGCGACCAGCGCAACTTCCGCTCGTCCTCGACGATCAGCACCGTCGGCAAGGTTGCATCAACCGGAAAGTACGGCGGGTTGGGAACTGCGATCTCGGCAACGCTCATGGTTTGCTACCCCTTTCGCTCGTGGACTCAGGGTAGTAGTGCTCCAAGGTCGCTGCCATTTCCACGCAATGAGCTAAATGATTGCAGGAGCAGGAGAACAACGCATTCTTGCTTCGTTCAGGGCCGTTCGGTTTTTGGAGAAGTGTCCGGAATCAGGACGGGTTCTTCTCCAGCGTCTCGATCAGGAGGAGGATTTCGGCGGCCATCGTGTAGTAAAGATCAGGGGTGTCTGCCAGGATGCGGTCCCGGCTACCGGCGACGATGGCCTGGAGGACGTTGATAAGTGGGCCTAGCGACGTGGACAGATTGGCGTCAGCGGCAATTTGCTGAAGCAAGGATGCAGCGCTCCTCAAATCGTCGATGAGCAGGGCTTGGGTTACAGCGAGACAGATGCGGCCATCTGTGTTGTGTTTCTCGCCACCGTCGCGACGGTAGGCGAGG
>WNFG01002310.1_pt1 | contig 15974 bp, 10 predicted proteins | sample 5400431 | NCBI WGS metagenome assembly WNFG01 (sample SAMN13153346, study PRJNA577476) | soil metagenome | isolation source: 120 cm saprolite under Douglas fir tree site 2 hole 3 replicate 2 | place: USA:California | collected 2015-04-18 | reverse complement strand
TGCCAGATGTAGCTGCTCTGGTCCTCGTCGAACATGAAGATGCGCTCGATCCAGAAGTACTGCGCACCGGGGTTGCTGTTCAGGTTTGCCCAGGTCGGGTTCTCCGGATCGGCGGGTGGGTTGGACGGATTCGGTCCGACGTGGCAGAAGCCGCACGACATGCCGACGCGGAACGGCTTCACGAGGTTGGCATCGTTGTAGTAGCTCTTGTCGTTGTAGTAGCGCTCCGGATCCCATTTCTTCTGAGCGGCCTCGTCGAAGTAGGGATTCGGGAAGAGCCGCAGGCCGACCACGCCCGTGGCGTAGCCATAGTACGAGCCGGCAGGGATGTTCTTCCCTCGGGCGAGGTACTTCACTCCGGGATACTTCTGTTCGTTCTCGAAGGGGTCGGGACCGCAGCCCGGCCCTCCCACGCGCTCGTCGAGCCAGAGACCGTAGCGGTCTTTCCGCGGGCCGGTGGCTTTGCGGAAGCAGGGCTCGTTGACCAGGCCGAGGTAGCTCCAGCGGTTGTCGCGGCTGTTCTTCAGCCCCGGATGGCTCGAGATCGTCTTCAGCAGATCGAGGTTGCCGAGGCTCTTGACGGATAGAACATCCCAAATGCGGTCGTTGCCCGCCGTCCAGACGATCCAGTTGTTCCGGCCGATGGCCACTCGTTTAACCGCCTCGGCGGCCGAGATGCCCGGCAGGTAGGGATCGAGCGAAGCGCGGATCGCCTCCGGATTCTTGGTGAGCCCGTAATCCATATCGGCGTAGTAATCCTCATCGGCGCCAGGCAGGGTTGCCGCGTCCCTGCCGGCGAGAAGGGCTTCGTCCTTAACAGCTCCTGCCTGGGGCTTCGGGCAACCCATCAGAAGAGCGCAGGCGACCAGGGTCACAACGATGATGAAGAGCTTTCGCATGGAAGGTGCCTCCTTGCAAGTAGTGAGTGGTTGGGACAGTTTGTTACTAAAGGAGGGACAGTGGAAGGGGTTTTCCCTACCCGTTACCATTTTTATGGGGAAAGGATTGTCCCATCCTGACGGCGAGCGTAGCGAGCCCTGTCAGGATCTCCGGTGGAATCGCGAGGTCCCTGCTGGAACCGACTGACGCGCGGTCTCACCGGAGATCCTGACAGGCTCGCTACGCTCACCGTCAGGATGGAACAACCCAGTAACCCAGTAACCCTGCAACCCTTCACTTCAGAACGTCTTCAGGAATGCGATGAGCGCTTTCTTGTCGGCGTCCGTCAGCCCCGGCTCCGCCTCGCTGCCAGGGAGATAGTCGGTTCCGAAGTAGTGACCTTTGTTGACCACGAAGTCCGCGCACTTGGAGACCTTGAGCAGGTCCGGCACGAGTGGCGCGAACTGCTTGCGTGCCTCGTCGTCGCTGGCACCGGCCGGTAATCCATTCAGTTTGTGTTTGATCTTCAGCAGCAGGGCGAGAACCTCCTGCTCTTTCGAGAGATCGATATTCGCCAGCAGATTGACCGGCGTCCCCTCCGGAATGGGGCCGAGGCGGACGCCGCCGGAGTTGAAGACATTCGGGAACCAGCGGTCCAGCCAGCCGGAGAGCGGCGCCAGTTCCGGCGGAAGATAGCCGGGGGCGACGCTCACATAGCTGCGCTGGGTGGTCTTGTCGATCCACCCCGGGAGAGGCTTGCCCGATAGCGTGGCGAACGTGCCGTTGCCTTTCCGCTTTTCCGGCCAGAGCATCTGGGTGATGCCGTCGTCGAACGCCGACATCCGGTCCTTCACCGAGCCGCTCTCCTCAAAGTGACCGACGCTGTTGTTCTGCAGGTAGGGGGCGGTCGACCAGAGACTGATCAGCGATGCCGGCCGGGTGAACCCGCGTCCGCCTCCCGGCATGTCGTACCACGACGGCTGGCCGGTGTACGGGTCGTGGATCATCACTTTGCCGACCGAGGGGAGGTTCTTGTATGACTCGGACGAGAAGTTGTCCCAGATGTTGTCGCGAATGGCGTTGGTGGCCAGCGGACTGCAGGCGTTCGTCTCCATCAGCGTGACCGGTACGCGCACCTCGTTGGAGAGGTAGTTGTTGTCCAGGAAGTCCGGGGCCATGACGATCTGCTTCATCTGGTCCTTGAATTCCGTGGTTTTCGTGTATGTCCAGTAGTCGTTCCAGCACTTCAAGTAGTTCGGGCCGATGCAGCCCGGCTGGAAGTACGTGGCGAAGGCCTTCTCGGGCAGCTTGCTGGAGTGGCAGCGCGCGCAGCGCTCGCCGAAGACTTCCTTTCCGCGCGGGATCAGCGCGGAGTCGGTCATGTAGGATGACCCTCCCGGCGCAACAGACAGGTAGTCGGGTTTGGCTGTGGCCAGAAAGAAGAGACCCACGTTGGGTGTTTGCGCTTCGTTTGCCTTCCAGTACGACGAGTTGCGCTCGCAGTCGGCGATCTGGATCCCGCTTACGTGGGCGCCGCCGACCATCGGGATGAAGTGCAGCAGCCACTCTTCGCTGAACAGTCCGATGTTGAGGTAGACACGATTGAGGGCGCCGAGTGCGCCGACCGAGTCGGAGCCGTCCTTGAGCACGTGCGTGGTGTTCACGGCGTGCGTGGCCGGGTCGTAGAGCTTCGAGAGCGCCGTTCCGGCCGGGACGTATTCGTTGAACTGCTTGTTGTCCGCGCTGCCGCCGGCGAGCTGCTCGCGTCCCCATTTCCGTCCGATCTCCAGCCGTGCGCCGAGGTTGTAGATCGCATTCATCGTGCGCGGGTTGTTGATCTGGTCGGAGGAGACCAGCGAGGTATCGAGCGCGCCCGGACGCGAGGTGTGGAAGAGCTGCCAGATGTAGCTGCCCTGGTCCGGGTCGAACATGAGGATGCGCTCGATCCAGAAGTACTGTGCGCCGGGATTGCTGTTCAGGTTCGCCCAGGTGGGGTTCTCCGGATCGGCGGGTGGGTTGGACGGATTCGGTCCGACGTGGCAGAAGCCGCACGACATGCCGACCCGGAAGGGCTTCACGAGCTTGGCATCGTTGTAGTAGCTCTTGTCGTTGTAGTAGCGCTCCGGATCCCATTTCTTCTGGGCGTCCTCGTCGAAGGCCGGATTCGGGAAGAGGCGCAGGCCCACCACGCCCGTGGCGTAGCCGTAGTACGAGCCGACGGGGATGTTCTTCCCGCGGGCGCCGATCTTCACGCCGGGATACTTCTGCTCGTTCTCGAAGGGGTCGGGACCGCAGCCCGGTCCTTCCACGCGCTCGTCGAGCCAGAGACCGAAACGGTCTTTTCGCGGGCCGGAGGCTTTGCGGAAGCATGGCTCGTTGACCAGGCCGAGGTAACTCCAGCGGTTGTCGCGGCTGCTCTTCAACCCCGGATGGCTCGAGATCGTCTTCAGCAGGTCGAGGTTGCCGATACTTTTGACGGATAGAACATCCCAAAGGCGGTCGTTGCCTGCCGTCCAGACGACCCAGTTGTTCCGGCCGATGGCAGCTCGTTTGACCGCCTCGGCGGCGGTGATGCCCGGCAGGTAGGGATCGAGCGAGGTTCGGATTGCCTCCGGATTCTTGGTGAGGCCGTAATCCATATCGGCGTAATAGTCCTCATCGGCGCCGGGCAGGCTCTCCGGTGTCCTGCCGGCGAGAAGGGCCTCGTCCTTCACGGTTCCCGGTTGCGGATGCTGGCTCCGGATGTGGCTATAGATCAGAAGTCCGCCAACGACGACGATGACGAGGATCACGACGATCACGAGGAGCTTTCGCATGGAAGTGGCCTCCTTGGTTGGTTGTGAGTTGTATGGTTGTTACCTAGAGGAGGGCCGCGGGGGAGCGTTTTCCCTACCCTGACCGGTCTTTTTGTCCCATCCTGACGGCGAGCGTAGCGAGCCCTGTCAGGATCTCCGGTGGAATCGCGAGGTCCCTGCTGGAACCGACTGACGCGCGGTCTCACCGGAGATCCCAACAGGCTCGCTACGCTCGCCGTCAGGATGGACCCTCCGCGACCCCGCAACCAAATCTTCGAGGGAGGGTAGGGAAATCCCTCCGTCGTGGCCCTCCATGTAACAGAACCCCATTCGCCATCACTATCTGAACAAGTGAGGACAGCGGTGCCCCGGTACGACGTTCAGCAGCAGTTTCGCGCTCCCGTCATGATAGAAGTCATGATAAAGTTACCACCAATCCTTAATTCGATTTGACGCGACTGGTTCAACGAGCCCGCCGCGAGGTTTTGACACGACCACTGGCCGCAGCCGAGGAGTAACCTTATGCGTAAAGCCGGACTTGTAGTCATCGTTGTTCTGCTGGCGGAGTTGGGGCTGGCGGTCGGGCAGGAGATCCCGAACCCGCCACCGGACAAGAACCCCCACGCATTGGCCGATGCGAACAGGCAATATCCGTCCGCCAGGGTCTGCGGCGAGTGTCACCCCAAGCAGTTCGAAGAGTGGAGCATCTCCTCGCACGCCTACGCCGCCGTCTCCCCGATGTTCAACAAGTTCGAGCAGAAGATCAACGACCTCGCGCGCGGCACCCTCGCCTACTTCTGCGTCCGCTGTCACGCCAGCGTCGGCACCTCCCTCGGCGAGAGACGCGATATCTCCTGGTGGAACCGCAGCGGGGCCGCCCAGGAAGGCATCACCTGCGTCACCTGCCACCGCGTGGGCGAGGCCTACAACAAGAGCAACGGGGCCCGGAGAATCACCCCTGGCGACATCTCCGAGTCGGTATTCGGCCCCTTCGACTCGACGGGCGTCCTCAAAGCCATCAGCAATGCCACGCTCTACAAGATCCTGGTGAGCTCCGACCAGCCCGACAGGGCCGGCTACATCCGCATTCACCAGCAGGCCATTCAGTCCACCGTGATCAAGGAGTCGGAGCTCTGCGTCACCTGCCACCAGGTTCAGGTCCACGCCGGCATCAAGCTGGAGACCGTTTGGGAGGAGTATCGCGCCTCACCCGCCTTCAAGGAGGGCATCACCTGCCAGCAGTGCCACATGAGCACCGACCCGGGGCTTCCCGCCGGTTTTGATAAGGGTCCCGCCGCCGTCGTCAATGGAATGACGGTCAACGACGAGCGGCCGCTGAGCAACCACGAATTCTTCGGCCCGGGCTACCCCATCAGCCATCCCGGTCTCTTCCCGATACCCCTGGTCGAGTCTCGCTTCACTCCTCAGCAGTGGCTGAAGTTCGATTACCGCGCTAGATGGGGGAGCGACGAGTTCGAGAACAAGGGTGCCGCTGACTACAAGTTCCCGCCCGAGTGGCAGAACGCCGCCGACCGCAAGGAGGCGTGGAAGACGGTTGTGGACAATCTGGCGCGATGGGAACGTCGGAGACAGTCGCGCATCAAGCTCCTGGAGAACGGCTCAAAACTCGACGGCCCGTTCTTCAGCGGCAGCCCGCAGGTCGGTAAGACCTTCTCCTTCCAATACAAGCTCACCAACCTGAATAAGGGTCACAACCTCCCCTCAGGCTCTTTGGGCGCCCAGCCGGAATTGTGGCTCGACGTCGCCCTCATCGACCCTGACGGAAAGAGGATCTGGGAGTCGGGCTATGTCGACAGTCATGGCGACGTGGCCGACCTGCAATCGCACGACGTCCGCGAGAAGAAGATCGCCTATGACGATCAGCTCTTCAGCATGCAGGCCAAATTCATCACCACCAACGTGAAGGGGACCGATCGGGAGATGTATCTGCCGATCAACCTCGACTTCGACCAGCTCCCCTTCATCCGCCCCGGCGGCACGCCGGCCTCGGTGAACAATCATCCCCCGAACGTGCGCATGGAGAAGCACAGCATCCCGCCGCTGGCCACACGTACAGCCCCCTACAAAGTGCCGGGGAACCTGCTGACGAAGCCGGGCACCTATCGCCTCGCTGTACGCCTGCGCGCCCGGACGGAGCCGATCTACTTCATGGAATTCGTCAATGCTACGACGGACATGAAAAAGGCCGAGAACGAATGGGCCACCGATACCCATCAATACGCCGTCGCAATCGAGGTCCACTGAGAGAGGGCGAACATGAATCGAAAAGTGTCGACTAAGAACCCTTTCCTCGTCGGATTGTTTCTTCTGGCGGCTGGCGTCCCCTGCGCCGTCGCACAGACCACGGATGCCGGGAAGAAAGCCCCCGACATGTCACCGGGGGCGACGATTCTTCCAGGTCCGCCAGCCGAGGGCTCGTTCACACCCGACCCGCCCTATCTGGACCCCTACGACGCCAATGAGCAACTCAAGATCTACAGCACCGAACCCGACGAGAATGGCAAGCTGCCAAGGCACATGAACCCGAACCCCACGGGCGTTCCCCCCGTGGAGTTGGGCATTCGCCTGTACGACCGCGGAGCCTACACGCCGCGCTCCACCTGGCTCTTCGGCCCGAAGGATCCGGGTGCTTTCGGCTTCATGACGTATGGCGACCTTCGCATCGCCGGCGATTCCTACGACAACGGGAAAGGCGCGGGAAAGCAGTCGGTCGTCGCCGCCCGCCTCAATCTGGACATGGACCTCGCGCTCACCCCGACCGAGCGCATCCACGCCTTTGCCCGGCCCCTCGACAAGAACAACTCCTTTACGCGCTACGCCATCAGCGGCACGGACAAGGACAAGTTCATCCACAAGTTCGACTTCGACCTCGACACGCTCTTCTTCGAGGGCGACGCCGGCCAGATCAGCGGCGGGTTGATGGGCAAACCGGCCAAGTTCGATCTGCCGATCGCCATCGGCAGGATGCCCTTCGTGGCCCAGAACGGGGTATGGATCGAGGATGCTTTCGACGGCGCGGCCATGAGCATCACGGCCAAGAACATCCCGTCGCTCGACGTCAGCAATATCGACGTCACCTTCTTCGCCGCCAACGCCCAGGTGACCACCGCTGCCGCTGCCGGCTCGAAGAACGGCGTTTACGGCTTTGCCGGGTTCGCCGATGCCAGGAAGGGATACATCGAGTTCGGCTATGGCTACCTCAAGGCAGACAACGACAATCTGAGCTACAGCAACGTGACCGCCGCGTTCACCAGGCGGTACAAAGGCCGGCTCTCCAACAGCATCCGCGTGATCGACAACTTCGGTCAGAAGGGGATCCCGGGGCAGGCGAAAACAGCCGACGGTCTGCTGGTCCTGGTGGAGAACTCACTCACTCCGAAGTATCTGCCGCTGGCGTTGGGCAATCAGTCGAATTTCGTTCCCTACCTTAACGTCTTTGCCGGCTTCAACTCGCCGCAGTCGCTGGCGCGCGGCGGCGATTCCGGCGGGGTGCTGCGCAACACCGGAATCACCTTCGAGTCCGACGGCATGACCGCCTACCCGACGCTCGACGCCACCGCGCGCAAGTCGTATGGCGGCGCGTTGGGATTGGAGTACCTCTTCGAACTACAGCAGCAGATCGTCGTCGAAGGGTCGGTAGTCCAGCGTATGAGCGGCAACACGTTGGGCTCGCAGTACGGAATCGGCGTCCGCTATCAGCGGCCGATCAGCCCCGACTTGATCATCCGCTTCGACGCCATGAAGGGCTGGCTGCAGGGACCGGGACAGAAGGACATTTACGGCGTACGAGCGGAGCTCCGTCTCAAATTCTGAGGAGGTTTTCCATGTCTGTGTTTCAGCTCAACGTCAACGGCAAGGGGTACGCGGTCGACATCGACGGCAACATGCCTCTGCTCTGGGCTCTGCGAGACATTCTGGGACTCAAGGGCACCAAGCTCGGGTGCGGTGTCTCGCAATGCGGCGCCTGTACCGTTCATCTCGACGGCGTTGCGGCGCGCTCCTGCTCCGTCGACGTCGGCGTGGCCTGTCTCTCCAAGATCACCACCATCGAGGGACTGTCGTACGACGGAGCCCCGCTGCACCCATGCCAACAGGCCTGGGTCGATCTCGGCGTGCCGCAGTGCGGCTTCTGTCAGCCGGGCCAGATCATGACCGCCGCGGCACTCCTCGCCGCGAATCCGCACCCCAATGACGAGCAGATCGACGCGGCGATGCGCGGCAACATCTGCCGCTGCGGTACCTATCCACGGATACGGGCTGCGATCCACAAAGCGGCAGGGGATGCCACATCATGAGCACTAAATACAGAGTCTCCCGCAGAGCTTTCCTTCAGGCCGCCGGCGTGGGCACCGGAGCGGTGGTGTTTGGCTCGTACCTCACCCCGGCGCTCCAGGCGCAGGGCCTCATCAGCAAAATAGTCAACGGGGTCCCGGTAAAGGGCATCCCGGCCGTCGCCCTCAAGTTGAACGGCGACGTCGTCATCATCACCCAACGATCGGAGATGGGGCAGGGCACCCGCTCCACCCTGGCGGCGGTGCTGGCGGACGAGATGGAAGCCGACTGGAAGCGGGTCACGCTGCGCCAGGCCGACGCCGACGCTGTCGGATTCGCGGTCGAGTTCCCTTACAAGGTCCCGGAGAGCGTCAAACTGCCGTTTCCCTACAACACCAAGGATTTCCCGCCCCCCACCAAACCGCAGTACCTCATCGTCCCCGAGGGATCGCAGTTCACCGACAGCTCGCGGAGCGTGACCGCGTTCTACCAGGTGATGCGGCTCTACGGCGGCGGCCTCCGGCTGGCGTTGATCCGCGCGGCGGCGAAGAAATGGGGGGTCAAGGAAGAGGAGTGTCACGCGGAGAAGCACCGGGTATACGGTCCCGGCGGCCGTTCCAGCGACTACCGCTGGCTGTTGCTGGGTGCCGCGAAAGAGACACCGTCGTACGAAGACATCAACAAGGCCCTCAAGAAGCCTGAGGAGTTCCGCTACATCGGCAAGGGCAAAGAGCCGATGCCGTTTTACGACGCCACCGACATGGTGAAAGGAAAGATGGTCTACGGCGCCGACGTCGATGTTCCCGGCATGCTGACGGCCATGATCGAGCGCTGCCCCGTCGCAAACGGGACCCTCCTCTACTACGACGCCACCCCGGCCCTCGCCGTGCCGGGGGTCCGCTTCGTTCTGCCTGTCCTCCCTTCCCAGTACCCTGCCGGCGGCGTGGGCTGGGGCTTCCTACCGCACGCGGGAGTCGCCGTGGTGGCGACGAATACGTGGGCGGCGTGGCAGGGCCGGAGGGCTCTCCGGCCGACCATCCGATGGAACAACGGTCCCCACGGAACCTACGACTCGACGGAGTATCGCAAGGAGCTCGAAGCGGCGACCGCGACCTCCGACTCCACAAAAAGGGTACGCAACAAAGGCAACGTCGATGCTGAGCTGGCCGCGGGCACGCCTGTGGAAGCCACGTATTACGTCCCGCACCTGGCCCAGGCTCCGATGGAGCCTCCGGCAGCAGTCGCCCTCTTCAAAGACGGTCGGATGGAAGTTTGGGCACCGACCCAGAATCCCGACAACGCGCAGCAATTGGCCGGATGTGTTGCACTCGGTCTCCTTCCCTGCCTGCCGACCGATGAGGAATGTATCGCAAAGGCGCGGCGGGCCGCCACGGTGCATATGACCATGGTGGGCGGCGGCTTCGGGCGCAAGTCGAAGCCCGACTACATCGTCGAGGCGGCCATGCTCGCCAAGCAGATTCCGGGCGTGCCGATCCGCGTGCAGTGGACGCGCGAGGACGACGTCAAGTTCAGCTACTACAACGCCGCCAGCAGCCAGCATCTGAAAGCGGCGCTCGGCGCCGACGGGCGCCCGACGGCACTTCTCCAGCGCAGCGCTCTCACCTCGTTCTTCGCCACGCTCTTCCCGAATTCGGATACGCCCGGCTTGAGCCCCGCCCAGCTCGCGGGCGCCGCGCAACTGCGGGCCGACTCGTTCGGCGGTGGTGAGTATCCGTACGCCTCGGGCATTGAGCGCGCACAGGGACTGGAGGACATGCCGTTCGACATCCCAAACATCCGCATCGAGAACTGTCCGGCTCGCAACCACATCCGGGTCGGCTGGATGCGCTCGGTGGCCAACATCTACCACGCCTTCGGCATCTGCTCGTTCGCCGACGAGATGGCGCACGCCGCCGGCCGCGATTCCAAGGACTACCTGCTCGAGCTGATCGGGAGCGGCCGCATCCTCCCGCTGTCGTCCGAGGGAGTTGCGGAGTACCGTAACAACGAGCTTCCGTTGATAACGATCGAAGCGCCCGGCAAGGATGGAAAATTGATGCCAGTCGCCCCCGGCCACCAGCCCGACACCAGGCGGCTGCGCGCGGTGGCCGAGCGCGCAGCGCAGGTCTCCGGTTGGGACGAGAAGGTCAAGCAGTACAAGAACATGAAAGGCCGCGGCCTCGGCATCGCCGTCCACCGCAGCTTCCTCAGCTATGTGGCCATCGTGGCCGACGTTTCGCTCAACGACCGTAACGAGGTCACCATCAACGATATCTACGGCGTGATCGACTGCGGCCTTGCGGTCAACCGCGACCGCGTCATGGCCCAGATGGAGGGCGGCATCGTCTACGGCCTGAGCTACGCCCTCCTCGGCGAGATCACCGTGAAAAATGGCGCGGTTGTGCAGAACAATTTCGACGATTACCCGATCCTGCGCATCCACCAGACGCCGAAGATTCACACGTACATTCAAGACCCTCCGGCGGAAGTGGTGAAGGAGTACGACGGCAACGTCCCACCGACCGGCGTGGGCGAGCCGCCTACGCCCGCGGTGGCTCCCGCCGTAGCCAACGCGATCTTCGCCGCGGGCGGACCGCGCATCCGCGCCATCCCGTTTGCGACAGCGAAGGAAGAAGGATCGAAAGACGAGAAGATCGTTCTCCGTTTGACCTAGGCTCGCCGGGCGCGGATCATGAAGGTCCGCTCCCGGTTTTCTTTATGCACGAGATCGACAAAATCATCGACGCCTGCCGTTCGGTGATTGATGCCGGTAGCCGTGGCGTGCTGGTCACCGTCATCCGCACGGAGGGATCGACGTATCGCCGCGCCGGGGCGCGGGCGGTCATCGGTCAGGATGGGACGCTCGCCGGTGCCATCAGCGGCGGGTGTCTCGAGCGCGATCTCGGCGAGCGGTTGTCGAAGTGGCTCGCCGATATGTCTCCGCAACTCGTCACCTACGACTCCACGCGCGGCGACGATCTGATCTTCGGCCTCGGGCTGGGATGCCGGGGCGTGCTCGATCTGCTCATCGAGCCGTTCGATGCCGGGCATCTACCGCGCCTCGTCACGGACTTTCATTGGAACGGGATCGAGCCGGCGGAGTGGACGACGGTGCTGCCGAACGGTGAAACGATGATCGAGATCGTTCGTCCGCCGCGCAGGATCGTTATTTTTGGGGGAACTGACGCGGATCCGGTCGCGCAGCTCGCGCGAGCGATGGGATGGCTGGTCGAGGTGCTGAAGCCGCGGGCGGCGTTCGATGCACGCGATTTCGATGCCGCGGTGGTGATGACGCACAACTTCGCGCGCGACGCCGAGGTCCTGCGCCAGCTCGCGGCGTCACCGATCTCGTACATCGGTCTGCTCGGTCCGAGGTCGCGCGGCGACGAGCTGCTCGCCGAGGTTGGAGCATCGCGCGACGCTCGTCTGCACAGTCCGATCGGTCTCGACCTCGGCGGCGAGACGCCGGAGGAAATCGCCCTTTCGATCGTGGCCGAGATTCAGGCCGTCTTCGAGCGCCGTTCGGCGTGCTCGCTCCGCGAGCTCAAGACGGCGATTCACGAGACCGCGGACAAGCCCACGTGCGCGTGATCAGACGCGGGCCATGGCCATGTGTCCCATTCCGCCGACCTTCAGTCGGTCGGTGCGGCCTTTGAAGTAGCGTTCGTTCAGCGCGTCGCCGTCGAAATCCTCGGCCGAGGTGAAGGCGAGGCGATGCAGGTCAGTCATCAACTCCTTCGGATCGAAGAACGTCTTCCACGGCTCGCCGACCGCCGCGACGCGCTTGGCCATCTGCCGGTAGATCAGGCGTCCGGTCCAGCTCAGCGTTTCCGGCGGAACGGCGTAGTCGAAGGCGACCACCGTTCCTTGCGGCAACGCCGCGATGAAGCGGAATGTGGCGTCGATCGCCAGCCGCTCCAGATACGGGACGACGCCGAGCCAGGAGAAAAACGCCGGCGCCGAGGCGTCGAAGCCGGCGGCGTGCAGCGCGTCGGCGAGCGCGGTCGTGGTGAAGTCGATCGAGACGAACGTCAGCGACGCCGGGATGTCGACGCCGGCATCCGCGAGCCGCTGCCGTTTGATCGCCTGCGTGTCGGGATGGTCGACCTCGAACACGCGCAGCTCCGGAAAGGGATTGCGATAAGCAAAGGTGTCGAAGCCCGCGCCGAGGACGACGTACTGCCGGACGCCGCGTCCAACAGAAAGCGCCAACTCATCCTCAGCGAACCGGCTGCGCATGACGAAGAACGCCCGCAGATACGGCCCAAACGGTGTCTCGTGCGCCGGCGGATGTTCGCGCAGCGCCCGCGCCACCTCGGGATGGATCACCCGCAGCGCCAGCGGATCATCGAGCACCAGCGGCCGGTCGCGCACCTGATGCGCCGCGCGGCGTTCCGCGACGCGGTCGGCGGTCCGGCTGGCTTTACCCTCCTGCATGGGTCGGAGTGTAGCGCCAGCTATCTTGCTTTCGGCATCCGCCGCGCGATCGCCACTTCGCGGATCATTTCGCCTGCATCCGCGCCGAGAACTTCCGCCACCTCCAGGATCGTCGACAGGCTGGGCACGTTCCCGCCGGCTTCGACCACGCCAAGGTAGCGGGGATTCATCCCCGCGCGCTGTGCGAGTTTGACGAGCGTCCACCCACGAGCCGTTCGCTCGCGTCGAAGAACCCTTCCGAACCTCACAGCGTCAGGATCGACTCTTTTTGGAAGCGTCATGCCTGAATGATACGTCCATGGAGACTGAAAAGTGGCGATTTCACATCCTGTCAACCGCCATGGATGCACCAGAAGAGGCTTTTTCCGGGTCAAAGATCTGATCTGCAGATCCTCGGCCGCGAAATTACCTCCTCCATGCATTCATGGATCTATTCCAACCGTGAGTTTTGCTCTGGCAGAGGGCCATGGATCTATTGAAGAGGCCTTTTTGTTATCGAAGAGGCTCAGCGACTCCCCGAAGAGGCTGTGAGCCTCTTCATGTCATCCATGGATCTACTCGCCAGGCGATTTATCTCCTGATGGCATCCAAGGATCTATTCGATGCGTCCGAAGCCATGGCCCTGCCAATCCGGCGGTCAGTCACTCGCGATCGTCAACCTCGGTAGGCCGGCCGGCTCCTTGGCATGGGCGAGAGCCACACACGGCCAGCTCTCGGGACTGCACGAGATCGATCGAATCCGCTCCCAGAACCTCGCCGCCCGAACGGAAGCTACAATCCGTTGAGCGATCAGGATCAACTGGTCAAATCCAGACGTCAGGAGCTTATGCTGCGGGTGTAAGTCGGTTCCCTGGTCATGACTGAGCAAGAACTTCGCGAACTGCTAGCCCGGCACGAGGCCGACCAGGTCGAATTTACGACCGCGACCAAGGACACCGACAAGTTTTCCGAAGCAGTCTGTGCGTTTGCCAACGACCTCCCCAATCACGCCAGTCCTGGATATCTGGTCATCGGTGTCGTTGATTCGGGGCACTTCGCTGGCCTTACGGTCAGCGACGAGACCCTGCGCGACCTCGGAGGGTTGCGCGACAACGGCAACATTCAGCCTCTTCCGGCGCTCACCGTTGAAAAGGTCGCCACGAGCGAAGGTGAGGTCGCCGTCGTTACCGTGCTGCCGGCGATGCTCCCTCCGGTGCGCTACAAGGGACGCATTTGTATCCGCATAGGACCTCGCCGCGGCTATGCCACGGAACAGGAAGAGCGGACGCTCATCGAGCGTCGCGTTTCACATGCCAGGACGTTCGATGCGCAGCCGTGTCTTGGCAGCGACGTGGAGGAGTTGTCCGAGCCGCTGTTCCTGATCGATTACCGTCAGCGGGCGGTAGCGGCGGAAGTGATCGCTGAAAATAATCGGACGGTGAAGGAACAGTTGGCCTCGCTGCGTTTCTTCGATCTAGGCCGCGATTGCGCCACAAACGCGGGGATTCTTCTGTTCGGACTGGATGCCCGCAAGTGGTTGCCCGGTGCATACATCCAGTTCCTGCGCGTGCAGGGGGATTCGCTTGCCGCTCCGGTGGCGAACGACCGCGAGCTTGACGGCGACCTGCTCACGATCCTGCGCGAGCTCGACGCTCTGGTTGACGCGCAACTGGAACAGTTTCCGGTGGATGAAAGCACGCTGCGCGAGCGCAGCGTCGAATCGTATCCACGTGTTGCGGTGCGCGAGTTGCTGATGAACGCGGTGATGCATCGCGACTACGCGTCCACCGCGCCGCTCCGGATCACGTGGCTCGAGGACAGGCTGGAGATCCAGAGCCCCGGAGGCCTGTACGGCGAGGCTTCGGAAGCGAACTTCCCGCGTCAGACGAGTTATCGGAATCCGGTGATCGCTGAGGCGATGAAGGCTCTCGGCTACGTCAACCGCTACGGACGGGGAGTCCTTCGTGCCCAGGACGCTCTGAGCAGGAACGGGAGCCCACCGGCAGAGTTCAGGTTTGACTCGGGCTTCGTGCTGGCAACCCTTCGGAGACGTGCGTGAAGACGATCGCGTTCTTCAACAACAAGGGGGGAGTCGGAAAGACGACGCTCGTCTATCACCTGGCCTCGATGATCGCGGAGCGCGGGGAAAGAGTGCTGGCCGTAGATCTTGACCCGCAGGCGAATCTGACAAGCATGTTCGTGAGCGAGAGCCAAATGGAGTCGATCTGGGACCTTAGAGACCTAGGGCCCTCCACGATATTTGCTGCGCTGCGGCCCATATTACGGGGAATCGGCGACGTTCTTGTTCCGTACGTGGAGTCGATCAATCCGCGTTTAGGTCTGCTGGCGGGTGATCTTGAGCTCTCCACCTTCGAAGACAAATTGTCCACGGCGTGGCCGAATTGCCAGCTTGGCGATGAAGCTGCGTTCCGCATAATGACCGCTTTCCATCGCGCCATTCGCCAAGCTGCGGCCTCGTTCGACGCAGAATGGATACTGATCGATGTCGGCCCAAATCTTGGGGCCATCAACCGCGCGGCGTTGATTGCAAGCGAACGCGTCGTGATCCCTCTTGGTCCAGATCTCTTCTCGTTACAGGGACTACGCAACCTTGGTCCGAAGCTCCGTGACTGGCGCAAAGTCTGGCAGGAGTTACTCACGAAGAACCCCGATCCCTCGCTCGATTTGCCGTCCGGAACGATCGAGCCCCTCGGTTATGTGGTGATGCAGCACGGTATGCGCGAGAATCGACCGCCCAAAGCGTATTTGCGCTGGATCGAACGGTTTCCGGCGGCTTATCGCGAGTCGGTGTTGGATGAACCCGTGGTGGACGCGGTCATGACTGCCGCCGCCGACCCGCATTGCCTGGCGATGCTTAAGCACTATCGGAGCCTGATGCCGATGGCAATGGAAGCGCGCAAACCGGTGTTTGCCCTCAAGCCAGCGGATGGTGCCATCGGAGCACACAACGAAGCGGTTCGGCGGGCATACCTCGACTTTCAAGAGCTCGCCGGCCGTATCGTCGAGCGCAGTGGAGGGACTCTGCGCTAACCCGGTCTGTCTCACTGCCGGTACGGCAGCAACGTCAACCTTCCCGCGGTCCATGTTTCCCCCCGAGAAACCAGTGGCAGCCAGTACCAGGTCGGCGCTTCGCCGGCCAGGGCGATTCGGGCGAACATGCCGGCGGTGTTGCGGGCGAATGGATTGACGATGGGAGGGGAGAGCTCCAGCGTCATCGTGTCGATGTAACGGGCGGCGGTGTTGGGGGCGATGCCGCGCCAGGCGCAGGTCTGGGGGATGGTGATCGGGATCTCGGCGGCGGTGGCCGTGGCGGTGGCGGCGGCGCGCGAGGAGTCGAGAGGACCGTGGTAGAACACCGAGTCCGACAGCGACTGCATCGTCAGCGGCGTGATCAGCGACATCTGGGTCGTCTTCACCACGTTGATCGTCGTCGACATCGAGATCCCTTCGTCGCGGAAATTCGAACAGAACGAATCGAGTACGGCCGCTGGCATGGCATTCCATTGCGGAAGGCGGGGCGGGGGCGGGGCTGTTGGTGCCGAGGCGCAGGCGGCCAGGAGAAAACAAAGG
>WNFG01002307.1_pt1 | contig 15984 bp, 11 predicted proteins | sample 5400431 | NCBI WGS metagenome assembly WNFG01 (sample SAMN13153346, study PRJNA577476) | soil metagenome | isolation source: 120 cm saprolite under Douglas fir tree site 2 hole 3 replicate 2 | place: USA:California | collected 2015-04-18 | reverse complement strand
ACGCACCTGAAGGACCACGGTTCACGGCGCGGCCTACTCATGCTGGTCAGCAAGCGGCGTCGCTTGCTCGACTACCTCAAGAAATACGATTCCGAGCGGTACAAGTCCGTGATCACGAAGCTCGGCATCCGCAAGTAAAAGCGCTCCGGGTCGGCCTCGTCGCGTGTGGAGGCAGCCCGGACATTTCTGAGACTGCTGTCGGAAGGCGGCCAGCCATTGAGGAACTCCAGAGAGTGTGTATTTCGGCCTCGGCTCCGCTGGCACCGGTCGCGTCCTTCCATTCGCGGCACCGTCGCGCAATCCCAACCCTTTCGCTAAGAGCGCGAAAGCAGGGAGCACCCGCAGGCAATCGGGGTTGCCCTCCTATTAATTTAAGGATGAATCATGAAACCAGAAAGTACCGAAGTTGAAGTAAGTCTCGCCGGCGGCAAAAAGATCACATTTGAAACCGGAAAGTTAGCCAAGCAGGCGCATGGCTCGGCCGTGGTTCGTCTGGGCGATAACGTTGTGCTGGCCACGGCGACGGCCAATCCCGATCCCCGGGAGGGCATCGATTTCTTTCCCCTCACGGTTGATTATCGCGAATACACATACGCCGGTGGACGCATCCCCGGCGGCTTCATCAAGCGTGAAGGCCGTCCCAGTGAGCGGGAAATTCTTACCAGCCGCATGATCGACCGGCCGGTGCGGCCGCTGTTTGCCGAAGGCTTCAAGTGCGAGACCCAGGTCATTGCCTTTGTGCTCTCGGCCGACACGGATAACGATCCCGATGTTTGCGGCATCAACGCCGCTTCCGCCGCTTTGACGCTCTCTGACATTCCGTTCCTCGGACCGATCGGCGCGGTGCGGGTCGGATTGGTCGGCGGCCAGTTTGTGGTGAATCCCACCTACGGCGAGATGCGGGACAGCTTGGTGAACATCATGGTGGTCGGCACTGCCGACGGCATTGTGATGATTGAGTCCGGCGCCAAGGAAGTGAAAGAAGAAACCGTTGTCGATGCCATCGAGTTTGGCCACAACGAAGTCAAAAAGATTTGCGCTGCCATCAACGATCTCCGCGCCAAGGTGGGAAAAAAGAAGCGCGAGGTAGTGCCACCCGAGTTTGATCAGTCCTACTACGACAAACTGAAGTCGCAGATTGGCGCAGACCTCTCCGACCGGATGGATACGGAAAAGCATCCCAAGGCGGAGAGTTATACGCTGGTCCGGGAACTCAAGAAGCAGCAACTGGCGGCGCTGCCTGAAGAGGACGAAGAAGGTCAGCAAAAACTCAAGCACTATTACGAAATTCTGCGCGAACGCATCTTTCGCGAGCAGGTACTGGAGAAGAAACGGCGTCCGGATGGGCGGGCTTTTGACCAGATTCGTCCCATATGGATAGAGGCGGGTGTTTTGCCCCGAACTCACGGCTCCGCCATCTTCACGCGCGGCGAAACGCAGGCCTTGGTCACCACCACGCTGGGCACCAGCGATGACATGCAGCGCCTGGAAGGCTTCGAAGGCGAAGCCAAGAAGCGCTTCATGCTGCACTACAATTTCCCGCCGTTTTCGGTGGGGGAAGTCGCGTTTTTGCGGGGCGCGGGCCGGCGTGAGATCGGTCACGGCGCCCTGGCGGAACGCTCGCTGTCGGCGGTGCTGCCGACGGAAGAGACTTGGCCTTACGCCATGCGTGTGGTCGCCGACATTCTCGAATCGAATGGCTCGTCGTCGATGGCGACGGTGTGCGGCGCTTCGCTCTCTCTGATGGACGCAGGCGTTCCCTTGAAGGCTCCAGTGGCTGGCGTGGCGATGGGGTTGGTGAAAGAAGGCGAGCAGTACGCGATTCTCACTGACATCGCAGGCGCCGAAGATCACTACGGCGACATGGACTTCAAAGTCGCGGGCACAAAAGACGGCATTACCGCTCTGCAAATGGATATCAAGGTCGCCGGCATCACTGCGCAGATTATGCGCGAGGCCCTGGCCCAGGCGCAGCGTGGGCGGCTGCACATTCTGGGCAAGATGGAAGAAGTTATATCGGCCGGGCGGGAGAAAATTTCCGACTACGCTCCGCGCTTCTATACGGTGCAGATCCCGGTCGACAAGATTCGCGACCTGATCGGGCCGGGCGGCAAGGTGATCCGCAGCATCGTCGAGCAGACGGGCGTAAAGATCGACGTGGAAGATTCCGGGCTGGTGAAGGTGGCGTCGAGCGATCAGGCATCGGCCGCGAAGGCGCTGCAGATTATCGGCGACATCACGGCCACCGCCGAAGTCGGGAAGACCTACCTGGGCAAGGTCACGCGACTGGCGGACTTTGGCGCCTTCGTGGAAATTATTCCGGGAACCGATGGCCTGCTGCACATCAGCGAAGTCGCTGAGCACCGCATCAACGATGTGCGCGACGAACTCAAGGAAGGCGATCAAGTGCTGGTGAAGGTGCTCGCGGTCGAAGGCAACCGCATACGCCTATCGCGCAAAGCGATTCTCAAAGAGCAGCGCGCCAAGATGGGCGGCGGAGAAGCCCCGCTCCCGACCGATGGTGGGGGAGAGGTTCCGGCCCCGGCAATTGTTATCGAAGGCGGCGGCGACTTTCCCGACGAAGCCGCCGAAGGGGAGCCGAACTTCAATCGCGATGCGGTATCTCATGCTGGCGGCGCTCGACCGGACCGTGGAGGTGATCGAGGTGGCCGCGGCGGTCGTCCCGGTGGCGGCCGTGATCGAGGGCGCGGAGGTCGTGGCGGACGACCCGGGGGGAGCGGCGGGAGCGGCGGGAGCCGCGGCCGCGGCGGTCCCGGCGGTGGGCATGGCGGGCCGAGACACTGAAATCCCTCCCGTCACGGATTACGCCCGATTGAATCCCGATTGACTTATGAAGGCCGCGATTGCACCGCGGCCTTTTCCATCAGGCGAGGGGCTTACTTCCACCCAAAGTCAGTGCTGTGGGCTTTGCGCGCAGCTACTGTCAGAATCGAATCCCTTAGGTGCATTCAACAACTCCTTCCGCGATGGCTAGCTGTTCCCCGGTCGATGTCTCTCCAGGCCCGCGTTCGCCCTTATTTCCTGCCGTTAAATCAGCATTTTAGGAAAAAAGTCGATACCGGCGTCCAAGTCTTCGGCGGAAAATCTTCTCCGTGACATGGACTGGACGCCGGCGACAGAGGCCTCATTTGAGCATTCGTTACAGGAGCCTTTAGAAATACAGCAGATTACCAGCGTTCGATACACAACGCACCGGATGGAAACCACCCGGGGTCCGCGGTATCACTCAGTACGCCTACTGACGGGCCATTCAGGCAGCGGCCCGAAAAACGAGAGGGTCCAGCGCCTAGCCTTTCGTTCGGGTGGGTTACGTAGCTGCGAAGGGACAAGACACCGCCATTCCGGTATTGGCTAGGGCGTCGGAGAAAAGAGCATTCACGTGCAGACGGCATCAGGTTCAATTGTTCCGAAGAGGGCGCCGGCATTGCTACGGCTGCTAGCCGTATTGGTGGCCCTGTCTTCTCTGCTTGCGATGTCCAGCCCTAGTTGGGCGGACTCCTGCTCCACCTTAAGCGTTTCCTTAAACAGCCAACCGATCCACTGCACCATCCCTGAGGCAAACCCGGAGGTAGCTCTGTCGGTGACCCTGACCGGTCTCACCTTCACAGGACAGGCACAGGGGATGGTGCTGATTTACGACGATTCCACCCACACGCTGCTCAGTGACGTAGTAACTTTCACCAATGTGGGGGGCGTGGCCACGGTGGCGTTCGTGTCTGATACCGACGGCATCCCGGTCACGGCTCAGGGATTGCCCATCCTCGGTCAATTTACCGAGAGCGACAAGCCGATACTCATCTCTGTGGCGCTAGGGAACGGCCAGCTTCTCCGGGCCAAAATCTGCAGCGACGTCGGAGAAAGTCCGAGTTGCTCCGGCGGAAGCGATTCTGTTGGCCTGTCAATAGGTAAGACATCGATTCCTGAGCCCGGAACCTTTATATTGCTGGGTTCGGGCTTAGTGGGCTCAGGTGCTTGGCGGCTGGCAGCCCGGTCGGTGGGACGGCGTTTGGTCGAGCGCGTGAACAGCTAGCCGCGGCTCACAACCTTCGGCAGTTTGGGCATCACGCTCGTGCCGGGGTCGCGGCCTTCCTGGGTAGCATTTCTCCAATGCGGCGGATCTGGGCGCCCACGCCGCGCAATTTCTCCTCGATATTCTCGTATCCCCGATCCAAATGGTAGACACGGTCGATAATGGTTTCGCCGTCGGCGACCAGCGCGGCCAGCACCAGCGACGCCGAGGCGCGCAGGTCGGAGGCCAGCACGGCGGCAGCGCTCAGGGGACTTTTGCCGCGGACGATGGCGCGGCGGCCCTCGATTTTGATGTTGGCTCCCATGCGGGTAAGTTCCTGGGCGTGCATGAAGCGGTTCTCGAAGATATTCTCGGTGATAATGCTTGTGCCTTCGGCCTGCGTGGCCAGCGCCATGAATTGCGCCTGCATGTCGGTGGGAAAGCCGGGATATTCCTCGGTGACCATGTCGCAGGCCGTCAGCGGATTGTCTCCCATAACGCGAACCGAGTCGGAATTCTGTTTGGTCTTCACGCCGACCTCCGCCAGCTTGGCCAGCAGCGCGCCCAGATGTTGAGGGTCGCATCCGGTGATGTTGAGATCACCTGCGGTGAGGGCCGCGGCGATGATAAACGTTCCGGCTTCGATGCGGTCAGGAATGATGCGATGCCTGGCTCCGTGGAGCTTGGTCACGCCCTGCACGCGGATGGTGGAAGTTCCCGCACCTTCGATTCTCGCTCCCATCTTGTTCAGCAAGGCGGCGAGGTCAGCGACTTCGGGCTCGCGGGCGCAGTTCTGCATGACGGTCTCGCCCTCGGCCAGCGTTGCAGCCATGAGCAAATCTTCGGTTCCCGTTACGGTGATCTTGTCGAAGACAATCTCCGCCCCTTTGAGACGCTGGGTGGTGGCTTCGACGTAGCCGTGATCCTGCGTGATCTTCGCGCCTAAACGCTCGAGGCCTTTAATGTGCATGTCGATGGGCCGGCTCCCGATGGCGCAGCCGCCGGGGAGAGAAACGCGGGCATGGCCGCAGCGGGCGACCAGAGGCCCGAGCACCAGGGTCGAGGCACGCATGGTCTTGACCAGTTCATAGGAGGCTTCGGGCGCGGACAGAGTCTTCGCATGAATGGTGGTGCGATGCTGGGCGCGGCCGTAGCCGAGTTCGACTTCGGCTCCCATGGCGGCAAGGAGGTTGCGCGTAGTTTGAATGTCGCGCACCTGCGGAATATTTTCGAGGATGACAGGTTCGTCGGTGAGCAGGGCAGCTGCCATGCAGGGAAGCGCAGCGTTTTTAGCGCCGCTGACGCGGATGGTGCCGAGCAGCGGTTCGCCGCCGCGGATTACGAGTTTATCCATGAGTATGCGTCCTCGGGTGCCAGCTCCAACCCTCTCGCCAAGGCGCGAGAAGGATGGGGCACCCGCAAAAAACCATTCTAATGGCGAATCAGGATTTTGATGGGTAATCGGGAGGGCACGACCTTGTGGGCACGGCGCTGGGCGCGGATTCTACATTCGTTTTGCCAAGGCTGTGGCTCGGCGGACGTGGCCTCCGGATTTTTTCAGGGCGGCGCTGGCTTGGGCGCGGGTAACGCCAGCGGCCAGCATGACCAGCGCGACTGGCGTGCGGTTGCCGGCGGCGGCAAGACTACGCCGGGCAGTTTCGCGATCGGCTCCGCTGACGCGTTCGAGAATTCCGATGGCGCGCTGAATAAGCTTCTCATTTCTAGGCAGGACGTTGACCATGAGGTTGCCGTAGACGTATCCCAGGCGAGTCATGGCCCCTGTGGAAAGCATATTCAGAACCATTTTGTGGGCCGTGCCGGCTTTCATGCGCGATGAGCCGGCGAGAACCTCAGGACCGACTTCGGTGACAATGGCGAGGTCCGCTACTCGCTCTAGCTGGGAGTTGCGGTTACAGGTGAGAGCGATGGTGCGGGCTCCGTGGCGCCGGGCATATTCAACGGCGGCGACGGTGAAGGGAGTGCGTCCGCTAGAGGCGATTCCCACGACCACGTCGTTCTTGCCGGGTTTTTTCTTCGCCATTTGGTCGCGGCCGTCTTCGGTGGAGTCTTCGCTGGCTTCGGTGGCCGCAGACAGGGCCTTAATGCCTCCGGCAATAATGAACTGGACGGTCCGTGGGTCGGTGTTAAAGGTGGGGCCGCATTCGGAGGCGTCGAGGGCGGCGATGCGTCCACTGGTGCCTGCGCCGACGTAGATCAGGCGTCCACCTTTGCGCAGCGCGGCCGCAATCTGGTCGATAGCGCGAGCGATTTGCGGCAGGGCACGCTTCACGGCAGCGGCGACGCTGGCGTCTTCCTGGTTGATGAGGCGGGCGATTTCGAGCGAGGATTTGCGGTCGAGGTCGGTGGCAGCGGAGTTGGTTTGCTCGGTCCGGAGGCGGTCGAGATCGGTGGATTTGCTCGTGCTCTTCAAAGGTCGGCCTTTCGATCGCAGTTCGAATATTGTTTCATGAAGCCGGTGCCTGCGCGGCGGGATAGATTTGTTTGCCTCCTCGGGACAGTCGGGCGGCACATTTCTATCGGCTCGAAGCACGTACCCGAGGGGCTGAAACCGAGATCAGGTGTGGTCGCCAGTCGCAGCCTTCGAAGCTCCGCGCCACCCCAGAATCTTTCCCCGAGAACGCATTCGTCATGCAGATTTCTCCAGCGCCTCGATGACTGCATCGTGAAAGTTGGGCCGCAGTTGCTTGATCGCGTCGTTCGCGCAATCCGGCCAAGTTCGGTTCGTCAACAAAGTTATGGAGAGTTGGCGCTCGGGGTCGATCCATAGAGACGTTCCCGTGTATCCCAGGTGGCCGAATGAAGAGGAAGAAAAATATTTTCCAGATTGCGAGGGTGGGGAAACAGTGTCCCAGCCTAGGGCACGTGAGGTGCCCTCCGGGCTCGACTCGCGGCGGGTGAATCGGGCGACGGTCTCGGGGCGGAGGATGGGAGGGCCGCCGTTGAGCATACAGTGGGCGAATCGGGCGACGTCTTCCGCAGTGGCGAATAGACCAGCATGGCCAGCGATGCCGCCGAGCACGCTGGCGTTCTCGTCCTGGACCTCACCCTGGATGATTCTTCCACGGAAGGTGCTCGATTGCGAAAGCGCGGGATTTTGCTTGACGCCCGCCGACGGTTGCGATTTCAGGTTTTCGCGGACGGGAGGGTTCGTCCCACACTCGTTGGCAGTGGGTGGAATGTTTTTGCGTTGCTCGGGAGGCGGGTTGTAAGTGGTGTTGGTCATGCCCAGCGGTCCGAATACTTCGCGCTGGCAGAAGCGGTCGAGGGACTCATTGGCGAGGCGTTCCAGGGCGACGCCGAGGATGATGAATCCGATGTCGCTGTACTCCGCACGCCGGCCCGGATCGGTGGCGAGTGACATGGCAAGAGCGGCGTCGAGGAGCTCGGCGCGGGTGCGCGCTTTCACAAATAGCCTTTCGTAAGCGGGCAGGCCGGACGAATGAGCGAGCAACATGCGCAGAGTTACTTCGCGGCGACGAAGATCCTGTTTGGTCTCCGGCGAGGCGGAAATAAATTCGGGAACGATGGCGGCGACGGGAGCGTCGAGATCGAGCAGGCCGCGCTCGTAATGAAGCATGGACATCGTGGTGGTGGCGACAACTTTTGTGAGTGAGGCCAGGTCGAAAAGCGTTGCGGGCTGTACCGGAAGATTCCCACCCCCTCCGAAAGCGCGTGAGAAATGTGGGGTACCCGCGTCGGATTCGTAGATCATCTGCCCCGCGGTTTTGAGCGCTACCAGGCGACCCTGATGGGTGACTGCGAGTGAGGCGGCGGGAAAGGTCCGCGCGGCGATGGCATTGCTAAGAATGGAATAAGCGGAAGAAAAAATATCGTCCTGATGTTCAAAGGCGGGAACGGGCGTTGAAAAGCCTTGTGCGGTACTGTTCAGGGGAAGGACGCTTTCTGGAAACATTTTTCGATCTGTGCGGTTTATAGCAGAGTTCGAGGGCTAGGGTAAAGACGCAAGGGGAAAAACGGGCACAAGTCGTGGCCTGGTCGGTAACCGCTGCTAAAGTTTGTTGAGTGATTTTCTGGGGTTGTGTAAAGTCAGAATATTCGTATCAGTCCAAACGCGCAGGCGCGATGGAAGCCAGGGATCCTCCTGGCGATCGCGCTGCTTCTGACCAGCGCTTCGGCGTTCGCTGCCACGGAGCCTAAGCGCACGATCCCACCCAACCGGCTCGCCGTGCTCGATCCCATCATCCAGCAGGCGATTCACGACGGGAATATTCCAGGGGCCGTCCTGCTGGTCGGACACGATGGGCACGTGATTTACCGCAAAGCTTATGGGGCGCGGGCGCTCGAGCCTCGACATGAGGCGATGACCGTGGACACGATTTTCGATCTGGCATCGTTGACTAAAGTCATTGCTACTACGACTGCCATGATGCAATTGGTGGAGCGGGGCAAGGTGCGGCTCAATGATCCGGTGGCCAAGTATCTGCCAGAGTTCGCGCAGAACGGAAAAGAAGATATTACGGTGCGGCAGTTGCTGACGCACTACTCGGGCCTCGAACCGGATCTGGATTTGAAGACGCCGTGGCAGGGCAAAGAGACGGCTTTCCGCATGGCCTTTGCCGAAACACCCGAGGAGCCTCCGGGGTCGGAATTCACTTACAGCGATATCAACTTCATCACTCTGGGAGCGCTGGTGGAGCGGGTGTCTCAAGAGACGCTCGATCAATACACGGTGCGGCATATTTTTGCGCCGTTGAAGATGGTGCATACGCGGTTTGTGCCTCCCCTGGCCTGGAAAGCCAAGATCGCGCCGACACAGTATGAAGAGAATAACGTGATGCTGCGGGGAGTGGTGCACGATCCCACGGCGCGACGGATGGGCGGAGTGGCCGGGCATGCGGGCCTTTTCTCCACTGCGGATGATCTGGCGAAGTTTGCCCAGACGCTGCTGAACGGAGGAGATGGAATTCTGTCGGCATTCTCGGTCGAGAAGATGACCAGGCCGGAACAGCCTCCTGCGGCGGAGGTTTTGCGTGGATTCGGATGGGATATCGACTCTCCGTTTTCCTCGAACCGCGGAGACCTGCTGCCGGTAGGTTCGTTTGGACACACGGGTTTTACCGGGACGTCGGTGTGGATCGATCCGACCACCAAGACTTACATTATTTTGCTGACCAATGCGGTGCATCCGCGCGGCAAGGGAAACGCCGTGGGATTGCGCTCGAAGGTGGCTACGGCGGTGGCTGCGGCGTTGCCCCTGACGGTGAGCGAAAAAGAAACGCTGCGCTGGGAGAGCATCACCGGCTATAACGAGGCGCAAAGCGCGGCGCGGCACTACTCGGTGCGGAATGGCAATGTAAAGTCTGGAATTGATGTGCTCGAAGAGCACAATTTCGACATTCTCGAAGGCGCTGCGCCTCAGGGATTGGGAGCGAAAAAAAGAATCGGCTTGTTGACCAACCAGACTGGGGTCGATTCCGCCGGGCGTCGCACCATTGACGTGCTGGCCCAGGCTCCGGGAGTTTCACTCGACCTGCTCTTCGCTCCCGAGCACGGCGCAGCGGGCACGCTCGACACGACCAACCTGAGCAATTCCAAAGATGAGGCGACTGGAATTCCCATTTATAGCGTGTATGGCGGGACCGATGCGGCACGGCGTCCGGCGCTGGATGTGCTGAAGAATCTTGACGCCGTAGTGGTGGATATTCAGGACGCCGGAGCGCGCTTCTACACTTACGAGACTACGCTGGGATATTTTCTGGAAGCAGCGGCCAAGGTGGATGTTGAGGTGATTGTGCTGGACCGGCCGGATCCGATTACGGGATCGTTTGTGCAGGGGCCGGTTTCAGAGGCGGGCCGGGAAAACTTCACGAATTATTTCACTGAGCCGGTGCGACACGGCATGACCATGGGCGAATTGGCGCAGATGTTCCATGCCGAGCGAGGCCTGAAGGCCAAGTTGACAGTCGTGCCCATGGAGGGGTGGCAACGGGGAGATTGGTTTGATTCCACGGGCCTGGCCTGGGTGAATCCATCGCCGAACCTGCGCAGTTTGACCGAGGCTACGCTGTACCCGGGCGTGGCACTGATTGAGGGCGCGAATGTTTCGGTGGGACGTGGGACAGACACTCCTTTCGAGTTGGTCGGGGCACCGTGGATCAAGGGCAGGGAATTGGCGGCGTACCTGAACGGGCGAGGTATTGCTGGCGTACGGTTTGTGGCGGTCAGCTTCACCCCCAGCGCCAGCGTGTACAACGGCCAAAGGTGTGAGGGAGTGAATATTGTGCTGACCGACCGAAATGGGTTTGATGGGCCGGAGTTGGGCATCGAGCTGGCGTCGGCGTTGCGGAAGTTCTATGCAGCGGATTTCAAGTTGGATCGCATAACCGAGTTGTTGGTGAATCAGGGGGTGTATGATGCTTTGGTTGCGGGAGAAGATCCGCGGCGGATCGCACAAGACTGGCAGGAAGATCTGGAGAAATTCCAGCGGATGCGGCAGAAATATCTGATCTATAAATAAGCCCGAAGGCGGATCAGTTGGCCTTGAATGAGGCCGCGCCTTTATTGTTGGTGTTCTCATCCTAATCTTCGGCTTTGGGCATTTTTTGGAGGGGTGTTATGCGCTCTGTGATGCGCACGGTGTGGACAGTTTTGCTGGTGACGGGGGTTTGTTGTTGCCAAACTACGCCGGCCACGCCTGGGATAGCGACCGAGCCGGCGGCTGCCGGTCCTCCGCCTGCTCGATCGGATGCGCAGGAGAATGTGGCCGCGGACCCAAACCCGATTACGATTCCTGCGGGAACAAGGATTCCTCTGGGACTCAAGCAGGCCATCTCCACCAAGAATGCGCGTGAGGGCGATCCTGTGTACGCCGAGACCACCTTTCCATTTGTGATGAATGACCGCGTCGTGGTGCCGGCGGGCACCTATATTCAGGGAAGAATTACGCGCGTCGAGCGGGCGGGACGGATTAAAGGCCGGGCGGAAATTCTGATGCACTTCACCTCGATGATCTTTCCCAGTGGGTACACGGTGATGTTGCCGGGGTCAGTCCAGAATACGCCGGGGGCGGAGAAGACTTCGGTGAAGGATTCCGAGGGTACAATCCGACAGGACAGCGACACGGGAAAGAAGGTGGAAGATGCAGCCAGAAACGGGGCCTACGGCGGTGCGGTAGGTGGCATTGGAGGCGGATTAGGTGGCGGCCTCAACGGAGCACGCATTGGAGCCGGGGCCGGGGCCGCAGCTGGCATCGCGTGGGCTCTATTGAAGCGGGGGAATGACGTCAGGCTGGAAGTCGGCACATCGATTGAGATGGAAATCGGGCGGGCGATTACCCTCGACGGCACGAGAAGCAGGGGGCTGGCTATCGTGACTCGGTAGCGTTAGATAAGCTTCCGCTCTCTTTTCCGCGCTCGCGGCATGTGCCTCCGCCCTCTCTTGCGATAAGCTCTGGACCTCCCTATCTCGACGAACCCGCTTGTTCTTTCAAATCTGTTGTGATTTCCGGGACCTAATTCTTGTTTCCTCTGCGATTCTTACTTCAAATTAAATAGGGCGTTGACATGGGCGGTTACCGTGACATTCTGGGGAGTGAATTCTTCGGTGGGTGCGGGCGCTGCTTCGGCCCTCATGGCCAGATTCAGCAGACGCTGGTGTACAGATGCCGCCTTGTTTACCACGGCCTTGGCCATTACAGCGATTCCATGTATGGCTTCATTACGTTTGCCACCCGGCAAACCTTGGCTGCTTCCCGCAGTTCATTCATCGTTGCCTTTTTCTGGCGGTAGCAATCCCGCAGTGCCTCAAGTGCCACATCAATGCCAATCTTGTGCCGAAATTTGAAACAGTCAGCAACCGTCTTGGCCGGACTGGCGACTCGTATTGTTCCTCCGCTGATTTCCCGCTCTTGCACACCAAAGTGCAGCGCCTCTCCCGAAAGCCGCACAATTCGTACGGACGGAGAACCAATCTTGGGAGCCCATGCCTTTACATCGAGCGCCATCCACACCTCAAATGGAGCCTGCGTTCCGATCTCATGAAACCGCAGTGCAGACAGAAGACAGACGACCGCCTTCGGAACCTTACGGCTCACTGCCAGCAGACTGATGTGCTCCGAAGCCGGCATCGCAATTGCTGTGTACAGGCCGCGCTCCACTTTACGCAACTCGCCTCGGTGCACAAGGCGGCCGAGGTAGTTGCGGGGGATCCCGAGGTGATCGAGATCACGAGGCCGGACAATTTGCCTGCGATTCACTAGGTCTAGCAGTTTCTCTGTCTTCGTGCGGGCCACGAATAAAGTGTACCGAAAACAAGGTAAATATCAACAAGTACCGAGGAAATAGTACACGAAACCGCTGCTTTCGCACGATGAAATTCGGAGCCGAACAACTCCCCATAACGTCGCTTCCGATACTGCTCCAGCTTCGTCTTGTGCGGCAGGATCGGTCCAGACGGCAGTATAGGCGCGTGTCGAAACCGACAGTTCCCTACGAACTTCGGCTAGCGTTCCAAGTGTGACGAACTTCGCGGCCAAGTGGCGGCATCCTTATCGGGACCGGAGTTGCAGGTTGCGGTCCAGGCGGAGTTCTAGTGCAGTACCCTTCTCGAGTCTGAGGTCGTGTCCGGCTTCGAACGCGGCCAGACCGCTACTGGCAGCGCCCGAGCCTGCGCCGGTTGCGGCCCCATGTTTGCCGCCCGAGTGCGCGCCCTCGGCGGCGCCCTCACCGGCACCGATTACGACAGCCTCGGCTATTTCTTCTTTCGTCATGCCTCTGCGCTCGATTTCGCCTTCCTCGCCGAGTTGCTTCAAGCCGTGTTCGCCGGGGACTCCGGTTACGGTGGCGATCAACGGCAGCCAGCCGTGCTCGGTTTCAATTTCGTCGAAGCTCAATAAGAGCCGGGTGTGCAGGCCGGGCTCCACCGCGCTCACGTGCCCCTTTATTTTTCTACCCGGTGCGAGGGTGAGGCCGTTTGCTGCCGTCAACTCTTCGGACAGTGTGGCGCGAAAATGATCTCCCCGTCGTACTCGCCGGGTATCCAGTTGGTCGGTTAGCTGAATCAGGAACGTGGTCCCTTGGGGAACGGCATTGAGCGGAGTCTGAGGAGCGGTTGCCGTGTCCTGACCGGCCAGCCGAGAACTGCCCAAGGTCAAAGCCAGGAGCACAAGGAGTAGTGAAGGAACAGAGTTGCGAAACAAATCTAGGCTGCACTGTCCACGAAGAAACCTGATAGGAGAGGACCAAGCGATCATAGACACCCCCGCCGCATAAGAATGTTGTGAATGGTTGGATGGGAAAGCAGGCAAAATTGCTGCCTGGAGCGAGCCGATTTTGGCGCTGCCGCAAAGTCCTGATTCCAGTCTATTCACCCGCCCGCAGCCAAGCCTAGGCTTTGCTGGAATAGGCGAAGTGTTGTGCTTGGTTGCCGATCTGCTTGCGCAGGTCTTCCCAAATATTCTCAGGCATCGCCAGGAAAACCTTAACCACTTCGGGATCGAATTGGCGGCCAGACCACTCCTCGATTTCCTTGCGTGCGGCGGCATCGGATTGTCTTGAACGATAAGGACGGTCGGAAGTGATGGCGTCGAGAGTATCAGCCACAGCAAAGATGCGGGCCCCCAGGGGAATCTCCTTGCCCTTCAGTTTTCGGGGATAGCCGGTGCCGTCGAATTTTTCTTGGTGAGAATAGATAATGTCGCAGGCATCCTGCAAAAAGGGAATCTTCTTTACGATCTGATAACCCTTGTAGCAATGCTCGCGCATGATGTCTGTCTGGTCGGAGGTCAGTTTCCCGGGTTTGCGCAATATATCGTCGGGAATGGCCATCTTGCCGATGTCGTGCAGGAACGCGCCGCGAGCGATGATGCGAATTTGATCGCCGGCAAGGCCCATGGCGCGGGCGATGGCAATGGTAAACGCAGTCACGCGCCGGGAATGTCCTTCGGTTTCCTTGTCCTTGAGATCGAGGGCATCGCCGAGAGCCTCCAGCGTGATGTCGTAGGAGCGCTCCAGGTTGGTCATGGCGGTCTGCAACTGGTCGGTTCGCGCCTCTACGAGCGATTCCAGGTTGGTCTGATAGGTACGGTTTTCCAGCTTGAGCCGGCGGTTTTCGAGGGCGCGGCCAACGGTCGCCAGCAATTGATCGCGCTCGAAGGGTTTGAGCAGATAGTCATAAGCGCCGTTGCGCAACGCGGCCAGCGCCACGGAGATATCGTGTACGGCCGTGACCATCACCACCGGCATGTCGGGGAATCTTTCCTTCGTGCGCTCCAGCAGGCCTATACCGTCGAGCTCCGCCATCATCAGGTCAGAGAGCATCAGTTCGAATTCTTCGCCGGAATTGAGCACGGCGAGCGCTTCCATGCCCGACGCCGCTTGCAGACAGGAATAGCCGGCAAAAGTGAGCATGGAGGACACAATCTCGCGGATTGCTTCTTCATCGTCTACGACAAGAATGCGATCTGGCATGAGCTCCCAAAATTCTAGGGCGATTGTACCGCACCGGGCAGGTACCGAAAGTAACCACCGGGGTCCGGAAAGCTGATGGATAACTGGCCCAACCATGATATTCAGAAACCCGGTACCTCTACGTCTTTAGGCACGCGATGAGCTCTGTTCTCTGGTCGATCTGGAGCGTTGCCACACAGCTTGGTCTTTCCAGGCTGACGGCAGGGGAGTGCGCGTTGCTGATTGTGTTGGGAGCCTTGCTCCTGGTTCTCCGCAGCTTCCGCGAACGCTACCTGATGATCTGGGTGGCAGGCTGGATCGCGTTCCTGGCTTCCCGTTTGATCGCCGCCCACGGAACGAGAATGCTGATTCCCGAGCGCTATGTGCCGGTGGCCGAACATACGACGTTCGTTCTGGCCGTAGCACTGTTTACCGCCGCGATTCTAGCTTACACACAGGCGCGACCGCGATTTACCCCTCTGGCTGCGATTACCTTAGGCGTCATCGGATTTGCCGCGGCGCGGGCATTGCTCTGGCCCGACATTGTTCCCTTGCGCATCGCTTTGGAGGTGGCGTACCGGATCATCCTGCTCGGAGCGACATTTGGGTTGATTCGCTCCCGCTGGGGACGGCGCGAGTTGACCCCGTGGTTCGTTGGCCTTGGCTTGCTGAGTATGCATTTGGCCTGGCCTCCGTTTACCACAGGATTGCCGCGGGGATTGTTTCTGGCCGCAGACCTGACCCTCGGACTCAGTGTGCTCCTTCTGGTCTTTGAGGAGGCGCGCGCGCGGATGCGGCGGCTGAAAGTCATCCACGCTCTGACCCATAACATCGCCTGCGCTGTGCAGAACGGGCCAATGCTGCAAACTGCTTTAGAGGAGCTACAGAAGTCGGGCGCGTGGAAAGCAGCCTGGGTCCGCGTGTTGGAAGGCGGGCACATGGTGGCACACCATGCCGTGGGCGTTTCTCCGGAATTTTTGCGTGACGCGGGCCTGGTCGAGAGCGGCGAGCAGTTGCAACAGATTCTGGAAAAGCCGGAGGCCAGGGTGGTAGACGTCGACGAGGCGGACCCGGAGAATCCTTCCGTCCTGAAGGCCGAGGGCCTTCGCCAGGTCGTGATGGTTCCCATGTTGGGCAAGAAATCGCCGATCGGGTTGCTGGTCATGGGAAGCTCGCGTCGGCGTTCGTGGACCGCCGAGGAGTTGGCATTGCTGGAAACCTGCGCTCAGCACCTGGGAATGGCGGTGGAGAATTTCCGGCTGCAAGAGCAGGCCCTGCGTTCGCAACGGCAATGGATGAATACCTTCGACTCCGTCCACGACATTATTCTGGCGCACGACGTCGATTTCCGAATTATCAAGGCCAACCAAGTGCTGCTGGAGCATTTGGGCCAGGCTACCGCCGACGTGATCGGCAACACCTGCGAGTCTGTGCTGCCTCACGAGTTAGGCGACTGGACGGGATGTCCCTATTGCTCGCGGGGCGATGGAGCATTTACCGACGGGGCCGATCCCTGCTTCGGCGGCT
>WNFG01002304.1_pt1 | contig 15990 bp, 14 predicted proteins | sample 5400431 | NCBI WGS metagenome assembly WNFG01 (sample SAMN13153346, study PRJNA577476) | soil metagenome | isolation source: 120 cm saprolite under Douglas fir tree site 2 hole 3 replicate 2 | place: USA:California | collected 2015-04-18 | reverse complement strand
GCCCGTCGATGCCAAGGACCTCGTCAACCGGCTGAGCAACTTCAATTTCAAACGCAAGGCCGGAGGACGGCAGGTCTGCGTTTTAGTAGTCGACGACGAAGCCGTGAACCGCGACTGGTTGAAGCACGTGCTGGAGCCGGCGGGCTTCAAAGTCACGCTGGCAGGCGGCGGAGAGGAGGGCATCGAGCTCGCGAGGTCGCGCAAGCCCGATGTCGTGATGCTCGATCTCCTGATGCCGAAGGTGACTGGATTCGACGTGGTCGCCGCGCTGGGCGATGATGAAGCCACCAGGTCGATCCCGATCATGGTCCTCACCGCCAAGCATCTGACGATGGCCGACATCGACCAGCTCAACGGCCACGTGTCGACGATCATCCGGCGGGGATCGACCGGAGCCGTCGATCTGCTCAACCAGCTGCAAGTGATCCTGAACAAACGGGCCGTGGGCGCATGAGCAACTCTCCACTGATCCTCGTAGTTGACGACAACGATGCCGGCCTGCTCCTCGCATGCGCGGTGCTCCAGCTGGACGGCTTTCGAGTCGACTCCGCCGGCTCCGCCGAGGAGGTCCTCCAGCGCTTGAAGGCACGCCGGCCGGACCTGATCCTGATGGATGTTCAGCTGCCCGGTCAGGATGGCCTCTCCCTGACACGCCAGCTCAAGGCGGACCCCACGACCACCGCCATCCCCATCGTCGCGCTGACCGCCCACGCGATGGCCGGCGATCAGGAGCAGGCGCTCGCCGCCGGTTGCAGCGGATACATCTCCAAGCCGATCGACACCAGGACCTTCGGCGCGCAGGTCAGCGCATTCCTGCCCGCGGAGCGAATCGAGTCAGCCATAACGAGCAAATGAATCGGTGACGCCTCAGCCGGCTCTGCAAAGCGGACACGCACCAGTCCACCTCATGGGGACCGGGTGAACGAGCTTCCCCTCGGCTTTCACGTGCTCTCCAGAAGCGCGTCCGGCGACTGAAATTTCATACAGGTCGCCGTCCGCCTTGGTCACGCGACCCTCCCAAAGCCGATAAGGAGGCTCGGGATCGTGGACGAGGACGCGGTCGCCGACTCTGTGGGTCAGCAGCGCCGTTGCCGGCCCGGGCTCCTCTGCACCGGTTGACACCAACAGTCGCTCAATCTCGTCGCGCACCTTTGGCAAGGTGGCGCCCAGATCCTCGAGCACGTGAGCGGCGATGCCCTCGCCCTCGAGGAGCAGCCCGAGCAACAGGTGCTCGGTGCCGACGTAGTTGTGTCCCAAGCGCTGGGCTTCCTCGAAGGAGAGCTCGATGACCTTCTTGACCCGCGAAGTCGGAATGATCAGCTGGATGATGATCCGCTCGTTCCGACCGAGTACTGCCTCGATCGTCTGGCGAACCACGCCGATATCCACGCCAAGGTTGTCGAGCACATGGGCGGCCAGGCCCTCACGTTCGCGTAGCAGCCCTAAGAGCAGGTGCTCGGTTCCGATGTAGCTGTGGTGCGAACGTTCTGCCTCTTCTTGGGCGAGTGTCAGAACTTTCTTGGCGCGCTCGGTGAACCGCTCGAATGGGTACATGAAATCCCCTCAAGCGTACGGCGCCCCTGGCTGGCCAGCAGTGCCCGGAGTCAAGCGGCCGGTAGCCTGGCAACAGACCCGATTTCAAAACGGCAGCTTGGCCAGGCGCCCCGTACAATCAATACGCGATTGCCCTCTGGTCATTCGTAAGGGATGAAGTCCTAGGCGTCATCCTCGGGGGGCGGTCGCAAGCTCAGGTCAGGAGACCTGGTCCGTCTCCTCGCCAAGCTCTCCACCATCACCAATCAGAGGATCTTCGTCGCTCGCCGAGTAGCGATCGCGCACCTCGGCTCCGGAGGCATCCGAGTCGCCAAGGCCTTCCTCCGAATCCGTCTCGACCAGCTCTCCCGTCTGCCTGTCTTCCGCGACCAGCTGGGCATAGGCTCGCTCCGCCTCGTCCCACGTCGGATACTCCCAGAACTCTGTCCCGATGGGAACCTCGGCGCCCTCCGTCTCGTCGAGACCATGCTGAAAGACGTAACCGAGTCCACTGACGGGATCCTGGATCAGCGAGATGAAACGTTCGCCGGTCAGCTCGGCTCGCTGCGCCGCCTGGCCGTCGTTCTCCAGATCGAAGAGACGGCTGATGATCTGCTCTTCGCTTCTGTCGTCCATTCCCTCCCCATTATCGAACCTGACGGCCCTGGTCGAAACTTTAGGTGGCGATGACGCATTGAAAGGGCAGTGTGGATGAGCTAGGCCTGCTCGACCAAGCTCGGCTTGGAGACCGGCGGGCTTTCGAGGACATCCTGCGACCACTGGTCGAGCCCGCATACCGTCTCGCGCTGGCGATGCTTCGCGAGCATGAGGCTGCCGAGGATGCCGTCCAGGAGATGGCCTTGAAAGGCTGGCGTCACCGCAGGCGGATCCGACCTGAGCTCGGCACAGTGCGGCCGTGGTTGCTCGCGATCGTCGCCAACGAATGCCGGATGGCCCTGCGGGCGCGCTGGTGGTCGGTGCTCCGCTTCGCCGAGCCGCCCGATCATGCGATTGCGGAGCGCGACCTTGCCACCCGCTTCGATCTCCGGCAAGCAATCGATCGCTTGCCCTATCGAGATCGCCTGCTCCTGCATTTGTATTTCGTGCTCGACCTGCCGATCTCCGAGGTCGCGCAGGTCCTTGGCGTCAGCGCCGGCGCCGCCAAGTCACGCCTTCACCGCGTGACCCGGCGACTGCGACCTGGTCTCGATTCTGTGGAGGTGGTCCCATGACGGATGAGCGTCTGGCGGTAGAGATTCGCGACGCTTTCGACAGCAGGCACGTGCCGAGTCCGGGCCTCGAGAACAAAGTGGTCTCGGCGATCCCGTGGGACGGGCCGCCACACCGCACGGCGTCCGTGCCTCGGCTCGCCGGCGCATTCGCCGCGACCTTGACCCTCTTGATCGTGGCGGCGTTGGTCGCTCCGTCCTTTCTGAGCTGGCTCAACGTTCAGATCCCTGGAATCACGGGCGGGCCTAACGCACCGGCCTACTCGCTCGCAGCAGTGAACGGTCAATCGGTGTTCGTCGTGGAGCGCGGCATATCTGGACAGGTAGGGGGCAACGCGTTGCTGCACTCGAACGACGGTGGCCGCACCTGGAGCGACCGGCTCCACTTCGTGGGTGTCTATGACGGTATGCAGGTCTTCGGGACGGATGGGTTCATATGGGCAATCGACATGGAGCCGCATGACTGCACACCGGCTCAGGTATCCAACGGCGGGCTCAGATGCGGGTCGCCGCCGAGCCACGCCCTCATGCTGTACCGAACCGCGGACGGCGGGTCGAGCTGGACCGCGCTTCCCGCCCCCACCTTTCCTGTTGACGACGTTTTCTTCCTCGACGCCTGGCATGGCTGGGCCGTGTCCGGCCCACCATCAACAGGACTCGGATCGGAGCCCCTGTATTGGACAGCCGACGGAGGCGCAACCTGGATGCGAGTAGGCACCTTGCCGCAGCTGGCGCCGATGGGGCGCGTCTATGGCGTGGGCACCTACCGCGTGACTTTCAGCGGTCAGAGCGATCGTTCAGTCAGAGGGTGGTATGTAGGCGCCGCCAAGCTGTACACAAGCATCGACGATGGCTCCTCATGGCAACCCGTTTCGATAAGCGCGCCGGCCGCAGTCGCCGGCTGGACCTTGACGCCTACGCAGCCCGCGTTCAGCGGCCAGGAGGGCATCCTTCCGATCGCATATCGCGATCCCACCGGCCCAGACAACGCGACCGCGAACCGCATCTACCTTTACGTGTCGCGCGACGGCGGCTCAACCTGGATTGATCCCCGGCCGGCGCCCGCCGGCTTCGCCCCGGTCGGCGACATCGTCTCGACCTCGATTCTCGATTCCAAACATATCTGGCTCACCAGCCTCTCTCTCACGGGGGGTGACAACGTTCAGGCCAAACCTGCCATCGCGCGTAGTCCGGACGGCGGACTGAGCTGGACGGTAGTCCGGAACACCCCGCGTATCCTGGTGATGGCGTTCGCCGACCCGACCCATGGCTATGCGCTCGATGTTTCGGGACCTGACAACACGAACGGAATCCTCCGCACATCCGACGCCGGCACCACCTGGCAGCGAGTCGATCTGTCCGTCAAGCCATGACTTAAGACTCCGCTTGACATTGAGCGCCGCGTAGCCGACATTTTTGGCGCGCGGTCAAGAGCTTGTAGGGGAGATCATGGCCAGACGCCGCAGCGGGGGTGGCTCTAAGTCAGGTTCCGGCCGTCGCCAGGAGGGCAATGAGCCCGCCTGGTTGGAACGGCTGGAGAATCAGCCGGTCGGCGCGATCGGTGTGATCGTCGTCGTCGTCGGCTGGGCGGTCCTGTTCGTGGGCACCATCAGCGGCGCCTGGCGCCTCGAGGTGACGTTCTTCGTGGCGGTCGGCTTGCTGACGTTCGTGCTCGGGTGCATGTCGCTGTTCGCCGCCCTCGTGCAAGCGCGTGGCGCCAAGCCGAAGGACGCCCTCCGGTTGCCCCCATGGCTGGCGGAGTTCGAGGAATACCTTCAGTGGCTGACGCCGATGGCGTTCGTGTTCGGGCTGATCTTCGCCCACTACTTCTGGCACTAGACGATGGCCAAAGACGACGAACAGCCGCAGCCGTCCTGGGTGTTCTGGGCGCTGGTAGCGGCCGCGGTCGGTCTCGCCGTTTTGCTCGTGATCGCGGCCGTGTACCTCGTGAGGTCTCACGCCCCGGTTTGCAACACGAACTTCCCCGCGCGCCGAGGCGATTACCCGAGCTGGGTTTATGTGTTCGCCGCCATGGCGGCTTTCGTCCTCGGGTCATTGACCGCGACGGTTGGAATCCGGCGCCAGGGCCGCGTGCAGAAAGAGCTCGGGGAGGGGCAGTGGGCGAGCCAGCGGGCAGTGGTCGCCGTCAATCTCGGCGTCGCCATCTTCCTGTTCCTCGTCACCATCCTGATGTTGATCGAAGCCTGGACGCTCGGTCACGGGGTGTGGCCGATCACCTACTACGTCCGCTGCGCCAACGACGCCGGCCCATTGATCTCACTCGTCGGGGTCGCCACCTTCGCGTACATCATCGGCCGCTGGATGTGGGTCTTCAAGGATTAGAGCGACGTGATCTCTCCGAATTGGCAGGTGTTGCTGGTGGCGCTCGTCGGCCTGGGATTGATGCTCGGCGGTCTGGTCGCTGCCGACGCGGTTTTCGTCCGGAGATACCAGCAGCCGGTGGGCCGCTGGGTCGAAGCGTGGGCGCGTCGGTATCCGGTTCTCGCCTTCTTGCTGGCGATGGTGATCGGCCTGCTGATCGGACACTTCTACTGGTCGACGCCGCCGGTCTGTCCAATCGGACCGCAGGGCCAGGTCATGCAGGCGGGGACGGATCGCGACTGCGTGCCGCCGCACCCGAGCCCGCCCGCGAACACCTGACGCGCGAGGGCCCAGACTGGTGGAGTGTTTGCAAGCTCCAACTACCCGCCCGACCAGGCGGCCGCGGACCGGTTCGTCGCCGAGATGCGGCATGGGACGCTGACCGCCTGCTCCGCCGAAGGCTATCCGCAGGTCAGCATCCTTCCATTTGTCAAGACAGGCGACCTCATCGAGCTCCATTGCGTCCAGGCCGATCCGACTTTCGACGCCGTCCGGGCCAACCCGCGAGTGACTTTTTTCGTCTCCGACTTTCTCGCCTGGTCGCCCCACAGCTGGGTCAGCGATCAGGACGCCGGCCGCGCCACTCTTCATTTCCGCGCCGTTGCCTTCGAGTGCGAGGTGGAACGAGTGTCGACCGATCCGGATGACGTGGCCGGCGCCCTCAGCCGGCTGCTGGCCGCATACGAGCCAGGCGCCTCGTACGAGCCCATGAAGATGGGCGAGTTCTATGGCCCGCGCCTGCAGCGCCTGGCCACGATGAAACTGCGGATCGTTCGCCGGCACATCAAGTTCAAGACCGGCCCGGCGGGCACCGCAGAGACGAAGCTGCGCGTCGCGGCCAGGCTGCGCGAACGCGGCCAGCCCGGCGACGTTCGAGCCGCCGACGTCATCGAGGCCTACCTCCCCGACCCACCGCGATAGCTCATGAGAGCCGGTGGCCGTCGGCCGAGACCTCGATCAGGCGCGCCAGCCGCTTCGACCGGGTTTCGTCGCGCTTGGCATTCATGACCCAGTAGATCGCGGTCTGCCTGTACGACGGCGGCTGCTTGCCGAAGAACTCCCACGCCTTCTTTCGCGCCCTGAACTTCGCCTCGCGTTCCGCGTCGAGCGCCGCCAGGTGGCGGTTCTCGTAGGAGTACACCATCGAGCGTGCCTCCTCTCTGCGCGCGAACGCCGCCAGCCCGGCCGGCGCCATGAGCCCTCGCGAGGTGAGCTCCTCCACCTTCCTGATGTTGACCGCGCTCCAGTTGCTTTTCGGTTTTCGCGGCGTGAACCGCTGGACCCGGCTGGTGTCGTCAAGCCGGCGCGCGACGCTGTCGATCCAGCCGAAGCAGAGGGCCTGGTCGACCGCGTCCGACCAAGTCATGCTCGGCTTGCCAGAGCCCTTCTTGTGAAACACGACACCGATCTCGGTCGCGGTGCTGTGGTTCGCAGCGAGCCAGGCGCGAAACTCGGCCGGGGTTTCGAAAAATCGCGTTTCCATCACCGCTAAGTCTCGGGGCTCGAGACCGAACGGCTCCGTCGCGACGGTGATCTTCACGCACCAGGCCTACCGCCGCCAAGGGCGGCTTCACCCTCTGCATATAAGAAGGACGGGGCGCGCCCAGCCCGAATCGTGCTGTGCCATCACTCTGGCGTGCTGAACGTCGGCATTGACTTGACAGAACAGAAAATCATTGACTTGACGCCAGGGCGGAAATAGACTGCGGCTAGCCGGCAGTTGAGGCAAGGTGGCCCACTGCGCCACCTCCCAGGGGTCGGCTTTGACGAGGGAGAGGAGGGGCGCCATGGCGGCGAGCAGTCTGGGCAAAAGCCTATGTCGACGCGTGAGCATCGTGCTGCCGATCGCGATGCTTCTGTCGCTGGTCGGAGCGACACCCGCGCAAGCCTGGAAGCCCAACACGCACACCGCCAGCGGCTATGCCGCCCGGGGCGATCTGCTCGACGGCGACGGCGGAGTCAACATCGGCGGGCGCGAATACCCGGTGAAGCCGGAGGTGCTGAGCGCGATCCGGGATTACCCGTCGTTCTACAACGCGGGTGTCGTCGGGCCGGACGGTTTCCCAGACCTGATCATGGGCCAGTCGATCATCCATCCCACCGACACCGGCCGGTGGCTCGCCTATCTGTTCAGCCACGCCTGGGCGGCGCAATCCGACGCCACCTTCTCGCCGGCTGAAAAGAGCCAGATCCTCGCCTTCACGTACGGCTACCTCACCCACGCGGCAGGTGATATGTGGGGTCACACCCTCATCAATCAGTTCGCGGGGGGCGTCTTCCCCGACGTCGCGACGGTGTTGACCGACCCGCGGGACCTGTCCAACGCTGTTCGACACATTCTCACCGAGGCTTACGTAGGGGACGCGACTCCCGGTTACGACGGGAACCGGAGTACCCGCAAGGTGCTCCCGGACGGCGATATCAGCGACGACAGCACTCCCGGCATCGCCTACGACGTCCCGGTCAGGTTCGTCTACCAGACCCTGGTTCGGCATAACGCCGACGAGCCTGCGCCTGGGAGGGGCGTGCTCATCGACTTCTTCTTCAGCCTGCGCGCGAAGCTCGCGGCTGTCGCCATTCCCCTCGTGACCGGACAGAACCTACAGAACTTCGTCAACGACTTCAACAGCCTCAAGGCCCAGTTCGACGCCATCGCCAACGACGAGTGCGACTTCAACGGCGTGCTGGACTCGATCCACGATCTGATCGCCTGCCCCATCGCCCTGCTGGCGCTCGGATTCAACGCTGTCATCAACGGGATCAGCGACTTCCTCAACCTGGTCGCGGGCGCCATCCATGATGCCTTCGCGCTCGTCTTCAACGCCTACCTCGATGCCTGGATCGCGGATATCGACGACGGCCTCCAGCACTGGGCCGAGCTCGGGCTCGCGTCGACCAGAGGGCTTTTCGATCCGCAGACGCGCCGTGACCTCCAGAACGACCCGGGGCTCGACGGCTGCGGCTCGCTCGGTGCAGATGTCCTCGACACCACCACCGTGCGCAGCCAGTGCGAGGACAAGATGGGCGTCTTCCATGTCGTCATGCACGAGATCGAAGACTTCAAGAACGGTCATCTCCTGAGCATGCTGGGCCTGCCGGACTTCGTGGGCTCCGCACTCAGCGCCCTCGGCGATGCCCTGGACGCGATCGACGCGATCGTGGGGCCCGCCTTCAACCCGATCCGGGAAGGGATCAACGGCATCAAGAACGCGATCACGGATCTCATCAAGCAGGCGATCGAGCAACGATTCGGAGTCAACATCGATCAGGTCGAGGAGTTTTTCAGCTCTCCTTCCTCGAAGATGGACGTCACCAGCCTGACCATCGGCACGCCCGGCGGCCCTGTCACCATCAGTCTCTTCCAGACCGGTGACCACGCCAAGCTCGATGGCTATCTTGGCCTGCCGCCCAACCACCACACGGGTGACGGCGGCGGCCTCGGTGACGACATCGTGTTCGACCCTGTCAACTTCGCGGCCTTTACCGACACCGTGACGATGGCCAAGCTGCTGCTTCTCGACGGGCCGACCCTGGACACGCTCCTGAGCGACCGGGTCGGGCATACCGTCCACCTCTATGGCAGCGTGCCCAACGCCAACATCATGACCACGTCGTTTCCCGGGGTACCCGCTTCGCAGCTCTTCGAATCGAGCAAGCCCGACGAGTGGCTGCGGCTGATCGATGGCGATCATGCCTGGCGCAAGGATGGCCTCCCGATTTTCGCCGACAACACTCGCTTCGGAGGGCCGGGCGGGAACGGCAACTTCCCGCTCTGGAAAAGCTGCATCCTCAGGGATCGCGTCTTCCGCTCCATCTTCACGGACTGGGAGAATCCGACACACGTGCCCGCCGGTCCTGGGGACAGCGCCAACTTTCCGACCTTCGGCGACCCCGTCATCAACGATCCCAACGATCCCAACCCACCGGTCTCGGCGCTGAGCACCAGCGGCCCCAAGTTCGTGAATGGAGCTGGAACCACTTTTCTGGGAGTGGGCAATGGGATCACGATCCTCGCCCACGACGATTTCTGGTCGAACAGCGAGGAGCTGCTCGACATCACCGTTGCGGGTCCCGCTGCTTATAACGTGACCGGCACATTTGCCAACCCAAACGTTCTGCACCTCGCCGGCGCCGACGGCACATATCAGGTTCTGTTCAACGCCCATGACCCGTGCCGCGCGGAGGCCCAGCAAACGAATTCCTTCGTCCTCGACACCACAGCGCCGGTGGTGACGTTCACGGAACCCGCACAGGCCGTATACACGACCGATCAGATGAGCAGCATCCAGTACTCGGCCAACGACGGTGCGCTGGGGTCGGGCGTGGCGAGCACCTCGGTCACGTTTGACGGTGCCGCTGCTGTCAACGGCCAGGTCCTCGACATGTTCTTCCTGAACCCCGGATTGCACACCATTGTGGTCACGGCCACCGACAACCTCTCCAACACCGGGACCACCACGCGCACCTTCACCCTCACGCCCACAGCTGCCAGCCTCATCAACACCCTCGACAGGGCCCTTGCGCTGGGGCTGATCACCAACAACGGCGCTTACAACGGCCTGCACGCCAAGCTCCTGGCGGCCCAGAGCGCTCACGATCGCGGGGATCACGCGACCGAATGGAACATCCTCGGCGCCTTCATCAACCAGGTCACAGCCAAGACCGGCAACGGCATCGACCCAGCGACGGCGGCCAGGCTGATCGCGTTTGCCCAATTCATCATCGACAACCACGGCTAAGTCTCGAGGCAAGAGGCTTCAGCGAGAAGAGCCGGAGCACATCGCTCCGGCTCTTCCGGCCCACCAACTGATGGGGGCCCGTGCCCGCCGGATCGGTCTGGTGGCAGCGGGTGTTGCCGTGGCACTGTTGACTCTCGCGGCCGTGGCTCAGGCGATGGGCCTGGGCAGGGCCGCTCACTCGGGCAACACTTCATTGAAGACGCCCGCGGCAGTAGCGGCCGGCCCGACGGGGGCTGCTGCGACCTCTGCGCCCACAACGACGCCGGCGTCTGGGCGAAGCCCTGCACCAACTTCACCGACCGCATCCGCTCAGCCGTCCGTCGCGCCCACCATCCGGCTGGAGTCCTACACCAATTCGAAGGTATTGAGCGGCACGCAACTCTTCGGCATATACGCGAAGCCGGGCACCGCGATCCATGCTCCGATCGGAGGCAAGGTCGTCGTGCTGGCAGCCACCGACCCTGGGCTACCGACAGGCAAGGTTTACGGTTATGTGACCATCACCGCCACCGACCACACGCAGGTCGCGCTCTTCATTGGCGCGGTCGGGGTGGACGTCCACCTCCTCGTCCGTGACCAAGACACATTGACCGCGGGAGCCGTTGTCCTCGAGGTCATCGGAGGTGGTCCAAGCGTCATCTACTACACGGCCAAGGGTGTTACTCCCTATCAGGTGATGGGGTACTGGCGCGATCCCTCCGGGAAATACATCGACGCCACCAGCAAGGTGCAAGCGTTTGCGACGGGGAGCCCCTAGCTGGTCGATGGACGGGCGGCTCAGCCCTCGGGAGTAAGCCGTACGACCGGGATCTCCCGGTCCGTTTTCTTCGGATACCCGGCGTAGCGGGGAGCGACCGCGACCACACGCGCGTAAGCGTTCTCCCGCTCAGTCCCTTTGAGCGAATCAGGCACGACCTTGAGCTTTCGATTGCCGACCTCGATCCAGACCTTGTCCGGGTTCTTGGCCAGGTTGATGAACCAGGCCGGGTGGGTCGGAGCGCCACCCTTCGACGCCACGATCAGCCAGGCGTCCTCGCCGTCCGAGAAGCCGCCGAGCACATGCGTCCGTTCCACGCCGCTGCGCGCACCCACGGTCGTCAGCAGAATGGTTGGGAAGCCCATCATCTGGGGCGGGGTCGGTCCGGCGGTCCGGCGGTAGCGCGAGACCTGCATGTCCATGAAGGGCTTGGCCAACCTCATCAAGGCGCCGCCGAACGGCATGCTCGAGCCACGGGTGCCGCGCGGCGGGATCTCGATGGTCTTCCGGTCGGGCATCAATTTCAGTATGACGCGACGATCCGGCTACCATCCGCCCATGAGCTCGATCGACGGACTGATTGTTCATGCCCGGGCTCGGCCTCGCAACACGACGCCGGGCCTGCCGCCTCAGCCCAGCCTGCGGACGGCGATCCTCACCTGCATGGATGCCCGCATCGATCCCGTCTCGCTGTTCGGCCTCGGCCCCGGCGATGCGCATGTGCTTCGCAACGCCGGCGCGCGGGCGACTCCCGACGTCATGCGCTCGCTGGCCCTCTCGCAGGCAATTCTCGGGACGCGCGAGGTGCTCGTCCTCGGCCACACCGGATGCGGGTTGTTCGCACGGACCGAGGCGGAGCTCTCCGAGGCGATCAGGAGCAAGAGCGGACACAGGCCCAACATGGAGCTCGGCTGCTTCCATGACCTCGACGAGGCGATCGATGAGACGGTACGTACCCTTCGGCGCTGTCCGTTCCTAGCTCACCGGGACCGGATCAGCGGATACGTCTATGACCTGGATGCCGGCTCGGTGCGGCCTGCGAATGTGGTGGAATATCGCGCCGTGGGGGCGACTCGGGGCCGCCCGATGACGGGCCTGGAGATGCTTCGCGCCGACGTTTTGGACCTGAAAACCCACCCACCGCGACGCCGCTGAACGCCGAAAAATTCATGGCGCGACATCGCGCCGACATTTAACTTGACATTTCATTAAGTCGCGCTGAGAATTCCAATTCGCATCGACTGGGGGTCGGCGCGCGGTTTCGAAAGGAAGGGAAGGGTTCGGTTGGTCTTCGGTCCGCTTGGTGGGCGTAAGCCTCCGTGCTCGCGCGCCATTTTTCTACTCTCCGGCGTCGTCTTCCCTGATGCCATAAACGGCGGAGGGACGCCCTGATAGCGCTCCTCAAGGTGCTGCTCGGGACGGGGGCCACGGCCGCGTCGGTGGCAGCGGTGCTCGTCGTCCAGAGCGTCGCGACCTACACCACCACCTCCCCGATTTCCGTCGCCAGGGCGATCGCGGCGCCCGCCGCATCCGACAATACGTCCCGAACGCCTGTGGTAAGCGGCGTTGCGGTGGACGCCCAGCACGGTTGGGCGACCCTGACCATGGCGCCGTTCACGTCGGAAAACGCGGCGTCGGCGCTGGGCGCGAAGTACGGCATGCAGCTCCTGGCCGACTTCCCCGCGTTCGGCCAATACGTTTTCTCGCTGCCGCAGATTCGCATCGGGCCGGGGCCCGAGCTGCACATGGCGACGATCTACTTCCCGCCATACGCGACGACGGCAGACATCAATGCATTCCTGACCCGTAACGGTCTCCAGGTCACCACATGGGTGTCCACGGACGACGCCAACGGTCGCACCGCGGTCGTCGCTTTGCCGCAGATCAGGCCGCACCTGGTCGATGAGCAAAACGGTGTCTGGGAGGCAACGGTGCCGATTGGACTGGACCGCAGCCGGGTGGACGGATGGGCGTCCGCAAACGGCGTGCAGATCCTCGGCTACGACCCCACCAGCGGTCAGGTCCAGATCCAGGGGCCCAGGCCGCAACCTGTTTACACGCGCGTGATCCACACCGTCCCGCCGGTGGTCACGACCACAACCCCGGCCGTGCAGCAGACCAGCAAGGTATATATCGCCTTCAAGCCCGGCACGACGTTCAGCCAGGCGCAGCAGGCGGTCGAGCAGGCGGGCGGGCAGGTGACCAGCTTCGACAGCAACACCGAGCTCGCGGTCGCGACAGTGCCCACCGGCAAGGAGAGCCAGGCGACCACCACGCTGACAGCTTCGCCTCAGGTCAGCTGCGTCGGAGCAACCTCGGCGGCATGTCCGTCCGCCATGCAGAACCCGACCCCCACCCCATCGCCGGCGCCGACCACGACTCCGGGCACGACCGCTCCTCCCGCCGACACGACCGCGACGGGCACCGGCTGGACGACCACGACAACGCCCCCTCCGCCAACGCCCGCTCCCACGACGCCGAGCGCGCCGCTCGTGCTCGAGGCCACCGCAACCGACGGCCACGTATCACTCAGTTGGTCGGTGGTGAGCGGAGCGACCAGCTACCAGGTGTATCGCTCGACGGGATCCGCGGCCCAGGTGTTGATCGCCACCACCACCGCCACGAGCCTCACGGACACCGGCGGCGCGACCGGGACCTCGTATGGGTACAGCATCGTCCCCGTTCTCGCGGCCGGTCCCGATACGACGCAAGCCGGGGCCGCGAGCGCGACCTGGGCGGCGGCGGCTTCGAGCCCGGTGGTCCTGAGGACCGAGCCCGCGTCGAGCACGTTGAGCGGATCCCTCGCGTTCAGTGTCGACGCGCGCACGGGTGACGGAGCCGGGACCGCAACGTGGTCGATCACAAGTCAGAGCGGGGCGACCACGCAGGTCGGCACTGCGACGGGCGCGCCACAGGCCGCGGACCCCCTCACCTGGTCCGCCCGCACGGTGTGGGACTCGCATGAGGTTGCAGATGGTGAGTATTCGCTGGTGGTCAGAGTCACGGATGGTTCGGGACACTCAGCCGAGACCGCCTCTCGCGTCCGCGTAAGCAACGCCGCCCCCGCGGCGCCGACTGCGCTGGGCGCCGCGACGGTCACGTCCACTGTGGTGCTCACGTGGCGGCAGCCCGCGACCGCCAACGGCGCCGCCTACCTCGTCCAGAAGGACACTGATGTCGAACCGGTGGCGACGGTCGCGACCGGCGCTCTTTCGTGGACCGACGAGGACTCGTCGCCGGGCCCGCACACGTACAAGGTGGTCCTCGAGGACAAGTTCGGGAACACCAGCCCGGCCGCGTCGGTGACCGTATCGGCCGGCTCGGGCAGCAGGCCGGTGACGCCGCCCACGCTGACGCTGACGCTTCCGAGCGGTGACAAGGTCGCGGCGGACGGTGCAGTCGACGACCGGCTGATGTTGGTGAGCGACGCGACCGCCGGCAGCGGCGTCGCATTCCAGTACGCGGTCGACGGCGGAGCCTGGCAAGCGGTTCAGGGGACGATGTCGTGCGCGCCGGCATGCACGGTCGACTGGAGTGTGGCATCTCTGCCCAGGGGCCACTATTCGGTGAGGGCGATGGTGCCCGCAGGCGAAGGGCAGGCGAAGGGATTCACGCTGCGCGGCGATGGCGGCCTGCCTGCCCCGTCCGCGCCTATCGCCACCATCACGCCGTTCGGCGTCTCACTGCACTGGAGCCCTTCGCACGGCGAGATGCCGGCTTACTACGAGGTCAGCCGGCTCGACGGTACCAACTGGGTCGTCCTCGACCGGGTGAGCGGAACGCAGTACCTCGACCGCAGCGCCCAGCCGGGCAAGAACCAGTACCGTGTCCAGGCTTTCAACTCCGACGGCGCTGCCGGCCAGGCGTCCGCGACGACCGCTATCACGGTCGCCGGCGTCGTCCGGCCGTCCACCTCAAGCCAGGGTGACGCGCCCGCGGCGCCTGCCGGTGTGCATGCTGTCGCGGGCGGCGGGTCGGTGACGCTTTTGTGGACTGCCGTCCCGCAGGCGGCCGGTTACGTCGTCGAGCGGGCGTGGCAGGCGGACGGACCGTTCCAGGTGCTCGGCACCACCGGCGCGACGGTCTACCGCGACTCCGCGACCGTCGGCGCGGTGGCCTACTACCGAGTCCGCGCTTTCAGCGGCAACAACAACGGCGCCCCCTCGGAGGTCGTCACCGCGGCGCTCGTGCCAGTGCCGCAGCCGGCGCCGTCGACCGCATTCGTTGTGTCGTCCGGCGGGCCTGCGGCTGCGGCCCAAACTCCCGGCACGTTGACGCTCGGCAGCAGCCAGACCACCGGATCGGCGGGCGCAACCGTCAACGTTTTCGCGTCGGGTCAGGCCTCGGCAAGCTTCTCGTCAGTCGAGATGCAGGCCCTGCAGCAGGGCACCTGGGTCGTGATCGGGCAGCTTTCCGCGATCATCGATGGCCACAACTGGACGGCGAGCGGCAGCGTCGCGACCAGCGGGCTGATCGACGGGGCCCACCAGGTACGCGCGGTCGCGGTGGCACCGAATGGAGCCGTCCTGGCGACCACGGTGTCATCGACCCTCAAAGTCGTCCACACCGCGCCCACAGTGACCGGGCTGAGCTCGTCGATCTCGGGTGACAGCGTCCGCGTGAGCTGGACCGCAGTCGCGGGAGGGACGTACAACGTCTACCGCTCCACCGGCAGCGGTTACTCGCTTGCCGCCACCAGCCTCACTGACAGCTCGTTCCTGGACGCGTCGCTCGCCGGCGCGCAGTCGATCGCCTACGTGGTGACACAGACCGACGTCTACGGAAACGAGAGCGCGTTCAGCCAGACGCAGTGGATCACCACGCCGGCGGCCTGGAACCTGATGCCCCCTGACCTCTCGATCCTGACCCCGAACGCTGCGGATCGGCCCAACGAGGCGATCGTCGACCTGGTCGCCCAGGTCTCCTCGCACGTCGGTATCGCCTCGGTCGATTTCTCTTTCGCGCCGATCGGAAGCAGCAATTGGACCGCTATTCCCAATGTGCTGCCCACCAAGCCCGCGACCCCCTCGGCTCCTGGCGGGCCGTGGGTCGGGTCTGCGGGCTTGATCGCATGGTCCACCTCTTTCAGCACCGCCGGCCTGGCGGCCGGCAAGTACGTTTGGAGAGTCACCGCGACCGATAACTCCGGTCGCACCGCGCAACAGCTCGACTCGTTCGCCGTCGGCGCGGTCGGCGCCCGCGGCCCTCCAACCCTCGGCTTCACGCTTGATGTTCTCGCAACCCCAACCGGCGTCCACCTGACCTGGACAGGGGCGGCCGAAGCTCTCTTCCAGGTTCGCCGTTCATTTGGCTCCACCACCGCTTTCTCGGCCCTGGCCACCACGACCTC
>WNFG01002303.1_pt1 | contig 15990 bp, 17 predicted proteins | sample 5400431 | NCBI WGS metagenome assembly WNFG01 (sample SAMN13153346, study PRJNA577476) | soil metagenome | isolation source: 120 cm saprolite under Douglas fir tree site 2 hole 3 replicate 2 | place: USA:California | collected 2015-04-18 | reverse complement strand
CCGACACCGGCCACGCCGCGCAACGAGTTCCGCGAGGATTTCGAGACCCGCGTGAAGGCCGCCGACGATGCATTCAGTCATGGCCGCACACACGGTTCGATGACCGATCCGGGCCGTATCGCCATCCTTTTCGGACCCCCGAACCACCCCATCACGCGGACCACGAAGCCGGCCTCGGCCCAGGGAAACACGAGAAGCAACATGCGGGACGCCGAGGTCGGGAGTGCGTTTTCAAGCTCCGGCTCGGCGGATATGGCGTTTATGTACGACGGCGACCTCGCCGTGAAGCTTTTCGGCGTTCCGCGCGCCGAGATCACCTTTCACGATCAGTACAACGACGGCACGTTCAAACTGGTCGCGCCGGCGGGGGTCGACCTGACCGCGGCCACGAACCGAATTCTGACGAGCTTCCTGACCCAGCCCACGCTCACCAAGGTTCCCACGTTCCCCGTTGGCGGTGCGCCGAAGGCCGCCTTGCCGGCGGCGCCTGTGGCCGGCGTCAAAACGCCGGCGCTCGAGTCGGCCCTGGCCGATGCGAAAGCGGGCAAGGCTTCGAATCATGGCGCGGCCTTCACCTATGCCGAGTTCGTCTCTCCCGCGGGTGATCCGTTCGTGCCGGTCGTTGTCTACGTTCCGTCGTCGGCGGGCATCGCCGCGGACGGTGCCGACACGATCTTCGGCGCGGTCGAGGATGCGGCCGGAACCCGCGTGACCACCTTCGAAGAGCCTGCCAAGCTGACCGCCTCGCGCATCGACTTCTTTGTCGACAAGACGCTGACGCTCCAGCCGGGCAAGTACACTGTCATCGTCGGTCTTGCCAAGGGCGGTCAGCCGGTGCTGGTCACCTCGGGCCCGGTTGAAGTGGCCGGTCCATCGAAGGAGTCGGTTGGAACGTCCCGCCTGATTCTCTCGGACAACGTCTACGAGCTCGGTACGGCCGAGCCCCCGAAAGCACCCTTTGCCTTCGGCAAGCTGAAGATCGTTCCGAAGGGGAACCTGACCTTCAAAGCCAGCGATGAGCTGAATTACTTCGTCGAGATCAACAACCCCGGCATCGATGCGGCCACAAACATGCCGAAGCTGCAGTACAAGCTCGACCTTACCGGCGGCCCGGACAAGAAGACCATCAGCGCGCCGCTCAGCGACGCTGCGCCGCTTCCCCTGACCGGCACCCCCGGCCCCGGCCACTACGCCATCATCAGCGCCATCCCCCTGGCCGAGGTCAAACCGGCCCTGAAGCCGGGCGATTACACCCTGAAGATGAAGATCGTCGATACCGTGTCAAAGCAGTCGTATACGGTGGAACAGAGTTTTAAGGTGTCGGGATAGGGCTCGTTGGTTGCTGGGTTGCTGCGTAACTCAGCAACCTAGCAACTCAGCAACCCTAACGAACCCCCCGCTGTACAATCCACCCATGCCCTTTGCCACAGTCGAAGAAGCCGCCGCGCTGTACCGGCGCGGCGAGGTCGTGATCATCGTCGATGACGAAGATCGCGAGAACGAAGGCGACCTCTGCATCGCTGCCGAGAAGGTGACACCGGAGTCGATCAACTTCATGGCCCGTTTCGGCCGCGGTCTGATCTGTCTGGCCATGACCGAGGAGCGCTGCCAGGAGCTCGATCTGCCGCTGATGGTCGAGCACAACACCTCGAACTACGGCACAGCCTTCACGGTTTCGATCGAAGCGCGTGGCCGGGTCACGACCGGTATCTCGGCGCACGATCGCGCCGAGACGGTGCGCGTGGCCATCGATCCGCGGACCAAGCCTGCCGATCTGCTCCGCCCGGGGCACGTCTTTCCGCTGCGGGCGAAAAAAGGGGGCGTGCTCAAACGCGCCGGTCAGACGGAGGCCTCCGTCGATCTGGCCACCATCGCCGGCATGACCGAAGCCGCGGTCATCTGCGAAATCATGAATGAGGACGGCACGATGGCGCGGCTGCCCGATCTCCAGCAGTTCGCCATCCAGCACGGCCTGAAGATCATCTCGGTCGCCGACATCATCCAGTACCGGATGCAGACCGAGAAGCATGTGCACTGCCTGGCCTCCCCGCGGCTGCCGACGCCCTACGGTGACTTCCGCGTGCATGCGTACAAAAGCGACATCACCGGCGAAGAGCATGTGGCGCTGGTGATGGGGGAGATCAGCGAACAGGATGAGATTCTGGTCCGCGTCCATTCGTCCTGCCTGACGGGCGATGTTTTCCATTCGGCGCGCTGCGATTGCGGCGACCAGCTCGACCGTGCTTTCGAGTTGATCGCGAAGGAAGGAAAGGGCGTCATCCTCTATCTATTGCAGGAAGGGCGGGGCATCGGCCTGTTGAACAAGCTCAAGGCGTACGAGCTGCAGGAGCAGGGGCACGACACGATCGAAGCGAACGCGAAGCTCGGCTTCCCTCCCGATATCCGCGAGTACGGTACCGGCTCCCAGATCCTCCGCGACCTCGGCGTCCGCAAAATCCGCCTGATGACGAACAACCCCGCCAAGTACGTCGCCATCGAAGGCTTCGGCCTCGAGATCGTGGAGCGCGTTCCGCTGGAGATCGCCCCCTCGAACGACACCCGCAAATACCTCGAGGCGAAGAAGAAGAAGTTGGGACATATTTTGGAGCTGGTGTAACGGCTGCGTTCGCAGCGTTGTCGGTTATCGGTTATCGATAGCGCCTTGCCGCCTCAACCGAGAACCGACAACCGAGAACCAACAACTGAAGTACCGACAGTCCATCAACCGGGAGCACATTCTTGGGTACACACACAGGCCCCATCCTCGAGGGCCGCGGCGACAGCGACTACGAGCGCTACGTCCGCGTGCCGGAGCTTCTCGAGTTGCAGAAACCGGTCGGGATGCTCTCGAATCCGGAGGAGCGACTTTTTCAGATCACCCATCAGGCCGCGGAGTTGTGGCTGCACCATGTCGACTACGAGATCGGCCGCATCGTGGAGTTGCTGGAACGGGAGAGCCTTTCGATGGCCGCCGATCTGTTCGACCGCTGCGCGCGGATCATCAATCTGCTCCGCCAGCAGATCGTGATTCTGGAATCGATGGCGCCTGCCGACTACCACGTCATCCGGACCAGTTCGCTCGGACGGGGCAGCGGACAGGAGTCCCCGGGGTTCGCCAGACTTCTCGAAGTGGGAAAGCGCGTCTGGCCGGTGTTCGAATCACTCCTCGGCAGGCGGTCGCTGACTCTCATCGAGATCGAGCGTGCGCCACGCGAGCATGGCGAGATGTTCCGCCTCGTGCAGGCGATGCTCGATTACGACGAAGCCTTCCTCAACTGGCGCTACTCGCATATGCGCCTGGCCTTCCGGGTCATCGGATCGAAGGTGATGTCGCTGAAGAACGTGCCGGCCGCGCAGCTCGAGCAGGGGACGCGGGAGCCGTTGTTTCCCGAATTGTGGGAAACGATCAGCTCGCTGACTCAGGAGTTCAAGCCGACGTATTGACGACCGGCGTGGCTTCGCCGGGTTCCGGTTTCCCCGGTGAACCCTCGCGTGTCCAACCGTCGAGCAGGATGCAAAAAATAACAGCGGACGATGTCAACTAAAACTTTCGGTATCAGGTGTTACGAACGCCTTGACGGTGCAAAACTCCGTGGGTATAGTCGCACGCCATTGTCTCGGAGGGGGCCGGCCAACCGCCCGGACAGCCTGACAGGTCGCTTCAGTTTCCGATCCGCGACGACCACTACGCTTGGAGTTAGACATTTCATGAAAAAGGTGTTGTGCCTGATGGCGGCACTGACTCTCGCCCTCTCCTCGCTCGGCTGCAAAAAGATCCAGGCGCGGATGGAGATCAAGGCCGCCAACGAGGCCTATCAGAAAGAAGACTACGCGGGGGCGCTCCCGCACTACAAAACGGCTCGCCAAATCGATCCGAGCTTCGCCGATCTCGATCGGCTGGTCGGCTACTCGGAGATCGGACTGTATGTTCCGGACGACAAGAGTGCGAAGAACGAAGCGCACGCCGATGCCGCGATTCAGGAGTTGAACAGCTACCTGAAGAAACGGCCCGACGACCGTATCGCCCGAGACGCGCTGATCAACATGTATCTCAACGCGAACCGGACGTCGCAGGCCATCGACTACTTCCGCAATTACCTCGTTGCCCATCCTGCGGATCTCGAGGCGGTCAAGTCGATCGCCACGTTGTACGCGAAGCAGGGCGACTTCAACGAGTCGCTGAACTGGTATCACAAGATCACGCTACTCGATGCCAAGAACCCCGAGGCCTTCTACATCTTCGGCGTCGTCTGCTACGAGAAGGTGGCGAAGAACCCGCCCGCCGACGTGGCGCAGAAGATGGACATCATCAATCGCGGCAAGGAAGCGCTGCAGCACGCCATCGACATGAAGTCCGACTACGCCGAGGCGCTGGCGTACCTCAACCTGCTTTGGCGCCAGCAGGCACTGGTTGACGCGTTGACCGACCCCGTGAAGGCACAGGCCGATGTGGCTCAAGCCAATGCCCTCCGGGACAAGACCATCCAGATCTTCCAACAGAGAAAGGCCGCGGCCGCGAAGAAGAGCTAACGGAAACGCGTTCGAATCAATACAGGCCAAGACAATGTTCGAAACTACCGTCGTTGAATCGAAGAAGCAGAAGTTCGGCATCCAGCGCTATCTGACGCTGCCGGTGTCGGTGGGAATCCACGTGGTGGTGGTCGTGGGACTCGTCGTCGGAGCGATCTGGACCGTCGAGTTCCCGACGAACTCTCCCGCGCAGGTGGCGCAGTATTCCGTTGCTTCCGCGCCGCCCCCTCCACCACCGCCTCCTCCTCCGCCCAAAGCAGCGACCGCCACACAGGTGGTCAAGCCGGTTGAGGTTCCGAAGAACATTCAGGAGATGGCGCCGACCCTTGTGCCTGAAAAGGTGCAGCCTGTGGCTGCGCCCCCATCGAACGCCGGAGTGACAGGCGGCGTCGAAGGTGGTGTCGAAGGTGGCGTGCCCGGCGGTGTCGTCGGCGGCGTGATCGGCGGCGTCATCACCGAGGCTCCTCCGCCGAAACAGGATGCGCCGCTACGCGTCGGCGGCGACGTCAAGGCGCCCATCACCATCAATCGCGTCGAGCCGCAATATCCCGAGGTGGCCCGGAAGGCTCGTATCTCCGGCATCGTCATCGTCGAGTGCACGATCAACAAAAACGGCGACGTCACCGAAATCCATGTCCTCAAGCCGTTGCCGTTCGGTCTCGATCAGGCCGCCGTCGAAGCAGTCAAACGCTGGAAATTCAAGCCGGGTACTCTCAACGGGCAGCCGGTGGACGTTATCTTCAACCTCACGGTTAATTTCAAACTGAATTAAAGAACGTCCGGCCCCGGCCGGCGGTCATTTGGAGGGAACTGCACCATGGATATGAGTCTCGGAGCGTTGTGGGTTTCAATGTCGAACGCGGCCAAAGGCATCGTGATCGTCATGATCATCATGTCGGTCTACTCGATCTGGGTCATGATCGAGCGTTTCATCACTTTCAATCAGGCCAAGAACCAGTCACTCAAACTCCTCGGTGCGCTTTCGAACGTGCTGACGAAGGGCGATTATCAACAGGCCATCGACATCACCAAGAAATACAAGCAGTCGCATCTGGCCAAGGTCATCTCGGCCGGTCTGCTCGAGTTCGAGGCCGCGCGGCGTGATAAACGCTACAGCGACCCGGAAGTCGCGGTCGAAGCCGCCCGTCAGGGTATGGACCGTACGGCCATGATCACCGTGGCGGAGCTGAAGGAGAACCTCGGCGTTCTGGCCACGATCGGCGCCACGGCACCGTTCGTCGGTCTCTTCGGCACCGTCATAGGCATCATGCACGCCTTCGGAAAGATGGCTACCTCCGGCGGCGGTATCGCCTCGGTCTCCGCCGGTATCGCCGAAGCACTTCTGACGACTGCCTTCGGCCTCTTCGTCGCCATCCCGGCGGTCTGGGCGTACAACTACTTCCAGAACCGCGTCGACCGCTTCACGGTCGAGATGTCGAACTCCGGCTCGGAGATGTCCATCTACTTGCTGAAGGAAGCCGGCACACATGGCAACTCATCGGTGGCATAGCTCACTCGGAAAGTTCAGCGCAACCGCGCTGACCTCCGACATCAACGTTACGCCCCTGGTGGACGTCTGTCTCGTGCTCCTGATCATCTTCATGGTCGTCACGCCCATGCTGCAGAAAGGCGTGCCGGTCAATCTTCCGGTGACGGAAGATCCGGAGAAGACGCCCGATACCGACAAGCAGTTGCAGATCTCGGTGAAGGCCGACGGCACCGTTTACCTCGGGTCGTTGCCCGTGCTCAAGCAGCAGATGCAGAGCGAGCTCGAAAAGATCCATGAGCGTACCCCCGACCGCGAGATCGCGGTCAAGGGCGACAAACTCGTGAAGTACGGCGCGGTGCTCGAGGCGCTCAAGGCCTGCCGCGAGGTTGGGTTTAACAACGTCGGACTCATCGCACAGCCAAAGAAATCGGGACAAGGAATCTAGGCCATGCAAGTAGGTGGCAGCGGCAAAATCAAATCGGACATCAACGTCACGCCGCTCGTCGACGTCGTGTTGGTGCTCCTCATCATCTTCATGGTCATCACGCCGGTCGTGCAGATGGGCTATCTCGTGCGCGTTCCGCCAAAGGCGCCCCCCGGACTCCCTCCGTCCGCGGTCAACGACCAGATCATCCTGCGCCTGCTGCCGGACAACCACATCTTCATCAACAAGGATGAAGTGACGCCCGGAGATTTTCCCATACGCATCCGCGACATCATGCACGGCAATCAGTCGAAGATGGTCTTCTTCCAGGGCTCGCCCGACGTCGATTACGACTCCACGATCCGGTTCCTCGACATGGCCCGCGCCAGCGGCGCGAAGAACATCGGCATCATCGTCGAGGCCGCGCAGTAGTAACGCAACGATTGCTGTTCGCCCGGAGCACGGCCGCAAGGCCGTGCTCTTCCTTTTTCAGCGTGTACTAAGATTCGCGCTCAGGCCGACCACCGTGCCGACGCTTCATAACCTCATCGAGCCTGCCAATCTTGTCCGGCATTTCCGGGCCCACCCTCCCGAGGGGTTTTCGACGGTCGATGTGAACGGCGGAGCACCGGCGTTTTCCGCGCCGTTCGATCTCCTTACCACCGTCGAGACGCCGCTTCGGAGAAGAATGGATCGTTGGCCATTTGCGCGAAGGTGGAGGCGCTTCCTTCATGCAACGACGTGCTTCGTTGGCACGACTGTCTCGGAGTATGCCCTGCTGCCGGATACGGCCGCGCCGGAGCAACTCGTGCGCGAGCTCCTGGCAGACCTGGCGCCACGCTACCCGTTTCTCATCATCAAGGACCTTCCGACGGAGGCAACTCTCGTCGGTGACGCCGCGTGTGCGTTTTCCCGCGGCGTGGCGGATGTTTGCAGCGAGGAAGGGTTTGTCCTAGTCGACGGCCAGGCCCTTTCCTACGTGCCGATCGATTTCGCATCGACGGACGAGTTCCTTTCAACCCTATCGCATACGCGCCGGAGGAACGTGCGGCGCAAATTGAAAAGCGCCTCGCGGATGGTGATCGAGGAGATTCGGACGGGCCACCCGTACTTCAGCGACGAGACGCGGTTGCGCGAGCTGTACGAGCTCTACCTGAACGTCTACCGGCAGAGCGACCTGCACTTTGATCTTCTGACTTCGGCGTTTTTCCGGGCCGTGCTCCAGGACGACAACATGGGAGGAGTGGTATTTACCTATCGGGTCGACGGCGCTCTGATCGGCTTCAATTTCTGTGTCTTCCAGGAGACGATGCTCATCGACAAGTACGTCGGCTTCGCCTATCCGCAGTCACGCCACTACAATCTCTATGCGGTGAGCTGGTTTCACAACCTCGAATATGCGCTGGCTCAAGGCTTTCGCTACTACGTCGCCGGGTGGACCGATCCCGAGATCAAGCGCGAGCTTGGTGCGCGCTTCACCTTTACCGAGCATGCCGTCTATGTGCGCAATCCAGTGCTGAGAACACTTCTGCGGCCGTTCAAACGTTTGTTTGAGGCGGACCGCCGGTGGCAGGACGCGAGTGTCTCGATCGCTCATTCTTGATTTCGACGGTTCGGTCCGGCCGCTACCGGACGCCGACGTCGTTCCCTTGGGCGACCGCCAGGAAGCCATCCGTTTCGGTTGCCGCATGGCGGTTCTGCGCGCCCTGGGCCGGCAACTCGCGCCGATCCTCGATGCGCTGTCGCCCGCGACGGTCTTCCTCGGCAGCGGCGACTATCACCACGTAAGCTACCTCCTCATCGAACGGCTGCGGAGCCGGGGCCAGCGGCTCCAGATCGTCGTCTTCGACAATCATCCGGACAACATGCGCTATCCCTTCGGAATCCATTGCGGTTCATGGGTCTGGCATGTGAGCCGGTTGCCGTTCGTCGCGCGCGTGCATGTGGTCGGCATCACGTCGAACGATGTCGAGGGCGGCCATCTGTGGGAAAACCACATCCTGCCGCTCTACTCGGGCAAAGTGCGCTATTGGTGCGTGCAAAGGAAGTTGCGCGCGATGAGGACACTGGGTATTCGACACAGCCGCTCCTTTGCGTCGATGGCTTCGCTGCTCGATGCCTTCGGCGATGCCATGGCGGCCTCCGTCGAGCCGGTCTATCTCACGATCGACAAGGACGTGCTGGCCGCCGATGTCGTCAACACGAACTGGGATCAGGGGGTCATGCGGCTCGAGGAGCTCACCTCCGCAATCCGACGGTTACGAGGACGGCTGGTGGGCAGCGACGTGACCGGCGACGTCTCCTCGTACCGATACCGTGGCCGCTTCAAGCGATTGCTGAGCGGCCTGGATCGTCAGCCGGCGATTCCGGATCATCTGCTGGAAGAGTGGCAGACACGGCATCAGGATGTGAACCGTGAGTTGCTTGGGCTGCTAGGCAGCATTTCTCACACTCTCACTTGAATTGTTCCCTCGAGCGCCTTGCCACTCCCTTCGTCGAGAGTCCTTCTCCCCCGCGGTTTCTTGCGGGGGAGAAGGTGCCGAAGGCGGATGAGGGGGTGTTTCACGCGGATGTAACGCCGACGCATCAATCGCTCGAGAAATGTGGGTCAACCCGCGGCGTCGATGACGCCGGCCAGGACTGATTGAATCGTGGCGAAGTCGCGATCGAGCAGCCACGGGCTGTTGGAGATGGTCAGCATGCGAGCCGCGAAATCGCGCGCATTGGGAACGTCCGGCGTTCCGAATTTTCCGGCCAGGCGCGGATAGTCCGGCAACGCGTGGATGAACAGGCGGCTGACGCCGAGGCCGGCGGTCCAGAGGCGAGCGAGCGCCGCGTCGCGGGCTCGTGCCGTCGGCATCAGAACCATGAGGAACGGCCAGGTACCCACGCTCCCATGCGTATCATCCATTACCGTGAGGCCGGAAACCCGTTCGAGGTCTTTCTTCCGAGCGATGGCTTGCTCGGAAAGCATCGCCAGAAATGAGGCCAGACGGATCGAGGCATTCCCTCCGATCATCCGCCGGACGGTCCCGACTCGGTGAATGGGGATGCTGGGAGGAAAGTCGTCGCCGACCGCATCGATCAACCTGCTCCGTTTCAATGCCCGGCGCAGCGGCACTCCATAGGCGAGGCGAAGCCCCGCCGGCCGATAAAGCATCCCGTACGCGAACAGTTGGGCCAGGCGCAGAGCCTCCCAGGCCGCGCGATACGGGACAGCCTGTGCGCTGGTCTCGCGCAAGGCCTGGCGGAGGCTTTCGTCACGCGCGACCAGCACACCGCCCTCATAGAGAGTGAGGCCCTTGCCGACGGCAAGGCTGCAGAAGCCGATGTCGCCGAATGTTGCAACAGGCCGGCCCTGATGCGTTGCTCCGAGCGATTGGGCCGCATCCTCAATCACCCACGCGCCGTTACGCCGTGCGACGGTGGAGACCATGTTCAGGTCGGCCACTCTTCCACCTAGGTGAGTGGGAACGATCGCAAGCGTATCGTCATTGCAGGCTTGTTCCAACGCTTCAGGGGAGAGATCGAAGCGATTCCGTTGCAGATCGCAGACGACGGGCCGAAGGCCGCAATGCATCACTGCCAACGCCACCAGGGGACAGGTATAGGCCGGAATGACCACGGAGCGGCGGCCGCTCATTTGTTTGAGTGTGGTCAGGGCGATGACCAGCGCCGCGGTCCCTGAGCACTCGATCTGCACGGAAGGAACGTCCAGGATCCCGGCGAGTGTCGATTCCAGGGCGTTGGCTCTTGCTCGCGGCAGAAAGTCGCTCCAACGCACGGGAAGGCCTGCCGTTGGCGGGATCTCACGCCAGCGGTCAGGCATGGCTGTGCTTCGACTCACTGAGGCTCAGGAAAATGATGCCCAGCACGATGCAGGCGGCGCCGGCCAGCTTCGCGGGGGAGAGGCGTTCGCCGAAGAGCACGACGGAGACGATGAGCACGGTGACCACCTCGAGGTGCGATGCCGCAAAGGCCGGCCCGATGGGAGCGTGCTCGAGCAAGGTCATCCAGGTGAGGAAGGCAATGAGGTACCCGGCAATCGCGCCATAAATCCAGGGACTGAGGGCTGCAGAACGCAGCCAGATCATGTTCGGCGCAAATTCGCCGGTCGCTCGTGACGCCAGTTTGAACGCCGTCTGAGTCCAGGTATCTGCCAACACCAGCGCGCCAAACCCGGCCAGATAGAATTGCCGCCGGTTCACACAAGCCCTCCGGCGAGTGCGACGCCGACCGCGATCAGCGACATTCCCGCCACGCGCAACCGGTCGAGGCGCTCATGAAACAGCAGCCTCCCGGCCAGCATGACCACCACGATATTGATCGACCCGATCAACACCGCCTGTGACAGAGGAATGAGCGACAGCAGCGCAAACCAGACGGCGAACTCCAGAACGAAGCAGGTGATGCCGATCCACAATCGCGGCGAACGGAACATCTGTTTCCAGCGCCGCAGCTCATCTTCGTCATGGGCCGATGCCGCGGATTTGAACGCTAAATGCCCCACCGTATCGAGGACTATGTTCGCTATCCAGAAGAAGAGAGCCTGGTTTGACATGGACTCACGTCGCCGGCATTTCCTCGGGGACGAGCATCCGGATGCTTTCGACGATATCGGCAATCGTAGCCGTCTTCAGAGCCGAGCCGCCGTCCTGCGGAACGCGAATATTAAACTCGTCTTCCACGTCGAACAGCAGCTCGATCAGGTCGAGTGAATCGAGCCCGAGGCTCTCCAGCGTCGACTCCGGCGTAATCGTTGCCGGATCCAGAGAGTACTTCTTTGCCGCAATCGTCTGAACTCTTTCAAATATGGTGGCCATGATTCTTCCTATTTCCGGCTCATGCGCCGCTGAGATTCATAGTGACCGGTTCCAACGAGGCCGCGCCGACGCGCAGAAAGAACTCCGCCACTCGTGCGGCGACGTCGTCCTTACGTTTGTCGAGTGTCAATACGTGATATGTGTCGTCGACATAGAAGGTATCGACGTCGGCAGATGAAACGCGTGAGGCCAGGAAGTGCGCGTTTTTCACACTGGCCATGTCGTCTTCGGTGGAGTGAACGATGAGGAGCGGGGCGACGATGTCGGCCAGTTCGCGTTTCACGGCTTTGATCAGCCGGAAGGTCTCGCGGATCGTGACCCCGGGAAATTCGGAATAGCCGTACTTCTCCGGCAGGCTGAGATTGCTGTTCTGGTATACGGCGGCGATCATGTTTCGGATGCGGTCGTCCTTGATGCCATAGGGCGGCGGCTCGTGATACGACCAGAAATAGCGAAGGGGTGAGTAGATTGCGAGCGGCAGCAGAAAGCGCTGCCGCAGAGCGGGGACGTTCCATCCGTCATAGAAGAACGTGGCCGAGAGCGTAGCAACGGCCTGGACGCGGTCTGGGTGATTGGCCGCCAGCTTCAATGCCAGCAACGCACCCATCGACAATCCGGATACAAAAATCGTATCGCACTCCTCGGCCAGACTCTCCATCGCCCGTTCCAGCGACTTGTACCAATCGGTCCAGCGCGTCCGTTTCAGATCGGCCAGGTTCGAACAGTGGCCGGCAAGCTGCGGGCAGGAGACGCTGAAGCCCTGTGCTGCCAGCTTCCTGACCAGAGGTCTCATCTCTGCGGGCGAGCCGGTAATGCCGTGAACCAGCAGTACGCCCGTGTTACCACGCTTTTCCAGGATTCCGTGCCGGTCTGTAGTCATAGGATCAATTCACCGAATCAGTTCGCGCCGCAACGATGAAACAGACTCTCCAGCAGGTCCATCCCGAGATCGATCTCGTCTTCCGTGATCTCGAGCGAGGGCGCCAGGGTAAAGACATTCTTGTAATAGCCGCCGACGTCGAGTACGAGTCCATAGTGCTTCCCGCGCGCCGCGATATCGCCTTTCAGCCCCTCCTCGAAGATGGCGTTGGTCAGTGCCTGGTTGGGGGTGAAGCCGTCAGACTGGCACATCTCGATCCGCATAGCCAGACCGAGGCCGTCGACGTCGCCAATCATCCGCCACCGTCCCTTCAATTCCTGCAGGCGGGAGAGGAAGTAGGCGCCTTTTTCGTTGACCTTCCCTTCGTAGTCCGATTCGGAAACCATGCGCATGACCTCCAGCGCGGTCGCCGTGCCCAGAGTGTTCGAAGAAAAGGTTGAATGCGTGGAGCCCGGGGGGAACTTCTCGGGAGAGATCAGGCCTTCCCGCGCCCAGATTCCCGACAAAGGATTGAGGCCGTTCGTCAGCGCCTTGCCAAAAACCACGATGTCCGGTTTCAGGCCGAAGTGCTCGAATGACCAGAATTTCCCGGTCCGGTGAATGCCCATCTGGATCTCATCGACCACGATCAGAATCCCGCGCTCGTTGAGGATGCGCGTCAATTCCTCGAAGTATCCTTTTGGTGGGATGACGTATCCGCCGGTGCCCTGGATCGGCTCGATGTAAAACGCCGCAAATTCGGACTGCTGGGCTTTGCTGTCCCATACCGAGTGATATTCCGTGTCGAACAGCTTCTCGAACTGTTTGACGCAGTACAGTCCGCAGTCTTCCCGCTTCAGGTCATAAGGACAGCGAAAGCAGTAGGGGAAGGGGATGAACTGGGCCCGGTCCGAGAAATGCCCGTAGCGGCGCCGGTAGCGGTAGCTGGAGGTGATGGCGCTCGCTCCGAGCGTGCGGCCATGGTAGCCGCCCATGAAGGCGAAATTGAGATTCCTGCCCGTTGCATTCCGGACGAGTTTCAGTGAGTCCTCGACCGCCTGCGCGCCGCCGACGTTGAAGTGAACGCGCCCTTTCACCCCCAGGCGCGCTTCCATGATCTTGCACAGCTCCTCGGCAAGCTCGACTTTCTCCTTATGCAGGTACTGGCAGGCAAGCTGCGGGAGGGTGTCGATCTGTCGCTTCAGCGCATCGTTCAGCCGGCGGTTCTTGTAGCCGAAGTTGACGGCCGAATACCACATCTGCAGATCGAGATAGGGCGTCTGGTTGTCGTCGAACAGATAGCTGCCCTCGCAGCCGGAGAAGATCTTGGGAGGGTTGGCATAATGAACAGTGTCGCCATACGAACAGTAGCGGCTGTCTTTTTCGAGGAGCTCCTCGGTGCTCAGCTCTGTACGTTCGGATGAAACGACATCCGGTTCTAGGTAACTGCCAAGGGACATGACCTCTCCTCGATTGGTTGTTCGTTGCGTGGACGTATGTTCCACCCCCTGACCATGGCCAATACGTCAGTGAATGATTCGAATGGCATGTATGGGATCTGCTCGGTTTCGCAGAAGCGGATCAAAGAACCCTTCGCGAAGACGTAATCGGCGCGGCGGGCGATACATTGATCGGACCGGCCGTCGCCGATCAGGACGGTCGTCAGGCCCCGTCCGGCATCGACGGCGCGCGTCACGGCGCATTTGCAGAGGCCACTCTTCACGCTGCAGGCTGCATCGGTATACGGAAACGAGAGCTCGAGGCCGCCAGGCCGGAAGCTGAGGTGGTTTGCGAAGACCTGGATTGGCGGAGTGTGGAGTCCCTGCAATGCGTGCCGGATTGGATAGTCAAGACCATCGCTGACGATTGCAAGATCAGCGAAGGTCGTTGCGTGGCGGACAAACGCCGCAAAGGCCGGATCGATAGCCACGGAACGAAGAAAACTCTCGAGAACGGGACGTTCCGCGGCCACAAGAGCGAGCTGGGCCGCCATGCACTCCCGGGAGTTGATCCGCCCTGCGACCCATTCTTCTTCGATCCGCCGCCATTCCGGATCGGCGAACTGCTCGAGAAGGGCGTCTACCGTGTCTGCCGGAGCGACGGTCCCATCGAAATCGATTATGAAGAGCATGGAGAGGGGGGGAGAAGCGATTCAGTCCTGTTGATTTATACCATCGCCAACACGCTCCGACACCTGTAACTTCATGAATACAAACTAAATCGCGACTCTCTACGTCATCATGTGCAGGGATGAAATCCGAATACCACGCGGTGACGTTTGCCAACCGGCCCGATGTTCGTCAGGGCGGCTTCTGGCAGCTCGTGGCCGCGCTCAGCCTGTTCGTGGCGCTATATCTGGCCACCTTCTTCGTCGCGGGATATGTCACCGCGGTCGCCGGTGCCTACTTCGGTCAGTGGGTCTCCCTTCTCAGCGTCTGCGCGGCCACGATCGGAACGATCGGCATCCTGGAGCATGGCCTTTGGCCTCTTGGTTTTTTCGTTCGGCCGGCTCTTGCTGTTCGGGAGATGTCGTTCGGCTGCGGTGTCGCCGTCCTCCTGATCGGCGCGGCGGACGGGCTGGTGATGTTGACCACGCGGCTGCGGCATGTGGCGGGGAACGGATTCCCGTGGCTCGAGCTCGTCGCCGTGTTTCTGCCGGCGGTCTTCCATGAAGAGCTGCTCTTCCGTGGCTATCCGTTCCAGAAAATCTGGCGAACCCATCGCCTCGGTGCCGTGCTCTTCTCGTCCGTCGTCTTCGCTGGCCTTCATGCAGGCAACAACGCCGTCTCGCTGCTGGCGATGGCCAATCTGTTCCTCGCCGGCATGCTGCTGGCCCTGGCGTATGCGCGCTACGAGCGGCTCTGGTTCCCGATCGGGATCCACCTCGGCTGGAACCTTCTCTCCGGTCCGATCCTCGGCTACAACGTCAGCGGCTACGTATCGAGCGCGACAGTGCTGCGGACGATCGGCCGCGGCTCACCATGGCTCACCGGCGGCATGTTCGGCATCGAGGGGAGTGTCTGGATCGTGGTCGTGGAACTTGCCGGCATCGCATTGCTGTTACCTCGGAAAGTAGTGGACCAGTAGGTCAGTGGATTAGTAGATTGGGATCGCGTTTCTTCGGCTGCCACGAATCCATTAATCTATTGATCCACTGATCGACTCCACCTCACCTCACACCGCACCCAAAGGAGCTCATCCGATGCATCTCCGCAAGTCCGTGGCCGCCCTGATTGCCGCGTTGGCGCTCGTCACCTTCGCCGCATCCGCGGCGCCGATCGACTATCCGAAGACGAAGAAGGTCGACCAGGTCGACGATTACCACGGCACGAAAGTCGCCGATCCCTATCGCTGGCTGGAGACCGACGTCCGCACCTCGAAGGAGGTCGCCGACTGGGTTACGGCCGAGAACAAGATCACGTTCGATTACCTCGGCGCGATCCCCTCGCGCGAGCCGATCCGCAAGCAGCTCACCACGCTCTGGAACTACGAGAAATACTCGACCCCGTTCAAGCGCGGCGGCCGTTACTTCTTCTCGAAGAACAACGGTCTGCAGAACCAGTTTGTCCTCTACACGGTCGACAAGTGGGGCGACACGCCGCGCGTGCTCCTCGATCCGAACACGTGGTCGAAAGACGGCACGGTCGCGCTGGGCGGACTGGCAATCAGCGACGACGCGAAATATGCCGCCTATGCCGTCGCCGAGGCCGGATCAGACTGGGAAGTCATCCGGATCGTCGATGTGGCTACCGGCCAGCAGCTTCCTGACGAGATCAAATGGGTCAAGTTCTCCGGCATCTCGTGGACGAAAGACGACAAAGGCTTCTTCTACTCGCGCTTCCCGGCTGTTGACGCGGGGAAGGCA
>WNFG01002302.1_pt1 | contig 15991 bp, 13 predicted proteins | sample 5400431 | NCBI WGS metagenome assembly WNFG01 (sample SAMN13153346, study PRJNA577476) | soil metagenome | isolation source: 120 cm saprolite under Douglas fir tree site 2 hole 3 replicate 2 | place: USA:California | collected 2015-04-18 | reverse complement strand
TAGAAGGCGAAGTGAGAGAGGCCGCCCGAGGTGTGGCCGTCCTTGTCGTAGACGTAGAGCACGTCGGCATCGGAGGAGAAGTTCAGCTCCTCGCCGCCCAGCTTGCCCATGCCCAGCACGCAGAAGCCGCTCGGGCCGTCGGCGCTGCGCCCCTCGGCTGGGCCGTGCTGGGCACAGAGGGCGCGGTAATGGAACCGGACGGCGGCGTCGAAGGCGCCGGCGGCGAGCTGCGACAGGTCGCGCGTCACCTCGTGCAACGAAGCGCCGGACAAGTCGCGGAGCGCGATGCGCAGGACCTCGGCCTGCTTGTGGCGGCGCAGCGCGCGCGCGAACGCGCCGGGACTCGAAGCGCGCAGCACCCGGCGCGCCGTGCGCTGGTAAGCGGCGAACCGTCCGTGGGCGAGCAGGTCGACGAGCCGCGGCCGCGCCGCCAGCGCCTGCGCCAGATATCGGGACGCGGCACAGACGCGCACCAGCGGCTCGAGCGCCGAGCGCGCGGCGGGGCGGCCGAACCGCGCCTTGCGCGCGGTCAGGGCGCGCACCGCGCCGGCCAGCGCTCCGTCGGGGTCGGCGCTCGCAAGACAGAGGCCGACCACCTCTGCCTCGGGCAGGCCGGTGTCGGCGGCGATGCGCGCCGTGAGGCTCGCCGCCCGCTCGGCGTCCTCCCAGCCGGGCGCCGCGCGCGTCTGGGCCGGCTCGTGCACGAACAAGACTCTATGCCGGCCGAGGAATTGCCGCGCCCATTTTGCGTCGCTATGCTGATTTCATGGGGCAGCTTCCCCGAGGAAGAGAAGCCATCGCAACCGAAACCTTCCGCCCCTGGGTGGCGGTGCGCACGGTGGTGATGGCCGCGGACACGCTCTGGATCGGCGTCTTCTTCGCCTTGGTGTTGATGCAGGGCGCGACGCGGGCGTCGTTCTTCTCGGCGGCGTTTTTCATCGCGCTCTTCACCGCCACCTCCATTTTTTACCATCGCCTCGCCTTCACGGTGAGCGAGGCGGGCCTGACGGTGCGCACGCTGGCCATGGAGCGGACCTTCCGCTTCGAAGACATCCTCCGCGTCGACGTGCTGCCGGGCCTTCTGGGCACGAGCTACGCGGTGCGCACGCGCCTCGGCTCGCTGACGTTCTCGAGCCTGTTCTCGGGGCACCGGCGGCTGTGCAGCTTGATCGTCAGCCAGGCCGGATTGACCTGAGTGCGAGCACTGCTCGGCGCGCTGCTGGTGGTGTCGCTCGCGTGCAAGAAAAGCGGCGCCGAGTACGTCGTGCATCGCGCCGCCGGGCCGATCCTCATCGACGGCGTCCTCACCGAGGCGGCGTGGGATCGGGCGGAGAAGGCCTCCTTCGTGCGCAGCCTCGACGGCAAACCGTGCAGCGCGGCCACCGAGGCGCGGCTCCTCTGGGACGACGAGAACCTCTACGTCGCCTTTCTCGCCGAAGATCCCGACGTCACGGGGAAGTATTTCAAGGACGACGAGCCGCTCTACACCTCGAACGTGGTGGAGATCTTCCTCAACCCGAGCGGCGATCTGGCGCGCTACGACGAGATCGAGATCGCCCCCACCAACGCGCTCTTCGACGCCAGCTTCACCGGGCGGCGGCAGGGGATGGACCTGTCGTGGTCGTCGCACGCGCGCCACGCCGTGCACGTCGACGGCACGCTCAACGACCCGCGCGACGTGGACCGCGGCTGGACGGCGGAAATGGCCATTCCGTTCGCGTCGCTGACTGGCATGCCCAAGCCGCGACCCGAGCGCGGCGATCGCTGGCGCTTCAATCTCTATCGACTTCGTCAGGGACCGGGTCAGTCCGGCGAGGGGCAGGCCTACAGCCCGCCGATGGTGGGCGACTTTCACGCGCTGGACCGCTTCGCAACCTTGCGCTTCGACGACTAGAACGAGAACGAGAACGAGAAATGCAACTGCTTTTAAAAGTACCCGATTGCGATTGCGATTTGGATTGGGAGCAAGCCCGCGCCAACGCCTTCGGCGTTGTCACTGGGCTTGCAAGGATTTCGATGAGGATGAGGATCGTAGCTCGCTGCGCTCGCGCGGGCTTCGGATCGTCGTCCGTTCGTCATCGTCGGCCTCCCCGGCTGCGCCGTTTTTCGAGGGAGGCCGACGATGACGAACTGGACGACTCTTCCACACGAAACCTTGGCTGCGTATCAGGTAGCTTGCGAGTTGCTTGTGGCGGTGAAGAACGCCGCTATCGCGGATCTGAAGCTGCGCGATCAGGCTCTGCGAGCTGCTAAGAGTGTGTGTCTCAACATCGCAGAGGGTACGGGTGCACTGGGGCTGATCAGAAGCGGGTCTTTGTCATTGCTCGCGGAGAAGCTTCTGAGACCGTCGCCGCGCTGCACATTGCAGGACTTTGCGGCGACTGTGATGTGGATTCCGCTCGAGTCGGGGCAGCGCTGGGCCGCAGGGTCTACGCCCTGTTGAGCGGGCTCATCCGCTGCTGATCGCAAACCTTGCAGGCGCAGTGACAACGCCCAAGGCGTTGGCGCGAGCATGCTCCCAATCGCAATCGAAAACGCAATCGAGTAGTTCGCCCCTACGGGGGCGTTGTTCCACACGGGGTCGCCAGCGTGAGGCCGTCGCTTTCGGCGACGATGGCTCCCGATTGGGTGCTGCAGGTCTGCGCGCCCAGCGCTTGCGTGCGCGCGATGACGTCCTGGTTGGGAAAGCCGAAAGAATTGCCGGCGCCGGCGCAGTAGACGACCCACTTCGGCGAGACGCGGCGCAAGAACGCGTCGGTCGAGCTGGTGCGGCTCCCGTGGTGGGGCGCTTTCAAGAGCGTGGCGCCGAGCGGGGCCGCACCTTGAGCAAGATCCGATTCGGCCAGCGCCTCGACGTCGCCCGCGAGGAGCACCGCGACCTCGCCGTGCACGAGCCGCAGCACGATGGAGTTGTCGTTGGTCGAGCGGCCCGGCGCGAAGTGCGACGGCACTTCGATCTGCACGCCGCCGAGGGTGAGCGCGCGCGGCTCGCGCACCGGAACGCCGCGCTCTCGCGCGCGGGCGCGGATCTGCTGCGCGATGGGATCGGGATCGCGCGTCATCCACAGCTCGTCGATCTTGACGCGATCGAGCACCGTGAGGAGGCCGCCGGCGTGGTCGGGATGGGGATGCGTCAGTACGGCGACGTCGAGGTGGGAAATCCCCAGCTCGGCCAGGGCCGGAACGACGTCGCGCGCGCCGGTATCGATGCGCGCGGGCCAACGCAGGTCGCCTCCGGCGTCGACCAGCATGGCGTGCGCGCCCGGGAGCTGAACGATGGTCGCGTCGCCCTGGCCGACGGCGAGGAACGTCAGCGTCATCCTCTCGCTGCTGCGCGGCAGGAGCGAAACGAGCGCCAGCGCGGCGAAGGGAGCGGCGGCCTTGCGCGGCGATCGGCGCGCCAGCAGCACCACGCCGGCGTACCAGAGAGCGCACGCGATCAGACCCGGCGTGGCCACGGCCACCGCCGCGAATGGGATCGAGGCAAAGAAATGCGCTGCGCCGAGCGTGAATCCCGCGAGCGCGTCCGCGATGAACCAGAGCGGAACCAGATCGACCACCACGAGCGCCGTCGCGACGGGGATGGCGGCGAGACCCGGTAGGAGGCCCAGCGCGTTGGCGGCCGCCGAGACGAGCGAGACGCGGTGAAAGGCTGCCGCCAGAAGCGGCGCGGTGCAAAGTGACGCGGCCAGCGTCGCGCAACCCAGCCGCACCATGTGCTCGGCGCCGCGACGCCACAGGGGCGCTCCCACGGCGGGGAAGGGCACGGGCAGCAGATCGCGCAGAGGGCGGGCGAGCAGCAGCAGCCCGGCGATGCCGGCGACGGAGAGCTGTAGAGCGAGGTCGTGAGTCGCCGCGGGGTCGAGCAGCGCGCATCCCGCGGCGCCGAGCCCGAGCGTGGTGATTCCATCGCCTCGCCGGGCGAGCGCCGACCCGACGAGCGCGACCAGCACCCCGACTCCCGCGCGCACCGCAGGCCACGGCGCTCCCAGCAGCAGGACTTCCGCCGCGACGAACGGCAGCGCCGCCGCCGCGCCCACCACGCTGGCCCGTACCGACGCGGCCCAGCGCGTGCGCAGCCAGAGCCGCCGCGCCAGCTCGCGCGCGAGATACGCCACCACGGCGAGGTGCAGTCCGGAGCTGGCGAGCAGGTGGACCAGACCGCTCGCGGACAGCTCGTTTTCCTCCTCCGCGGAGAGGCCGCTGCGATCGCCCACGCCCAGGGCCGCGACCAGCGCGCCGCGCTCGCGCGAGGTGCATATCTCTTGCGCGCGGGCGGAGAACCTGGCGCGCAGCCCGTCGAGCCAGCGCCAGAAGGGAGGACCGCGCTCGAGCACTTGCAACAGCTCCGCGCTTCCCTCCAGCGCGATGCCCCGAAGCGCCAGCGCGGCGCGCCGGTCGCGGCCGCCGGGGTTCAACTTTCCCGGCGGCTGATGCAGGCGCGCGAGGAGCAGGACGCGATCGCCGCGGTGCACTTCGCCGCCGCGGATGCGCACCAGCGCCAGCGCGCCAGACTCGACCCGGACCAGGCCGTCCGCACCGATGCGCGCCGCGATCTCGACAGGATCTGCAGACGGCTGCGCCGAGACGGGCCGCTCGTGCGCGGCGCCTCGCAGGAGCCCGAGCACGAGCCCGAGAAGGACTGGCCGCCAAAGCCCCAGCGGCAGCGCGCACAGCGCCATGATCAGCGCCGGCCAGGGCGTCGAAGGAATGCACCCGATGTATGCGCCCGCGACGAACGCCGCGCTGGCCGCCAACAGCGGCCGGGCGATCACGCCCCCCACCCCCGCCCTCCCCCTGACCAGCCCGATGTGTGCGAATACCTACATCAAACACAAAAGCAGTTCACGCTACACCCCGGCCGAGTTGGCCGTCAAGCGCTAGCCTTGACGGATGGTGCTTTTTCGTGTTAAAAGCCCAAACCATGCAGACTTTCAAGGTCGGTGACAAGGCCGTCTACCCGGGGCAGGGGGTCGGCGAGGTCATGGGGATCGAGCATAAGGACATTGCCGGCCAGCGGCAGTCCTTCTACGTCCTCAAGATCATGGAAAACGGGATGAAGATCCTCATCCCCATCAACAAGGTCGGTTCGGTCGGGCTGCGCTCGCTCATCGATGAGAAGGCTGTCCACAAAGTGTACAACATCCTCAAGCAAAAGGACATCTCGGTCGATTCCGCCACCTGGAACCGGCGCTATCGCGAGTACATGGAGAAGATCAAGACCGGTTCGGTCTTCGAGATCGCCGAGGTGCTGCGCGACCTCTATTTGCTCAAGTTCGACAAGGATCTGAGCTTCGGCGAGCGCAAGATGCTCGACACGGCGCGCAATCTGCTCATCAAGGAACTGTCGCTCGCCAAGGGCGTGAACGAGGACGAGATCGAGGGCGATCTGAAGACCATCTTCAGCTGCTGAACTGTTCCTGAACAGCCAGGCGGGCGTGGGCGCGGTCGAGCGCTCGCGCCCGTCGCGCTTCGAGTGAAAATGTCCCTGCGTGTCTTCAACACGCTGGCCAACGAGAAGCAGGACTTCACGCCGCTGAGACCCGGCCGCGTCGGAATGTACGTGTGCGGCATTACGGTCTACGACCTGCCGCACATCGGGCACGCGCGCATGCTGGTGGCGTTCGACACGGCGGTGCGCTTCTTGCGCTGGGCGGGCTGGACCGTCGACTACGTGCGCAACTGGACCGACGTGGACGACAAGATCATCCGCCGCGCCGGCGAGAAGGGCGAGGACCCGCTCGCGCTCAGCAGGCGCTTCATCGAGGAGTGCCAGCGGGACATGCAGGCGCTCAACATCCTGCCTGCCGATGTAGAGCCCAAGGCGACCGATCACATTCCCGAGATGCAGGCGCTCATCGCGCGGCTCATCGAGAGCGGGCACGCTTACGCGTCGCAGGGAGACGTCTATTTTGCGGTGCGCTCGTTTCCGCAATATGGAAAATTATCGAAACGCAACCTCGACGACCTGCTCTCCGGCGCGCGCGTCGAGCCGGGGGAGCAGAAGCGCGACCCGCTCGATTTCGCTCTCTGGAAGGCGTGGAAGCCGGGCGAGCCCGAAAGCGTGACGTGGGACAGCCCGTGGGGGCGCGGCAGGCCGGGCTGGCACATCGAGTGCTCGGCCATGTGCCAGAAGTACCTCGGCACGACCTTCGACGTGCACGGCGGCGGCAAGGACCTCGTCTTCCCCCACCACGAGAACGAGATCGCCCAGAGCGAGGCCGCCAGCGGCCAGGATCTGGCGCACTACTGGGTGCACAACGGCTTCGTCACCATCGACGCGGAGAAGATGAGCAAGTCGATCGGCAACGTGCGCAACATCCGCGAGCTGCGTGCGCATTGGGACGGCGAGGCGCTGCGGGCATTTCTGTTGTCGACGCATTATCGAAACCCGATCACCTTCACCGAATCGGCGCTGGCCGACGCCGACCGCCGCATCGAGTATTTCTACGAGTCGCTCGCCAAGGGCGACGCGTATCTGGCGCAGAAGAAGTTCGCCGGCGGTGACCCGAAACCCGTCGACGAGCATGTCCAGGCGTTCCGCGAGGCGATGGAGGACGACTTCAACACCGCCGACGCGGTCGCGCGGCTCGAGCGGGTCTTCGGCCACTTGAACTCGCGCATCGACGCCAAGGCGAAGCCTGGGGAGGTGGCGGCGCTCCTCCACACCGCCCGCACCCTCTCGCACGTGCTGGGTCTGGTGGCGCGTGCCCCCGGCGAGGCCATCCGCGAGCGGCGCGCGCTGGCGGCCTCGCGCAAGGGCATCGACCCCAAGTGGGTCGAGGAGCGCATCGCCGCCCGCATCGCCGCGCGCAAACGCAAGGACTTTCCCCAGGCGGATGCCATCCGTGCCGAGGTGGCGGCGCGCGGCGTCGAGCTGCGCGACGGGGCGCAGGGAACCGACTGGCGCGTCCTCGTCTGACTGGTCGCGCTGCGGTTCGGCATGCCGTCGGCAAAGGGAGGGCCGGCCGCGCGGCGAAGTCGTTTCCTGACAGGGCGTTGTCAGGAGAGGCCTGTTAAACTTCGCCGCCCATGCCCTTCAAGCTGCGCAGCGAATACAAACCGCAGGGCGACCAGCCGCGGGCCATCAGCGAGCTGACGGCCGGGCTGAAGCGCGGCGATCGCCACCAGACGTTGCTCGGCGTCACCGGCTCGGGAAAGACGTTCAGCATCGCCAACGTGGTGGCGCAGGTGCAGCGGCCGACGCTGGTCATCGCCCACAACAAGACGCTGGCGGGGCAGCTCTTCGGCGAGTTCAAGGAGTTGTTCCCCGAGAACGCCGTCGAGTTCTTCGTCAGCTACTACGACTACTACCAGCCGGAAGCGTACGTGCCCTCGTCGGACACGTACATCGAGAAAGACTCGACCATCAACGACGAGATCGACCGGCTCCGCCACTCGGCCACGCACTCGCTGCTCACGCGCAACGACGTGCTCATCGTCGCCTCGGTATCGTGCATCTATGGCCTCGGCACGGCCGAGGCCTATTACGAATTGAAGGTCGCGCTCCAGACCGGCGAGGAATACCCGCGGCACAAGCTGCTGCGCGACCTGGTCGAGATCCAGTACGAGCGCAACGACCACGACTTCTCGCGCGGGACCTTCCGGGTCAAGGGCGACACCGTGGAAATCTTCCCGGCCTACGAGGAGGAGCGGGCCATCCGCGTCGAGCTGTTCGGCGATACCGTCGAGAGCATCAAGGAGATCGACCCGCTGCGGGGCAAGGTGCTGGGGCAGATCGAGAAGATGTCGATCTTCCCCTCCAGCCACTACGTCACTTCGATGGAGCGGCGGAAGAAGGCCATCCTCGACATCCGCGATGAGCTGCGCGAGCGGCTGGCGCAGCTGCGCGCGCAGGAGAAGCTGCTCGAGGCGCAGCGGCTCGAGCAGCGGACGATGTTCGATCTGGAGATGATCGAGCAGATGGGCTTCTGCAACGGCATCGAGAACTATTCGCGGCACCTGAGCGGGCGGAAGGCGGGTGAGGCGCCGCCTTGCCTGCTCGATTATTTTCCCAAGGACTACCTGCTGGTGATCGACGAATCGCACCAGTCCGTCCCCCAGATCGGCGCGATGTACCGAGGCGATCGCTCGCGCAAGGAGACGCTGGTGGAGTACGGGTTCCGCTTGCCGAGCGCCCTCGATAATCGGCCCCTGCAATTTGGAGAATTTGAAAGGCTGGTCAACCAGGTGATCTTCGTCTCGGCCACGCCCTCCGAGTACGAATTGCAGAAGAGCGAGGGCGTGATCGTCGAGCAGATCATCCGCCCCACGGGCCTGGTCGACCCGGAGGTCGAGGTGCGGCCCGTCGCGCAGCAGGTCGACGATCTGCTCGAGGAAGTGCGCAAGCGCGCCGCCGCCGGCCAGCGCGTGCTGGTCACCACGCTGACGAAGCGCATGGCGGAAGACCTCGCCGAGTACTTCGCCGACCTGGGCGTGCGGGTGCGATACATGCATTCCGACATCGACACGCTCGAGCGGCTGGCGCTGGTGCGCGACCTGCGGCGCGGGCTCTTCGACGTGCTGGTGGGAATCAACCTGCTCCGCGAAGGGCTCGACATCCCCGAGGTCTCGCTCGTCGCGGTGCTCGACGCGGACAAGGAAGGATTCCTGCGCTCGTCGGTCTCCCTCATCCAGACCATCGGCCGCGCCGCCCGCAACATCGAAGGGAGGGTCATCCTCTACGCGGACACCGTCACCGCCTCGATCAAGGCGGCCCTCGACGAGACCGACCGCCGCCGCGCCAAGCAGGTCGCCTACAACAAGGAGCACGGCATCACGCCGCAGAGCGTGAAGCGGGCCATCCTCGACATGGCCATCCACGGCATCGCCTCGGGCGCGGACGAGGCTCTCGCCGGCAAGGACGAGCTGGCGGGATACCTGCCCGCCGACCGCAAGGACATGCCCAGGCTCATCGCCGAGCTGGAAGCGGAGATGCAGGCCAAGGCCGAGGAGCTGGACTTCGAGGGTGCGGCCATGATCCGCGACAAGATCCAGGCGATCAAGGACCTCGATCTGGGCATCATGCCCAAGCGTCCCGAGGTGCTGAAGGCGGAGGCGCGCGCGGCCGCGGGTGTGCCCGCGCGGCCCGCGGGACCGCCGGGGAAGCGGCGGGGAAGGGCGACGGGCCGGCCCGGGCAGCGCCGGTGACGAGATGCTCTCCGAAGAGCTGAAGGCGAAGCTCGACAAGCTGCCGACGCAGCCCGGCGTCTACCTCATGACCGACAAGGCCGGCGAGGTGGTCTACGTCGGCAAGGCGATCAGCCTGCGCTCGCGGGTGTCGCAGTACTTCCAGGAGCGCACGGGCGACACGCGCGCGTTCATCCCCTTCCTCGAGGATCTGCTCGGCGACATCGAAGTGATCATCACGCCGAGCGAGAAGGACGCGTTCCTCCTCGAGAACGAGCTGATCAAGAAGCACAAGCCGCGCTTCAACGTGCGGCTGCGCGACGACAAGAACTTCATCTCGCTGCGGCTCTCGGGCACGCATCCGTACCCGCGCCTCGAAGTGGTGCGGCGCGTGCGCAAGGACGGCGCGCGATATTTCGGCCCGTACTCGAGCGCGTCGTCGATCCGGGAGACGCTCAGCATCGTCAACCGCCACTTCCAGCTGCGCACCTGCACCGATCAGGTGATGGCGAATCGGCGCCGCCCGTGCCTGCAGTACCAGATCAAGCGCTGCCCCGCGCCCTGCGTCTACAACGTGCCACAGGACGACTACCGGCGCTCCACCGACGAGGTGGCGCTCTTTCTCGAGGGCAAGGCCGACGAGCTCACCGGCAAGCTGCACACGCGCATGAAGGAGGCCGCCGGCCAGCTCGAGTTCGAGCGGGCCGCACAGCTCCGCGACCAGCTTCACGCCATCGAACGATCGCTGGAAAAGCAGCGCACCGTCCTGGGCGACCTGCTCGACCAGGACGTGCTCGGGTTCCACCGCGAGGGGCCGCATCTCGAGGTGCACCTGCTCTTCTTCCGCCACGGCCGGCTCACGGGAGGCCGCAGCTTCAGCTTTTCCAAACAGGAATTTCCTACCGAGGAATTGCTCAGCAGCTTTCTCGATCAGTATTACCAGTCGGGCGCGTTCATCCCCAAGGAGCTGCTCCTCCCGCTGCAGCTCGCCGATGCCGACCTGCGCGAGGCGTGGCTGAGCGAGAAGAAGGGCGAGCGCGTGCGCGTGCACGTGCCGGAGCGCGGCGAGAAGGTGCGGCTGGTCGAGATGGCCAGGGAGAATGCGCGCCACAACTTCGAGGAGCGCGCCAGGTCGCAGCAGAGCCAGCTCGAGACGCTGCAGCGCGTGCAGCAGCGGCTGCGGTTGCCGCGGCTGCCGCGCCGGATCGAGTGCTTCGACATCTCGACATTCCAGGGGCAGCTCACCGTCGGGTCGCAGGTCGTCTTCACCGACGGCGAGCCGGACAAGAGCGGCTACCGGCTCTTCAAGGTGCGGGGCGAGCAGGCGGGCGACGATTTCGCCTCCATGTTCCAGGTGCTGACGCGGCGGCTCAAGCGGGGCATCGAGGAGCGGAACCTGCCCGACCTGCTCGTCGTCGACGGCGGCAAAGGACAGCTCAACGTCGCGCGGGCGGCGCTGAAGGAAGTGGGGCTGACGCTGTCGGACGTGCCGATGGCGGGGCTCGCCAAGAGCCGCGTCCTCGAGGACGAAGAGCGGTTCGCGGCGCGGCAGGGGTATCGCGTGGCGGACGCCTGGGAAGGATCGCTGCCGCTCACTCCACCCACTCTAGAAGAAGGGGCACCCGCGCCCCACCCAGGTGCGATCATATCAGACGGGTCTGACATCCCCCGCTCCGGCCCCTCGCGGAAGAAAGGCCGATTCGTGAAGGGCGCCATCGAGCGCAGCCCCGAGCGCGTCTTCCTCCCCGGCCAGAAGAACCCCATCGTGCTGCGGCAGAACACCAGCGAGCTGCACCTGCTCGCGCGCTTGCGCGACGAGGCGCACCGCTTCGCCATCACCTTTCACCGCAAGCTGCGCCGCGAGAGAAATTTCCGCAGCGTGCTGGAAGAAATTCCCGGCATCGGCGACAAGCGCAAGCGCGCGCTGCTCAGCCACTTCGGATCCTTGAAACGCATCCGGTCCGCGACCGCCGAGAACATCGCGCAGGTCGAGGGCTTCAACCTCTCCCTCGCCGAGCGCGTGCACAGGTTTCTCACCACCGAGACGAAAGCGGCGGAGGCCGAGGCGCGCGAGGCGGCGCAGGGCGGGGCGGAGTGGGACGGTGGCGCTCCTCCGGAGGCCGGCCCCGGCGACGGCGCTCTCTTGCGCGACCGCGACGACGTGGCCTTCGACGCCGCGGCCGCCGAGCTCGACGAAATGGAAGACGAGTCCATCGAAGAAGCAGACGCCTGAAAGCTACGCGCACTGTTTTTGGCCGTGAGCGTCTCGATTCGTTTGCTCCGTTCAGCGGACGGCGCAACGCGCCGTTTTTCCTTGCCCGTCCGGTCCGACCTGTCCTACAAGGGCTCCCCGCTGGCGCCGTGAAAGGACCGCAGCAATGAAGCTCTACCCGAAGATCATCCCCGCCATCGCTCGCGACGTCATCGCCACGCTGATGGCGGACGGCGACGTCGAGGTGGAGACGATGCGGGTCGCGGACGCCGAGATGGACATGGCGGCAATCCTCAAGGAGTACCTCGCCTCCGAAGAGCGTGTGAACCAGGCGACGCGCGAGGCGCTCGAGCGGCGCGGCTACGATCACTCGCGCTTCAACCAGGTGAAGCGCGAGATGGCCGACGTGCGCGGCTTCAAGATGGGCGACGAGGGCATCGACTACATCATCAACCAGATGATCGAGTTCCTGCTCATCTCGCGCAACGTCGAGGAGGTCTTCGCGGAGGACCACACCATCCGCAAGAAGATCTACCAGGTCTTCAAGAAGCACCTCGACGTCGACGAGGACATCGACCGCGAGGCGCGCTCGCGCCTCAAGCACCTCTCCGAGGGAACACAGGCGTGGGAGGTCGAGTACCAGAAGACCGTCGAGCAGATCCGCAGGAACAAGGGACTGCTCTGAGGTTTCAGACCTCAGGCCTCAGACCTCAGGCCTCGGACCTCGGACCTCGGACCTCAGGCAAGTAAAGCGATCTCTTGAGCCGAGTAACTTTTTGCTTTTACCCGAGGCCTGAGCCTGAGGCCCGAGGCCTGCTCTTAACGGCCGATGCCGTGGCGGCGGCCGTCCTGGACGTATCGCTTGCGCACGCCGCTCGCGTCCACCAACTGCGCCCGCAGGACCCTGCCGCGCACTTCGCCGACCGCCACCAGCGGCAACCGTCGCTCGTCGTCGCTGACCCAGACGTGCGCCTCGCGCCTCACGCTCTCGTCGTCGGTGCGCACCGCCAGCGCGTCGATGCGGACGGCCGCGAATCGGCCCAGCGGCGTGTCGATCGTCTCGCGCGCCGCCACCTGCCCGTGCACCCGCCAGATCTTCCGCCCCGCGAAGACCTCGACGCAGACAGGCGACCCCTGCTTCATCGGCTGCGCGCGCAAGAGATAGAGCGTGGAGAGAATCTCTCGTGCGCCCGGCCCCGCCGGCAGGGTGAACGGGTCGGGCTCGCCGTTCTTCGTCGCGCGCACCGAGAGCGTGCCGCCGGAGGGCGGGAAATCGACTTCCTGCGCCCTGTGCAGCTCGCCCTCGTCGACGTCCTCCTTGTAGCGCAGCGGCGAAAGGTCAGCGGCCAGCAGCACCATGGCGTGCGCGTCGTACTGCTTCACGTTGGTCGAGACGAAAGCGCTCGTCTTCGCGCGCGAGCGCACCACCAGCGCGGCGCGGGAGCGCTCGGCGGCGGGCGGCGCCTCGACGTGGATGTCGAACGTGCCCACCTCGGCGCCGAGCGCGTCGAGCTTGTACTCGAGCGACTCGCCCGGCGAGAACCGCACCTTCTCGAGCTTCTGCGGCGGGCAGACTTCCGCGCGGGCGGCCAGGGGAGCGACGAGCAGGATGAGCATCAGGCGCATTCGTTTCATACCTAGCAGAGACCTCCCCGCTCCGCCCCCTATTCAGCGCGCTCCCAGCTTGCGGCTGGAGAGCAGCGCCTCGATACGGGCCGTGACGTGCTCGCGCATCTGCGCATACGCGCGCGGGTCGCGCGACCAACTGCGCAGGCCGGGGGCGACGGCGCGCGCTTCCCTGCGGGCGAGCGAGGGATCGCCCAGCTGCCCGCAGAGCGAGAGGTAGCCGTAGTCGGCGATGGAGCGCGCGACCTGCACCAGCCGCAGCGACTCGACGGGGACGTCGTGCTTGCCGCCGATGCGCTCGGGCGTGCCGGGATAATAGAGCGTGCCGTCGCCGTTGCCGCCGAACGCCCACTGCGACGCCCACGGGTCGCCCAGCTCGTAGGCGTAGTTCACGTGGTAGTAGAGCTCGCCCGCGATGTCGTTGACGAAGGCCAGCGCGCCCATCGCGCGCGCGGCCGTGGCGGGGGCGTCGATCATGTAGCTGGGCCATCCGCGAAAGACGGGCTCGAGCGACGGGTTCCCCGCCTTGTCGCCGCAGCCGTGCGACATGCAGCTCTGGTACCACCAGAGGCGCGGCTGCCGGCGGACGGGCCGCGGGCAGGTCGGATCGCGTCCCTCGAAGCAGTTCAGGAGCGGCACGAAGAGGTCGACGCTGCGCAGCTTGTCCGACGGCGCCGTGGTGACCAGCCGGCGGAAACCGGGCGCGTCCTGCAGCCACTCGTTGGCCTTGGTCTCGACGCGCTCGAGGACCTGCTCCGCCGGCTCGTCCTCGACGTAGCGGAAAAGACGGTCGAGCCATCCGCGCTGCCGGAAGTGGTCTTCCCACGCGCGCCGCCACGACCGCTGCTGCGCACGTGTCAGCCTGGCCGGCTCGCGAAGCTCCACCACCGTCCAGCGCGCGCCGCTCGGGAGCGCCGTGCCGTCGAGGAACGGCGCCACCTCCGCGTCGTAGCCGGCCCAGTCCATGGCGACGTCGTCGCCGTGCATGCGCCAGGCGGGCGCGTCGCGCGTGCCCCCGTAGAGAGTGATACCGCGCCGCAGCGCCATCCAATCGTACGCGCGGGTCAGCTCGCGATTTGCCTCGGGGCCGCGGCCGTGCCCCTTGGCGGCCGAGTAACCCGAGAAACCAAATGCGGTCGCCAGCGCCGGCGTGGCGGGCAGGTCGAACCCGCGCACGCGCAGATCGACGGGAACGTCCACCGATCCGCCGCGCCAGGAGAGCTTCACTGCCCCCGAGAGACGCGTCGGTCCCGCGCCGCGCGGCGCGCACGCTTCCACGAAGATCGCCTGCGTGCGGCCCGCCGGAAGGTCGACGGGAAAAGCAAGCCGCGCCTCGCCGTAGAGCGCATCGCGCGCGGGGATGAGCGCGTCGGGCCATTCGCCTGTCGACCCCTCCGGCCCCGATGGATGCTGCAGCTGGATCGTCGCCACCCGGTAGAGATCGATGGCCATCCCCGAGGCCGACGCGCTCAGCTCCTGCGCCGGCCCGCGCACGGCGAGTTGGGCGCCAACGCACTCGCCGCCGGCCGCGGCCAGGCGGATGCGCGGGGCCTGCGCCGCCGCGGGCGGCGCCGCGTCGGGCCGCACTTTCTCCGACTCGTCGGCGATCCAGACGTGCAACGCGGCTGTCAGCAGCAAGACGATCATGGCGGCCAAGGTGGGGCGTGACCGCCCGGGGAGCAACCTGACCGATGGCCGTGTGTGCAACTGGCACTAAACCGGGCCGTTCTGGGGTTAGTATTGCGGACATGCCACGCGACCGACTGGACGACTTCTCTGGCCAGGACGAAGACGAAGACAGGAAGGACAAGAAATCGGGCAAGAGCCTGGGTACGAAGCGCAGGTTCGAAGAGTTCGAGTGTCCGATCTGCAGCGCCAACAACCCCTGCGACACGTTCGGCAACGGCGACGAGCTGATCTGCAACTGGTGCGGACTCTCGTACAAGGCGTTGGTGGACGACGAAGGCAACCTGCGCCTCAAGGAACTATGAAGGGCGTCGCGCGCCGCGACGTGCGCAGGCTGGCGGCGGGCGCGCTCACCGCGCCGGCCGAGGACGACGTCGTCGCCGAGGAGCCGCTCGAGATCCGCGCCGCGGGCGAGACGCTGGCGATCACCATGCGCACGCCGGGCGCGGACCGCGAGCTGGCGCTGGGGTTCCTCTTCGCCGAGGGGGTGATCGCCTCGCGCGACGACGTGGGTAGCGTCTCGCACTGCGGCCGCCCGGGCGACGAGGGCTACGGCAACACCATCGACGTCGTGCCCGGGCCGGGCGTCTCTCTGGACATCGATCGTGTTTCGGCGACGCGGCGGGGCACGCTGACCACGTCGTCGTGCGGCGTATGCGGCCGGCGCAGCGTCGGCGACGTGATCGAGCGGTGCACGCCGCGGCCGGTAGCCGCCGGGATCGTTGGGGTTCAAACGATCGCGGCGGCCGTCGAGAGCTTGCGCGAGAAGCAGCCGAACTTCGCCCGCACCGGGGGAATCCACGCCGCGGCGCTCTGCGATCTGGGCGGCCGGGTGCTGGCCGCATACGAGGACATCGGGCGCCACAACGCCATCGACAAGGCTGTCGGTGCGCTGCTGCTGGCCGGCCGCATTCCGGGCGGAGAGGCGGCGCTGCTGGTAGTGAGCGGGCGGGCCAGCTTCGAGGTGGTGCAGAAAGCATCGGCGGCCGGCGTGCTGATCATCGCCAGCGTTTCCGCGGCCAGCTCGCTGGCCATCGATCTGGCGCGCGCAGCGGGCATCACTCTCTGCGGCTTCGTCCGCCGCGGCGGGGGGACCGTCTACTCACATCCCGAGCGGATTGCGCCGGCTGCGGGCTAGAACGAGAACGAGAACCAGAACTCAAACCCAAACGAAAACCCCAAACGAAAACGAAAATCGGAAACGGGTAGTTTGTGCAACCGGCAGATGGCTGACGTTTTCAACGTTTTTTTTCTGCATTGGTCCGGCGGGAAGCGCGGGTTTCCTTCTTTCGGCGTTGGCGTTCGAGGAAGCCGAGTTTCTCCTGGCGGGGAGCCGGT